>Ga0209487_1001177_pt1 | contig 22505 bp, 20 predicted proteins | sample Poulit2012_FD_187524 | JGI IMG/M metagenome (GOLD analysis project Ga0209487, IMG submission 187524) | Agricultural soil microbial communities from Georgia to study Nitrogen management - Poultry litter 2012 (SPAdes) (version 2) | ecosystem: Environmental > Terrestrial > Soil > Agricultural land...
GTTAAATCACTGACAATCACTTTTAATGCTTCATCCTGATTGAATTCTCTATTTAATTTATTACCAATTTCGGATTCGTTTACTAATGTTTTATGTGGTTTAAATTGAGCTACTGTATATTTAGAAACAAGTCCCTGTTCGTTCATAATTCTACCTATACGGCGGCGTGAAACCTGCCAATTATGCTTTTCAAGTTCTTTTTTTATTTTTCTTTGACCATAAATGTCACGACTGCTTTTAAAAATTGTTATGATTAAGTTAGTTAATTCTTCATCTTGGTTGTCACGTATTTTTGCTTCATAATAATATGTGCTTCTAGGTACTTTTAGGACTTTACACATTGCTGATATAACGTATTTATGACGGTTGTTCCTTATCACATCTACTTTCGTCCCATGATCAGCGCAGCTTGCTTTAAAATATCATTTTCCATCGCAAGCTTTTTGTTTTCTTTTCGAAGTTTAATCAGTTCCTCTTGTTCTGGTGTTCTATTGTCTTTCTCTTCGAAAGAACCTGTTGTTTTATGTTGCTGAATCCATTTATCAAAAGCAGAAGGCGTTAAATCGTATTCTTTAACAATCTCTGTTCGAGGTTTGCCTGCCTCATATAATTGAACCACCTGTTCTTTAAATTCTTTTGAAAACGTCCTTCTTTTTCTTTTAGTCATAACCGATTCTCCTCTGTTTGTTGAATCAAGTTTATATGACCTTAGTGAATCTGTCTAACTTAGTGTAACCGGTCCATATCTTTTTTATTTTCTTTTCAGACAAATTGTTTATCTGTATCTTTATTCTCATTAAATCACTCAATAAACTCTTTCCAATCAATTTCATTTTTTAATCGAAATGCTGTGAAAAGGCTTATATTCAACCAATAAATTCCTTTTAATGAATAATATGTTATATATAGTATAAGATATACATCACTTTAAACCAACATAGAGTTTGAAATTAATTATTGATGATTAAAATAAATCTTAAACTATTTAATAAAAATAAATAAAAACTCCCTTTAGTAAATTTATTTACTAAAGGGAGTTTGATTATTTCATTATTCTTTAAGCTTCTCTTTATTTTCACCTAATATTAAATAATCCAATTCTTCTTCAGGGATGGCATTATATTCTTTGCGTTTATATAAATAGAAGATAATACCTAATACTATCCATACGCCAAGAGCAATTCTTGATTCAATTCCTAAAAATGCAGGTGATATAGGGACTAGTAATAATAATATAAAGGTTGAACTACATATAACACCTAATAAAGAAATTGCTTTTTTAAAGGGAGATACGACTTGAGTAAATGGATCTGTTACAGATTGTTGTGACCATTTAAACAAATAGAATGATGTATAGCATGTATATAAATAAGCAATAGAGACACCGATTGATGACATATCAACAACCCATACTAATGCTTCTCGTCCAAACCATGGTGCTAAGGCAGATATTGCGACTGTAAAGATTATGGCAACATGAGGTGTTTTATATTTAGGGTGTAATCTACCAAAACTTTTAGGTAATATTTTAGCACGTGACATTGAAAATAGGACACGACTACCTGCTAAGATAAAACCGTTTAAGCCTGTAAAAATACCCATAGATAAAGCTAGTACTAAAATAATTAAACCGCTTGTTCCGAGTAACTCTTGAACAATAGCTCCTGTTCCCCATAAATGATTAGCTTTAACAACATCTTGCCAAGGGCTAGCAATAGATGTTGCTATAATCATTAAACTATAAATCGCAGCAGCAAATAATAATGCTAAAATAATTAACGTAAAAGCTTTACGTGCAGGAAAATCAAACTCTTCAGCCGCTTGAGGGATAATATCAAATCCAACATACGCCCAAGGTGCAATAGCAACAATCGATATAATCGCAGCGAAGGCTGTCATATTGGTAGGAAAATAAGGTTTCATATTTGCAATTCCTGATGTTGGCTCTACACCAATCAATACGGTTAAAACAACTACACTTAGTATCATAACTAAAGCAAAAATAAATTGAGATCTACCTGAGACACCCGTTCCTTTAATATTTAAATAGCCAAAAATAATTAATCCTACAGAAGCGATAATAATTTCCATACCATAAACGTCCCAATCTGCAATCGTATACAAATGAAGTTGTTCAATGACTGCTGGGAAGACATATTTAAACATTAAGGCAAAAGCAGACGCATTTAAAGCAACAATACATATATAACCTAAGGTAAGAAACCATCCATTTATAAAAGCGTGCGTTCTTCCAAGACTAATAAATGCATAAGCAAACTCCCCACCTGAAACAGGATAACTTTTAATTAAAAAACCATAACTGACAGCAATCAGCATCATTAATAAAGCACCAATGCTAAAACCAATAATAACTCCTAAAGGACCAGCCATCTCCATCCAGTTAATTGGTTGAACGAACGCTCCCCATCCTATTGAAGAACCTAAAGCAATAGCCCAGACCCAGTGTGGCTTTAATGTTTTATTGAGTGTTGTTCGTTTTTTCATAAATTAATTCCTCTATTCAACTTCAATAATAATATTTATAATACTTGAAAATTTTAATTTAATTATATATTTTCTTTTTTATAATTTTGACGAATATATGGACGTTTTCCTGATTTTAACGGTGGTATATCTTCTAATTTTTCTATTATAATATTTGCATCTTTTCCTAAAATACTAGTAAATCTTTTTTTAATGATACTTTCCACTGAACTTTCTAATTTTTTATGCGGGACAATTAGGAGACGATATACATTTATTTTTTCTTGTATAAATTGAAATTGTAGCACTCCTGGAATATCTCTCATCGCACTATTGATTGCAAATGGGGAGACAGTTTGACCTTCAATATCATATAACTTTTCTATTTTTCTTCCTTGTATAGATTTAAAAACATATCCTTTATGTCCACATGAACATTCACTGTCCATGATACCCATATCTCCTACGTCATACCTTATTAAAGGGAAAGCATGAGAATATAGATCTGTCACAACTATTCTACCAACTTCGCCTGGTCTTACTGGAGCATCCTTGTTTTCTTTTAATAATTCTATATAAAAAGTTGCATTATTTATATGTAAATTTCCAGCCTCACATGAATTTGCAAGAACACCAAATTCTTCAGTACTATATCTATTAAATACAGAACAACCAAACGCTTTTTCAATTGCTTCTTTTTGATCTTTTTGTAATGTTTCGGCACTTGTAATAACACCTTTTACAAAAAAATCTTTAGGAGTATCACCTTGTTCAATACAATACTTCGCTAAAGAGGATATTGTAGAAGGATATCCTATTATAATTTTACATCTTTTTTTTAACTTTTTTCTTTGCTTTTTCAACCATTTTTGGTTCATGTTAGTTGGATTCATTAATATTTGATTTTGCATAAATGATTTTATTATTGACTTTTGCATCATTCTTGTATAAGCATGTTTTATACCTAATTCATAATTTGCTATACGGCCAAAATAAATTACTTCAGCTTGTCGTCTAAATTTTTTCTCTTGTGTTAAAAGATATGTAAAAGGTGCTCCAGTAGATCCTGAAGTAGTTACGGGTATCAATTCATCGTTACTATATTTATCAGATAAAAAGTCGTTGTAGTTTTCTTTTAATAACGTTTTATTTATAATAGGAAATTCTTTTAATGCTTTACCTTGATATTTTTGATAAAATTTTGTAGTAGATGTCGCATGAGTAATAAATTTATCAATATTGTCTTGAGTAGGATTTTGTTCAGTAGTATCAAGCATTTTTCTCTCGATATCCTTTAATTGTTTACCCATTGGTCTACCTCGAAAATTATCCAACAAAGTAAATACTATTTTTCTGATATTCATTATTGCTAGTCTCCGTTCATGAAAGATTTAAATGTATTAATTTATTCGTTTAACATATCTTTAATAATTTTAATCACTTTTTCTTGCTGTACATATATCATATTTGATCCGCTAGGTAAACAAAGTCCGTTTTCAAATAACTCATCTGAAACACTGTGTTCTTCTTCATGTGGATAATAATCATATTCTTCAAACAATGGTTGTAAGTGCATTGGTTTCCAAACAGGTCTTGCTTCAATATTTGATTCTTCTAATTTTTCAATGATTTCTGTACGTGTGACACCTGTTTTATTTGGGTCGATTGTTAATGCTGTTAACCATCTGTTTGAATAAGTGTCTTTTAGTTCAGGTTGAAATTCAATCCCTTCAACTTGACCAAATGCTTCTTTATAACGTTTAAAATTAGCTCGTCTTGCTTCTACACGTTCATCTAACACTTCTAACTGTCCTCGGCCAATTCCTGCGACTATATTACTCATACGGTAATTATAGCCAATTTCTGAATGTTGATAATGTATCGCTGAATCACGCGCTTGAGTTGATAAAAAGCGAGCTTTTTGGATTCCTTCTTCATTATTTGAAATAAGTGCGCCACCACCTGATGTCGTGATAATTTTATTTCCATTAAATGAATAGATACCGAACTCTCCCATTGTCCCACTAGCAATACCTTTATATTTACTACCAAGTGATTCTGCAGCATCTTCAATTAAAGGAACATCATATTTTTTACAAACTGCCATAAGCTCATCCATTTTTGCGCTTTGGCCGTATAGATGAACAACAATGACTGCTTTAGGTAACTTATTATTCGATTTAGCATCTGCTAGTGCACGTTCAAGTGCTTCTGGAGACATATTCCATGTCTCAGGCTCAGAATCGATTAAAACAGGTGTCGCATGTTCGTAAAGAATTGGATTCGCACTTGCAACAAATGTCAGTGACGAACAAAATACTGTATCTTCTGGTTTAACATCGTATAAACGTAATGCTAAATGGATCGCTGACGTACCTGATGATAAAACAGCAACTGACTTTACATTACTATACTCTGCAAGTTCTTCTTCAAAACCATTCACATTATTCCCTAAAGGTGCAATCCAATTTAGGTTAAACGCTTCATTGATATATTTCATTTCTTTTCCACTCATGTGAGGAGATGATAGAAATGTTCTTTGTCTATGTGGCACACAATCACTCCTTGCTTATTTTTACATCATCATATTTCATCATTATCAAACCTGGTTCATATTTATATCCATTATAGGATGAGTTTTCAATACCTTCTAAATTCTTAACTATGTAACTCATGAAATCACAGCCTAATTCATAAGCATGTGGATAACCTCCTCCAAATCGAGGATTGATTTCAGATATATAATATTCTCCTTTAAATTCAAAACAATCGATATCAATTGGCCCTCTAAAATCAGTTTTATTAATTAAACTTTTAATAAGTCTTTCAATTTTTTCATTATGTATAGATATTGACTTATCAGTTTCTCCTGAACGCATTAACAGTTTTTCTTTAATAAATATATCTACTAATTCTCCACTAATAAGATCAATGTAAACATCAATTCCAAATTCTCTATCTCGATAAAAAGGTTGAATAATTAAATCATTATTTTCTTGAAATACATTATCTAATTCTAAGTTATTATTAATTTTATATAAGCCTAAACTTGCACTACCTTTACTAGGTTTTACAATTGCTGGATAGGTATATTTTTTATTATCAATAGCTTCTAGAAATTTTGATTTATTATCAAAAGTTGGTACTGCTGGAATTTTTAACTTAGATAATTCATCATATGCTTTTTGTTTATCAAAACTCACTTCTATCATTTCACGAGATGATAAAATCAATTTTATATTATTATCATCAAACAAATCTTTATTTTTAGATAATATATCTAATTCAGGATCTAAAAGAGACACAATAGCTTTTATATTATGCTTCCTACATACTTTTAATAACTTTTCAATATAATTAACCGAATCGATTCGAGGAATAAGTTCAAGTTCATCTGCAAAATATAAGGCAGATGCTTTATAATCACAATCAGCTGCAATGACCTTGCCTACATTTTGAAAAGCTTTTTTAAAATATTGAACAACTTTTACTCTTCTTCCAGCACTTGTTATTAAAATATTCATTTTAAACCTCTTCTTTAAAGTTTTTTTTTAATAATTCCATAATAAACACATCTAAGTATTGATTATTAACGAAACGTTCCTTTTCATAGTATCCTATGGTTCTAAAACCTAAATTATTGTAAAGTTTTTGTGCATTATTATCTTCATTTACTAATAGTTTAATTTTATTCAAATTTAAATTAGCGAATCCATAATTTAGCATCAGCTTTGTTGCTTCTTTTCCGTATCCTTTACCATGAAAATCTTTTTCTCCTATATAAATTCCGAACTCACAATTTCTATTTTTATAATTAATATTATAAAGTCCTACAACTCCAATAGGTTTATTTTCGTCTACTGAAATTATAAATCTCTGGCTATTTCCATTCATATCAATTAAATTATCCATCCATAAAGATTGTTGATCTATAGAAACTGGTTGAAATCCGCCCCCAAGATTTTTAAAGATTTCAAAATCATTTTTCCATTTATTTAAGTAAGCCAAATCTTCTTTTTTCACTGGTCTTAAACTTATTCTATTACTCTGCAACATTTAAAAACCCCTTTAATTATAAATATCTTCTTTTTTTAATATTATTAAAATCGTACTGAAAATTATTCTCATATCTAATAAAAATGATTGATTTTCTACATATTCAACATCCCACTTAATTCTTTCATCCCAACATAAAGAATTTCTTCCATTTACTTGGGCTAGCCCAGTAATACCTGGTTTTACTTCTAAACGCTTTTTTTGATAATTATTATATACATCAGTTTGTACTGTTAGCGCTGGACGTGGACCAACTAATGACATATCACCTTTTACTACATTAAACAGTTGAGGTAATTCATCTAAACTATACTTTCTTAAAGTGGTTCCTATTTTTGTTATTCTAGGATCATTTTCTTCTATTTTATAACCTAAGCCTTTATTTTCAGCATTTAAAACCATTGTTCTAAACTTGTAAATATTGAAATGTCGTTGTTTATATCCTCCACGTTTTTGTTTAAATATAGCAGGCCCTTTATCTTCTTTTTTTATCAATACGATTACAATTATCATGATTGGTGATAATAAAATAACAGCAAATAAAGAGACTAAAAAATCAAATAAACGTTTCATTCATTTCACTGACCTTCCTTTATTTGCTTAAATCTTTCAAGTTGTGTTTTTACTACTTCATTTTCATCATATAAATTAATAGCTTTTTCTCTTGCTTTTAACTTATAATCATTTAGTTCATCATCATTATTTAATAAAGTTTTAATAGCTCTACTTAAAGAATTAGTAGAACCTAATGGTATAAGTAAACCATTTACATTATGATCTACCTCTTCCCGTGATCCTCTAATATTAGTTGCAATAATTGCACATTCCATTGACATTGCTTCAATGATAGATCTAGGCATACCTTCTCGATAAGAAGGTAAACAAAAAACATCTGTAAATGCTAATATTTCTGGTATATCACTTCTATACCCTGTAAAAATAATATTTTCAGTTTCGTAATATTTTTCTAATTTCTTTTTAGAATTTTGATCTCGTTCACTTTCTCCTGTACTACCAATAATTAAAAGTTTAACATCGTTATGGTCGATTTCTTTAAATGCTTCTAATAATTCAAATATACCTTTTTCTTTAACTAAACGACCTACAAATGTAATCACTTTATCTGTCTCTTTTATTCCAAGTTCTCGTTTTATTTCATTAACTTTATATTCCTTAATATTTTCAGAATTAAATTTGTTTGTCACATCTACACCATTACTTATAACGGTAATTTTACCTGATGGTAGAAAGTTTTTATTAATAGCTAAATCGCCATCTTCTTGACTTTGAGTAAATATATAATCTGTTAGGTATCTTGCAGAAAGTTTCTCAAGCCAATAAAAAAAGTTATAAACACGTTTAGACATGTTTTCGTGAAAATAAAAACCATGAGCAGTATAAATTACAGTGGGTACTTTTGCTAATTTTGCAGCTATCCTACCAAGCATTGCTGCTACCGGGGTATGAACATGCACAATATTAGGTTTTTCTTTCATAAACAAAAAGTACATTTCTTTAATTGATTTTAAATTACTTGAAAAATTAATTTTACGATCAATATTAATTGTTCGAACATCAAATCCTTCATCACGCATTCCTTGAACACGTGGACCATCTGAACAGACACAAATAAGCTCATGTCCTGCTTCTACAATTTGTTCATTTAATTCTCTTAATAGTCCATTCATTGTTGCATCAATTGCGCTTACTTGAATAATTTTCACAAATTATAGCCTCCGTAGTATTACATGGTCAGGTTTATTGCTACGTTCTAATTTTCCTTTTATATCGAAAACAAGTAGTTTATTAGAATCGTATAATCTATCAAATAACTGCCAACCTAAATTTTGGTAACTTTCATGAGGTACTGCATAAATAACTGCATCTGTTTCTTTTAAATCTTTTTCAGCAACTAAGTCAACATTATAATGCTCTTTTACCTCTTCTGCATTAGCATACGCGTCTGTTACCTGAACATTAAGGCCAAAACTTTCAAGTTCTGTAATCATATCAATTACTTTTGTATTTCTAATGTCAGGAACGTTTTCTTTAAACGTAAATCCAAAGATAGTAATTGTTGCACCTTTCATATTAATTTCTTCACGAATCATATCTTTAACTATGTTTCTAGCTATAAATTTCCCTGTATGATCATTAATCTGACGCCCTGCTAAAATCATCTCGGGATGATGACCTAATTGTTCTGCTTTATGAGTTAAATAATATGGGTCAACGCCGATGCAATGACCACCAACTAGACCAGGTGAGAAGTTTAAGAAGTTCCATTTCGTTCCTGCTGCTTCAAGTACGTCATTCGTATCAATGTCCATTTTTTCAAAAATAATTGCGAGTTCGTTCATTAAAGCAATATTAATATCACGTTGTGTGTTTTCAATGACCTTAGCTGCTTCAGCAACTTTAATTGATTTAGCTTTAAATACACCTGCATCAACTACTGAATCATAAACATCAGCTACAATATCAAGAACTTCTTCTGTTTGTCCTGAAACTACTTTTGTAATTGTTTTAAATGTATTAATTTTGTCACCTGGGTTAATACGTTCTGGTGAATAACCAACAAAGAAATCTTCACCATTTACTAAATTTGAGTGCTTTTCTAAAACAGGTACACAGTCTTCTTCTGTTGCACCTGGATAAACAGTTGATTCAAAAACAACAATTGTATCTTTGCTCATATGTTTACCAACTGTTTCAGATGCTTTAAGTAAAGGTGTTAAATCAGGCTGTTTGTTTTCTGTAATTGGTGTTGGCACAGCGACAATAATAAAGTTCGCTTCACTTAATAAAGTTGGATCTGATGTAAATGTCATATCTACTTGTTCTAAATCTGCTTTTTCTACTTCATTTGTAAAATCATAATTATTTTGTAAATCTTTAATTCTTGCTTCATTTATATCAAAACCAATAACTGGTTGTTGTTTACCAAATTCTACCGCTACTGGTAAACCAACATAACCGAGTCCAACTACTGCTATTTTTCTCATTATTTCACCTCGTAATATTCTAAATACCAATCGACGAAATTATTAATCCCGTCTTGAATACTTGTTTGCGGTCTAAAATCAATATCCCTGTATAAATCTTCAACATTTGCATAGGTTTCTGGGACGTCTCCAGGTTGTAAGTCCATATAGTTTTTCTTTGCTGTCTTACCTAACTTATTTTCGATTGCTTCGATAAAATCCATTAAACGGACTGGACTATTATTTCCAATGTTATAAATTTTATATGGTGCGTTACTACTACTTGGATCTGGGTTTGCTCCTGACCAATCAGGATTCGGTTTGGCTGGGCGTTTTGTTAAACGGGTAATACTTTCAACAATATCATCTATGTAAGTAAAGTCGCGTAACATATCACCATGGTTGAAGACATCGATTGGCTTATCATTTACAATCGCATCTGTAAATAAGAAGAGTGCCATGTCTGGTCTTCCCCATGGTCCATAAACCGTAAAGAAACGTAAGCCTGTTGTTGGTAAGTTATATAAATGACTATATGTATGAGCCATTAATTCATTTGATTTCTTTGTTGCTGCATAAAGACTTAATGGATGATCAATATTGTCACTTGTCGAAAATGGTTTCGTTGTATTTGCTCCATAAACAGAACTTGACGACGCATAAATTAAATGTTCAATTTTAAAATGACGACTTGCTTCTAAAATATTCGTAAAGCCAACAATGTTAGAATTAATATATGCATGTGGATTTTCTAAACTATAACGAACACCCGCTTGTGCTGCTAAATTAATCACAATATCAGGTTTATTTTTTTCAAACACATCATTTACAGCCTCTAAATTTTCTAAATCAATACGATTAAATTCAAAGTTCTCATGTTTTAGTCTTTCTAAACGACTTTCCTTTAACTCCACACTGTAATAATCATTCATATTATCTATTCCGATTACTTGATGACCCTCAGCTAATAAACGTTTAGATAAATTAAATCCAATAAAGCCTATTGAGCCCGTTATTATGATTTTCATGTTTGTTTCTCCTTTTTAAAATTATTTACTTATATATTTTTTAAATATATTTTGAATCAAGAACTTACTATCTTTTCTGTCAAATATTAATTCTGAAATTGAATAAGTAGTAATACCAATTAGAATAACTAAAATTAATTTTTTTATAGATGAATAATCATAAAAAAGATAGTTTTTACTCATATAAACAAAGATTGTCATGAGTATTAATGAAATACAAATCGGTTGAAAATTCTTAAAGAATATAAATAAATTACTTCTTATATTTTTATTAACATAATATTGTTGAACTAAAGAATTGATAATTAAAAATAATGAAAACAATACTAATACCGTTATAATTTTACCACCGAATACAAGGGTAAACCATAAACTGACTAAATAAATGATTGAACTTATAATTTCAATTTTTAATACAAGAAAAGGTTTTCCTAAAGAATATAATAACGAAACTGCATTGTTTCCAGTGATAATTGGTAGCATGACTGCTACAAACAAAATTTGAATTACTATTATACTATCATTCCATTTTTCTCCAAAAATCAAAGGTACGAAAATATCAGCTGTAAGAGATATTCCTACTAATACTGGAAACCCTACCATTGCTGTGATTTTTGTAATTTTAGTGTACGCATTTCCCAATTTTATAACTGAAGATTTAAAATTAGTATATAAGGGTAATAACACTGCTGAAAATGAAGTTGTGATTGCTGTTCTAACTTGAGCCATTAAATTTTTTCCGAAAAAATAAACACCCAAAACTTCTGAAGAAAAAAACGCTCCTATTAGTATTTCATCTGCTCTTTGATTAATTAGACCTATAAAAGATCTTCCTGTAACTGGATATCCAAATTTTATAAATTTAATTATTGATTTTAATTTAAAGTCGAAAATAAAATTAATTTCAGTTTTAATTCTTGCTATCGTAATAAAAGTTATTAATGAAAATAGAGTAGAAATACTTATAGCGATAACGTAGCTAATCACTCCAAAATTAAATTTAATCAGGATTATTGTAACGGTAACCCTTAACAACATACTAATCATTACAACGATAGTATTTTCTTTAAAGAGAAAATTTTTCTTTAACATCCCTTTGAATATTGGAGCCATACCTTCACCTATTACAGCTATAGTTAAAATTTTAATATAAAGTGACAAATTTACCATACTATAATACATTTCGATAAAAGGACTAATAAAGTATAGTGACAAAGCAATAACTAATGACATTAAGAAATTAAAAATAAATAATGATGAATTTTGTAAATTAGTATTATTTTCATTTTGAATATATGCTTCTTCAATGCCAAACTTAGCAATAATCGGTGATAATCTGAAAAATAATGTTATTACGGCTATATAAGCAAACTCAGAAGGTGAAAGTAATGTTGCTAATAATACATAAAATAGAGGGGTAATTAATGCATTAAAAGCAGTGTTTATACTTGTCCACTTAACTCCTTTAACAGTTTTCTTCTTTAGTGAATATTCCATAAATCACTTCTTCTCTTTCTATATCAATTAGACAATAATAATTTTATTAATATCAATTTAATATTATCTTCTTTCAAAATAAATGGTTAAATTTTATACTTACACTTTTAATTCATTTAAGTACCTTATATTTTTTAAACTTAAATATGAATATGAGTCAAGTCCATAGTTCTGTGTAAAATTAAAATACAATATTTTAACAATCTACTTTTCAATAAAATAACTTTATTCAAAAGTAGATTTAAGAAGGTTATAATTGAATATACTTACGGTCAGAGCTTATCCATTCTTCATGAAGGTCAATAAGAACTGCACCAATCAAACGATTAGCTGAATCAATATTTGGAAAAATACGAACGACTTTTTCTCGTCGTCGAACCTCTTGATTCAAACGCTCGATTAAATTCGTACTTTTAAGTCGACTATGACCTTGACCAACAACCGTGTATTGAAAGGCATCTTCGAAGCCTTGATCTAATGTTTCACATGCTTTTTGATATTTTGGTTGATCTGCGTAAGCTTCTAAGAGACTATTTTTAGCAGCACGAGCTAATTCAATATCCGTGAATCGGAAGATTGTTTTTATCGCTTCGCGAAAAGGTTTTGAATCCTTTTTAGGTACCGTAGTTAAGATGTTACGCATAAAATGAACCTGACATCTTTGCCAAGAAGCACCGGTAAAAGACTTACGAATAGCTGAGACTAGCCCTGGATGCGCATCTGAAATAATTAGTTCCGTTCCATAGAGTCCACGCTGTTTCAGATAATCAAAAAATATCGACCAAGATGCGTCGCTTTCGCTATTTTGAATCATGAGTCCGATAATCTCACGATTACCGTCTTCAGTTATTCCCAAAGCGATATGACAACTTTTTGAAATGACACGGTGTGTTTCACGCACTTTAATATAAAGGACATCAACCATGACAAAAGGATATTTCTTGTCCGTAAGCGATCGATTTTGCCAAGCTTTAACTATCGGATCAAGTTCTTTCGTTAAGTCTGAGATAAACGATTTAGAAACCTTCTTACCACAAAGTTCTTCAACAACTTTTGATACTTTACGCGTTGAGACACCTGAAATGTACATTTCTAACATTGATGCTAAAAGTGCTTTTTCATTTCTTTGATAACGTTCAAATACATTTGGTGAAAATTTACCATCGCGTGTTCTTGGAACCTCTAGGTCTAACGTTCCGATTCGTGTTGTCCAACCTCTTTTGTAGTAACCATTACGCTGACTGACACGTTCGTCAGAACGTTCGTATTCATTTGCTTTAATATATTGAGTACGTTGCTCTTCCATAAGTTGTTGAAAAACGGTTGTTAAAATTGTTTTAGATAAATCATCTTTAACAGATTGATCAATTAGATTTTGTATTTCTTCGGTTTTCAAGGTAAAATGTAGGTGGGTCATATGATTTGCCTCCAGATTTGTTTTTGTCGTTAAAAACATTGTATCTTAAAGGCAATCATATGGCCTATTCTTTTTACACAATTATATGGACTTTATCTAAATATGTTAATTAAAATTTATTTTGTATTTTTTTCTTATGTTACTTTATAACTTTAATTAATATATTGTTTATTATATAATCTTATACGTAATCATTTTTTCTAGGAATCATATAATCTCCATATATGTTCTTTAAATATTTATCCCATTCTTTTGGAAGTGGCAGCATATGACCTTCAAAAATTTTATACACTGGATCATCATAATATTTTTTTAGAATGTACTCTTTTTGACCATAAGAACCACATATATTATATAAATATTTTGATGATTCTATTGAGTACATAAAAGATAATTTATTAAATACTTTTATAACTATCTTTGTTGGAATTGGAATGATTAATAATTTTGCTAACTTTGCTATTTTCTTCTTTTTTGAATTATTGTTATAAAGAAGATCTGCGTTTACTTTTTTCACAAAATATATTCTATATAGAATATACGACATTTTTGAAAAAATCCATCGAGTACTTTTAGTATTTGGAGTTCCAACAAGTGGAAAAATATCAACATGATTAAAATGATGTGTTTCTCCTTTAAGTGCAACCCTTGCTTTCAAAGAATCATAATCGCATTCTGTATCTATTGAACTCAGTTTAAACTTTTCAGAAATTTCTTTCTCAATAATATTACACAGCTTTTCATACTCGGATATTTCTACAACTATATCTATATCTGTGTCCCAAGGAATAAATCCCTGGTGTCTTATAGCGCCTAACGCTGTACCATATGCAAGATAGTAATTTATATCATACTTTTTAGATATACGGTTAATTTCCAGAAGCATTTCAAGTTGAGTTTTTTGCATTTTTTTTATATCTTTCATTGTAATCCTCCTAAAATCTTCTTATTTATCAATCTCATTTTTCTTATATCTTTTGCTTTTCAAATTATAAGATATTTGATTAAAATTAAAGTTTATATCTTTATTTCCAAAAAAAATAATAGCATGAGTCAACCAAAATAAAGGTTGTCTTATTCCGTTATGAGTTAAACCATAAAAATAAATTGCCAATAAAATAATTAACGATATTATTGTTGGACGTCTTATCAATAAAAACAATAATATTATTAAAAAGGAGATGGTTATAATTCCATAATTAAACAAAAACGCAAACAATGTTGAGTGTATTTCGATTCTACTAAAACGCGTATGATTACCCTCTCCAGCCCCAAATATGAGATATTCAGGATTTTCAAAAATTATATTATAACCTCTTTCATAATAGATACTTTGGGATTTCGACTCTTTTGCCGTATATCTTTCAAGTGTAGTTTGAATCAAATTAATGTTCGTTAGTTCAATCCAATAATTACTAATCACTAAAACAAATATCCCAATTAAAAATATAGATAGTACTTTCTTTTTAATGTTAAATCTAAAAATAAAAATGATCATTATTTGCACCAATAACACTAAAATAACAGCTAAGATTGTGGCACTAGAATTAGACAATAAAGCGAGGTAAACAATCATAACTGAGATTACTATGTATACGATGGTTCCTTTTTTTAATAAATAATATAATAATGTAAGTATTGAAAATGTTAAAAGTGCGTAATAGCCAAGTTGATTAGGATTATTAAAAAATAATGTTTGTCTTGAATGTCCTGATTGCGTTATTAATGGAGCAAGAATAGTTTGTATTAATACACTCAAACATATTGCTTTATAGATGACTTCTAACACTTCATTTTTATGTGAATCATATAAGTTAATTATCATAATTAAAAACAAAAAGTTAAAGATATAAAATCCTATACTAAAAATAAAAGTTATATCCGAATGAATAATTCCCCAAGTTAAATTAGTTACTGATATTAGTAATACAATGATAAAAATTGTGATAAAAATTTTGTCTTTTTTTATTCTATAATTAAACATAAATATTAGAATTGCAATTAGTAAAAGTACATCTGATATTTGTGGATATCCACTTCCCAAAAAATAAAAAGGAGAAACAGTGATAGAGACAAATAATAATATATAGATTAATTTCTTCATGAAATAGCACTACCTTTTAACGTTCTTTTATTTTACCTATCTTTAATAAATCTTATAGTTTTATAATATATTAGGTTTTATTATTAATTGATAATCAATTTTAAAATGTACTTACACTTCTAAAACTCACAAGTACTTTTTTTAGTTTACATGCAGAAAATTTTATGTTTTTTGCTCCTTCATGCCTAGTTGAACACTCAAGTCTATTTGATAAAATTATTGGATTTCTTTTCAAATAATATTTATTTTAATTAAATATTATTTTGTTTACTAATTCATGAAGATTCTTTCTATTAATAACATATACTAAGTACTTCTATATAATAAAACTAATTACCTTAATGTATTCCGATAATTATTGAATGTTTTTATTTTAAAATAAGTTTTGGCTTTATTCTTTAAAGTTATTTTCTAGTTAATTTTTTTAGGCCTGGACATATTAATATAGTGAATGTTACTACTGTCTTCAGATATTTTTTATATTTTTTCTTTCATAACTTCTTTCTGCTCTGCATACACAATCTTCATCATTGCTTCTCTTAACTCGTCATTGTTGATTGATTTAAAGTGACTAATTAAATAATCAATCGCTTCACTATCAACTTCTAGTGTTCTACCAATATAAATTTTTTCATACACTTCATTTGGTAGGATTTCTTCTGCACCTAAGAGTTCTTCATACATCTTCTCACCTGGTCTAATGCCGGTGAATTCGATTTGGATTTCGTCTTCTGTATTGTCTGAGAGTTTAATTAAATTTTTAGCTAAATCGACTATTTTTACCGGTTCGCCCGTATCAAGGACGAAGATTTCGCCACCTTTTGCAAGTGTGCCTGCTTGAATAACGAGTCTACTTGCTTCAGGGATCGTCATAAAGTAACGGGTCATTTCTGGATCCGTAACTGTAACTGGGCCACCCGCTTCAATTTGCTTTTTAAAGAGTGGAATGACACTGCCCCTGCTCCCTAATACATTTCCCAATCTAACCGCAACAAAGTTTGTCTTACTCTTGCTATTCATGCTTTGCACAACCATTTCAGCAATTCGTTTACTCACACCCATGACGTTTGTTGGGTTAACGGCTTTATCGGGTGAAACTAAAACAAATGTAGCAACGTTATTTTCTTTCGCAGCTTCAGCAACATTTTTCGTACCGATCATATTATTTTTAATTGATTCATTCGGTTTAGTTTTCATTAACGATGTATTTTTATGCGCTGCTGCATCATAAATTTTCGTTAGTTAACGGATTTAAATAATTTCTATTCATCTGGATTTTATCTCTATTTTAATCCACTAAGATACTTTTAAGTTTTTCTTCGCACTCTTCATATCCTGGTTTTTCAAGCAAGGCGTACATATTATTTTTATATGCTTCAACACCTGGTTGATTAAACGGGTTGACGTCAAATAAATAACTACTCATTGCACACGCTTTTTGTAAGAAATAAACGAGATAACCAAACGTATAAGCATTATGATCTGGTAAGTGAATGACTGATGTTGGAACGCCACCTTCAGTGTGAGCAAGCATTGCTGCTTGGGATACTTTATCAGTAACTTCTTCTAAGCTTTTATTTGCTAAATAATTAAGGTCATCAAGATTATCTTCATCATAATTAATATATTCATGATTGTTTTTTTCATCGATTTTAATAATTGTTTCAAATAAGTCTCTTCGTCCGTCTTGAATATATTGGCCGATTGAATGTAAGTCGGTTGGAAATGTTGCGTAAGACGGAAATATGCCTTGATTATGTTTACCTTCACTTTCACCGAAGAGTTGTTGCCACCATTGTGCTAAGGATTCCATATTTGGTTCATAGTTAATGAGTAATTCAACAGTCTTACCTCGTCCATATAATATATTTCTCACACACGCATATTGGTAAGCGGCGTTCTCTTCTAAAGAAGCTACGTTTAAATGCTTAGAAGCCGCTTGTGCACCGTTCATCACTTGTTTAATATCTATACCACTAATTGCCATTGGCAGGAGACCAACAGCTGTGAGCACTGAGTATCTACCGCCAACGTCATCCGGAATAACGAACGTTTCATAACCTTTTGTTTCGGCAAGTTTAAGCAAAGCACCTTCGTTTTTATCCGTTGTAACAAATAAGCGCTCCTTTGCTGACTCTTCCCCGTAGTGTTCTAACAATATTTTCTTAAAAATACGTAAAGCGATGGCAGGTTCAGTTGTTGTGCCTGATTTTGAGATGACGCTAATTGAAAAATCGCGATTTTTAAGCATATCTTTCACGTGTGAGACGTAGTTCGCACTCACGTTTTGCCCGACAAAAATGATTTGTGGCGTCTTTCTTTGTTCATCAGGCAGCAGATTGTAAAAATTATGTTGTAGCATATCAATCGCTGCTTTTGAACCTAAGTAAGATCCACCAACACCAATGACAAGCAGGACATCTGAATGAGCTTGAACTTTTTTAGCAACTTGCTCGATCCGTTTGAATTCTAACTTGTCATATGTATTGGGTAAATCAACCCAGCCTTTGAAATCATTGATGTCGTCATTTCGTGTGTGTAACTCGTCATGAATTTCTTTCACTTTATCTTGCATTGCTAGTAAATCTCTTTCATTAAAAAAGCGTAACGCTTGTTTATAGTCATAAGTAACTTTTGGCAATATGTACACCTCCTATTCTGTTTATATATTTGCTTGGATGGATTTGCTTTCTGCGTAGACAATTTGCATCATTGTTTCTTTTAATGTTTCTTTATTCATGTGACTGAATTGGCTAATTAAATTATCAATTGCGTCACAATCGACATCAATCGTGCGTCCGACATAAATCTTTTCATACACTTCACCTGGTAAGATTTCTTCTGCCCCGAGGAGTTCTTCATACATTTTTTCACCTGGGCGAATGCCTGTATATTCAATCTTGATATCGTCTTCTGTATTATCTGAGAGTTTAATTAAGTTTTTAGCGAGATCGACGATTTTTACCGGCTCGCCCATATCTAGGACGAAGATTTCGCCACCTTTTGCAAGCGTGCCTGCTTGAATGACAAGTCTACTTGCTTCTGGGATGGTCATAAAGTATCTAGTCATTTCTGGGTCCGTTACTGTAACTGGGCCACCCGCTTCGATTTGCTTTTTAAAGAGTGGAATCACACTTCCTCTACTTCCGAGTACGTTCCCGAACCTAACCGCGACAAAGTTTGTATTGCTTTGTCCATTCATACTTTGCACGACCATTTCAGCAATCCGTTTACTTGCGCCCATGACGTTGGTTGGGTTAACGGCCTTATCTGTTGAAACTAAAACAAATGTTTTCACGTTGCCTTCAGCGGCTGCTTCAGCAACGTTTTTCGTACCAACCACGTTATTCTTAATCGTTTCATGTGGATTAGCTTCCATTAAGGGCACATGTTTATGAGCTGCCGCATGGTATATCTTTGTCGGTTGATGTTGATTAATAATCATTTGCATCCGTGCTTTATCTTTCACATCACCAATAATTGGAATAATTTCAGTATCCTCTACATTTTTTAATTCCATATGAATTTGATAAATACTAAACTCACCATGACCGACTAGTAATAATTTCTTTGGTTTAAACTGAATCAGCTGGCGACATATCTCTGAACCGATTGATCCACCTGCACCGGTGACCATAATCGTTTCGTCTTGAATCGTTTCTTTAATCATGCGCGTATCAAGCTTAACGGGTTCACGTCCGAGTAAATCTTCTACTTCGACGTTTCTAAGACTTGAAACAGACACTTTACCTGTCATGATGTCTTCGATTTTTGGAATCTTTTGCACTTTAACATCAGTTGAACTACATATATCAACGATACCTTGGAGTTCACTTCTTGTTAATGATGGAATGGCGATCACGATATGATTTATTTCTTCTTTTTCAACAACTTCTGGAATATCTCGAATTTTACCAACTACAGGAATATTATAAATCGACATCTTCTGTTTATCTTGTGAATCGTCAACTAGTGCAACAGGTTGTAAGTCAGATCCATTACTTGCTGAGTTCAATTGTCTTACAATCATCGCTCCGGCGTCACCTGCACCAACGATGAGTGTTCTCACTCTATTTTTATTTTTAACAATGTATTCGTCTCTCACAACACGCCAAAGGAACCGTGAGCCACCCATAAGGACAATATAAAAGAGCCATGTAACAACCAAGCCTCTTCGGTAAATCGTATAGTCATTTAAAAAAAATTGCACGATTGTTGCTGAAAGGACTGTTAACGAAACGGTAAACACGATCGACCTTAATTCACCGACACTCGCATACGCCCATACTTTATTATAAATATTGAAAATAAATGCAAATAAAAAATGGAAAAATAATAAGACGCTCGTAATAATAAGAAGTGTTTGCGTGTCATAAGGTACGCTCGTTGGATACGTAATAACAATTGCTAAATAGACAGATAGGAGAATGATTAAGACATCCATCAACATAAGTAAAGGTAATCTTGTTTTATATGTCATCAAGCCACCTCCTTTTCGTTTTATTAGTTAAAATAGACCAAAGAATCTTTTCTTCTTTTTAATCATTAAAGGCTCATTTTGGTTAATGTTTTCGTTATACATTAAATATTTGGCGTTTTCTTCTAAGCTATATTGCGTAATTGCGCCATAATCTTTTTTGATCACGTCATAGGCTGCTTTTAACGTTTCAAAGTTACGTGAACTTGTATTATGAGCATCTGTTGCGATAAAGTGAATTAAGTTTGCTTCAAGCATTTGACGTGATACTTGGTTAATTTCTTTGCCAAACTGATTAGTTAAACTGCCGGCAGTGAGTTGACCGAGTGCGCCTTGACTGATTAACTCATATAACCGGTTCGGGTTCGTATATAAATCACGATTTCGTTCAGGGTGAGCAATGACAGGGATGATGCCAGCACGCTGGATATTAAAAATCATTTGTTCCGTGTAAGCAGGTATACTATCTGACGGGAATTCTAATAGTAAATATTTTGAATTATTTAACGTTTGAATTTCACCTTTTTCAAAGTCTTCGAGGAGTTCTCCGAAGATTCGTACTTCTTGCCCCGGCAGGACATCAAGTGGAATATTTGATTCAGTAAACAGCTCATTTAAACGTTTAACATCTTTTTCGATAAAGGCTTTTTCATTATCATATACTCTATTTTTATGGTGTGGGGTCGCAATCACTGTTTGAATGCCTGAATTAACAGCTTGCTGTGCCATTTGAATCGCATCAGTTTCATCTTGCGCCCCGTCGTCAATCCCTGGTAAAACGTGGCAATGAATATCAATCATGATAGACCTCCCTTACGTGCCGTAGTAATAGTAATAATCTTTATTAGTCTTATCAACATCGTTTAACACTGTTCCTAATATGTTGCCTTGAACTTTTTCGATTAAATTGACCGATTCTTTTAGCTCATCTGTTTCTGTTTTGCCACTGCGCGCGACTATGACGACGCCATCTAATTGGTTTGCTAATATTTGTGCATCTGTCACAGTAAGAATCGGTGGTGAATCAACAATAATCACCTCGTATTGTTCAGTAGCGATTTCCAATCCCTTTTTAAACTTATCTGAAGCAAGCAATTCAGATGGATTCGGTGGCACGGGACCACTCGTAATAACATATAAGTGATCGATATCTGACTTTTGAGCCAACCCTTCAAACGTCTGACTATCAACAATCGCATTACTAAGACCTTTTAAATTATCGAGTCTAAACGTAAAGTGTACCGTCGGTTTTCGCATATCACCATCAACGAGTAATGTCTTTAGGCCTTGCTGAGCGTAGACAACTGCAAGATTCGCCGCTGTACTTGACTTACCTGCTTCTGGTTCAGATGACGTAACAAGAATCGACTTAATGTCTTTATCGACGCCAGAGAACTGAATATTCGTCCTTAATGTCCGGTATTGCTCAGAAATAGGTGATCTAGGATTCATTTTTGCAATTAAATGACGCATATTCGTTGCAACTTTGTTTTTCTTTTTATTAAACATCTTATTTTCGACTCCTTTTTGGACTGTCATTTGTCTCTGTCGTTTGTTCACGTAAGTCTTCAATTTCAACTCTTGGAATAATACCAATAACTGAGACACCTAGTTGATTTTCAATATCTTTTTCCGTTTTTATGGTTGTATCAAGATACTCAAGTAAGAAAGCAATCCCGACACCAATCATTAAACCTAAAACAAGACCGATCGCGATATTTAATTTTACATTCGGACTTACTGGGTTAGGGTTCGTTACTTCTTCTGCCTGAGTTAAGATATTGACGTTATCTACATTCATAATATCAGGTATTTCATTTTGGAAGGTTGCTACAACCTCATTGACAATCATTGAAGCTACCGGTTGTTTCGGATCTGAAACAGTAACTGATACAACTTGTGAATCTTCTTCACTTGAAACAGTTATTTTTTCAGCTAACGTTGACGCGCCGTAATCGAGATTTAACTCATCGATGACGTCATCTAAAATAGCTGGACTCGTAATAATAACGTTATATGTATTAATTACTTCGATGTTCGTTCGAATGGTGTTTGAGTCGAATTGCTCTGACTCACTTTTTTCTGGTTCGTTTACGATAAATTGTGACGTTGCTTCATACATTGGTGTAATAACAAATAAACTGCCAATCGCAACTAACAGCGTGATAATCACAACTGAACTAAGAATAATTTTATAGCGTTTTTTTAAGACTTCAAAAATTTCACTTAACGAGATGGTTTCTTCCATGTGCACGTTCCTCCGAATATTTTTATTTTTATAAAAAGACAGCGTTAATGGTAGCAGATATAAATTATGATTGCTATTAATTTGGAATTAAAATCCTTTTACGTAATTAATTAACATGAATTGTTAAATACTCACTTTCAAAATAAACACAAAAAGCTCTTACCTAAGTTTTTAAGTTGGTAAGAGCTTCGTAAATTAGACAGGATCACC
>Ga0209487_1001178_pt1 | contig 22479 bp, 26 predicted proteins | sample Poulit2012_FD_187524 | JGI IMG/M metagenome (GOLD analysis project Ga0209487, IMG submission 187524) | Agricultural soil microbial communities from Georgia to study Nitrogen management - Poultry litter 2012 (SPAdes) (version 2) | ecosystem: Environmental > Terrestrial > Soil > Agricultural land...
ATGACTCCATGAACGAAACAAATGAAGATAATGATTCACAACAAGAGAATCAAAGTGATATAGACTTTGAGTCTTTATTACAAGCAACTGTGGAGGGAGGATTACGATGAGTAAAATTGATACGTCCTTATTTCTGTCAAATCAGCCAAAGGAAAGAATACCTAATCCAAATTTAGGGAAAGACGAATTTATTAAAATTTTGATGACACAGTTACAAAACCAAGATCCTCTGAGCCCAATGGAAGACAGAGACTTCATCGCACAGATGGCAACATTTTCTTCATTAGAACAAATGATGAATATGGCTAGTTCTATCGATACGTTAGTTCAAAATCAACTAATATCACCGGTTATTCAATATAGCCATATGATTGGTAAGGAAGTTTCTTATGAAGCAACGAATGAAGATGGTAAAAAGGAAATCATTTCTAGTAATGTTGTCGCTGTTAGTCATAAAAATGGATGGGCAATGTTAGAACTAGAAAATGGCGAAAAGGTCTATGCCGATAGTATTTTACAAGTTTCAGAAAGTAAGCAGGAAGAGGAAGTGGAAGAATGAATAAATATATCCACCCTCTGCAACAAACACATTTTCCGAAAAATAAGGCTGTAAAATCACAACAAAAAAATAAAGAACCATTTGCGAAGATTTTATCACAAGCAACCGAAGTGAAAGTAAGCAAACATGCACAACAACGTTTAATGGAAAGAAATATTCATATAAGTGAAGAAAAATGGCAAGAAATTAGTCGGAAAATGAATGAAGCAAAGGTAAAAGGGATAACAGACGCACTAGTTGTGACAGAACAAACGACGTTAGTAGTAAGTACGAAGAATAATACGGTTGTAACTGCACTCCTTAGTGAAGAGGCGAATAATCAAATTTTTACAAATATAAATGGAGCAATTGTAATGCAAGATTAAATAAGCTGGACCCTTTTGGGAAGCTTAATAAACCATTGACTGATTGATATGGTTTTATATGAAAAGAAAGGGATGAGAATTTATGTTACGTTCGATGTATTCAGGTATTTCTGGAATGAAAGGATTTCAAACGAAGCTGGATGTCATTGGAAACAACATTGCTAACGTAAATACGACAGGATTTAAAAAAGGACGTGTGACGTTTCAAGATATGATGAGTCAAACGACAAGAGGTGCCCAGGCAGCAACTGATGGCCGAGGTGGAATAAATCCGATGCAAGTAGGACTTGGTTCCAAAGTGGGCTCAATTGACAATATTCATACACAAGGATTTACGCAAACGACAGGAAGTGGACTGGATTTAGCCATTGAAGGAAATGGAATGTTTCTCGTTACAGATGGTACGATGGAATATTACACACGTGCAGGTAATTTTTACTTGGACGAAGATGGAGACATTGTAAATGCGGATGGGTATAATTTGAGAGGGTATGCTTCTGAAGAGGCTAGAGAATTTGAATATGAAGGTTCAATTATCAAGATAGATTTAGATGGGAATATTAGAGAAGGTGAGGCTGAAGGTATAAATATTGTATATGACTCTGCATTAGATCAAGTTACTGTTGATGGGAATATTGTAGAATCAAAAGTATCCGATGTAATTTCAGACAATTTAATTACAAACTTAAACCTCCCATTGGAATTAGAAAGTTTTAGTATTTCAACAGATGGAAAAGTAAACTATGTGGATGAAAATGGAATTCCAAGGGTTGCAGGTCAAATATTACTAGCGAATTTTTCGAATCCAGCTGGACTTGAAAAAGTTGGAAACAATTTATATTTAGATTCTGCTAACGCAGGATTCGGAGGTCTTGGCGTACCTGAAGAAGATGGAATGGGGAAAACAGTAGCTAGTGCACTCGAAATGTCAAATGTGGACCTAGCTGAGGAGTTTACTGAAATGATTGTTTCACAACGTGGTTTTCAAGCAAATACAAGAATCATTACAACATCTGATGAAATTTTACAAGAATTAGTGAATTTAAAACGTTAGTAAAGGAGGTAGGGGATGTTGGATAAACATCCCCGCCATACAATGATTGAACTAACAAAATTAAATGGTGAATCATTTATTTTAAATGCATTATTGATTGAACAAATTCAGTCATTACCAGATACAACGATTACGTTACATAGTGGTAAGAAAATAGTAGTAAAGACAGAAGAAGAAGAAGTAGTTAAAAAAATCACGGAATATTATCAAAAGATTGGAATCTTCGGTACTTGGAAAGAACAGGTGATAGAGTGAAGAATCTATTAAAATTTATGCTTATATCATTAGTTCTACTTCTAGTAATGGGTGCTGGCATTGCATATGGTGTTTATTATTTTACTAATGATACAAGTGGTGAGGCGCGTTCAATTGAAGATATAAATAAATATTCTTATGAAACGACTGAATTAACTACCGATTTGAGTGACGGTAAATTTGTTCGAGTCCAATTTCAAATCGTTACAAATGGAAGAAAAGGTTTAAAAGAAGTTGAACAAAGAGCATTCCAAATTAAAAATACATTAATAAAAGAATTAGCTGTTATGGATGAAGAAGACTTTAAAACAGGTTTGTCAGAAGTAGAAGAAACTATCAAAGCAGAATTAAATGAATTAATGACCGATGGCGAAATAACGGATGTATATACGATTAGTAAAATATTACAGTAGGTTTTTGGTGCTCCATAGGAGGTGTAACATGTCTTGACAGAAGAAATTTTATCCCAACATGAAATTGATGCACTTTTATCTGCAATTACTTCCGGAGATATGAATGCGGAGGAATTAAAAAAAGAAGAACCAAAAGTTAGAGTATATGATTTTAAACGAGCATTACGATTTTCGAAGGATCAAATCCGAAGTATTTCTCGTATTTATGAAAATTATGCTAGGTTATTAACGACCTTTTTTTCAGGTCAACTACGTACATATGTCAATTTATCTGTTGCTTCTGTTGACCAAATCCCTTATGAAGAATTTATTCGATCTATTCCTACAATGACTGTCTTGAATGTTTATAGCGTGGAGCCACTAGAAGGAAGAATCATAATGGAAGTAAATCCAAATATTGCCTATAGTATGCTCGATCGATTACTAGGTGGTAAGGGTGATGGTCAAACTAATGTTAAAAATTTAACCGAAATAGAAACATTAATCTTATCCCAGCTGTTTGAAAAATCAGCTGTAAATTTACAAACTGCTTGGGAATCAATTGTTGAAATTGATCCAGTATTGGAAGACTTTGAGGTAAATCCGCAGTTTTTACAATTAGTCTCCCCGAATGAGACGGTTGTCGTTGTATCATTAAATACACAAATTGGAGAAGTGAGTGGGTTAATCAATATATGTATTCCTCATATCGTGTTGGAACCAATTATATCTAAACTTTCTGTTCACTACTGGATGGAAACTGGAACGAAAGAAAGAAACCCAGAATCATTCAAAAAACTAAAAAATCATATTGAAAATGTACAAATGGAAGTAAAAGTTCACCTTGGTGAAACTACGATTAAATTAAACGACCTATTATATTTGAAGGAAAACGACGTAATTAGTTTAAATCAACTTATTGAAGATCCACTGACACTTTTAGTAAATAATACACCAAAAATGCTCGTTCAACCTGGGAAGCTTAGGAAGAGATTAGCTGTCCAAGTTTTAGAAGAAATAAAAGGGGGGGGAGATAATGATGGATGATGGCATGCTTTCACAAGACGAAATTGATGCACTTCTAAATGTAACAGATGATAATGACGATCATGAAGAAAAAAACGAACAACAAGAAGATGCAATCAATGCCTATTTATCTGTATTGGAAAAAGATACAATCGGTGAAATTGGTAATATTTCGTTAGGAAATTCTGCTACTACACTTTCCACATTATTAGGAAAAAAAGTAGAAATTACGACTCCAGTTGTATCAATTGTGAAAAAAACAGGGTTCAAAGAAGAGTTTCCTTTTGAACATGTTAGCTTGCAAGTCAATTACATCGAAGGATTTGATGGACAAAATATATTTTTAATGAAAGCTCTAGATGCAGCAATCATTTCTGATATTATGTTAGGTGGAGATGGTGTAAATCCAAATGAGGAGCTCTCCGAAATAGAGCTAAGTGCGGTTCAAGAAGCGATGAACCAAATGATGGGAGCTTCAGCAACGAGTATGTCAACCATTTTTGATAAAAAGATAGACATATCTCCGCCAACTGTTAAATATGAACAAATTGATGAACTTGAGGAAGTAAAAGATGTAAATGAAGAAGATGTATTCGTAAAAGTATCCTTTCAGCTAAAAATAAATGGTTTGATTGATTCACAAATTATGCAAATAATACCATTACAATTTGCAAAAGAATTAGTTGAACAATTACTGAAATTTGGTAAGCAACCTTCTGAAATAGATCCGGAAGAGGTGAAACAGATTCATTCACTTCAATCGAATGGAGGAAATGACATGCCAACCGGAACGAATCAAATAGAAAAAGAAGAAGTTCCAACAGAAAATAAACAGACAATTTCCAATGAGTCTAATGTACAAACTGCTTCTTTTTCAAGCTTTGAAAATATACCACTTACGAGACAAAATGAACGCAACTTAGAAATGTTATTAGATATACAACTTAAAGTTGCCGTGGAATTAGGAAAAACACAAAGAACCGTAAAAGACATTCTTGATTTGAGTCAAGGTTCTATTGTTGAATTAGATAAACTTGCTGGGGAACCAGTTGATGTACTTGTAAATAATAAATTAATTGCCAAAGGAGAAGTCGTAGTTATTGACGAAAACTTTGGAGTTAGAGTTACAGATATAATAAGCCAAGAAGATCGAATAATGAAACTTAATTAATAATAAAGGGTGAATGTAATGGGGAAAAGTGTTCTAGTAGTTGATGATGCAGCATTTATGCGGATGATGATTAAAGATATACTAGAGAAGAATGGTTTTCAAGTTGTAGGAGAAGCAGAGAACGGTGCTATTGCTGTTGAAAAGTATAAAGAACTATCTCCTGACTTAGTTACAATGGATATTACAATGCCGGAAAAAGATGGTATAACAGCACTAAAGGAAATTAAACAATTTGATTCTGATGCCATCGTTATTATGTGTTCAGCGATGGGTCAACAAGCAATGGTTATCGATGCTATTCAAGCGGGAGCAAAGGATTTTGTTGTAAAACCATTCCAGTCAGAGCGAGTGATTGAGGCAATAACGAAAGCATTAGAGTAAAAGTGAGCTGAGTTAGTTGATTAAAAAATCAAGTATATTAATTTTGATATTTATATTAGTAAGTAATCTTTTCGTATCAACTACTTATGCTGAACAAGTGCAAAATATAAAAGATTGTTTAGAGCAAAATGAAGATTGTTTAGAGCAGGATGAACAAGATAGTTTAGTAGATAGTAGTAATGAAGAGAATTTGACTAATGAACGTTTAAATGAGACATCATTTTTCTTTAATATAGTAAAAATGATCTTTGCATTACTACTTATACTTGCACTCATTTTCTTTCTATCAAAATTATTTAATAAGAAAAATAACAATTTACACCAATTAAATATAATGGAAAATATGGGTGGAATTTCTGTAGGGCAAAACAAGTCAATACAAATTGTTCGTATTGGTACCCAGTTCTATGTTGTAGGTGTTGGGGAGAATATTGAATTATTAAAGGAAATAACAGATGAAAACTTGCAACAAGAATTGCTACAGAACGAGACAGAAGCAGTAGAATTTAAGTCTTTGTTTCAGTCGCTTCTTAATCGAGGGAAGTCTCCAGATGAAAACCAAAAAGAAACAAGGCAACCATTTTTGACTTCTTTATCGAAAGAACTAGAGAAGATAAAAAAGGGACGTAGAGCAATGGTAAACGAAAATGAAAGCAAGAAGGATGATGGACATGAATGAATTTATTGATATTTTTTCTAGTTCTGATCCTTCAGCCATTTCGACATCTGTGAAACTAATACTTTTATTAACGATATTAGCCTTAGCTCCCGGGATTTTGATTTTAATGACTAGCTTTACTAGAATCATTGTCGTTTTATCCTTTGTTCGGACGTCTTTGGCAACCCAGCAAATGCCTCCAAATCAAGTTTTAATTGGTTTAGCATTATTTTTAACTTTTTTTATAATGGCACCTACATTTCATCAAGTATATGAAGAAGCATTAAATCCATTATTTAATGAAGAAATAACACTTGATGAAGCATATGAAAATGCAAGTGTTCCAATAAAGAATTTTATGTCTACACATACGAGGGAAAAAGACATTGCATTATTTTTAAACTATTCTGATGCAGAGAGACCAGAGACAGTACAGGATATTCCATTAATGACGCTCGTACCAGCATTTGCAATTAGTGAATTAAAAACAGCTTTTCAAATGGGGTTTATTATATTTATTCCGTTTTTAATAATTGATATGGCTGTTGCAAGTATATTAATGTCAATGGGTATGATGATGTTACCACCCGTAATGATATCCTTGCCATTTAAAATTTTACTATTTGTATTAGTGGATGGGTGGTATTTAATTACATATTCCTTATTACAAGGGTATTAGCGAAGACCCATTTAAAAAGAGGGTGTTAACTTGAGTAATGAATTAATTTTAACTTTAGCTGAAAGAGGAATACTAACTATTTTATTAGTTGCTGGACCTTTGTTAATCTTGGCATTAGCTGTTGGGTTATTCGTTAGTATTTTTCAAGCAACGACTCAAATTCAAGAACAAACCCTTGCCTTTATTCCAAAAATAATTGCTGTACTAATCGGAGTAGTATTTTTCGGCCCATGGATGCTTACTAAAATAGTAGAATTTACAACTGATTTATATCAGAACATCAACAACTTTGTAGGATAACCAATGATTGAAATTATTAATTTAAGTATTTTACCAGTCTTTTTCCTCATATTTATAAGAATTTTGACTTTTTTTATTACAGTACCATTATTTTCTTACCGAACTATTCCGACTACTTTTAAATTAGGGTTCAGTTTTTTCTTAGCACTTGTTATGTACACATCTATTGATGTACAAGGATTAGACTTTGATGCGTTATATATATTTTTAATGGTCAAAGAAGTGATAGTCGGTTTGTTCATCGGACTTATAGCATATATTATTTTATCAGCCGTTCAAATTGCTGGAGGCTTTATCGACTTCCAAATGGGATTTGCGGTTGCAAATGTCATTGATCCACAAACTGGGGCACAAAGCCCACTCATTGGGCAATATTTTTACATTATTGCTTTACTATTTCTTTTATCAGTTAACGGTCACCATGTTATTATTGATGGGATTTTTAACAGTTATGAGTGGATTCCAATAGATGAGTTTATTTCATTTGGAGGGAACTTTAGCCAGTTTATCATCCAAACATTTAGTTATATGTTTTTAATAGCTTTTCAAATGGCTTTACCTTTAGTTGGGTGTTTATTTTTAGTTGATGTTGCTCTTGGAATCATTGCTAGAACAGTCCCACAATTAAATGTTTTTGTTGTAGGATTACCATTGAAAATTACTGTAAGCTTTGTCGTCTTATTATTTTTCATGAGTTTATATATCATGCTTACGAAAGTACTTTTTGAATCCATGTTTCAAGCAATGAGGGACCTAATGGCGATTATCGGGGGGAACTAATATGTATTTGAAGCTAGATTTACAATTTTTTGCTGGTGAAAAGACAGAAAAAGCAACCCCGAAAAAAAGAGAAGATGAGCGTAAAAAAGGTAGAGTAGCAAAAAGCCAAGATGTGAATACAGCTCTTTTATTGTTATTTTGTTTTATATTATTAGCAGTACTTGGTTCAAATATGAAAAATAACATGCTAGATTTATATGCTCATACTTTTATTGAATATATTCATTGGGACATCAATATAGAAACAACTATGGAAATTGTTTATGAAGTAATTATTCATTTTGCCAAAATTGTACTACCAATTATGCTTATAGCAGTCATTATAGCGATTGCTGCAAATATGTTACAAGTTGGAATCTTATTTACAACCGAACCTTTAAAATTTGATCTAAAAAAAATCGATCCTATTCAAGGGGCTAAGCGAATATTTTCAATTCGTGCAATCGTTGAGCTATTAAAATCATTGTTTAAAATCGTATTTATCGGCACGATTACCTTTTCAATTATATGGATATTTAAAGATGATATGATGATGTTAGCTTTTAAAAATGTTGATAGTGCAATTGGTTTTTTTGGAAAAATGACAATTATGATGGGAATTGCCTCAACAATCGCATTAATATTTTTAGCTGTTCTTGACTATATGTACCAAAAATACGACTTTGAAAAAAACATTAGGATGTCAAAGCAAGATATTAAGGATGAACATAAAAATATTGAAGGGGATCCACTCATTAAATCAAAATTGAAAGAAAAACAACGGCAAATTGCGATGAGGCGAATGATGGCCGAAGTTCCAAAGGCAGATGTTGTCATTACAAACCCAACCCATTATGCTGTAGCGATTAAGTATGATGAAACATTTGCTTCTGCCCCTTACGTTATTGCAAAAGGGACAGACGAAGTCGCATTAAAAATAAAAGACATCGCCAAAAACTCCAATGTTATGACAGTTGAAAATAAACCGCTAGCTCGTTCTCTTTATGATGAAGTGGAAATTAATGAAATGATTCCAGAACAGTTTTATCAAGCAGTTGCAGAAATATTAGCATTTGTGTATCAGATGGAAAAAAGGGCATAGCATTTAAGAATTAAGGGGATTAGAAATGAAAGTTAGGGAACTATCCGTATTAATAGGTGTAATTTTAATCATCATAATGCTTGTAATCCCACTACCAGGTGGTTTATTAAGCTTTCTTATTTTATGCAATATATTGCTAGCATTAATTGTCATTTTAGTTTCTATGAACACACAAGAAGCATTGCAATTTTCTATTTTCCCTTCTTTATTATTACTATTAACTTTATTTCGTCTCGGTTTAAACGTTTCTACAACGAGATCGATCCTTTCAAAGGCAGATGCTGGTGGAGTAGTAGATACGTTTGGCTCATTTGTAATTGGAAATAATCCGTTAGTCGGATTTGTCGTATTTATTATTTTAGTTATTATTCAATATATCGTTATTACAAAAGGAGCAGAACGAGTATCAGAAGTAGCCGCTCGATTTACGTTAGATGCAATGCCTGGGAAACAGATGAGTATTGATGCTGACTTAAATGCAGGACTTATTACTGAACAACAAGCCCGTGAAAGAAGAGAGAAAGTGGAGAACGAAGCAGATTTTCACGGGGCAATGGATGGTGCCAGTAAGTTTGTTAAAGGAGATGCTATTGCTGGAATCATCATTGTGTTAATTAATATAATTGTCGGACTAATTATCGGTATGGTGCAAATGGATATGACTTTTAATGAAGCCGTCAATACGTTTATGCGCTTGACCGTTGGTGATGGTTTAGTGAGTCAAATTCCTGCTTTACTCATTGCGACAGCAACCGGAATTGTTGTTACAAGAGTAACGACAGAAGGAAATTTAGGTACCGATATAACAGGTCAATTGTTACAGTATCCGAAATTATTATTTGTTGCAGCAGGAACTATTTTCTTATTAGGGTTGACTCCGATTAACTTTTTCCTAACAACAACAATTGCTATCATCCTTGCCATTAGTGGATACTTTTTAATGAAAAAATCAGAACAAGCAGTCGAGTTGGAAGATGAGCAATTAGATGAACAAGACAGTGAAAGTATGAAAACAGCTGAGAATGTGATTAATTTACTTAGTGTAGACCCAATTGAATTTGAATTTGGATATGCTCTTATTCCTTTAGTAGATGAAGGACAAGGCGGGGATTTATTAGATCGAATCGTCATGATTCGTCGACAAATAGCTATTGAATTAGGGATTGTTGTCCCAGTCGTACGAATTCGCGATAATATTCAATTAGAACCTAATGAATATCGCTTGAAAATAAAAGGAAATGAAGTAGCTACTGGAGAATTACTTTTGGATCATTATTTAGCAATGACCCCAGATTTAGAGGATGATAGTCTTGATGGAATTCATACGAAGGAACCGGCCTTCGGTTTACCAGCAAAGTGGATTAATGAAGAACAAAAAATCGATGCTGAATTGTTAGGATATACTGTCGTTGATCCGCCTTCTGTTATATCGACTCATTTAACAGAGGAACTTAAAAGAAACGCACATGTATTACTTGGTCGACAAGAAACTAAGGAATTAATCGATCATTTAAAGGAAACCTATCCAATCTTAGTAGAAGAAGTTACACCGGAACATTTGTCTGTTGGTGATATTCAAAAAGTATTAGCAAAACTTTTAAAAGAAAATATATCTGTACGAAATTTACCAATTATCTTTGAAACTTTAGCTGATTTTGCAAAAATGACAAATGATACGGATTTACTTGTTGAATACGTTCGCCAAGCATTATCTTTACAAATAACGAAACAATATGTAGATCAAGATGAAACGATAAAGGTTATAACTGTCTCAACTGATATAGAAAATATGATATCGAATCATATACAACAGACTGAACATGGTAATTTTCTTGCACTAGAACCGAATATGCAAGAAAAAATCATCCAAAATATACATAAAGAAATGGAGAAAGTACAAATTCAACATGAACGTGTCGTCATTCTCTGTTCACCTGCAATAAGAATGTATTTAAAACAATTACTAGAACGCGTTTTACCACAAATTGCTGTATTATCTTATAATGAACTTGCCCCGCATGTTCAAGTTCAAAGTGTTGGAGTGGTGAATGTAGCATGAAAATAGTGAAATTTAAAGCAAATACAATGCCGGAAGCGATTGAAAAAATCAAGAAGGATTTAGGTCCCAATGCGGTTATTTTAAATAGTAAAGAAACAAAACAAGGCGGGTTATTTGGTGTATTTAAAAAACGTCAAGTCGAAGTTTTAGCTGCCATTGATCCTAGTCCAGTCCCAAAGAAAAAAACAAAAAGTATACCATTGAAACAGGAAAAGCAAAACAATGTAGTGGAATTGAATCAAAAGATGTCAAATAAAGACTTGTCTAAAGATTCTAATGATGAACATCAAAAAGTATTGGCTGAAATTAAATATGTTAAGGAATTATTACTGACAAATTCATTCCAATCAGATCAACCATTTACTGCTAACTATGCAATTGTATACAACTATTTATTAACGCAAGAAATTGATGAAGAAATTGCCAAAAATATCGTTGAATCGATTAGTAAAAAGTATGAAAATGACGAACTACTACCTGAACAAATACTACCCTTTGTAAAAAATGAAATTATTTCTCTCTTAGCAGATGTTTCATTTACTGGAATTTCTAATAAAGCACAAATTATTCAGTTTGTTGGCCCTACAGGAGTCGGAAAAACGACAACCCTTGCTAAACTAGCTGCTAATAGTGTGTTAAAGGATAAGAAAAAAATTGCCTTTATTACGATGGATACATATCGAATTGCTGCAATTGATCAGTTAAAAACGTATGCAAAAATTTTAAATGTACCTATTGAAGTAGCATATTCCATTGCAGAATATAAAGAAGCGTTAAATAAGTTTTCTAACTATGATCATATTTTTGTAGACACTGCTGGTCGAAATTTTCGGGATATGCAATATGTGCACGAATTAAAGAACATGTTGCATGTTGAAAATTTCAATACAGTAACATACCTTGTATTATCATTGGCCGCAAGGGAGAAAGATGTAACAGCAATATATAATCAATTTATAGACTTTCCAATTGAGAAAATAATTTTCACTAAACTGGATGAGACAAGCACATATGGCACAATTTTAAATATGTGTGTAAATAACAAAAAAGGAATTGCTTATATTACAAATGGCCAAGATGTACCGAATGATATAATTTCTCCTGATGAACAATTTATAAGCGAATTAATCATAAGTAGGTATGGACATGAAAGATCAAGCTAGTTTTTTGCGTAGACAATTAAATCAAGAACAAAAGGCGAAAACAATCGCTATTGTGAGTGGTAAAGGAGGAGTAGGAAAATCAAATATTGCGTTAAACTTTTCTATTAAACTATTAGAAGCTAGTAAAAAAGTACTTCTTATTGACTTGGATATAGGGATGGGAAATATCGATATATTAATCGGGAACTCTTCATCATATTCTTTAGCCGATTTGTTTAGCCATTCTAAGACTTTTCATGATATTATAGAGATAGGTCCAAAAGGCCTAGCTTATATTGCAGGTGGTAATAGTTTTGATGAGTTTCTCGAACTATCTGATGAACAATTAGATTATTTTCACCACCAGTTTGAGTGGATGCAATCAAACTATGACTTTATCATTTTTGATTTAGGTGCAGGAGCTACACAAACAAGTATGTCGTTTGTGTTAGCAGCAGATGAATGTTTTGTAGTTATGACACCAGAACCACCAGCAATAACCGACGCCTACAGTATGATTAAACACATTGTTGTACAAAATACAAAACTTCCGATTTCCATGATCTTAAATCGGACAAAAGATAATAGAAGTGGAAGACAAACAATAAAAAGATTTACAAATGTCGTTAAAAAATTTCTTAAAGTTGATATTTCACCGATGGGAACATTACCTGAAGATAAAATCGTTACAGAAGCTGTTGTAAGACAAACACCATATGTTCTTTTAAATAAAAATGCTCCTATTTCAAGAGCGATGAATCAAATGGTGAATGACTATTTGGACGAAAGCAAATTTGAAGATATTGAACAAAAGCCCATTTCTTTTATGGATAAGGTAAGGAAGTTCATTCAAATCAAAAAAAACAGGAATGAATGAAATGAATGTAAAAATTACTTCTGTTAAGGGGGTTGAACAAACAATCTATTAGGTCCATAAATTTATAAAAGTTAAAATCTGTTATGAAATAGGAGAAGATGAATTTTGCAAGATAGAATTGTAGCTATTGGTTCATCAACGGGGGGACCGACAGCATTACACCAAGTTTTACAAAAAGTTAATAAAGATTTTCAAACCCCGATATTAGTTGTTCAACATTTACCAAGTAATTTTACAAATCTTTTAGCTAACCGTCTAAATGGAATAGGAAATTTAAGGGTAAAAGAAGCGGAACATGGGGAAGAAGTAAACCGAAGTACTGTCTATATTGCACCTGGTGATTTTCATATGTTAGTTAAAAGTAGAAATAATAAATTAATGATACATTTAACGAAAGAAAAGCATCGCTTAGGTCACAGACCATCAGTCAATATGTTATTTGACTCTATCGCTGAATTAAAACATATTAAAAAAACAATAGTTATTATGACTGGTATGGGAAAAGATGGAGCAGAAGGGATAATACGAATAAAAGAAAATGATGAAAATGCAGTCATTATTGCTGAATCAAGTGAAACAGCAGTGGTAAATGGAATGCCATCTGCAGCAATTGCAACAAATCATGTCACAGAAATTGTTCGGTTAGAACGTATTGGTGAAGCAATAATGAAATATAGCAAAAGATAAGAGGGACTTTTATATGAATAATTCAAAATATTTAGATGTTTTTATTGATGAAAGTACCGAGCATGTCGAAACGATGTATCAACAATTGCTATTATTAGAAAAAAACCCGGAAGACAAATCAATTATAGAAGAAATATTTAGAGCAGCTCATACGATAAAAGGAATGTCTGCTACGATGGGTTACGATGATTTATCTAATTTAACACATAAAATAGAAAACGTATTTGATAGTATTCGCTATGATAAAATAAATGTACATACCAATTTAATAGATTGTTTATTTAATGCAGTAGATCACCTCAATGCAATGGTAGAAGATATTGCTAAAGGTGGTAGCGGGAAACAAAATATACAATCTATAGTTGAACAATTAGAACGAGTAGAAAAAGGATTAGATGTTCAAGGTGAAACATTAAATGTAACAGAAAAAGAACAATCATCTTCTGTTCTTGATTTTAATTTAGATCAATTTCAAATTACTATTTTAAATGAGTCTAAGGAACGTGGTTATAACAATTTTGAAATAAAGATTCAATTAAATAAAGATTGTTTATTAAAAGCAGCAAGAGTGTACATGGTCTTTGAATTATTAGAAAAACATGGTGAAGTAGTTGTTTCTAATCCGGCCGTAAATGAGTTAGAGGAAGAAAATTTTGATGATACATTTTCAGTAATGTTTGTTACAAAACATGATGAAGCAGAAATTCAAGCTAAAATTATGAAAGTTTCTGAAATTGAATCAGTATCTATTACGGAGTTTTCGGTAGATTCATATGTTAAAGATCAAGAGAAAGAACAAGATGAACAAGCTTCAAAAGGAAAAACAGTAGATAGCAATGTTTCTATTTCCTCCGCTCCTTCCAAAACAATCCGGGTGAATATGGAAAGACTGGATATGTTAATGAACCTTTTTGAAGAATTAGTCATAGATCGTGGCCGTTTGGAACAAATTTCAATTGATTTAAATCATAGTGAATTACAAGATACAGTTGCAAAAATGACAAGGGTTTCAAGTGATTTACAACATATTATATTACAAATGCGTATGGTACCTATCGATACTGTATTTAGCCGCTTCCCAAGAATGATTCGACAATTAGCAAAAGATTTACAAAAAGAAATAGAGTTGGAAATTATCGGTTCTGAAACAGAACTTGATCGTACTGTCATTGATGAGATCGGTGATCCTTTAGTCCATCTCATACGAAATGCTATCGATCATGGTCTTGAGGAGCCATCAGAAAGAAAAAAACAAGGTAAGCCAGAGCAAGGTAAAATTACTTTAGAAGCATACCATAGTGGAAATCATGTATTTATAGAAATTACTGATGATGGTGCGGGAATTAATGTAGATAAAGTACGACAAAAAGCAATTGAAAAGGGTATCATTACAAATGCCGACGCAGAACTATTAGATGAGCAACAAATATACAAATTGATATTAGAAAGTGGATTTTCAACGAACCAATCTATTTCGGATATATCTGGTCGGGGTGTAGGATTAGATGTCGTTAAAAATACAATTGAATCGTTAGGTGGAACACTATCCATTCAATCGCAAATTGGACAAGGTTCAACATTTTCCATACAACTACCATTAACACTTACAATTATTTCTGTGCTTCTAGTAGAACTTAATGATGAAAAATACGGTATCCCTCTATCATCTATCGTTGAAACAGCTATTTTGCATAAAGATGAAATATTAAATGCACATCATAACAAAGTAATTGACTTTCGTGACAAAATAGTCCCGCTCGTCTTTTTAAATGATGTATTTAACGTACCCGCTTCCGATCAAAATGATGATGATTATTTCTCCATTGTTATTGTAAGAAGAGGGAATAAACTAACAGGACTAGTCGTTAATTCCTTTATTGGTCAACAGGAAGTCGTACTGAAATCATTAGGAAACTATTTAGAAAATATATTTGCAATTTCCGGAGCGACGATATTAGGTGATGGAGAAGTTGCCTTAATCGTTGATAGTAATGCATTAGTGAAGTAAATATTATATAAATAAAGTTTCCAAAATATTGACTTTTATTATGTAAAGGAGGTCCATCAAATGGAAGAAGTAAATGTACAAGATAAAAAACTTATTATTTTTCGGATTGAAGAAGAGGAATATGCAGTATCGATACAAAATGTAGGGTCCATTGAGAAAATTGAAGCTATTACTAGAGTGCCAGGCACCGCTGATTTTGTTAAAGGAGTAATTAATTTAAGAGGTGTTATTACACCTGTTATAGACTTAAAGCAACGTTTTCATCAAAAGGAGACAACTTTTACAGAACTATCAAGAATAATTATTATTCATATCGATGATATAACAGTCGGCTTTATCGTAGATGAAGCAAATGATGTAATCGATGTAAACGCCGATTTAATTGAGGAACCACCAGAAGTAGTAGGTTCTCACGATATAGAATATATATCAGGAGTTATAAAATTGGATTCCCGACTGTTAATATTGCTTGAATTAACTGAAGTTTTACAACAAAAAGAGCTAACAGAATTAAGAAGCATGGAAGGATAAATAATGGACTCTAAAAAATTATCAAACTTACAAAAGGATTTTTTACGAGAAGTAGGTAATATCGCTGCTGGCAATGCAACAACGGCGATGGCAAAATTAATTGATGAGCGCATTAAGATGGAAGTTCCTTCCGTAAAAATTGTTACTATTAATGAATTGATGGAAATAATCGGAGGTCCTGAAAAGTTAGTTGTAACGATATTTTTTAGAATAGAGGGTGAGCTACCAGGAACGGTTTATTTTGTTCTTACACTTGAAGAAGCTGAATATTTAGTCAGAAAAACAACGATGGATGAAGATATAATCATTTTTGAAAACGGAGAACCAAATGAACTAGCCATCTCCGTGTTACAAGAATCAGCTAATATTTTAACAGGTGCTTATTTATCTGCTATTTCTGATTTTACGAATATAAAAATGGCGACGACTGTTCCATTTTTAAGTATAGATATGGCTGCTGCTACGTTAGTTACAGGTTTGGTAGAATTATCCAATGTAACGGATTACGCAATTACAATTGAAACAACATTAGCAGACGATGCTTCAGAAGGCGGGGCAAGTGGACAATTTTTACTTATACCTGACCCTCCCGCAATACCAAAATTGTTCCATGCCTTAGGAATTGATTATGATGAATAAAGTACTCGCTGTTAAAAAGGTAGGAATTGCAGATCTAAACATCGTTCAACATGATACAAAAATAAGAACGTCTGGCTTAGGGTCCTGTGTTGGTGTAGTCATATATGACCTTGCTAAGCAAATTGCAGGTATGGCCCATATTATGCTTCCTAATTCTAAATTAACAAAACAAAAAAACTTTAACAAATACAAATATGCAGATACCGCAGTCGATATATTGATTGAAAAGTTATTAGATGAGGGTGCTAGGAAATTTAGTCTCAAAGCTAAAATTGCAGGCGGAGCTCAAATGTTTACATTTCAAACTTCTTCTGAAATTACTAGAATTGGTCCGCGGAATATTACAGCAGTGAAAGAACGTTTAAAAATGCACCGTATTCCAATTGTTGCTGAGGATGTTGGAGGAAATAATGGTAGAACGATAGAATTTGATGCGATAACAGGTATGCTAAAAGTTCGAGCAGTTAATCAAGAGGAAAAATTCATCTAAATTACAGGGAGGAATTTAAAATGTTACATGATAACTCCCATAACATTGATGATTTATGGAATTTATGGAATAAACATAAGGATGAACATGCAGCAAATGAATTAATCCGTCATTATATGTATATTGTCAATTTTCATGTAGAAAGAATTGCTAGTTATATTCCTAGGACTTTTGATAAAAATGATTTAATTAGTTTAGGATTAATGGGTTTATATGATGCGCTTCACAAATTTGATCCAAAGCGAAAACTGAAATTCGACACTTATGCAACGATCCGAATTCGTGGAGCAATCATCGATGGTTTAAGAAAAGAAGATTGGCTACCTAGAACTTTAAGAGACCAGTCGAAGAAAATCGAACAAGTCACAGAACAACTCGAACAAACTCTAGGGAGAAAGCCATCATCAAAGGAAATAGGTAAACAATTAAACATGAAGCCGGATGAAGTAGAGGAAGTTATTTCAGATACATTATTTGCAAATATTTTATCTATTGACTCTACAGTAAATACGACAGATACCGGAGATAATGTTTCATTATCATCGACATTAAAAGATGATAAAACAACAACACCAGAGCAATTTATGGTGAATACAGAGTTAAATGCAGAATTAATAAAAGGAATTAAAAAATTAAATGAGAATGAACAACTAGTAATTAGTTTATTTTATAATGATGAATTAACATTAACGGAAATAGGGGAGGTGTTAAATTTAACAACTTCCAGAATTTCCCAAATCCATAAAAAAGCTATATTCAAATTAAGTAATATATTAACTAAAATGAATAGCATGTATGCTCGATAAAGGGGAGATTTTTTGAAAAACTTAAGGGAGATATTCTATTTTGACATAACTGAGGATAGATTAACAGCGTATTTATGTTACAATATAGAAAATATGGATAAGCTAAAAGATTTGAGTATTTCCGAAGCTAATATAACTGAATTTTTGAAAGAAAATAAAATAACTTACGGAGTGAAGTATGATCAAATAAAGGAACTTGTCCAACATCTAAGCCCTGAACAATTTCCAATCGTCATTGCTGAAGGTACAGAAAAAATTGACGGTGAAGATGGACAAATCATCTATGAATCTGATATGAGTACCGAGGTGGATCGTTCAGAGGGTTGGGACTTTCGTGAAGTGATGAAAATTCCAACAGTGCAAAAAGGCGATACTTTAGCAAGAATCATTCCTCCGACAGAAGGTAAAGACGGTAGAACAGTTTTTAATACAGTTATTCAAGCAAAACGAGGGGAACCTGTTAAAATTAGAGCTGGACAAAATGTTATTTACGACGAAAAAGATTTAACATTTTATGCTACTTCAGACGGACAAGTGAGTGTCTCAGCGAATAGAATTAACATTCATTCATTATATGAAGTAAGAGAAGATATTTCTTTAAAAGTTGGTAATATTGACTTCATCGGGTCTGTTCATATTCATGGGGATGTTCCTTCCGGATTTACAATCAAAGCAGTTGGGGATATTAAAATATTCGGTCTAGTAGAAGCGGCGAAAATTGAAGCTGGTGGGTCTGTCTTCATTTCGGAAGGGATTGCCGGTTTAAAAACAGGAAAAATTGAAGCAGGCGAAAATGTATATATAGGATATGTCAATCAAGGGAGAATTACTGCGGGTAATAGTATTGTTGTGGATAACTCTATTTTACATAGTGATTGTACCGCTATGAATGATATCGTATGCCAGCGTGGAAATGTAATTGGTGGAGTTCTTTCTGCAGGTAGAACAATTAAAGTAAATAATGCTGGTAATCGAATGAACAGTGATACCATTTTATCGTTTGACCGTGGCAAAAAACTAGAACAGGAATTACAAAAGTTAGAATCAGAGAAAAAAACAATGGAAGAAAACATTAAAAAAATACGCTTTTTAATGAATAAAATTGAAAATAGCTTAAAGGGTAATGAAGATGCAAAAACACGGGCTACATTAATTAAATTAAAAAGTTCACATAAAAAAAGTTCAGAGCAATTAGAAAGTATTAAGGATCGCTTATTTCAAATCAATCATAACTTAGGTGAGACACAACAATCTTATGTACAAGTAAAAGGGACTATTTACCCAAATGTGACAATAGGCTTTGGTAAATATAAGCGGAAAATTACGAGTGAATACCATCACGTACTCATTAAATTAAATAAAAACGAAATCGATATTATTAATCAGTGACATCAAGTGAAATTGTAGTTATTTATAAACCATACTTTCGCTCGTTTATTTAGATAAATTGGCTTATCGTTCAGTATTTCTAGTGAGAACTAGCCATACTTACGACTTCTACATAGTAAAGAACGCAATAGTAGTGACAACATTGTGCTTTTATCATCTTTGTTCTTTGAAGTCGTACGTTAAGAAAGCTTTATTCTTACTTATCTAAAAAAGAACTTAAGAAGGTTGGGATATTAATGAGTTTAAAATCAATTGAACTGCAAGTCGCTATCCCTCGAACACATGACGCTGGTAAAATGCAGGAGCAAATGACTAAACAATCCCAGCAATTTCAAGACACACTAACGAAACAACAGTTGCGAGAGGAATTAATTAGACGAGGTAAAGTGAATGAGTATGAACATGTTAAGAATCTTAATGTAGCGGATGAAGAAAATGAAAAAAATCAAGAAGAGTCAGATAATCAAAAAAGGCGTAAACAGGAGGATGAAAATAATAAGCCACAATTAGATCATCCTTATTTAGGTACTAAAATCGATTTTAGTGGATAGAAGGGGAATTAGTATGACATCGTTTTTATTTATCGTAAGCTTTTTATTACACATTTTACTATTAATTACTGTATTTTACTTATACCAGCATATACAGTCATTAAAAAACAATCAAACCTCCGAAGTAGAACATATGTTAAACAACTTTTTACAACAATTAAAATTAGAAAATGAAGAGTTGGAAAAAAAGATACATCAAGCAAATATTACTCCAGATGAAAAGCAAAAGTTGCGCAAACATATAAATGAAGAAGCGAGAGAAACAAAAGAAACGAATGAAATGAGCGAATCGCACAAAACAATTGAAACGAACGAATCTTCTTACGAATTTCCCCCAATCCATATGGAAGAACCAAATGTTGATCAAGTGGAAACTTCACTACATTCACAAGTTTTTCATTTGCATAAAAAAGGTTTAACGATAGAAGAGATAGCAAAAAAATTAAATCGTGGAAAAACAGAAATAGAATTAATCATTAAATTAAATCCTCAATAATGAGTGATTATTTTTTTTGAAGTTTTATTTAGCACTTATTTGGGAAAAATTAAAATGGAACGTAAAAGCTTGCTTTACAAGATTTTTTATGGTATTTTATTTTTGGTGTTTAATTGCCAATAATATGACAACACACGCTCAAGGATTTGTATATAAGGTGCCATTACAATGGTTATATACAAATAGGAATTGAGCGGAGGAAAAACCAAGAGGAGGAAAAAGAATGTCAGTTATTTCAATGAAACAATTATTAGAAGCTGGTGTACATTTTGGACATCAGACACGCCGTTGGAATCCGAAAATGAAAAAGTACATTTTCACGGAGCGTAACGGAATTTATATTATCGATTTACAAAAAACTGTTAAAAAAATCGATGAAGCATATAATTTCGTAAGACAGTTAGCAGAAGACGGTGGTTCAGTACTATTTGTTGGTACTAAAAAACAAGCGCAAGAATCGGTGAAGGACGAAGCATTACGTTCAAGTATGTTTTACGTAAACCAGCGTTGGTTAGGTGGAACATTAACTAATTTCCAAACAATTCGTAAACGAATTAATCGCTTAAAACAAATTGAGCGTATGGAAGAAGACGGAACATTTGACGTATTACCGAAAAAAGAAACTGTAGACTTATTAAAAGAAAAAGACCGTTTACTAAAGTTTTTAGGCGGAATTAAAGATATGAATAAGTTGCCAGATGCGATATTCGTTATTGACCCGCGCAAAGAAAATATTGCTATAGCAGAAGCACGTAAACTAAACATCCCTATTATTGGAATTGTGGATACTAACTGTGATCCAGATGAAATTGATTACGTTATTCCTGCTAATGATGATGCAATTCGTGCGGTGAAATTACTCACATCTAAAATGGCAGATGCAATTATCGAAGGAAGACAAGGTGCAGAAATGGTAGATCAAACAGAAAGTGCACCTAAAGAAACTGAAGCCGAAGTGGAAGAGACTAAGGAACCTAAAGCTGAAGAAGTTGAAGAAACTGAAGAAGTGAAGGAAACAGAAGAAGCACCTGTTGAAGAATAAGTTGAAAAAATAAGGTGATAAGGGGATAACCTTTTATCACCTTTTTTGACAGACAGGGCAATATTATCAATTACTATCTTAGTACGTACACTTGATAATATGTCGAAATTTCTAAACAGATGACTTTATTTCATTAACAATCATTTGAAATAATCTACTTAATCAATAAAAATGGTATGGGAGGATTTAATAATGGCAATAACTGCAAAAATGGTAAAGGAACTTCGTGAAAAAACTGGTGCTGGAATGATGGACTGTAAAAAAGCACTAACAGAAACGAACGGAAATATGGAAGAAGCAATTGACTTTTTACGTAAAAGTGGAGCTGCCCAAGCAGCCAAAAAAGCAGGCCGTATTGCTGCTGAAGGGTCAACATATATAGAAGTTAGTGGAAATGATGCTGTCCTTTTAGAAGTAAACTGTGAAACGGATTTTGTTACAAAAAATGAGAAGTTCCAAACATTGCTAAAAGATTTAGGTAAACACCTCATAGCGAAAAAACCTAATAGTTTGGAAGATGCGTTAAAACAAACGATGGACGATAATGGTATGACTGTTGAGGAACATATCAATGATATTGTTGCAACTATTGGTGAAAAAATTTCTTTACGTCGCTTTGAGATTTTAACCAAATCTGACAATGATGCATTTGGCGCTTATTTGCATATGGGCGGGAATATTGGTGCACTTACTTTATTAGCAGATACTTCAAATGAAGAAATTGCTAAAGACGTAGCGATGCATGTTGCAGCAGCAAATCCTAGCTATATTTCAAGAGAAGATGTTCAAGAAGATGAAGTAAATCGTGAAAGAGAAATTTTAAAAGAACAAGCATTAAATGAAGGAAAACCAGAACATATCGTTGAAAAAATGGTTGAAGGTCGTCTTGGTAAATTTTTTGAAGAAATTTGCCTATTAGACCAAAGTTTTATTAAAGATCCTGATATGAAAGTAAACAAATTATTAAAAGACAATGGAGCAACAATTAAGCAATTTGTTCGTTACGAAGTCGGTGAAGGAATGGAAAAAAGAGAAGAGAATTTTGCGGATGAAGTAATGAG
>Ga0209487_1001179_pt1 | contig 22433 bp, 15 predicted proteins | sample Poulit2012_FD_187524 | JGI IMG/M metagenome (GOLD analysis project Ga0209487, IMG submission 187524) | Agricultural soil microbial communities from Georgia to study Nitrogen management - Poultry litter 2012 (SPAdes) (version 2) | ecosystem: Environmental > Terrestrial > Soil > Agricultural land...
GTCGGCCTGCTCGGCCGCGAGGGACCGCTGATCCGCAAGTCGCTCATCCCGATGACGTACTACCTGCTCGCAGCGGGCTGCTTCAGCTTCATCTGGGTGTACGGGTTCGGGCTCAACGTCGGCACGGTGCTGCTCGTCCTGCTCCTCGCGGGCCTGGCGGCCACGGTGCTGCGGCTGCGGACGCGCACGGAGAGCCGCAACCACGACCTCCAGCTCGACCGGGTCTGAGCTCAGCCGCAGCCGCCGCTCCCGCACGCGCAGCCGCCCGCCCCGGTGGCGGCCGCGGGGCGGGCCTGGGTCTCGCCCGCGCCTCGCAGCAGCACCTCGGGGCCTGTGCCGCGCAGCGAGGCGTCGAGCACGAGGACGAGGTGGGCGGTGGCGATGTGCCGGCCGCGGCGGGCCAGGGCGTCGGTGATCTGGAGCAGGCAGCCGGGGTTGGAGGTGACGAGGAGGTCGGCCTGGGTGGCCGCGACGTTCGCCGCCTTGCGGTCCCCGAGCTCACGGGCGGGCTCGGGGTGGGTGAGGTTGTAGATGCCCGCCGAGCCGCAGCACATGTCGCCCTCGGCGACCTCGCGCACGGTGAGGCCGGGGATCTGGTCGAGCAGCTGCCGCGGCTGCGAGCGCACCCGCTGGGCATGGGAGAGGTGGCAGGCGTCGTGGTAGGCGACGGTGACCGGCAGCGGGTGACGGCGGGCGACGGGGCCGAGCTCGACGAGCACCTCGGAGATGTCGCGCACCCGGGCGGCGAAGTCCCGTGCCCGCTCGGCGTAGTCCGGGTCGTCGGCGAGGAGGTAGGCGTAGTCCTTCATCGTCGAGCCGCATCCCGCGGAGTTGACGACGATGCGCTCCACCCCGGTCTCGGTGAAGGCGTCGATCAGCGCGCGGGCGTAGTCCAGCCCCTCGCGCTCGCGGCCGGAGTGGACGGACAGCGCACCGCAGCAGCCCTGTCCGGGTGGGGTGACGACGTCGCAGCCCTCGAGGTTGAGGACCCGGACGGTCGCGGCGTTGACCCCGGGGTAGAACTCGCGCTGCACGCAGCCCAGGAGCAGCCCGACCGTCATCCGACGCTCGCCGCGGGCGGGCACGAACGCCGGGATGCGCACCTGTCGCTCGACCGGCGGGGCGACCGCCTCCATCGTCGCGAGCGTCGGGGAGATGCGCTCCAGGACGCCGCTGCGCCGCACCAGCCGGCTCAGCCCGCTGCGCTGGTAGAGGGCGAGCGGCCCGCGCAGCAGGCGCAGCCGCCCGGGGTGGGGGAAGAGGGCGAAGATGCCTGCGCGCAGCACCCGGTCGCGCAGCGGACGGTGCCCGCTCCCGCGCCGCTCCACCTGCTGGCGGGTGGCCTCGATGAGCTTGTCGTACTGGACGCCGGAGGGGCAGGCCGTCACGCAAGCCATGCAGCCCAGGCAGTTGTCGATGTGCCGCACCATCGAGGCGGACATCGGCTCTCCCTCGTTGCCCTGCTGCATGAGGTAGATCCGGCCGCGCGGGGAGTCCATCTCCTCTCCCCACAGCGCGTAGGTGGGGCAGGCGGGCAGGCAGAAACCGCAGTGGACGCAGTCGGCGATGAGCTCGGGGGACGGCGGGTGGTGGTCGTCGAAGGCCGCCTCGGTGAGCAGGTCGGGCAGGGTGGTGCCGGCCTGGGCGGGCAGGTCACCGCCCCGCTGGCCCCGCGGCGTGTCGACACTCATCAGATCCCTCCCACGAAGCGTCCGGGCGCCAGGGTGCGGCCGGGGTCGAGCCGGTGCTTGACGGCGCGCATGAGGTCCAGGCCTGCGACCGGCCCCCAGGCGTCGAGCCCGGCGCGGACGTCGGCCGGGGCCCGCAGCACGACGACGGTGCCCTCACCTGCCGCCGGGGCCACCCGGCGCAAGTCGGTGACGGCGGCGGCGACCGCCGCGGGTGCCGGCGCCGTGATGCCGGCGTGCAGCACGCCCAGCGCCGACCCGCGCACCGCGACACCCACCCCGTGCCGCTGCTCGGCGGCACGGGCCGCCTCCAGGAGGCGGGCGACCCCGGTGAGCGTGGCGGTCGCCTTGGCCAGGACCGGTCCGCCGGGCAGCGCGGACCACCACGCGGGCTCCGCGCCGACCTCGCCGCCGACGAGCGCAGCGGCCCGTGCCGCCCGCTCCGTGACGGCGTCGGCGGCTCCCTCGAGGAGCACGGCGACCGTGGCGGTGTCCGACCCGGCCGGCCGGTCGAGCTCGACGGCGGACGGCGCGAGCTGGGAGGCGACCACCTCGCGGGCCGCGGCCGCCACCTCCGCGAGCGGCCCGGTGCGCACGACGAACCGGCGCGCCGCCGGGACCGGGTGGAGCCGGAAGGCGGCCTGGACGACGACGGCGAGGGTGCCGTAGGAGCCGGTCATGAGCTTGGCGAGGTCGTAGCCGGCGACGTTCTTCACCACCTTGCCCCCCGAGGCGGCGACGGTGCCGTCGGCCAGGACGACGGTGGCGCCGAGGACGAGGTCGCGCAGCGCCAGCCGGCGCAGCCGCCGCGGCCCGCTCACCGCCGTCGCGAGCGCCCCACCGACCGTCGAGCCGCCGTCCAGCCGCTGCCGCGGGGCGTCGACGACGAGCTCCTGACCGGCACCGGCGAGCTGCTCGCGCAGCACCCGCAGCGGGACCCCGGCCTGGACCGAGACGATGAGGTCCCCCGCCGCGTGCTCGAGCACCCGGTCCAGCGCGGCGAGCTCGAGGACGACGTCGGCCCGTTCCGGTGGGGCGCCCCAGTCCAGCGCCGTCCCGGCGCCGCGCGGCACGACGGTGAGACCCTGCGCGGTGCAGTGCGCCAGCACCCGGGAGACGGCCCCCGCCGTGGTGGGCCGGACGACCGCCCCCGCGGGCACGCCGTCGACGGCGTCCTGCTGCGCAGCCTCGCGGACCCGGCCCTCGCCGGCGAGGCTGCGGGTCAGGGCGGCGAGGTCGACCGCAGGTGCCGTGCGCGGCATCAGAAGACCTCCGCACCGGCCACGGACAGGTCGGTGTCGCCCCGGCGGCGGGCCGGCGGCGGGCCGCACAGCCGCGGGGTGGGGAACACCTTGCCCGGGTTGGCCAGGGTCGCGGGGTCGAAGGCGCAGCGCACCGCCTGCATGGTGTCGAGGTCGTCCTGGGTGAACATCCGCGGCATGAACTTCGCCTTGTCGGCGCCGACGCCGTGCTCCCCGGTGATCGACCCACCGTTGGTGATGCACAGGTCGAGGATCCCGCCGGCCACCTCCTCGGCGCGCTCGGCCTCGCCCTCACGGGCACCGTCGAAGAGGACGAGCGGGTGGAGGTTGCCGTCCCCGGCGTGGAAGACGTTGGCGACCCGTACGCCGCGCTCGGCGGCGAGCTCCTCGATCTGGCGCAGCACCTGCGGCAGCGCGGTGCGCGGGATGACGCCGTCCTGCACGAGGTAGTCGGGGCTGATCCGGCCCACCGCGGCGAAGGCGGACTTGCGGCCCTTCCAGATGAGGGCCCGCTCGGCGTCGTCCTTCGCCACCCGGGTCTCGAAGGCGCCGTTCTCCCGGCACAGCCGCATGACGGCGTCGAACTCCCCGGCGACGTCGGGACCCGCGCCGTCGAGCTCGACGACGAGCACGGCACCGGCGCCCTCCGGGTAGCCGCACGCCACGGCCTTCTCGGCGGCCTCGATGGCCAGGGCGTCCATCATCTCGATCGCGGCGGGGACCACGCCGGCCGCGATGATCGCCGAGGTGGCGGCGCCGGCGTCGTCCACGGTGCGGAAGCCGGCCAGGACGGTGCGCACCTCCTCGGGCAGCCGGGTGAGGCGGACCGTCACCTCCGTGACGACCCCGAGGGTGCCCTCGGAGCCGACGACGGTGCCGAGGAGGTCGTAGCCGGGCGGGTCGGGGGCCTTCCCGCCGAGCTCGGTGAGCTCGCCGTCGGGGGTGACGAGCCGCAGCCCGGTGACGTGGTTGGTGGTGAAGCCGTACTTCAGGCAGTGCGCGCCGCCGGAGTTCTCCGCGACGTTGCCGCCGACGGAGCACACCGACTGGCTCGAGGGGTCGGGGGCGAAGTAGTAGCCCTGCGGGTCGGCCGTGTTCGTCAGCTGGAGGTTGACCACCCCGGGCTCGACGACGGCGCGTTCGTTCTCGACGTCGAGCTCGCGGATGGTGCGCATCTGCGCCAGGACGAGCAGGACGCCCTGCGCGTCCGGCAGCGCGCCGCCGGAGAGCCCGGTGCCCGAGCCGCGGGCGACGAACGGCACCCCGTGCCGGGCGCAGGCGCGGACGGTGGTCACGACGTCCTCCTCGTCGCGGGCGAGGACGACGAGCCCGGGCACCACCTTGTACTGGGCCAGGCCGTCGCACTCGTAGGTGCGCAGCTGCTGGCGGTCGGTGAGGACCTGGTCGGGCGCCAGCGCGGCGCGCAGCTCGCGGGTGACCTCGGCCAGTGCAGACATGCCACAACCTCCTCGTCGGTGCCCGGCCCCGCGGTGGGGAGGGCGCGGCGTGCGCCCTCCCCTATCGCATCACGGCATGCGCTCGTAGGCAGGCAGAGTGAGGAAGTCGGCGTACTCCTCCGCGACGGCGACCTCGAGGAAGGTCTCCTTGGCCTGCTCGTAGTCGGCCGGGTCGCCCGGGAGCCCCGCCACCTCCTCGGCGACGATGCGGTCGATGAGCTCGCGGGTGACCTTCTCCCCGGTGTCGGCGAGCGTGACGTCGTTGTGGAGCCACTGCCACACCTGGGAGCGGGAGATCTCCGCCGTCGCGGCGTCCTCCATGAGGTTGAAGATGCCCACGGCACCGCGGCCGCCGAGCCAGGCCTGGAGGTACTGGATGCCGACGGAGACGTTGTTGCGCAGGCCGGCCTCGGTGACGTCGCCCGGCGTGGACCGGACGTCGAGCAGGTCGGCGGCGGTGACCTGGACGTCCTCGCGCTTGCGGTCGATCTGGTTCGGCTTGTCGCCGAGGACCTCGGTGAAGACCTCCTTGCACAGCTCGACCATGCCCGGGTGGGCGACCCACGACCCGTCGAAGCCGTCGCCCGCCTCGCGGGTCTTGTCGGCCCGCACCTTCTCGAAGGCGGCCTTGTTGACCTCCTCGTCCCGGCTGGGGATGAAGGCCGCCATGCCGCCGATGGCGTGGGCGCCGCGCTTGTGGCAGGTGCGCACGAGGAGCTCGGTGTAGGCCCGCATGAACGGCACCGTCATGGTGACGGCGTTGCGGTCGGGCAGGAGGAAGTCCCGGCCGCGCGTCCGGAAGCACTTGATGACGGAGAACATGTAGTCCCAGCGGCCGGCGTTGAGCCCGGCGGAGTGGTCGCGCAGCTCGTAGAGGATCTCCTCCATCTCGAACGCGGCCGGGTAGGTCTCGATGAGCACCGTCGCCCGGATCGTCCCCTGGGGGATGCCGAGGAGGTCCTGCCCGATGACGAAGGCCTCGTTCCACAGCCGTGCCTCGAGGTGGGACTCGAGCTTGGGCAGGTAGAAGTAGGGACCCAGGCCCTTCTCGATCTGCCGCAGCCCGCCGTTCGCCAGGTAGAGCGCGAAGTCGACCAGCGCGCCCGAGGTGCGCTGCCCGTCGACGAGGATGTGCTTCTCCGGCAGGTGCAGGCCGCGGGGGCGCACGATGATCGTGGCGAGCTCCTCGTCCGGCCGCAGCCGGTACTCCTTGCCCGTCGTCGGGTCGGTGAAGTCGATCCGCCGGTCGATCGCGTCGAGCAGGTTGAGCTGCCCCTCGACGACCGAGCTCCACAGCGGGGTGTTGGCGTCCTCCTGGTCCGCCAGCCAGCACTTCGCCCCGGAGTTCAGCGCGTTGATCGTCATCTTGCGGTCGGTGGGGCCGGTGATCTCCACCCGCCTGTCCACCAGGCCGGGTGCGGGCGGGGCGACCTGCCACGAGTCGTCCTCGCGGATGTGGGCGGTCTCCGGCAGGAAGTCCAGGGTGCCTCCTGCGGCGAGGTCCGCCACGCGCCGGGCGCGGGCCTCGAGCAGCTCCAGCCGCCGGGCGTCGAGCCGACGGTGCAAGGTGGCGATGAGCTCCAGCGCCGTCGGGTGCAGCACCTCCTCGTAACGCTCGCGCATCTCACCGGTGATCGTCACGCCGTCGGGAGTAGTCACTGACGCCGCCTTTCGCGCTGCGGAAAATTGAATCTTCGTTGTGGAAGAGCGTAGGTGACGTGGCTCACGGGCGTCAAAGGCTGGGGCAGCGAGGGCAGCACCCCCTGGTCCCCGGCACGGGGGGCGACGGCGACGGCGGCCGGCACGACGGCGACGGGTTCGGCTGAGCGGGCGCTGCGGCCGGCGCGGCCCGGGCAGGAGGGCGGTCAGTCCCGCGGCGAGACCCGGGCGACGACGGCGCGGTGGTCGCTCGCCCCGACGTCGAGCACGGTGGCGGCGTCGACGACGTAGCGCTCACCGTCCACCAGGACGTGGTCGATCGGGGCGCCGACCAGCCGCGGGAGCCGAGCCGGCCAGGTCGCCACCCCGCCCACCCCGGCCTCGGCGGCGGCGTCGACGCACGAGCCGACGTCGCGCATCGGCGCGTGGTCGAGGGTGGCGTTGAAGTCCCCGGCCACGATGACGCCGTCCTCCGACCGGCACGGCTCGGTGACCGCCACGAGGTCACGCCGCCACCGCTCCATCGCGTACCCCGGCTCGTGGGGGCTGATCGGGTGGACGGCGACGAGCACCGGCCCCGAGCCGTCGGCGGGCTCGGCCCGTACGGCTCCGTGTGCGGTGAGCGGGCTGGCGGACTCGACGTACTCGCCGAGCGCCTGGCTGACGAGCAGCGCGGTCGAGCTGGCGTCCCACGGCCCGGTCGTGCGCGCGAGGACCTGGTAGGAGATCCCGGTGCGTGCGGCGAGCTCGGAAGCGATCGCCTCGGCACTGGCCGCGGAGGTCTCCGGCAGCGCGAGCACGTCGGCCCCGGCCTGCGCGGCGGCATCGGCGACCTGCGCCGGGGAGGCTCCGCCCCCGTAGGTGTTGAGGGTGAACACGGTGAGGGCACCCTCCCGCGCCTCCGGCAGCGGCTCGTCGCCCAGCCCCCGGTCGTACACCACCCAGCCGTGGGTCACCCCGACGGCGAGGAACACCAGCGCCAGCACGGTCCGGCGCGGCCAGCGGCGCCCGACCAGCGCCCCGACGAGCACGCCGAGCAGCAGCAGCGCCCCCAGCCCCCCGAAGCCGGCGGCGAGGGCCGTCCGCAGCGCGATGAGCTGGGTGACCGGCGCCGTCGTCGAGAGCCCCACCCGAGCCGGGTCGAGGCTGACGAGGGCGACCGCCGCGAGCGCCAGGGTGAGCCCCCAGCCGAGAAGCCTGAACACCCCGCCATTGTCACCCGCGGCCCGGCCCCGACCGGCCCGCCGTTCACCGCGAGGAAACCGGCGTGCCCCGGCGCGCTGCGATCGGTGAGAATGGTCCACCGTGAGTGAGCAGCGGGTTACCGGCACACGTCGGCGGGGGCAGGGGCGCCGGCGCCGTGCCGGCACGCGCCGGCCCGAGCACCGCGGGTACACCCCGGAACAGCTCGCTGCCCGCCGCGCCGCGGTCCCGCGGATCAGCTACCCGGCCGAGCTGCCCGTCTCGGCGCGCCGCGAGGAGATCGCCGAGGCGATCCGCGACCACCAGGTCGTCATCGTCTCCGGTGAGACCGGCTCCGGGAAGACGACGCAGCTGCCCAAGATCTGCCTCGAGCTGGGCCGCGGCGTCACCGGGATGATCGGCCACACCCAGCCGCGCCGGATCGCCGCGCGCACCGTAGCCGAACGGATCGCCGAGGAGCTGGACGTCGAGCTGGGCGGCGCCGTCGGCTACCAGGTGCGCTTCACCGACGAGGTCGGGCCCACGACGCTGGTCAAGCTCATGACCGACGGCATCCTCCTCGCCGAGATCCAGCGCGACCCGCTGCTGCGCCGCTACGACACGATCATCGTCGACGAGGCCCACGAGCGGTCGCTCAACATCGACTTCATCCTCGGCTACCTCGCCCGGCTGCTGCCCCAGCGGCCGGACCTCAAGGTCGTCATCACCTCGGCGACCATCGACTCCGAGCGCTTCGCCGCCCACTTCGGCCGCGAGGGCGAGGACGGCGAGCGTGTCCCGGCACCGGTGGTCGAGGTCTCCGGCCGGACGTACCCCGTCGAGATCCGCTACCGCCCGCTCGTGCCCGACGTCGACAGCGAGGACGAGGAGCAGCCGGTGGAGGAGCTCGACCAGCCCACCGCGATCTGCCGGGCCGTCGACGAGCTCATGGCCGAGGGTCCCGGGGACATCCTCGTCTTCCTCTCCGGCGAGCGGGAGATCCGGGACACCGACGTCGCGCTCGCCGAGCACCTCGGCCCGCGCTACGCCGGCCGCGCCACACCCGGGCAGCCCGGCGTCGTCGAGGTGCTGCCGCTGTACGCCCGGCTCACCGCCGCCGAGCAGCACCGGGTCTTCGAGCCGCACCGCCACCGCCGGATCGTGCTGGCGACCAATGTCGCCGAGACGTCGCTGACCGTGCCGGGCATCCGGTACGTCGTCGACCCGGGGACGGCGCGCATCTCGCGCTACTCCAACCGCACCAAGGTGCAGCGGCTGCCGATCGAGCCCATCTCCCAGGCCAGCGCCAACCAGCGCGCGGGCCGCTGCGGCCGCGTGGCCGACGGGGTTGCGATCCGGCTCTACTCGCGGTCCGACTTCGAGTCGCGCCCCGAGTTCACCGAGCCGGAGATCCTGCGCACCTCGCTCGCCTCGGTCATCCTCCAGATGACCGCTCTCGGGCTGGGCGACGTGGAGGACTTCCCCTTCGTCGACAAGCCCGACACCCGGGCGGTACGCGACGGCGTCCAGCTCCTCATGGAGATCGGCGCCCTCGAACCCGACGACGGCGGCCCCACCGGCGCGGGCAGCGGCCCGGGTCGCTACCGGCTCACCGACATCGGGCGCCGCCTCGCCCGCCTGCCCATCGACCCCCGGCTCGGGCGGATGCTGCTCGAGGCGCAGCGCAACGGCTGCGCGGCGGAGGTCATGGTCATCGTCGCGGCGCTGTCCGTGCAGGACGTGCGCGAGCGCCCCGCCGAGCACCAGCAGGCCGCCGACGCCCAGCACCGCCGCTTCACCGACCCGACGTCGGACTTCCTCGCCTACCTCAACCTGTGGCGCTACCTGCGCACGCAGCAGCGCGACCTGTCCGGCTCGGCCTTCCGCCGGCTGTGCCGCGCGGAGTTCCTCAACTACCTGCGGGTGCGGGAGTGGCAGGACGTCGTCGCCCAGCTGCGCCAGCTCGCCAAGCCGCTCGGCCTGACGATGCGGCCGCTCGCGCTGCCCAGCCGCGAGGAGGTCGGGGACGACCCGGCCGCGGCAGCCGTGGCCGCGGGCCGTTCCGCCGACGCCGCGAGCGCCGACGCGATCCACCAGTCCCTGCTCGTCGGCCTGCTGTCCAACCTCGGCACCTACGACGAGCGCCGCCGGGAGTACCTCGGCGCGCGCGGCACCCGGTTCGTCGTCTGGCCCGGCTCCGGGCTGGCGAGGAAGACCTACGACTGGGTGATGGCCGCCGAGCTGGTCGAGACCTCCCGGCTCTTCGCGCGCACGGTGGCGCGGGTCCGGCCGGAGTGGGTCGAGCCGCTCGCGCAGCACCTGGTGAAGACGGTGTACTCCGAGCCGTACTGGTCCACCCGCCAGGGAGCGGCGATGGTCCACGAGAAGGTGCTGCTGTACGGGATGACGCTGGTGGCCGACCGCACCGTGCCGCTGGCCCGGGTCGGCACCGCCGAGGCCCGCGCGCTGGCCCGCGAGATGTTCATCCGCCACGCGCTCGTCGAGGGCCAGTGGCGCACCCACCACCGTTTCTACGCCCGCAACCGCGAGCTGCTCGCCGAGGCGGAGGAGCTGGAGCACCGCACCCGCCGCCGGGACCTCGTCATCGACGAGCACGGGTTGTTCGACTTCTACGACGAGCGCATCCCCGACTCCGTCGTCAGCGCCCGGCACTTCGACTCGTGGTGGAAGAAGGCGAGCCGGGAGGACCCCGAGCTCCTCACCTTCACCCGCGAGCTGCTCTTCGGTGGGGAGCCGGACGTCTCCTCCGCGGACTTCCCCGACACCTGGCGGCAGGGTGACCTCACGCTGCCGCTCACGTACCAGTTCGAGCCGGGCACCGCGGCCGACGGCGTCACGGTGCACGTGCCGGTCAGCGTGCTCGGGCGGCTGCGGCCCGACGGCTTCGACTGGCTGGTCCCCGGGCTGCTGCCCGAGCTCGTCGTCGCCACCATCCGGTCCCTGCCCAAGCGGGTGCGCGTCAAGCTCGTGCCCGCCCCCGACGTCGCGCGCGAGGTCATGGCCCTGCTGCCACAGTGGTCGGACGTCGCCCCCGCCCCGTTCGGGGCGCCGTCCTTCCGGGAGGCCTTCACCGCGGCCGTGGCCATGGCCCGCGACGTCGAGATCCCCGACGACGCGTGGGACGAGGAGAAGCTCCCCTCCCACCTGCGGATGACCTTCCGGGTGGTCGACGAGGACGGCACGGTGCTCGGGGAGGGCACGTCGCTGCCCTTTCTCCAGCGCCGGCTCGCCGCCCAGACCCAGCGCGCCGTGCGCAACGCGGTCAAGGGCGCGGTCCAGCTCGCGATGGAGGAGGCGCGCCGGCAGTCCGGGGGCGCCGTCGCGTCGGGGGCCGACGACGCAGGACCCACGGCTGACGCCGTGCCGGGTGCCGCGGCAGCGGCCCGCCCGACCGGCCTGGCCGAGGAGCACGGGCTCACCGGCTGGCCCGCGGTCGGCACGATCCCCCAGCAGGTCGAGTCGACCGGACCGCAGGGCCTGCTCGTCCGCGGCTACCCGGCGCTCGTCGAGGTGCCCGGCGGACGCGGCACGCCCCCGCGGGTGGACCTCCTCGTCCTCGCCGACGCCGCCGAGCAGGCGCGCGAGCACCGCCGCGGCGTACGCCGGCTGCTGCTGGGTGAGACGGCCCTCGCCACGCAGCGGGTCACCACCCGCTGGACCGGGCGCGAGGCCCTCACGCTGGCCGCCGGCCCCTACCCGGACACCGAGTCGTTCGTGGCCGACGCGCAGCTCGCCGCGGTGACGGCGCTCGCCGACGAGTGGGTCGCCGCCCACGGCGGACGCGAGCCGATGGACGCCGCCCGCTACGGCGAGCTGCGCGAGACGGTGCGTGCCGGGCTGGAGGACCGGGTCTACCAGGTCATCGGGCAGGTCGTCGCGACCCTGGAGGCGCAGCGTGAGCTCGAGGCGACGATCAAGGACGCGACGTCGATCCACCTCCTCAACACGCTGACCGACGTCCGGGAGCAGGTGTCGCGGCTCGTCTACCCGGGCTTCGTCGCCCGTACCCCGGCCGACCGGCTGGTCCACCTCCCCCGCTACCTGCGCGCGGCCCGCCGGCGGATCGAGCGGGCACAGGACAACGTCCACCAGGACGCCAACCTCGCCTGGCGGGTGGCCGAGCTGGAGGAGGAGTACGAGGCCGCTGCCTCCGCGGCGCGGCACGCGACCGCCGACGCGGGCCGGCAGGCCACGCTGGCCGAGGTGCGCTGGCTGCTGGAGGAGCTGCGGGTGAGTTTATTCGCCCAGCAGCTCGGGACCCCGGTCAAGGTGTCGGAGAAGCGCATCCGCAAGCTCCTCGCCTCCGCCTGAGGGTGCCGCGCCCCGACCGCGCCGCGCCCCGCGCGTGAGCAAGGTCACCCCCGGCAACAGGGCCCGAACCCCTCAACAGGACGGGCGGGACGGCGGATATCTCCGGCTGAGACCACCCGTCTGCCCCAGGAGACCATCGTGCCCGCTGCCACCCGCCCCGCCGCGACCGACCGTGCCGTCCGGCAGGACGCCCACCGGGTCCTGTCCGCACTGCACGAGGGGGTCGCCGCCCACCTGCTCGCCGGCCGGCCCGCGCCCGGCCGCGACCAGGTCGCCGTCGTGCTGCGCGCGCTGTCCACCTTCCCGCTGTGCATCCGGATCCTGCCCCAGTCCGACCGGCGCCGGCGCAGCGGGGACGCGGCGGCGGGGGTGTCGCGCTACCTCGCGGGCTTCGCCGACCACCTGGCCCACCACGGCGAGCGCACGACCTACGACCCGGAGTACTGGATCCTCGGCGAGCCGGTCACCGACCGCCTGCTCCGGCTCGTCTCGGGCGCCCCGGCCGACACCCGGCCCACCGACCGGCAGGTCGCCGCCGTGCTGCTCGCCCTGGCCGACACCCGCGAGCGCGCGGTCCCGCGGCGCATCGTCGAGGTGGCCGGCGACGGCGACCTGCCGTGGAACGGCGCGACCGGGATCGGCACGTTCTTCCAGGACCTCGCCGACCACGTCCTCGCCGGCTGACCGCTGCCCACCTCCCGGGACGGCGGACCGACCCGCCGCCCCGCCCGATCCCTCGCACCGGCGGTGGGACCTCGGCACGTCCGGGCACCCGGCCCGCTGCGCAGCGGGCGACCGCGCGGGAAGGGCGCGGCGTCGGGCGAGCCGACCGGCGCTTCTCGCCTACCGGGCGCGGGCGCGCCGCGGGTCCGGGACACGACTACGCTCGTGCCAGCGAAGTCACCGATCATGCCGAGGCTGCCATGCGTACTGTCCGTCGACTGCTCTCCTCCGGCCTGGTCGCCGTGCTGGCGCTGGCCGTGCTCGTCGGCCTGCCGAGCCAGGCCGCCGCTGCCGAGCACTACCCGCGGCCCCCGTCGGGCACCTGGGAGGTGCAGGGCCGCGGCTGGGGCCACGGCCGCGGGCTGTCCCAGTGGGGCGCCCAGGGCGCCGCGGAGCAGGGGGTCCCCTACCGCGAGATCCTCGCGTTCTACTACCCGGGGACCGAGGTCGGCAGCGTCGGGAACGAGACGCTGCGGGTTCGGCTCATGGCCCACCAGGACGTCTCCTCGGTACGGCTCTGGGCCCCCGCGGGCGCGACGACGCTCACCGTGGCCGGGGCCGGCAACACCACCCGCACCTACCAGGGCGGCTACATCACCGTCGACCGGCGCGAGAACAACCGCTTCTGGGTCCGGCACACCACCGCGTCGGGTGCGCCCGGCCCGGTCCACGCCTTCACCGCCACCGAGCTGAGCGTCTCCACGGGCGAGGGCGTGGTCGTCGGCACGTCCGGCAGCCGCGGTACGTGGTACCGCGGCACCATCCGGCTGGTCCGGGAGAACAACACCCTGTTCGACGTGCGCAACCACGTGCCGCTGGAGGAGTACCTGCGCGGCGTCGTCCCCCGGGAGAGCCCGGCGTACTGGGAGATGGAAGCCCTCAAGGCGCAGGCGGTCGCGGCCCGCAGCTACGTCCTGGCCGAGATCGCCGGCAACTCCGCCGGGCTCACCTGCGACACCACGGCCTGCCAGGTCTACGGCGGCCGCGCGGTCGTCGACCGGGCCGGCACCGTCGTCGAGGCGCGTGAGCACGAGCGCACCAACCAGGCCGTCGAAGCCACAGAGGGCGAGGTCCGCACGTACAACGGCGCCGTCGCCTTCACCCAGTTCTCCGCCACCAACGGCGGCTGGTCCACCGACGGCGGGCGGCCCTACCTCGTCGCCCGGCGGGACGCCTGGACCGGCACCGCCACCGGGGACCCGCGCAGCCGCTGGACCGACCAGCTCGCCGTCAGCACCGTCGAGGCCTACTGCCCGGACAACGGACGGCTCCGCGAGCTCGTCGTGACCAAGCGCGACGGGAACGGCGCCTTCGGGGGACGGATCACCGAGGCCCAGGTGGTGTGCAGCAGCGGCACCCGCACCCTGACCAACCCGAGCGACCTGCGCTTCGGGATGTACCACCACTGGTGGCGGGTGACGCCGCCGCCCACCGGCTTCTTCCTGTCCAACCGGCTCGGCTCGGAGGCGGAGATCGTCTTCCAGTACGGGCGGCCGGACGACGAGGTGCTCATCGGCGACTGGGACGGCAACGGCACCGACACCATCACGGTGCGCCGCGGCAAGACGTTCCATGTCGCCAACAGCCTGCGCGCCGGCAACGCCGACTACGCCTTCCAGTACGGGCGGGCGACCGACGTCATCCTCATCGGGGACTGGGACGGTGACGGGCGCGACACGATCGCTGTACGCCGCGGGCGGGAGTACCACATCCGCAACGACAACCGGGGCGGTCCCGCCCAGACGGTCATCACCTACGGCCGGGCCGGGGACGACGTCCTCGTCGGCGACTGGGACGGCGACGGCCGCGACACGCTGGCCGTGCGCCGCGGCAACGAGTACCACGTGAAGAACTCGCTGCGCGGCGGTGACGCCGACACCGTGTTCCGCTACGGCCGCGCGGGTGACGACGTCATCGTCGGCGACTGGGACGGCGACGGGGAGGACACCTTCGGGGTGCGCCGCGGGAAGGTGTACCACCTGAAGAACTCCCTGCGTGGCGGCGACGCCGACCACGTCGTCTCCTTCGGCCGGGTCACCGACGAGGTGCTCGTGGGCGACTGGGACGGCGACGGCACCGACACCCTGGGGCTGCGCCGCCTCGTCCCCTGACCTCAGCGCGCGGCGAGCAGCGCCTCGACCTCCCGGACGGCGTCCCGGCCGGCCCGGTTGGCCCCCACGGTGGACGACGACGGCCCGTAGCCGATGAGGTGCACGCGCGCCTCGGCGGCCGGCCGGGTGCCGTCCATGACGATGCCGCCGCCGCGGCCGCGCAGCCGGAGCGGGGCGAGGTGGTCGAGCTGGGCGCGGAAGCCGGTGGCCCACAGGATGACGTCGGCCCGCTGGAAGGTGCCGTCGGCCCAGCGCACCCCGTCGGGCTCGACCCGCTCGAACATCGGCCGGCGGTCGAGGGCGCCCCGTTCGGCGGCGGCCCGCAGCGCGGGCGTCCAGGGCAGCCCGGTCACCGAGACCACCGAGCGGGGCGGCAGGCCGGCGCGTACGCGCTCCTCGACCAGGGCCACTGCCCGGCGGCCCTCCTCGGGGCCGAACGGCCCGTCGCGCCACACCGGCTCCCGGCGGGTCACCCACGTCGTCGACGTGACCTGGGAGATCTCGTCGAGCAGCTGGACCGCGGAGATGCCGCCGCCCACGACGACGACGTGCCGGCCGCGCAGCGCCTCGGCCGAGACGTAGTCGGCGGTGTGCAGCTGCTCGCCGAGGAAGGTCTCCCGACCGGGGTAGTACGGCCAGTACGGCCGCCCCCAGGTCCCGGTGGCGTTGACGACGGCACGGGTGAGCCAGCTGCCACGGTCGGTGCGCACCCGCAGCGGCCCGTGCGGGTCGGAGTCCACCGACTCGACCGACTCCACCCGGACCGGGCGCAGCACCGGCAGCGCGAACCGCTCCTCGTAGGCGGCGAAGTAGCGCGGCAGCGCGGTGTTCGACGGCTCGTGCGGGTCGGGCGGCGGCTGCTCCATCCCGGGCAGGTCGTGGATGCCGTTGACGGTGGCCATCCGCAGCGAGTCCCAGCGGTGCCGCCAGGCCCCGCCCGGCCCCTCCTCGCCGTCGAGGACGACGAAGGTGCGCGCGCGGGCCTCGGGCGCGGAGCTGCCGGTCTCGAGCGCGGAGCGGAAGCCGCGCCGCTGCAGGTGGTGGGCCGCGGAGAGCCCCGCCTGGCCGGCGCCGATGACGACGACGTCTGCCGTGCGCTGCCCCGTCGCCGTGGCGGGGGCGGGACCGGGGGCGGCGTGCAGCAGGGTGCTCATGGAGGCGTCAACGCCGCGGCGCACCGGGTGCTTCCGGCCCGGCGCAGGGGCTTGGTCACACCGGCTCGTGCCCCCGCACCGGCCCCAGCCCGGGAACGGCACCTCCGGGCCCAATCCCGGCCTGTCCCCGGGACGTAGAACGAGGTAGCCCGGTCGTGCGGCCGGGCAGCGGGAAGGGGGCAGTCATGGGACGACGACGGGTACGGACCGGGATCGTCGGGGGTGTGCTCGCGGTCGGCCTGCTGGCCGCGTGCGGCACCGGTGAGGAGACCCCGCAGACCCCGGAGACCACGGAGCCGCCGGCTGCGGAGGAGAAGCCGTCGGCGACGGACGACGCCACCGGGGGCGAGGACATGGCCGGGGCGCCGGTCGTCGCCGTCGCCGAGTCGGACCTCGGGCCGATCCTCGTGGACGGTGAAGGTATGACGCTCTACCTGTTCACCCAGGACTCCCCGGGGATGAGCGCGTGCCTGGACCAGTGCTTGGAGGCGTGGCCCATCCTCGAGGGGGAGCCCACCGCGGGGGAGGGGGTGGACGAGAGCCTGCTCGGCAGCTTCGAGCGGGAGGACGGCACGGTGCAGGCGACCTACGCCGACTGGCCGCTGTACTACTTCGCCCAGGACACCGCGCCGGGGGACGTCACCGGTCAGGGGGTCAACGAGGTCTGGTACGTGCTCTCACCCCAGGGGGAGATGGTCGAGGCACCAGCAGCCGACACCGGCGCTCGCGCCGGCTACTGAGGGTCACAGCTCGGCGATCGCCTTGAAGCTGGCGTCCAGCGCGGCCCGCGTGGCGGGCATGTCGCGCATCGCGACCCCGACGAACAGGCAGTCCACGACGACGAGCTGGGCGATGCGGCTGGCCATCGCCCCGGACCGGAAGGTCGTCTCCCGGCTGGTGGTGACGAGCGTGATGTCCGCCGTCTGCGCCAGCTTTGAGCCCGGGTGGTTGGTGATGGCGATGGCGCGCACCCCCTGGGCCACGGCGAGGCGCGTGGGGGCGATCGCGTCCGGGGTGCTGCCCGAGTGCGACACCGAGATGACCACGTCGCCCGGACCCCGGAGCGACAGGGCGGTCACGGCGGCGTGCCGGTCGCCGTGGTAGACGGCGTTGAGGCCGAGCCGGGAGAGCTTCTGGCACAGGTCCATCGCGGTGACGCCGCTGGCGCCCACCCCGACGAGGTCGATGCGACGTGCCTCGACGAGGGCGTCCACGGCCGCCTGCAGCGCGCCGATGTCGAGCATCGCGGCCGTGTCCTCGACGGCGCGCGCGTCGGCATAGCCGATCTTCTCCACGACCTGTTCCAGGGTGTCGCTCGGGTCGAGGGTGCCGGAGATCGGGCCACGTGCGGTGCGCCCCTCCTCGATGCCGGCGGCCTTGGCCAGCGCGAGGCGCAGCTGCGGATAGCCGGAGAAGCCCATCCGCTTGGCGAAGCGGACGACGGTGGGGGCGGAGGTGTTGCACCGTTCGGCGAGCGCGGTGATCGACTCGCGGGCGACCGAGGTCGGGTCGGCGACGACGGCCTCCCCCACCCGGCGTTCGGCGGGCCGCAGCTCGGGGAGCATCGCGCCGATCCGGCTGACCAGTGCAGCCCCGTCCGGGGGAGCGGGCTCGGTCATGACACCCTCCCTGGCTTGTAACTAACTTGTTATCGAGTGTACTACGAAGTAACTCCTTGACATCCCGTGCCCGGACGGGGCATCGTCTTCCACAAGGTTGCCACGGGCAGGACGAGCCGAGGCGCAGAGCAGCGTGCGAGGAGCGACGATGTCGTCAGGAGAGAGCCCCCGCTGGGGCGTCGCCGTCGACTCGCCCACCGAGGAGCGCAACCCCCGCACCGTCGACCTCGACGTCGTCGACACCCTGGAGCTGCTCCGCCTCATCAACGCGGAGGACCAGCTCGTCCCCGACGCCGTGGCCGCCGCGCTGCCCGCGCTCGCGCGGCTCGTCGACGTCGCCGCGGAGCGGGTCCGCGCCGGCGGCACGGTTCACTACGTCGGCGCCGGCACGAGCGGACGCATCGGCGTGGTCGACGCCGCCGAGCTGCTCCCCACCTTCCGCCTGGAGGACGGCGTCGTCACGGCGCACCTCGCGGGCGGGCCCGCCGCCATCGTGCGCGCCGCCGAGAACGTCGAGGACGACGCCGCCGCCGGGGCGAGCGACCTCGACGAGGTGGGCGAGCGCGACGTCGTCATCGGGCTCGCCGCCTCGGGCCGCACCCCTTACGTGGCCGGCGCCCTCGCCCACGCCACCGAGCGCGGCGCCGTCACCGCACTGGTCACCTCCAACCCCCGCTCCCCGCTGCGCGGGACGGTGGACGTCGAGGTCGTCGTCGAGACCGGGCCCGAGGCCCTCACCGGCTCCACCCGGATGAAGTCCGCGACGGCGCAGAAGCTCGTGCTCCACAGCTTCTCCACGGCGCTCATGGTGCGCCTCGGCCGCACCTGGTCCAACCTCATGGTCTCGATGGTGGCGACCAACCAGAAGCTGCGGGCGCGGACCGTGACCATCCTCCACCAGGCCACCGGCCTGGAGCGGGCCGCGTGCGAGCGGCTGCTCGAGGCGGCCGACGGCGACCTCAAGGTCGCCCTCGTCATGAGCCTCGCCGACACCGACACCGGCACCGCCCGCGCCGCGCTGGACGACGCCGGCGGCGTCGTCCGGGAGGCCGTGCGGTCCCTCACTCCTCCGAGCCAGACACCCCCGTCACGAAGGGAACCATGATGCAACGCCGCATGTACACCGCGACAGCGCTGTCCGCCGTCCTCCTCCTCGCCGCCTGCGCACCGTCGTCCGACGCCCCGGACCCGGGGGACGACGCCACCGGCGACGAGCAGACCCAGGACGCGGCGAACGGCGAGGAGTGCGCCGAGGACGTCACCCTGCGGGTGTGGTCCTGGCGCACCGAGGACGCCGACACCTACGAGAACGTCATCTTCCCGGCGTTCGAGGAGCAGAACCCGTGCATCACGGTGGAGTTCCAGGCCTTCGTCAACACCGAGTACAACCAGATCCTGCAGACCGGCCTCACCGGCAGTGACGGCCCGGACGTCGCCCAGGTGCGCAGCTACGGGCTGCTCCAACCGCTCGTCGAGGGCGGCAACCTCGTGGCGCTCGACGACATCGTCCCGGAGGTGAAGGAGTTCGACGAGACCATCCTCGCCGGCGCCCTGGGCCGGGAGGACGGCCAGGTCTACGGCGTGCCCTTCGCCTCCCAGACCCTGCAGATGTACTACAACGTCGCGATCTTCGAGGAGCACGGACTCGAGGAGCCCACCACGTGGGACGAGTTCATCGAGGTCAACGAGACGCTGGCCGCGGCCGGCGTGACCCCGATGTCCGTCGGCGGCCTCGACGCGTGGATGATGCCGATCGTCCACGACATCGTCGGCTCGGCCCAGTACGGCGGCTCGGAGTTCGAGGCCGCGGTCCTCGCCGGTGACACCGACTTCACCGACCAGGCCTACGTCGACTCCCTGCAGACCGTCGTCGACCTGCAGCAGTACATGCCGGAGAACGTCGTGGGCGTGAGCTACACCGACTCCCAGGTGCTCTTCACCACCGAGCAGGCCGCCATGTTCCCCGGCGGCTCCTTCGAGCTGGCCTTCTTCCAGGCGGAGAACCCGGAGATGGAGCTCGGCGTCTTCCAGGTGCCGCCGCCGCCCGGCTCCGCCCTGGACCACCCGGTGACCCCGGCGTACGCCGACGGCAACTGGGGGCTGAGCGCCAACAGCCAGCACCAGGAGGAGGCCGAGACGCTCATCAGGTGGCTCGCCACCCAGGAGTTCGGGCAGATGGTCGCCAACGACCTCAAGCAGTTCTCCCCGGTCCCCGGCGTCACCTTCGAGGACCCGCTGATGCAGGAGATGTGGGATCTGTACCAGGAGAACCCGGCGCCCTACCTGCACCTGGTGAACTTCCGCTACGGCGACCCGACCGGCACCGACCTCGTCGGTGCGGGCATCCAGGAGCTCTTCCTCGGGGACAAGGAGCCGGCCGAGGTGGCCGAGGACGTCCAGAACGGCCTGGCCGAATGGTTCACCCCGGGCCAGTGACCGCCACCTCCGCGCAGACCGCCTCCGTGGAGGCCGGGCAGCGCCACCGTCGTACCCTGACGGCGGCGCTGCCCACCCGGGTCGCGCTCCTGTTCATCGCCCCCGCGGCGATCCTATTCGCGGTGTTCGTGCTGTACCCGATGGTCACCGCGGTGACGTACTCGATGTACTCCTGGCGCGGGACCAGCCAGGAGGAGTTCGTCGGGCTGGCCAACTTCGTCCAGCTGTTCACCGCCGAGCCGTACCGCAGCGCCGTGCCGCGCGCCTTCGGGCACAACCTGCTGATGTTCGGCGGGGCGATGGTGGTGCAGAACTCGGTGGGCCTCGTCTTCGCCGCCATCCTGCACCGCCGCGCCCGCTTCCGGCGCCTGTTCCAGGTGCTGTACACGATGCCGTACCTCGTCAGCCCGCTCGTCGTCGGCTACCTGTGGTCGCTGCTCCTGTCCCCGCTGTTCGGGCCGGTCAACGCGGCCCTCAAGGCGGTCGGGCTGGACGCGCTGGCCCTGCCGTGGCTGGGCACGCCGACGACGGCGCTGTGGGTGGTCGTCCTCGTCACGGCCTGGCAGTGGGTCGGCTTCCCGCTGCTCCTCTACGGGGCCGCGCTCGGGGGGATCCCGCCGGAGCTGGACGAGGCCGCCGAGCTCGACGGCGCCTCCGGGCCCCAGCGCTTCTTCGCGATCACGCTGCCGCTCATGACGCCGATCATCGGCACGGTCAGCGTGCTCACCTTCATCTTCACCATGGAGGCCTTCCCGATCCCCTACGCGCTGGGTGGCTCGACCGGGGCCCCGGCGGGCGCGACCGACGTCATGTCCCTCGTCTTCTACCGCACCGCCTTCGAGTCCGGGTCGTCCAACGCCATCGGCACGTCCTCGGCGATCGCGATCCTGCTCTTCCTCTTCATCTTCGGGCTCTCCACCGTCTTCACCCGCTGGTTCCGCCGCACCGAGGGGAGGATCCTGGGATGAGCGCTGCCGTCCCCACCGCGCACCGTCCCGGCGGTGACGACGGGCACGCCTTCGTCCCGCCGGTGGTCGCCGCCCCGCTGCCGGGGCCGCGCAGGCCTCGCCGGGGTCGGGGCTGGGCCGCCGCCGTGACGTCGACGGCGCTGTGGCTCTACGCCGCCGTCGCGGTCCTCCCGCTGCTCGTCATGGTGACGAACTCGCTGCGCGCCAACCGGGAGCTGGCCACCGAGCCGCTCGGGCTGCCGCTGCAGCCGGACTTCACCAGTTACCAGCGGGCCTGGATCGAGGCGTCCTTCTCCACCTACTTCCTCAACTCGATCATCGTCACGGTCTCCTCCGTCGTCATCGCGACGGTGGTCTCGCTACTCGCGGCCTACGCCCTGGCCCGCGCCCGGGGGCGGCTCATGTCGGTCATCGAGACGGTCTTCGTCTCCGGCCTGATGATGCCGGTCTTCCTCATGATCGTGCCGATCTTCTACCTGCTGGACTCCTTCGGCCTCATCAGCAGCCGGCTCGGGCTGGTCATGGTCTACGCGGCGGTGAGCATCCCGTTCTCGGTGTTCGTCCTCACGACGTTCTTCCGGCAGCTGCCCGGTGAGCTGGAGGAGGCTGCCCGGCTCGACGGCGCCGGCCCGATCCGGATGTTCTGGAGCGTCATGGCGCCGCTCGTGCGCCCGGCCGTGGCCACCGTCGTCGTCTTCCGCTTCGTGCCGATCTGGAACGACTTCTTCTACCCGCTCATCCTCATCCGCAACCGGGCGAACTACACCCTGCCGGTGGGCCTGACGACGTTCTTCGGCGAGTACCAGACCGACTGGTCCACCCTCTTCGCCGGTCTGGTCATCGCGACGCTGCCGCTCATCCTGCTCTTCCTCGTGGCGACCAAGCAGATCATCGCCGGCCTGACGTCCGGCATGGGGAAGTAGGTGGCGTGAGGGCGGTGCTCGCCGTCGACCTCGGCGGCTCCGGCTCCCGCGCCCGGCTCACGACGCCCGCCGGCGCCCGGGAGGCGGGCGGCGGCCGGCTCCGGGTGAGTCCGTCTGGTCTGGTGGCGGCGCCGCTGGTGACGGCGCTGGTCGAGACGCTCGGGGTGCGTGCCGGCGAGGTGGACGCGGTGTGCGTCGGGTCGAGCGGCATCCTCACCCTGTCCGACGGCCCGCAGGTGCTGCTCGCCGCGGTCCGCGAGGCGCTGGGCGAGGTGCGGACCGTCGTCGCCTCCGACGCGGTGACCTCCGCGGTCGGCGCCCTCGGCGGCCGTCCGGGGGCGGTGGTGCTCACCGGCACCGGGTCGACAGCGCTGGGCACGGACCTCGCCGAGTGCTGGCACAAGGTCGACGGCTGGGGCCACGTCCTGGGCGACGCGGGATCCGGCGCGTGGATCGGGATGCGGGCGCTGCAGGCCGCGCTCGAGCAGCACGACGGCCGCCGGGGCGACGCCGCCCGGCTGCTCGCCGCCGCGGTCGAGCACCTCGGGGCGCCCGAGACGTGGCCGCGGCAGATCTACACCCGCGAGGACCGGGCCGGCGTGCTCGCCTCTGTCGTCCCCGACGTCGTCGCCCTGGCCGAGGACGACGACCCCGTGTCCCGGCAGCTCCTCACCGCCGCCGGTCGGGAGCTGGCGCGCAGCCTCGCCGCGGCGCTGCGCCCGCCGGTGCCGCCGCTCGCCTCGTGGACCGGCGGGATCTTCCGCTCCGCCGCCGTGCTCACCGCGATGCGGGCAGAGCTGGCCCAACTGCGCCCCGGGGCCGCCCTCGAACCGCCCCGGGGCACCTCCCTCGACGGCGCCGAGCTCCTGGCGCGACGAGCCGTGACCGGCGACCTGGTGCCAGCCGAGCCGTTCCTCAC
>Ga0209487_1001181_pt1 | contig 22421 bp, 23 predicted proteins | sample Poulit2012_FD_187524 | JGI IMG/M metagenome (GOLD analysis project Ga0209487, IMG submission 187524) | Agricultural soil microbial communities from Georgia to study Nitrogen management - Poultry litter 2012 (SPAdes) (version 2) | ecosystem: Environmental > Terrestrial > Soil > Agricultural land...
GGTGGGGCGGCAGGTGGAAGCTTGTCAGGAATGGTCGTTGCTGGTTCAAGCTTCGAAATGTTATCACTGGCTGGGGGTATTCTGTCCTTAATACTGGTACCTATTGTGGTTTGGTCTAAAAGAAGTGGCAAAAAACCAGCTTTAAAAAAGAAGGCAATTTAAAAGAGTTGGAAATGTGAATGACATTTAAAATAAGAAATAGTTACCCTTTTTAAAAAGGGTAAACATGTTAATGTAACCAAACTGGTGGGATTTGCAAAATTTGGTGCTTTGGGAGGGGACGAATACATAATCTAATATTGATTGATATTTCAATCCCCCGATTATCCCCCAAACATAATCAATTTGATTTTCACCAGCAATGATATGGGATATCTTTTTCTTTGAGAAAGTCTTTATAGACATTTGATGTTTGCTTGGTTAAGGCTTCGACAAAATGAGTGGGAACACCAAACCTCAGGTTGTAAACGGTGCTAAATGATAATCATCATTCCGCCAGAATATTCAACATAACACCCTAGCGTACTAGCCAATAAATACTAAAAAAGGTCAACATAATGGTTCCGACAGTTATGGTGTATTTACAGATATTGTTTTAAATTTTTAAAAATACGGGCATAGGCGTTTGGCCATAAATGAATCCCCTCAACCGTATATTCCTCCTTTAAATTACCTTCTATATCAACCAATCCATCATTCACATCAATAAAATTGTAGTGGTAATTTAAAGCTAATTCCTTTATTGACATATTAGCTTTTTGGAGTGTTGCATTTGTTCTTGTGTTGAACAGGTCTTTTCTCATTGCTTCGTCTACTGAAGGAAAGTGTGCTTTTGGGTTAACTGGGTAATAAGCCATAACATAAACTTTACAATTAGGTAACCGATCTTTTATTTCTCTTAAAATACGGTCATAGTTTGCAATGAGATTTTCTCTTTTATAATTGGGTGAAGCAATATCATTTGTGCCAATGTTAATGAAAATTTTACTTGGAACTAATTCGAAGATACATGTATCCATTACTGACAATAATCCTTCTGTTATAAAGCCACTCACACCTCTATTATAAATAATTAACTTTTTATCAAGTGTTTGTTGAAATTCATTAATTGGGAATTGTTCCATTAAAGAGGAACCAACAAATAAAATTTGCCCTTTTGCAATAAATTGATTCAGATATTTATACCTTTTTAACTTTTCACCTATTTGATCATCGAAAATGTCCATTATCATTCCATCTTTTGGATCACTTTCTTGTTTTTTATTCATGTCATTTCCTCCTTTGTAAATCTGTTTAGACTTTCCTTCTACAAGAAAATTGCGCCTTGAATCTACTTATTTATATTTTTAAGCTATAACTTATAGAATCATTCGAATTCCTACAATAACTAGGGTAAACCGAAAAATGGTGATAACCGTATCACTGCTTAACTTATTATTAATATGGGCGCCTAATTTTCCACCAAACCACGCCCCTGGAATTAAGAGCAATGCAAATAGCCAATTAACATTTCCTAAGGAGATGTGTGTAACTGCACTAACAATACTCGCTAAAAAGACGACCATCATAGATGTTGGGATGGCAATATATGATGGAAATGAGAATAATAAAATTAAGGCAGGTACAAGTATTGAACCGCCACCAATCCCGAATAGACCGGAAATGAAACCAACGAAAAAGGAAATCATAATAGCCATTTTCAAGTTAAAACCATATGTATATGTTTTTCCATCAATTGTTGTAAATTTACGTTGGACGCTAGATTTTTTAATTTGTACTGATTTTTGTTTGTTTCTGACCTTAAGTATTGTCGCAATGAAAATAATGAAAATTCCAAAAAAAGTTGAAAATGAATCATCTGTTAAATACTGATTAACCCATGATCCAACAATGCCACCGGGCCCACTTCCAATAAAAAGATACAGACTACTTTTGTAATCTACCCGTTTGAGTTTTATATAAGCGAGTGTAGAAGCAAGTCCCGTAATAACAACTGTAATCATTGAAGTTGCGACCGCTATTTGTGGAGAAACTTCTATCAAAGAAATTGATCCAAGTGCTAAAAGGAGCGGAACGATTACAATGCCACCACCAAGTCCAACTAGGCCACCTATTGTACCTGCTACTAATCCACCTATTAAAAGCAGAATATATTCCATGTTAACTGAACCACCTTAACTGCTACGAATATTATAGAATTTTTATAAATTATAAAGCATATGAGAATAAGCATTATGGATATAAGGGAATACCCTCGACTATATATACTACCTTTAGATTACCCAAGTATCAGGGACACAGAGGTTTCTCACTTCCGTCTCGTATTTACGTCCAAACTAATTATACGATTGCTGATCTATAATGTATAATATATAATTTGGAATATACTTATATGCATTTAGTTATAAATAACGATATAAGGAATGGGATCAAAAATGAACCTACATCATCTTCACTATTTTAGAAAAATTGCTGAACTAGAAAATATGACACGGGCAAGTGAAGTGTTGCATGTTGCCCAACCCGCTCTTAGTAAAACCATTCGAATTTTAGAGGATGAGCTTAATGTAAAGCTTTTTGATCGTAAAGGTAAGCACATCATACTCAATCAAAATGGGCATATTCTATTAAAATATACAAACAAAATTATGAACGCCATAGAGGATGCAAAAACTGAAATTAAAGATTTTAATAGATACCAAAATAATGCTGTAACAATGGCTATAGAGGCAGGCTCAAAATTACTTCCAACCATCCTCCAAAAAATTAAAAGGTCATATCCGACAATTAAATTAACAATTAATCAGCATATAAACAACAATCATAGCAAGGTAAATGCCGATCTCATAATATATTCGACTAAAGACAAGGAGAGTAGAACAAACGTGATTACTTTATTGGAGGAGGAGATTTTGTTAGCAGTCCCTATAGATCACCCTTTTGCGAGTAGAGGAAGTGTCCGGTTAGAAGAATTAGCTTCAGAATCTTTTATTAGCTTACAAAATGGTAAAGGATTGAGGGAAATAACCAACTATTATTGTAAAATTGCTGGATTTAAGCCTGACATCATATTAGATAGTGATGATCCAACAACGGTGCGTGGATTAATTAGTGCTGGCCTAGGAGTTGCCTTTTTACCAGCAATTACATGGCGGGGAAATATGGACTCTAATCATATTAAACTCCTATCCATTTCAAACATTGATTGCAAACGTTATATTAATATTTCTTGGAAAGAAGAAGCATATCGATCTAATGCATCCAAATTGATTTGTAATTATATTATTGACTTTTTTAAAAAGTTATAATTACGATATTTAGCTTAGCTAAAGTCTTTCACTTAACATCCAAGGAAATTATACTAGGAACATGTATCAATTTGTGTTTAGGGGGATATTGTGTAAAAGCAGTATCTCTTTTTTCAATTAATACTTATTTTGAGTCACTATTTATAGGGTTTCTGCACATTAGTTTAAAGAGTGAGATAAACCCTTTAAATTATTAACACATTTTACTTTGTTTGAAGAATTATCAACCACATAAGGATATCTCCCAACATAATTGTTAGTGAAACATTTTTCCGTTATTTTACAAACATCATATGTAAAAAATTAAAAACTTGGTTTAATCACCATCTATAAATTAATTTCTAAAAATAGGAAAAAATGCCCTTTTCAACTAAGTGAAACATTGATAAATTATAATGAACGTTCTATATAAATAAGGGGATAAAAATGGGTAAATCTATAAAGAAAGAAGCTATACTTAAATCAGCTGAATCATTGTTTTATAATCATGGTTTTCATGCCGTTGGAATGAAGAAAGTTATTGAGGACGCAAATGTAGCGGGGATGACATTGTACAACCACTTTACATCAAAAGAACAACTAATTGAGGAGGTGCTCAAACAGTGTGAATCACAATACTGGTCCTATCTTAATTCAAATGTTGAAACAGAATCAAATCCTTCTTTTTTACAAGTCGTAAAAGGTCATGGAAAGTGGATGAATGATAAAGGGAGGAACGGCTGTATGTTTCTTCGGGCACTTGAAGAATATGCGGACACAAACAATCAAATTGAACATATCGTAAAAAATCATAAGAATGATTTATTTCAATATATACAAAACATTGCTTTGCAGCAGGGTTTTAAGCAATGTGAAACCATTGCATCTCAAATGATGCTTTTATTAGAAGGGGCAACCTCAGCTGCAGAAATTTTTGGCCCCCAGAAAGCGGAAAATCAAGCTATTGATATGTTGAAGTCACTATTAAAGACATGGGAAGCAATGTAAACGAATAATCAACCCTTTCGTAATAGATCTGAACTGAGAACTAGCTCTAAAAATTTTTCAACAAGCACATCGAAACGAAAGGGATTGAATACCAATCTGGAAAGAAGTAATGGCAAAGAGGTTTGTCAGAGCAGGTTAAAAAATATTAATATGATATCTTGCTCAAAAAAGAAGTTCTATAATTATTTGGAGGTGGGAACAAGTCTCATTAATACAAAGAAGGGAGAGCTAAAGAAAAGCACATTAATCGGAAAAAGCTTCAAGTGAAGAGAAGATTTAAATTAATTTTTCGAAAATTAAGATTTAACTAAAAGTGATTAGGGAGGTATTTTGAATGGAGCGTAATTTGTCTTTTGTTGTATTAGGTCTAATGATAGTTTTCTTTTTTGTTTTTAGTTTTAAAAGCGAGACTAATGCATCTAAATCAACATCGAATTCCATACAGATCCTAAAAATTGATACGGTAGATGGGGAAAAATATTCGCCAGATAAACATAAAAAAATCGCTGGAATTGTAGTGGAACCAACTGATCAAGGAGAGAAAGTTCTTGGCTTTACAACTACACAAAAATATGAAGCTTATCATGAAAAAGTTACAGGGCTTTCATCTAATACATTAGAAGGTGTCATGGCAAATCCAACTTATTTCTATGAACATACTTCGAATCATGGCTACGGAAATTCCATATCTGCATATCCTGGAACGAAAGTAAGTTCTCTGAGTGGTTTATGGGATAACAGGATTTCTGCTGTATCTGTAGCTCCGGGTTCTTGGGTTAAGATCTATCAAAATAGTTATTATGGTGGTCATTCGTTAACACTTTTAGGTCATGAATCTAAATATTATACCACCAATCTAACTACTTGGGCCATGTCTGACTGGACTTCTTGGAATGACCAAGCCTCATCTTATCAAACTGGATATTAATATTATTAAAAATAGTTTATAAGTCTAAAAGATCTCACAATCCGATTCATTTAGTGTTTCACGATTAGTTGAGGTTAATTACAATAACAGCTTCGCCAAAACAATTTTCAAGAAAAGTGAAAGAGGATGTTGTTGGAAGAGTAAAGTGGTATGTGTTATAAAAAATGCACCATTTAAACAAGGACTGCCAAAAAGTAAGGGATATTGTGCAAATAAAGCATTTAGTTTTTAAACACTGTTTCAATGGTACATTTACCATTCGTAGTTCGGTTGCGTAAATACGATTCTATCACTTTCGGGTAGCCATGAGAGGAGTGGACAATGGGAAAAAAGAATAAGCTAATTATTAGCATTATTGTTTTGATGGTCAGTTTATGGATAACTGGGTTCTTTTTATTGGAAACATTTGACTATAAAACAATATATAGCGAAGCTGATTTTCCTTCGAAGGTAAATGCTTATATCGCAAATGAAATGAAGTCACAAAGCATTCCTGGTCTTGCTCTCGGCATCGTGAAGGATGGGCATATTGTTTATCTAAAAGGCTACGGCCAAGCAGATTCATCTGGCCTGCCTGTGACAGCTGAAACCCCATTTATTATCGGTTCTAACAGCAAATCTTTTACTGCCATCGCTGTTTTACAATTGGTGGAAAAAGGTGAAATCGACCTGGATGCACCGGTAAAGCGATATATACCTGAGTTTCAGGTCACTGGTAATCAATTTGTAAAGGATAGTAGCTACACCAACGGAAGACAATCAGAGAATGTCTCATCACAAGTTACTGTACGTCATTTACTTCATCAAACAAGTGGACTTCCCTCATTTCCGGGGAATAAAACCATATCCGAATCATATAGCGAGGCAGATGCACTGGATAAAATAACGGAAATATACATGGATGGTCGCGTAGAGTTAAATCGATCGATTGGGCACTCCTATGAGTATGCTAATGATAATTATGTTCTCCTTGGTTTAATTGTGCAAAGGGTGTCTGGACAATCCTACGAAAAGTATGTTAAAAATCATATATTTACGCCACTGGGCATGAACCACAGTTTTACTTTACAAGAGGAAGCGTTTAAGCACGGATTAGCAGCTCCACATCTTAGGTGGTTTGGATGGAACATAGCATATAAGGGTGAACAAGCTTATAGCAGGGGGAATGTGCCAGCAGGGTATATTATGTCCAGTGCAGTGGATCTAAGTCAATATCTAATCGCGCAATTAAATGGGGGGACTTATGACGATGAATCCGTGCTTTCCCCGGCCAGTATAAACTTGATGCAGAACGAACCTGTCCCCGACACATATGCGATGGGGTGGATTACTGACAACATCAGTGGTATTCCAGTCATCGGACATGCTGGAGGAACAATAGGGTATCAGTCGCATATGTGGTTTTCTCCTGATGCGGATATCGGTGTAGTCGTTCTTGCAAACGTTTTAAACGCAATCGATTCATCTTTTTCCAATATGGAGACGAGCACGACGACTCATATTGCTTCAAATGTAACCCGTTTGATGATGGATCATGACTTGCTTGATTATGGCGTTAACATGCAACAGAAATACTGGATAATAAATGGAGTGGTTGTACTGTTTAGTGCTTGGGTTATATTTTCTTTTGTAAACGTATTGAATCGTTATAGGTATGTATCTGGTTCACTTTACAGGTTGAACAATCGCACTGCCATCTTTCATGAAGTTTTGACTATATGTTTATACATTATCCTGCCGATCAGCGTTCTACTGTTGACTGTAACGAATAAATTACAGATATGGCATCTTCTAAGTCTTTATCAACCCGATCTTATTCTCTGGATAAAAGTAATAGCCATTGTAGTATTCTTGAAGGGTATTGCCAAGACAGGGTTATTGGTAAAACGTAAAAGAAACGCCTAATGTGAAGAATTGTCATGTCAGAGATATTGCAAGAAAACTTAAAAATCATATGTTGATAGGGAGGTGAAAAATATTGAAAAGGTATTAAAGGACGTAGAGTTCCCCAGTAAAGGGTGTGTGAAATCAGAAAACAAAAAGGAGATGAATAAATGAAGAATACGCAACGTTATTACCAATTACCAAGTGTCGTGTCACGGGAAGAATGGCTTGAGGCCCGAAAAAAACTGTTGATTAAGGAGAAGGAATTTACTAAGGCAAGAGATGAGCTGAATGCTGAGCGTCGTCGGCTTCCGATGGTAGAGATTGATAAAGACTATACTTTAGATGGTCCTAAAGGTAAGGTCGGCTTACTTGATTTGTTTGAAGGGCGTCCTCAACTCATTGTGCATCATTTTATGTTTGATCCAGATTGGGAAGCAGGTTGTCCAGCGTGCTCGCTCGCTGCAGACAACATCGGCCATCTCTCCCACCTGCATGCACGTAATACAACACTGGCCTTTGTATCCCGTGCTCCACTTACTAAACTCCTAAAGTATAAGGAGCGCATGGGTTGGGACATTCCATGGTATTCGTCTTATGGGAGCGACTTTAATTATGACTTTCATGCTACACTGGATGAATCTGTCACTGCGATTGAATACAATTATATGGACAAGGATGAACTCATTCAGAAAGGCGTCCCCGTTGATTCTGGTCAGTCAATGGAAGTTCCAGGTGTAAGCGCCTTTTTACGCGATGGTGAAAGGATTTTTCATACGTATACGACTTACGCTCGTGGAACGGACATCCTGATTGGTATGTTTAACTACCTCGATTTAACAGCTTTAGGCAGGCAGGAAGATTGGGAACAGCCATCCGGACGCAGTGATGGAAACGGTAAAACATGGTTACGCCGTCATGATGAATATGAGCACGCTTTTGAATCGGATTCTTGTTGTCATTCAAGAAAGAGCGAATAGGTGTCTAAAAGGTTTACGGTATACACAGGTGAACATCGGTTTCTACACTGAATGACAAACGGTAAATTTTTTTAGGATTTTTAAACAGCAATGATGTTTAAAAAATTGGGCTCAGTTTGTTGAATAAAATTAAAGCCGAAAGGATGATAACCTTGGTGTATGTTGCTCTTCTTCGTGGGATTAATGTAGGTGGGAAGAATAAAATTGACATGGGGTTACTTAAACAAACTTTTGAAAAAGCTGGGATGAATGATGTGGTTACATACATCAATACAGGTAATATTATTTTTTCATATAGAGGTCCCTTAACGACCAAGTTACCACGCATTTTAGAAGAAGCAATTCATTGTGATTTTGGATTACAAATTAAAGTGATCGTTCGTAATTTCGATGATGTTAGTCGGATCATTAAAGCTATTCCAGACACATGGAAAAATGAAAAAGATATGAAAAGCGATGTCATGTTTTTATGGGATGAAATTGATGATGAATCTGTACTTATGAATTTGGTCATTAAACCAGACATTGACACTGTAAAATATGTCCCCGGTGCGATTCTATGGTCCGTTGATAAGATAAATGTAACTAAAAGTGGAATGTCAAAGATCGTTGGATCAAAGTTATATAAACAAGTTACGATAAGGAACGTCAACACAACTCGTAAGATATATAAACTGATGCAACATCAAAATGATTCGTTCATCTGATGGTAATTATACAAGTTAATATGCTTAGAAAATGATGTAAGATGTTAAATGAAATCACTTTATATCACACACTTTTAAAAGGAGGAATGGCATTGAATAAATTTGGGGTGTATAACAAATTTACGACTATTGAAGGAAAAAGGGATGTTTTGGTAGAAATATTGTTGAAGGCATCGAAGTCGATGGAGGAAGTTGATGAATGTGAATTGTATGTCATTAGCTTAGATGCCGACAATACCGACTCCATTTATGTTTACGAAGTTTGGAGTGACGCGCATGCTCATCGAGCTTCCTTGTCGATGGAAGCATCTCAGACACTGATCCAAAAAGCAAAACCGATCATTATGGGTTTGGAAAAAATTAACTCATCATTACCTATAGGTGGAAAGGGAATTACAAGTGTTTCAGAGAACTAGAATTGGACGTGATAATGGTAGGATTGGGCTAATGAATGACTATGATACATTGTTCAGTCTCCCACAATCGGATGCAAATCAGGAATAAATAATTGCGATCTTTCTTGGTTTGTTGGGCAAATTAATGGAATAATAAATCATTGAAAGATCAAACTTTTTTACGGGGATGATTTTAATATTGGATATATGCCCATCTTATCGCTAAAAGCTTATAGTGGAGTTATAACCTCAAAGTAATGGAGGTCTGACGATGCGAAAAAAGGTATTAATTATAGAAGATGATAGGGAAATTAGTGAACTTGTATCAAATCATTTAGAACAGGAAAATTTTATAGTATTTACTGCTTTTGATGGTGAAGAGGCACTTCAGCTCTTTGAAAAAGCACAAATTGACTTAGTGTTGCTTGATTTAATGCTTCCAAAGATCAATGGCATGGAGTTTCTGAAGAAGATTAGAGAGACAAGCTTTGTTCCGGTGCTTATTATCTCAGCAAAAGAAAGTGACGTTGATAAAACGTTAGGGCTCGGTTTTGGTGCGGATGATTATATTAGCAAACCATTTTCCGTTATTGAATTAACAGCAAGGGTTCATGCCGCTATTCGAAGATCGACGCAGTATCTACCTGAAGCAGAGAATCCTACCTCGAACATTATACAATTCAATGCGCTGACTCTCGAATTAGATCGTTTTTCTGCACAAGTAAACGAGAAAAATATATCACTTACTGCAAAGGAGTTTCAAATTTTAAAGTTGTTTATGCAGAATCAAAACAGAGTTTTTACGAAAGAACAAATATATCAGTTGATATGGGAAGATGATTATTTTGGTAATGAAAACGTCATAAATGTTCATATTCGGAGGCTGCGTGAAAAGATTGAAATAGACCCGTCTAACCCGCAATATATACGAACAATTTGGGGAATAGGCTACAAATTAGGGGAGTAGGACATGAATTTTTTATTAATTGCAATGATCATTATTTTGCTGTTCGTGATTGCTTTACAGTATTTCGTAAGGAGAAAAACAAACCATCAACTAAAGGAGATGGGTGAAAAATTATTTCAAATTATTGAGCAAAGAACGGATGAAAAAGTGTTTGTCCAAACCACTCAACATGATGTTCAGCAGCTTCTTATTCAAGTGAATCGTCTGTTAAACTATAACCAAAAAGTGTTTGCCGATTCCGTCAAAGCTAAAGAAAGCCTGAGAAAAATGCTTTCTAATATGTCACATGATTTAAAAACGCCCTTAACCGTTGTTCTGGGTTATATAGAGAAGCTAAAACAAAATGACAAGATGGCAGAAGAAGAGCAAAATGAGGTTGTTGAACGTCTTCATAAAAAAACATTGAGTATCATCGTTTTAACAGATCAATTTTTTGATCTCGTAAAACTGGAGTCAGGGGATAGCGACTTCCCGATTAGCCGATTAACAATCAACGAAATTTGCCGAAAGAATGTCTTGGAGTTTTATCATGTATTGCAATCCAAAGACCTTCGGATAGAAGTAGATATTCCAGAACAGAATTATTATATTCTAGGTAATGAAGATGTATTAAACCGGATTTTGAACAATTTAATTTCAAATGCAGTTCGTTATGGAAGCGATGGTGGCTTATTCGGGTTAACCCTTCGCGATGAAGGCGAAAATATCGCCATTGATATTTGGGACAAGGGCAAAGGGATTGAGGAAGTACATTTTGATCGCGTATTTGAAAGATTATATACATTGGATGATGCCAGAAATACTGAATTTCAAGGAAGTGGTCTTGGTTTAAGCATTACTAAACGCTTAACTGAGGCGATGAATGGAGAAATTCGCCTAAGAAGCAAACCGTATGAAAAAACAGTATTCACATGTATTTTTAAACAAATAACATTTTAGAAATTTTCAAGTGGGGGCGTTCATGAGAATAGCCTCCTTTTTGTATTAAACTTAAGAAATTTGTAAGGAATAAGAAAGAAAAAAGTTGTATTTAATGTTTATGATGGGGATAGGCTTGAGACAAAGGGGGATTGATTATGGACTACATCCTACAAACGAATCGTTTAACGAAAAATATCAAAAGGAAGGAAATTGTATCTGATATAAATATTCATATTAAAAAAGGAGAGATTTATGGATTTCTCGGCCAAAATGGAGCAGGTAAAACATCCATTATGAAAATGCTAACGGGGATGACAAGGCCAACAAAAGGAGAAATTCTATTGTTTAACGAGATACTTACGGAAAAATCGAAAACTTTATTGACCCGAATGGGGAGCATTATTGAATATCCAGTCTTTTTTGAGCATTTAACTGCAATGGATAACCTGAAAATGCATTGTGAGTATTTGGGTTTTTATGACGAATACGACATGAAACAAGCGCTGCAATTAGTGAGTTTAAATGGAGTTGAAGACAAAGTTGTGAAAGAGTTTTCGTTGGGAATGAAGCAGCGGCTTGGGATTGCAAGAGCGATTATAACAAAACCAGAACTGGTCATTTTAGATGAGCCGACAAATGGCTTAGACCCAATTGGGATAAAAGATATGCGACATTTAATTCGGATGTTGAACAAGGAATATGGAATGACTTTTGTTCTATCAAGTCATATATTAGGAGAATTAGAACAAATGGTTGACAGGGTTGGTGTGATTCATCAAGGGACATTATTAAATGAGATTACTCTGGAAGATATTCGAAAAGCACGGACCGATTATATCGAGCTTATAGTGACAGATATAAAACAAACTGTTTATTTACTTGAAAAAAAACTTCATATTACGAATATGAAGATTATGCAAGATCGAACAATCCGAATTTATGATATGACGTATACCCAAAGTGACATCTCAAAAATGTTGATTATGCACGAGATTGGAATTGAAGAAATGCGAAAACATTCTAACACACTGGAAGACTATTTTTATCAACAAATAATAGGAAGTGGTCTGGATGATTAAATTAATGCGATTAGAGTGGAAAAAGCTAAAACAAAAATCGGTCATAAGTGAAGTAATTATCTATCCACTGATATTAATGTTTTTACCCGTATTTTTTATAGAATCCGTCAGTGCTGATTTTGGCCAGAGCTATGCGACAGTTATTGAATTGAACTTAGCCGTTCAAATGGGGTTTATCTTATTCGGAGCATCATTGATCAACCAGGTTTTTATTGATGAATATAAAAACAAAACCATTTCTCTATCTTTTAGGTATCCGTTTAGCCGGCAAAAACTGTTTACGGCGAAAATACTTTTTATTGCGACGTTTGTATTTCTACTTACTATGGTTTCTTATTTATTAACAGGTGTTACCACTTATGTCATTGATCAAATACTGCCAATTATTAATGGTGATTTGACGCATTCAGATATAATCACTTTTTTTAGTCAAATGATTTTTCGTTCATTGATTATTACCGTGATTAGTTTTATCCCGCTTTTTTATCTTGGGATTTGGAAAAGGGCGACAGTCCCGACTGTCATTTGTGCAATTGTGGCGATGCAATCATCATATCTTGCACCAGTGTTTAACCTTAATTTAAATCTGGTTCTTGTGGTGCTGTGTGTATTGGGAAGTCTCAGTATCTATTTTTCTATTAAAACAGCGGTAAATATCGGGGAGATATAATCAGCTGAAATTATTATATTTAAATCAAATTGTAGGGAGGGATTATTTTGATTATCTCATTTGTTATGCAGGGTATACTGGGTGTATTATTTTTAAGTGTTGGCATACAGAAAATATTGAGCGATCAACTGCAGGTTGACATATTTAAAAGCCTTAAACTCCCCCAGTGGTTTCGGGTCGTAACTGGCTGTGTGGAATTAGTAGGAGTTGTAGGATTGATTATTGGTTTCTGGCTGCCATGGGTATTAGTCATGGCAGGGTTATGGTTTGCGGTTACGATGCTGATTGGAATGATCGCGCATGTTAGAGTAAAAGATCCGTTCAGTAAATCCGCACCAGCTTTCATGTTGTTGGTAGTTTCCATAACATTAAGCACAATTAACTTTTCTGAGTTAAAGAATATTCTTCCATAAAGTAGTGAAGGTTTTATGCACAAGTATTTTTTTAAATGATTACCCCTTTTGCTCGGAATAGCTCCCCGAGCGAATAGGCATTCTATTTGTTATGGTTACAAACAAGTTCGTGAAGGGTGTTTTACATGGCTAAGTATCCGAAAATGAATATAATCTCTTTTCAAAAGCAATTTTCTACGCACGAAGCTTGTCACGATCATCTATTTAAATTGAAATGGAAGCACGGTTTCTGCTGGTTTTTTATTGTAATTTATATGACCAAGCACATTTTATTTAAGATGTCAGGTCTTTTACTTAGCCCAATATCCACCACTTGCATCATGGAAAATGCAAAATCATGTTTCGGTTTTTGAGAAAGGTCATTTACCGATAATGAATCTACTTACAATGCAATCTTTTTTTATAAAAAAGGATGACGGTCATCCCTTATGAGCATGGTGTATATTTTGCGAATGTGCGGAGTTAGCATCAAATAGCTCTCAACTGCCGCGGGAATACGATCGATGCCTCGTTCCGTTAACGGGTAAATTAGTTTATTTGTGATATTCTTAATTTTCACATTCCTACTTTTTAACACAGCAATTTGCAAGAAACCATGGCTCACTTTTTATGCTAAACTGTAAACTTACTAAAGGCTTAAATATTAAGGAGGAAAAAATTATGAATAACAAAATCCAAAAAATCACGCCAAACTTGTGGTTCGATACACAAGCCGAACAGGCGGCGGAGTTGTACACTTCTATTTTTAAAAATTCCAAGATCGGAAAAATCACGCGCTATGGGAAGGAGCGTAAGGAGGAAATAGGAGAAGTCGATGGGATACTAGAAGGAACCGTAATGACTGTGGAATTTCAACTGGACGGGCAAGAATTTGTAGCCTTAAATGGCGGTCCGCTATTTAAATTCACAGAGGCAATATCATTTATCGTGCACTGTGAAAATCAAGATGAATTGGACTATTTTTGGGAAAAACTCTCCGAAGGCGGAGATGAAAAGGCTCAAAACTGCGGTTGGTTAAAAGATGAGTTTGGTGTGTCCTGGCAAATTATACCTTCCACTCTAACCGGGATGGTAAGCGACCCAGATCTAGAAAAATCAGAAAGAGTTATGAAAGCAATGCTTCAAATGAAGAAAATTGACATAAAAACTTTGATGCAAGCGTATGAAGGATAAAGTGAACTTTGCTGTTATTGACTTGAATAAGCACGTACCACGAGTCAATGTTAATGGGAAATATTAGTTCAGAATTTATCGTTTGATGATTGATAGGAGGAGAAACATGAATCCATATGTAATGGCGTTTCATGAGATTGATCACAAATGGAGAACAGCAGTGGGCGGTAAAGGCGTTAATTTAGGTGAACTAACAACGATCTCTGGTATACAAGTCCCAGAAGGGTTTTGCGTAACGACAAAAGCTTTTAAAGAATCCTTTGAATCCAATGCAGACTATCAGACACTGCTTCAAGAACTGAGACTGCTTAAGGCAGACGATCGAGGAAAGATTGGAGCAGTCGGCAGGGATATTCGGGAAATCATTTTAGAGGCAAAAATTCCTGAGGGTGTTCTGAAAGGTTTATTTGACTGTCTCGCTAAATATGGTATGAACAGCGCTTATGCAGTACGTTCCAGTGCAACCGTGGAAGACTTGCCACATGCCTCTTTTGCTGGACAACAGGATACTTTTCTGAATATTAAAGGAAAAGATGCAATCCTTGAACATATCAGAAAGTGCTGGGCTTCTCTGTTCACAGACCGTGCAGTGATTTATCGCATTCAAAATGGATTTGACCATTACAAGGTTTATTTGTCTGTTATTATTCAACGGATGATTTTCTCACAAGCTTCCGGAATATTATTTACAGCTGATCCAGTTACCTCAAATCGAAAGGTGCTATCGATTGATGCCGGCTTTGGACTAGGTGAGGCACTTGTTTCTGGATTAGTGTCCGCAGATAACTATAAAGTGCGGGGTGGAGGTATTGTCAATAAGAGGATCTCTGAAAAAAAAGTCGCTGTAAATGCTCAAAAAAAAGGAGGTACGGAAGAAAGGGAGATTGAGCCAAATCGACAGTGTTTAGAGGCACTTACAGATGAACAAGTGCTGGAGCTTGAAAAAATCGGGCGAAAGATTGAAGCATACTTTGACCATCCACAAGATATCGAGTGGTGTTTGGCTGATGGTTCATTCTATATTGTTCAAAGTCGTCCAATTACTACATTATACCCCATTCCTGAAGCAGAAAGGAGCCTGGAAAATCACGTTTATGTATCTGTCGGACATCAGCAAATGATGACAGATCCTATGAAACCATTGGGATTGTCTATTTACATGTTAACAACACCTGCCCCCATGCGTACAGCTGGGGGAAGGTTATTCGTTGATGTTACAGCACCATTATCTTCATCCGAAGGCAGAAAAAACTTGATAAACACTTTGGGACAGTCTGACCCACTCATAAAAGACGCACTCCTGACTGCGGCAGAACAAGAAGGTTTTGTAAAATCAATAAAAGAACATCGTCGAGGTAAACATAATAAAGCTGTGCCACCGGTGGATTTTCAACCACAAATGGAAAATGATCCGGCTATCGTCTCTGAATTGATTCGGAGCAGTCAAGCCAAGATACATGATCTCAAACAAAATATCCAGACGAAATCAGGATCGGATTTGTTTCTTTTTATTCAGGAAGACATCAAGAAATTAAGAAAAAGTTTATCTGACCCGCAAAGCATGCGTTTGATTATGGCTGCACAGAATGCCTCATCATGGATCAATGAATATATGAATCAGTGGTTAGATGAAAAAAATCCAGCAGACACGCTATCACAATCTGTACCGAACAATATTACCTCAGAAATGGGATTGGCACTATTGGATGTAGCTGATGCGATTCGACCGTATCCGGAAATCATTGATTATCTGCAGCAAGTAACGGAAGATGACTTTTTGGAAGAAATCGTTAAGTTTGAAGGCGGGCAGAAAGTGCAGGAAGCCATTTGTTCATATCTCGATAAATATGGAATGCGATGCAGCGGTGAAATCGATATGACAAAAGCCCGCTGGCTAGAGAGACCAGCTTTCCTTATACCTATGATTCTTAATAACATAAAAAATTTTGAGCTAAATGCCAGCAAACGAATATTTGAAAAAGGGCGACATGCTGCATTCAAAAAAGAGCAGGAATTAATAAATCGTGTGAAGGCATTACCAAATGGTGAACAAAAAGCAGAAAAAACACAACAAATGATCAGCTTGATACGGGATTTTAGCGGTTATAGGGAATATCCTAAGTATGTTATGATCAACCACTACTTTATTTATAAGCAGGCTCTGTTAAAAGAAGCCAAATTACTTGTGAAGTCTAACGTTATTGAGAAAGAAGAAGATATCTACTATCTCACGTTTGAAGAACTACATGAAGCTGTCATAAATTATCAACTGGATTATCAAATCATCAGCGAAAGAAAAAGTGAACACAGATTATATGAAAAACTCAATCCACCACGTGTTATCACGTCTAATGGTGAAATAATTACTGGTGAGTACAAAACTAGGAATCTTCCAGAAAACGCGATTGCTGGATTGGCTGTTTCCTCAGGAAATATTGAGGGAAGGGCACGTGTCATCTTGAATATAGAAGATGCTGATCTGGAAGATGGAGATATATTAATCACTTCGTTTACAGATCCAAGTTGGACGCCATTGTTTGTCTCGATCAAAGGACTTGTCACCGAAGTGGGCGGACTAATGACCCATGGAGCAGTGATTGCGCGTGAATATGGTCTGCCAGCAGTAGTGGGGGTGGAAAATGCTACAAGGATAATTAGGGACGGACAAAGGATAAGGGTGAATGGAACAGAAGGGTATATAGAACTACTATAATTGTAGACATGTTATACACAAATTTAAGTATTGAGGGAGTGTGTCAGTGTGAATGACAAAAAAGATGTCTTGGATAGGGGTCCTTTTTTTCATGGTACGAAAGCAGAACTGAAAATTGGAGATTTATTAGAGACTCAATACGTATCAAATTACCAAGATAAAAAATCCAACCATATATACTTTACTGCAACATTAGATGCTGCTAAATGGGGTGCTGAATTAGCAACATCTGGGTTAAAGGAAAGAATTTATATTGTGGAGCCATTAGGTGATTTTGAAAATGATCCGAACGTAACGGACAAAAGATTTCCTGGAAACCCGACACGTTCCTATAGGTCTAAATCACCTTTGAAAATAATAGCTGAATTGGGGTCATGGGAAAGACATACCGATGAAGAAATAAACCATATGCTTACATCTCTAAAAAAATTAAGTGAACAAGGAAAAAATGTCATATACGATTAATCCCTGAGGGAATACTTTTTAACATATAACACGGCTTTTAAAATGAAGAACTGGGTGCGACTGGATCAAGTTTTACCTATGATGAAATAGAAAAAGTGTTAGAAGAAGCAGGTTTACTCATTTATGAACACTTATCACCTGATGTTATTAATAATCAATTCTTTGGTGATCGTTCGGATTATTTAAAAGCATTTGAAACGATTCATTACATCCATGCTGCAAAAAAATAATTGTGGTTAATATCCTTCACCTCCCAATCATCCATTTGGTTGGGGGGAACTTATTATAAGTTATTACACAGGTTTTTGATTTCCATAATGAATCAAAAAATGACGGCTATTATGTTGGTGTGCATTTCTTTTTGGTACCTTCCTCAATTAAGCAAACGCTTACTATGTTGCTAGGATGTTTTTTAATCTAATGGCGATCGTAACGTTCGTTTTGGTATCGAAGAAATTGGTATCAGCAGACATTGGTTGATTTTGGGGCTATGATGATTTTATGGATAACCAGTTTTGTAATTTTGACCATGTGTAGAAAATGGCTTCATATTGTATAAAGTCAATAATAGCGTTAAAACGAAACGGCCCAGATTTAGAATTGACTAAATTGATATATTCAAGGAGGATTAGGATGGAGATCAGGCTTTATGATCCAACAAAAGATGAAATTGGTTGGCTTCGTTGTAGAGTTCTTTCATTTTTAGACACTGCATATTTTGATAATGTCTTAAATAAAAAAGAAAAATACCAAAATCCTGCAATTGAACTGGTCGCAATTTATAATAACCAAGTTGTTGGTTTGTTAGATATTGAATATGAAAAAGAAGAAAAAACGCTATGCACAAATGGGAATGGCTTTGGTGGGATGATATGGCAAATAGCCACACATCCTGACTATCAAAGATTGGGGATTGGAACTAGACTATTAGAAACAGCGGAGAAGATCGCTAAAATAGAGGGCTTGAATTATCTTGAAGCTTGGACGAGAGATGACGAATGGGTTAATCAGTGGTATGAAAAAAATGACTTTGATAAAGTTTATTCTTATTTGCACGTCTATTTCGATGAGGACGATGAAATTGAAAAAGCAATGAACGTAAATAAAAAGACAGATTTTCAATTTATACAAGCTTTTGCCCATTATTTAGGATCTAAAAAAGAAAATATAAAGACAAAATTTAATCGAGTCCATGAATGCAATTGTTATGTGAAAAACTTAAAGTGAGTTTTCCACAAACTCGTTTAATATTGGAATCGAATAAAGGTTCACTAAAGGTAGACTTCCTATAATGGTCCATATAAGGCATCTGCTCATTAGAAATATAGGAGGTTTGAAAATATGAATATAAATCTTTTTTCAAAACATCATTTAACAAAAAAGAAAGTTGGAGCGTTTTTAGTTTTCGGATTGTTGATTGGACTGCTAAGTGTTGGTACTGTTCTAGCAACGGAATCCAACAGCTCCATCTCGATAGAAGAGGAGGATGGTGTGGTTCAATTTTCTGTAGATGATGGGCAAACATGGCGTGAAGAAACCCCAGAAGGATTGACTGTTATTGAAGAAGGGGATCAACAAATTATTACTGATGGTGATCTTTTTGATGTTTCTGGAGATGATGAAACATCATTAGAAGAAGGTGAGATTCGTTATTCATTAGATGGTGGCGAAACATGGATTGAGGCTAATCCAGAGCAAAATACTGGCAACATTGAAACGGAAGTTGTAGATGGCGTTCTGAAGTATTCTACTGACGGAGGGAAAACTTGGACAACTGATATTGCTAATGAGGATTAACAGTAAACAATAATGTAAGTCATAAAATACCCACCACGAAAAAATATAGGCAGATGTCTTGTGGAGGGGTTAACGATAAAATGGGGTGATTCAATTTGAGGATTCTCATGGTGGAAGATGAAACATATATGGCAGAGGCAATCATTCACATTCTGAAAAAACATCATTATACAGTTGATCTTGTCGATAATGGGACAGATGGTCTAGATTACGGACTATCTGGCATTTACGATGTCATTATTTTGGATATTATGCTTCCAGAAATGGATGGTTTAAGCGTACTTAAAGAGCTACGCCAAAACCAAGTCCATACACCAATTATTCTGCTAACCGCGAGAAGTAATACAGAAGATAGAGTAACAGGGCTTGATAGTGGCGCAGATGATTATTTAGCAAAGCCTTTTGAAGTAGAGGAATTGTTGGCACGCCTGCGTGCATTAGGTCGGCGATTTACTGAATTGGCCCATAATAATACTTTCATTTATGGAGATATTGAATTCAATCAACATACGCTTACACTCTGTTGTAACAAAATGGAGGTAACTCTCACACTAAAGGAAGCACAATTACTAGAACTGTTAATGAAGCGGAAAAATATGATTATTTCAAAAGAAATGATGATTGAAAAAGTGTGGGGATTTGACACCGATGCTGATGATAGCCGTGTGGAAATACATATTTCTTTGTTGCGAAAAAAGTTAACATACTTAGCTTCCTCTGTTACGATACGAACAATTCGCGGTGTAGGGTATTTGTTGCAAGTACAAAAGGATGAATCACATTGATGTTTACTAAATTTCGTAATAAATTCCTTTTTTTAAATATGTCTATTACTTCTTTGGTGATTATCGTAGCTTTTGTAGTCATCTATTGGATTATTTATCATAATATTTCTTCGGACATTGAAGAAAAACTAAATGAAGGTGCTGCGACTGAAATGACCGTTTATGGGGATGATCTATTCGACAACGACGGAAAAGATGCGCCGTTTGCTCTTGGGCAGGAACTTTCTACCAGCGGATTTTCCTCTTTTGTTCTGATCGTCGATGATCAAGGAGAAGTTGTAGACATTCACTCACCGGTGGCGTTACCTAAAGAAGATTATATGAAAATTGCTGAAACTGCATGGAAAATGAAGGACAAAAAAAGTCTCGCCTTTAACGGTAAACAGTGGCAATATGAGATGACACCTTTATCTGTGAATGTGATACAGGATAATGACGAGAAATTGATGACGGATCACCTTTACCAAATGATCTTTTTAGATGTGACAGAGGCGAATCAAACTTTACGGCGTCTATTGATTACATTACTTGTTGTCGGATTCATTATGTTAGTGATTATTTTTTTTATTAGTATGTATTTTGCAAATAGCGCAGTGCAACCTATTTCTAAAGCCTGGGAAAATCAGAAACAATTTGTCGCGGATGCATCGCATGAGCTAAAAACACCACTTTCAATAATACAAGCAAATTACGATGTTCTGATGGATAATCGAGATGAGACGATTAAACATCAAATGAAATGGCTAAGTTATATGAAAATCGCTACCGATCGAATGACGAAAATGACGACCAACTTGTTAGAGTTGGCGCAACTTGATCAGGTCAACGCTCATATAGAAATGAAGGTGATACATATCAGTAGTATGATAGAGGAAATGGTTTTTTCTATGGAGGCTATGGTGAAAGAAAAAGATATTAATATCACTTATTCGATTGAGCCACAAATAATGGTGAAAAGCAATTCCGATAAAATAAAACAGTTGGTAATGATCCTGCTTGATAATGCCCATAAATATACAAATGAAAAAGGAAAAATTAATATTACGTTAGAGACAGATAAAAGGAAGATATTTCTTCGGGTCCGAAATACCGGTAAAGGAATAAATAAGGAAGATTTACCAGAAGTATTTAACCGGTTTTATCGGGGTGACCGATCCCGCCATATTGAAAAAAACAGTTTTGGCCTTGGTTTATCTATTGCAAAAATGATTACAAGTGAACTGGGAGGAGAAATCCATGCTTCGAGTGAAGAAAATAAATGGACGACGTTTACTGTTATGTTTCCACGAGCTTGAATTCGTGAATGAAAATTAGGTGTAACAAGTAATGTGTCAAAGTTAATATCAATGCAGAATTGGAGGGGAGAGATTGAATATTTATGTGTGGATTTTGCTTTTCTTAATCATATTTATGCTTCACAATCTGGAAGAGATTATAACAATTGAAAGTTGGTTTCAAAAAACGTACCCGCGAATAAGTAAAAAAGTGCCTTCATTTGTCCAGAAGGAACTCAATAATTATAAAAATATCACATCTGCCCAGTTTGCCGTAATTATTTTTGTGTTTTCTGTTTTTATCTCGGTATTGATATTGATCGCTATCATTACACAACACGATTACCTGTTTTTAGGAGTAAATCTATTTTTTGCTTTAAACATTTTCACTCATCCACTCCAGTCTTTGTACTTAAAGTGCTACACTCCGGGAGTCTTGACATCATTATTTCTAATTATCCCTTATTATAGTTTGTTTTTCTATCGCTTCTACAATACCGATATGTTAGCCATTAACTCGGTTCTTGGTGCAATGGTTGTTATTATTTTGCTTATTCCAGCATTTCTTCTCAGTCATAAAATAGGGGAGAAGTGGCGTTGATTTTAATCCTTAAAGAAAATGGGGGATTACATAAAAAAAGGGAGGCATGAACATGAAAAAATTAATTAACAAGGGAATTGTAACAGGCATAAGGGTATGTGTTTGACACTGCAGAATTTTGACCATCTACTTTGGAAAAGGGAGAATTTGCATGATATATGTAAATGTCAGAGCAATAATTGAAAAAAAGGGACCAAATGGAACTGAAATTGTTATACAAAAAAGGGTCAAATCTAATGAAACCCAGACACCTTATGAGTTACCCGGAGGAAGGTTAGAGAAATTTGAGTCATTCATAGAGGGGCTTAAAAGAGAAGTGCACGAGGAAACGGGACTCCAAATAACAAAGATTTTTGGTGAAGAAACTAGGATTG
>Ga0209487_1001182_pt1 | contig 22409 bp, 19 predicted proteins | sample Poulit2012_FD_187524 | JGI IMG/M metagenome (GOLD analysis project Ga0209487, IMG submission 187524) | Agricultural soil microbial communities from Georgia to study Nitrogen management - Poultry litter 2012 (SPAdes) (version 2) | ecosystem: Environmental > Terrestrial > Soil > Agricultural land...
GGGGGTACCTTGAATTCAATAGGTACCCCTTTATTATTAATTTGGGAGGATAACACTTTTTATTTATTCTTTTTACCTCGAATTGAGCATACTTGAAATATTGGATGTGATGAGTTTTAATCAGATAGCATATTGTAATTACATTTACAATATACAATATGATTCAGTTCTTCCAAAAGTAGTTGGAATAGATTTTCACTCTCTTATCTTTCCGTACTCCTCATCATGTCTAACTAAATCTGCTTTCATTCGATTTAATCGCTCACTACCTTCTTTTATGTGTCCAAACGCAATAATAGCAACAGGCTTTACGTAGTTTGGAAGATTGACGACACGTTTTAACTTCTTTTCGTTATATCCACCAATCCAGCAAGTTCCCAAGCCTAATGCTGTTGCTGCGAGCACAGCATGCTCACCCGCAATTGTTGCATCTATAATCGGCCAGTATTGGGAACCAGCTTCCCCATACCTTGCTTTCGTTCGTTTTATGTTAGCCGCCAAAACGAGAAGAAATCCTGCATCATTTAACCATGTTTGTTGATTATCTTCTCCGGCAAAATAGCCTGTAAATGTTGTTGAAACTATTTCTCTCTTTTTTTCTGGAGTTTTGACAACGATAAATTCCCATGGTTGCATATTTCCACTAGAAGGTGCGATGAGTGCAGCTTCTAAAATTTGTTCGATTGTGTCATCATCGATCAGCTCTCCTGTAAAGGAACGAATGCTAGAACGCAAATTAAATATATCTAATAATTCCGGTCTCTGCTTCAACTCATCTCACCCCAATGGACAATTTCTTCGACAGATAGTCTTGGTGGATATTCTTTTTCTTCATTTGCATATCCTATCGCAACCATAGCAAAAGGTATAAAGGTTCGTGGTAATTGAAGAATTTCGGAAATCTCTTTTTGTTTAAACTCTCGAATAACAGCTGTCGACAATCCTTTTACAGACGCCATAATCCGCAAATTTTGAATCGCTGTAAACGTGTCTTGCCCATTAATGTGTAAGCCAAAATCTCCAAATCTTGCTTTTGTTCGCCTTTCTTCTAGTGTAATTAATATAAGAGTAGGCACATCTTTTATCCAGGGTTGTGCCTGCCCATTTGTTTCGTTATAAAAAGGATCTAACATAGAATCAGCAATCTTTTCTTTTTGCTCATCATTTAAGACGAGAATCTCCCACGGCTGTTGATTTGCTGTTGAAGCTCCGTGTCTAAAGGCTTCTAATAAATCACGTAAGTCCTCTTTTTGAATGTGCTCTTTTTTAAAAGACCGCACATTAACAACTTCATTCATCAAGTCAATAAGCATTTCTGCTGATAACTCATTCGTCATGTGACAAATCTCCCCATTGATGTAATTTCTAATGTTCACAAGCAAAATCAAATTTATTTCTTTTCTACTTGTTTTAAGTAATTCTCAAAAAATCTTGCCATTGAGATTTCGAAATCTAAGATACCTTCTACTGTACAATATTCATTACTTGAATGTTGTCTTGCTCCATGTCCCATTCCACCTGTTACATAGGGGATTTTTAAGTATCTTTCAAACACATAGTATGGAGCACTTCCTGGATTAATCGGCCAAATTTGTGGTTCCTTTTCCATATCACGATAGGTTTCAATCATCGCTTGAACAACTGGTTCTTCAATGGACGATTTCGACCAATAATATTTGTTATAAACTTTCATTTCTATATCAGAAAAGCCGTGCTTATCCAAGTGTTTGCGGATCGAATCAACGACTTCATCTGGTTCCATATGAGGTACCATTCTTACATCTACTTTTGCTGTCGCCACATGAGGCAGTAAGGTTTTCGTTTCTGGACCTGTGTAACCTGAATAAATCCCATCAATATTTAACTGGGGTTGACTAAATAGTTTTTCCCACACATCAATGCCTTCTCCATCATATTTAAATTTATCAACATCATAATTCTCTAAGAATACCTCTTCATCAAACAATCCTTCCTCGATTTGTTTGTTAAGAATTTCTCTTTCATTTTTCCTTAATGGAGAAACTTTGTCATAGAAATTTTCAACAACGATCTTCTCATCATTATCTACTAATGTTGATAAAGCTTTCACTAATCTCCAGGCTGGATTTTTAACCCAAGCATTAAATGATCCATGAATCCCACGGGATTTCGGTCCTCCCCATTCGCCACCTTTAGAAATTAATTCGAAGTAAAGTAATCCTTTTGTTCCCAATGTTAAACTCGGTGTGCCTACTTCATCTTGTTCAAAAAACGGGAAAAGAACTGCTTCTGCTTTAGATAATTTATCCTTATACTGTTCTAAAAAGTCCGGAAAATGACGACTTCCCATCTCCTCTTCGCCTTCAACGGCAAAAAGTAAATTAACCGGCAATTTGCCATTCACCTTTTTAAAGGCTCTTAATGTATTAAAAAAGGCACCCAATGGACCCTTTGTATTTACTGCCCCACGGTTAATAATACAGGGACCAAACTGAGGCATATCTTTAATTTCCGCTGCCCAAGGATCGACAATCCAACCATCCTCATCCGTCGGCATAACGTCATACATACCATAAATAAGTAATGTATGTTCATTTCCCTCATCAATTTCACCGAAAACAACGGGGTGGCCATCTGTTGGGACGATTTCAGCATTCCCACCAACTTCTTCGATTAAATCTTTAACATTTGTTGCTGTTTCTTGAATACCTTCACCTGTATAACTTACACTTGGAACTTTCAAAAACTCCCGAACTCTTTCTAAATCTTTATCAAAGTTCTCTTCCAAATGCTTGATAACTTTATCGATGTTCATGATTATTTGTTCACCTCGATGTGATTGTTTATAAAATCTACCATATTTTCAATATAACTCTCGGTCTCTTCTAAGTGCGGTGAGTGACCACTATTTTCATAAATGATTAGTTTTGAGTTTGGAATTTCTCGATGCAAAACTTCTGAACATTCAACAGGTGTTACCCAATCATGTCGACCGACTGAAATGAGCACTGGGGCTGAGATCTCTTTTAATCTCGGTTCAACATTATAGTTTGGTTGGTTTACACTAAAGGCATAATTATGTGTTTCGTAATGATAGTAAATTGATTCGACCTTTTCGCTTGCTTCTTCTTCGTCATATTCATACGTATATAAAGGTTGTAAAGCAGCAAAAATTTCTTTCATATCCTCATTGGAATGAACGGTTCCATTCCAAAGTCTTTCTAGACGCTCTTTCGTCACACCAGGAAGATCAGCTTCTAGAGCTGTTTCCGTTGAAAGATCATCATAATCCTGATTTGCTGCTGTATCCCGAAGTAAAACACCTGAAACATGTTCAGGATAACGAAGGACATATTCTAACGATAAGAAGCCACCATAAGATCCTCCATGAATGATTATCTTGTCAACACCGATTTGTTTTCGTAATTCATCAATATCTGATATCCATTGCTCATGAGTATAAGGTGGTACTTCTTCAGAACGCCCAGACCCTCTCATATCAAGGAAAACTAGACGGTATTCCGATGATAATTTTGAAAAAACACTAATGTCAGAACGACAATCTCCTAATCCTGGTGCACCATGAATAAAAAATATAGTATTCTCATTATCCTCTCCATATACTTCATAATAAATCCTGCATCCATTTACTGTTGTATACATTTTTATTCCTCCTGTATTTATTGTTTTAAATAATTAATTTATCGAGTTCTTTAGGGAATTTCGTTAATACTAATGGTTCATCATCAGTGACAACAATTGTGTCGGAGTGACGGAAACCAGAAAATCCTTCAATGTAAATTCCTGGTTCACTTGAAAGAACCATACCACTTTCTAAAACTGTTGTATCTCCTTCTTCAACCCATGGTGCCTCATGTTCCTCAAGGCCTTTTCCATGTCCTGTCCGGTGTAACAAATAATCGCCATAACCTTCTTGGCGTATATAATCAAGGGCTACACGATCAACTTCCGCACAAGTTATTCCCGGTTTCATCGTTTCAATCGCAAGTTGTTGTGCTTTTGCCATGACTTGGAATGCCTTTTCTTGTTCTTTACTTACATCATTAATGAAACATGTTCGTTCACATTCCACACGATATCCACCCACATTTGCCCCGCAACTTAAGATTTGTGTTTCTCCCTTTTGTAGTTTCTTTGAACTTGGAAGTGCATGGGGCATGGATGTTCGAATACCACTTGGTACTAAACCACCTGATGGTCCCCCTGGAACAAAAATTACTTCATCTAATTCTTCCACCATTTTCTGCAATGTTCGATTATTCATCTCTTGTAATAGTTCAAGTTCCGAAATACCTGGTTCCGCTATTTGCGTGCCCACTTCTACAATATAATCTGAATAAATTCCAGCTTTCCTTAACAAATCTATTTCTTCTTCATCTTTAATTAATCGCATTTGGTGAACAATTGTATCTATATTTAATGCAACATCTCCTAATGCTTCATTTACCCTTTCGAAAAGGGTTTTTTCACCGGCATCCATTGAAATTGTTGTTAAATTTGTAAACGTCTTTTTTATTTCTGAGATCATCCAATTAATCGGGTGAATTGTTCCCGGGTATTCAAAATAGCTTCGAATATCTTCAAAACTTGTAACTCTTTCTGATTCTTCCACTTCCATTACTGGAACAAAAAAGATTGATTCTCCTTTTTGAGGTATGAAAAGTGTTATCGGGCGCTCAGTCGGAAAATGGAATAATCCCGTCATATAGAAAATATTATAAGGATTTGTAACAAACAATCCTGATGAATTTTTCTTTTGTAAATGTTCTTGTACACGAATAACTCTGTTTTTGTAATTTTCCTTTGAAATTCGCACGTTCAATGTATAAACACTCCCTTAAAATAAATTTTAAATGTATTGAACAATGTTATAAGACTTAAAAGTTTTCCTTTATCTGTTTCTTAACCTTGGATTTAACGCTTCATTAATACCCATGCCTAAAAAGTTAAAACTGATGACTAAAATAATAATGCCGATACTTGGAAATAAAGAATGCCACCAAGCTTGAACGATAACCCCTGTGGAATGAGCATTTTGCAATATCGTTCCCCAGCTCCAACTGTTTGGATCTCCTAATCCTAAGAAACTTAATCCAGCTTCTGAAATAACTGCGACTCCGATAATGATGGTCAAGTTCACAAGGATAGGTGGGCTTGCATTTAATAGTACGTGTTTAAAAATGATCTTTCGTTCTGGCGTTCCTATAGCTTTGGCAGCTTCGATATATTGTTGTTCTATGATGGAAATTGTTTCAGCCCTCGTCACTCGAGCAATCGATGGCCAACTTAACAACCCAATAATAATAGCAATATTCCCTACTCCTGTCCCTAATACAGCAGCCATAATAATCATGAGTGGTAATATTGGTAATGTTAAAAAGATATCTGTTAGACCCATTCCAATTGTAGATACTTTTCCACCATAGTAACCTGACAGAAGCCCAATAGGTACGCCTATCAACAATGAAATAACTCCACTAACAATTCCTACATACAGGGATACTCTAGTTCCCCACATAACTTGATCAAAAATACTCAATCCTAAGGAATCAGTCCCAAACCAATATTCACTACTTGGTGGTTGAAGCATATTATTCATATCACCGTACCCATCAGGGAACTCACTCACAATTGGAGCTAATAGAGCAAGGACAACTAAAAATAAAACCCCGAATAAGCCTATCATTCCTAATAAATTTCGTCTAAAATGTTTAATGAACTCTTTTATATTCGATGTTTTCTCATTTTTAGAGTCCGAGTGATTTTCCATCGAGTCTTTTTGAACATCTAATTGTTCCATGATTTCACCCCTTATGAAGCTTTGATTTTCGGATCAAGATAAATATATACGATATCTGTTATAATATTTACGACAACAACGGTAACGGCTAATATTAAAAATGTACCTTGTAATACCGCATAATCGTGTTGCTGGACAGATTCATATATCAACCGACCGAGACCAGGATATGCAAATACTGTTTCAGTTAATATAGCTCCACCAACGATCGTTCCAATTTGAAGACCCATCATTGTTACAGTTGCTAGTAAAGCATTTCTTACCGCATGTCTCCATACGACAGTCCTTTCACGTAAACCTTTAGCTCTAGCAGTTCGGATATAATCTTCACCTAAAACATCAATCATACTTGCTCGCATATAAAGTACATAATTCGCTAGATGAATGATTGTTAGTGTAAGTACGGGCAATATTAAATGATGAGTTACACTCCAAATATAGCTCCAACCTTGTAATTCACGATCGACAGCACCACCAATCGGAAATAGTGGAATTTTATAACCGAAAAAATATAATAATACAACAGATAGCCAAGGAATAAATACAGCAATTCCAAAAATAGCTAGTGCATTAATCACATGATCTATAAATTTTCCTTTACGATAAGCAGCAGTAACTCCTAAAGGGATACCAATTAAAGTTGTGATAACTACTGCTGTTCCCATTAAAACTAGTGTCCAAGGCAATCTTGCCATAATTATATTTAAAACCGGCTCTCGATGGACGAAGGAAATACCTAAATCAAAATTGAAAAATAATTGTTTCAAATAAATAAAATATTGTGCAAAAAGATTTTTATCGAGCCCAAAATCAGATAATAACTTTTGTTGAGCTTCCTCCGACATTCTAGAATCCAACATCGCTGTGGTCGGGTCCCCTGGCATGACCCGTAATATTAGAAATGTAACGGTTACAGCAATAAATACTGTAACGATTGCTCTTATTGATCTAAATAATAAGTACCTTTTCATCTAGCATCCCTCACAAAAGATATTCCCAAGTGGCTGAAATGAGCCACTTGAGAATATAGATGTTTTATTTTTCATACACTTCAACTAAAGAATTTGGGTCCACTAGCCCTTGTAAATCACTTGGATAAACTTCAAAACCACCGAATTTCTCTTTGTTATACACAAAATTGAACTCTTGTACATAAACTGGAACAACTGGGAATTCTTCTACAAACCATTCTTGTGCTTGTAAAACTAGCTCTTTTGCTTCTTCCTCACTAGATGCATAATTTGCCCCTTCGATGATTTCGTCAAGATCTGGATCATTTAGTCCCATAAAGTTTAAAGCTGCCTTTGAATTAAATAGATTATTAAAGGTTTCTGCGGGCTCATCAAAGGCTCCCCATTTTCCAATGTGCATGTCAAAGTCCTGTTCATTAAATATCTTTGTAGATAATGTGTTGTACTCTACTGGATCTAAATTTAATTCAACTCCGATTTCTTTAGCATTATCTTCTAAGATTCTAGCTGTCTTCTGATGGAAGGAACTTGCCGCATCATACATTAAATCAAGCTCAACGTTTTCGCCTCCAAATTCCTCTGGTGCATTTAAAATTCCATCTCCATCGGTGTCTTCATACCCTGCGGATTCCAAGATCCTTTTTGCTTCTTCCAGGTTAAATTCAGGTGCCTTTGCATCTGGATTTACCCACTCTTCATAAATTGACGAAATAGGTGTGTCGATATGAATGCCTGCACCTTCTAATGCAACTTCCAAAATTGCATCTCTATCAGTTGCTGTAGCCATAGCTAATCTAAAGTTCTTATCCTGTGTAGGTGATGGCTCATCAGGATCCAAATTAAAGCTATAATATGCATAACCTAAACTTGGTGTTGTAACTACTTCAAATCTGTCATCATTTTCAAACTCTCCGATTGCTGAAGTTGGAATATCATGTGCAGTTACATCAATTTCACCACTTTGTAAAGCAAGTATCATCGTGTTTATGTCAGGATAAATTTTGAATGTCACTTTATCTAATAATGGTTTCCCTTCTGAGGCTGCAAACCACTCATCAACAGCTTCAAGTTCAACATGCTGCCCTTTTTCCCAACTGACTAACTTAAATGGACCTGCGCCAACAGGTTCATCATTTGAAAAACTGCTTGGATCATCGATATCTTCCCAAATATGTTTTGGAACGATTCTTACCCAATATCCTAAAACTCCCGGGAATGCTGGATAAGGTTCTTGTAATGTATAAACAATAGTATGATCATCCGGTGTTTCAACAGATTCTACTTGGTCAAAAATTTCAGCTGTCCATTCTAATTGGTGTTCATGAAGTATTTCTCCTGTAAATTTCACATCTTCTGAAGTAATTGGTGTCCCATCCTGCCACTTCACATCATCTCTTAATGTAAAAGTAACAACTAACCCATCATCAGACACCTCATAATCCTCAGCTAAATAAGGTTTCTTTTCATAATCTGTATCCATAAACATTAAATGAGGATAAATGGCACTATTAATCCAATTACCAGGTGTTGTGTTTGACACAAGGGGATTTAATGTGTCGGGATCCGCTGTCATACCTACAATGAGTTCGCCACCACTTTCTTTTTCTTCACTTACATTTGAATTATTATTATTGTTATTATTTGACGGATCATTTTCTACGTCATTATCAGTAGAACACGCCGCTAATAAAACAAGAGTAAAGATTGTAAAAATTATCGCTTTTAACAAGTTTGATCTTTTCATTTCTTTTCAACTCCTCTTTTTTATAAAAACAACTTTTACTCATACAGATGACAAGCGACATGACGATTTGTACCCATTTCCTTTAGCCTTGGAGTCACCTCCTTACAAACCTCCATTGCTTTAAAACAACGTGGATGAAATGGACAACCTTTTGGTGGGTTTGAAGGACTAGGCACATCACCCGATAAAATAATTCGTTCCCTCTTTGATTTTGGATCAGGTTGTGGAATAGCAGAAAGTAATGCTTGAGAATATGGGTGGTATGATTTCTTATAGAACTTCTTTTTTGGACTAATCTCTACTATTTTTCCTAAATACATGACAGCGATTCGATCACATAAATGATCAACAACACTTAAATCGTGTGAAATAAACATGTATGTTAAATTAAACTCTTTTTGAATATCTTTTAATAAATTTAAAACTTGTGATTGTACAGATACATCTAATGCAGATACTGGTTCATCAGCGATAATTAATTTTGGGTTCAATGCTAAGGCTCGGGCAATTCCTACTCTTTGTCTTTGTCCACCACTGAATTCATGAGGGAATCTGTGAATGGAATTTTTAGGTAAACCTACAACATCTAATAGTTCTTCAACAGTTTTCCGTCTGTCTATTGCACTTCCCTTTTGAAAGTTTATTAAAGGTTCTTCGATTATTTTTCCAATCGACATTCTTGGATTTAAAGATGAATATGGGTCTTGAAAAACCATTTGAAATTTTTGTCTATATGTGCGTAACTGCTTATTTGATTTATAAGTAATATCCTTTCCTTCGTAAAATATCTCTCCACTAGTTGGTTCTAATAATCGAATAAGAAGTCTTCCTAAGGTTGATTTCCCACAACCTGATTCCCCTACAATACCGAGTGTTTCACCTTTAAAAACTTTCAAAGATATATCGTCTACTGCTTTAACAACTGACTTAGATTTATCTAATACATTCGATTTCACTGGAAAATACTTTTTTAAATTGCGAGCTTCAAGTAATACCTCTTTTTCCATTATTTTGTCGCTCCTATCTTTACTTGTTCTTCAAAAAGCCAGCAGCGTGTCTTAGTATTTCCTTTTGTCTCAAACATAGGTGGAGCCTTTTCGAAACATTTTTCCATTGCCATTGAACAACGATCAGCGAACCTGCATCCACCTTTAATCTCATGAAGTTGTGGAACAGAACCTTCAATCGAATGTAGTTTTTCCTTATACTCTCCTATTTTAGGGATAGATTTCATCAATCCTTTTGTATATGGATGTTTCGGATTATCAAATAATTCATCTACACTTGCTTGTTCAACGATTTGACCAGCGTACATGACAACGACTCGATCACAAATTTCAGCTACAACCCCTAAATCATGAGTGATAAATAACGTAGACATATTAAGTTCTTCTTGTAAATTTTTCATAATATCAATAATTTGTGCTTGGATCGTGACATCTAATGCAGTTGTTGGTTCATCAGCAATTAATATTTCTGGATCACACGCAAGTCCCATAGCTATCATGACTCGTTGTCTCATTCCACCGGATAACTGATGAGGATAATCATGAATAATTTCTTCTGGTCTTGGAATACTTACTAATCTTAATAGATTAATAACTTCCTCTTTATACTCCTCTTTTGGAATATTTGTATGCTCTTTTAAGAGTTCTTCAATTTGAAAACCTATTGTGTAAACAGGATTAAGTGATGTCATTGGGTCTTGGAAAATCATGGAAATTTCTTTTCCCCTTAGTTGACGATATTCATCCTGGCTAAGTGTTAATAGGTCTTCCCCTTTTAATTTAATACTACCCTCGGCAACCTCTGCATTTTCTGGTAAAAGTCCGATAATTGATAAAGCTGTTATACTTTTTCCACAACCTGATTCACCAACAATACCAAGTGTTTCACCTTTTTTTAATTCAAAACTAACTCCTTCAGTAATTTCTAAAACATCTTTATTTGAGTGAATTTGTACCTTTACGTTTTCTAATTCGAGTATATTTTCAGACTGAGTCGTCATTCTCATCACCTCTTTTCGCAACATGATATATAGTTAAAAATGATTTGTTTCGATTTATTTATAAACTAAAAGTGTTTACATGGAAATTCTTTTATTCTAGGAATTAATTGTTTAATATTGGATAGCTTTCCCATATGTTTACTAGGATTAAAGGGTTTAATTTGTCAAACATTAATATAATCACTTATTAAGAGATTGAAAATTCCGAATATTGTTATTAGAAAATTACAATAATTCAATTTTATAATCTTTTAAAGCTTTGTTCATGGTCATAAACAATCGTATAGTTAAAATATTTAATAATATCAAGGATTGAACTTTCAGTTGTTATAATAGATGATTAAGATTAACCATATACACTTTTAAAGCTTGTCATTTTGCATTGTATGATTACTTCTTCTAAGTTTCTTTAAAAATATTAAATATATTTCTTATAATAAAACGAAATTTACAATATAGCTTTAAGCATTCAATGTAATCACCTGTTTCATGTAAGGTTTCGCACTTTACAAAACTGTTTTATTAAAATTTTCTGAATTTATATAAGGGATTCACCCTAGTTTGAAACGACTTAAAAATTAATCTAGGCGAACACCGAAATTATAAGATTGTTTATGAACTTTTAGTAAAACAGATGTATCTAGCTCTAATATTCCATCAATCTTATTAATCTTTTCTGTTATTAATTGATGTAAATCATAACTTGACGGTGTGTAAACTTCCGCAATAAGATCATAAGTCCCAGTAGTAGAAGCGATAAACCTTACTTCATTTATTGCTGACAATTCATCAATCACTTTTTCTAATTTTCTTAGCTCTGTTTTAATTTTTAAATCTACTACAAATGAATTACCAGTTTTAAATGGATTAACTACACCGACAATTTTTAAAATATCTTTATCGATGAGTCTTTGAATGCGGTTACTTACAGTACTTACATTTGCTTCAAACTTTTCTGCTAATTCGGTGTACGACTTTCTTCCATCCTTTTGCAATTCCTCTAATAATTGTTGATCTAATTTGGTTAATTTTACATATCGCATATATAACATCCTTTTCAGTATTTTTTCCATTCTAATCATAGCATTTTTTACTATAAATTTTTACTATTTTTTCTAAAATATTATATTTTTTATATATTTATGTTGCTTTTTTATATTTATTGTTATACATGCGAATATATTATAATTTACACTTTATTAGATTTTTTATTGCTTTGAGCAGGCAACGTACTTTGTTATATTAACTATGTTACATCTTTTTATAACATTGCCTGCTCTAAGAAAGAGTCTATATATTTTAATTCTTCCTATCTAGATTTTCAGTTTATAGTATCTAGATAGGAAGTAAAAAAAGGGGGGCAATTTAAATATTACGATGTATTCTCTCAATTAATCGTTGTAATTGTCGATAAACTGATGAAATTCGATTACTTCCTCTTACTAGATGGTTTAATGTTACGTTATACAAATGATCGTTCTCATCATATTTCTTTAAATCTAAAGCAGGTGCAATATCAGGTAAAGGTGGCACATCTAAAGCTGGATCATGTCTGAACTTTCCTGCACGAGAGAAATTTATACGAGTTAACTCTCTGCTTAACTGTAGTAAAGTATTATTTATTTCTTGAACAATTGGATGATCAACATTTTCATCTGAATATGCATCAATTTTCTCATAAAACGTATGCAGTTCGTTATTTAAATCATTAGCATCCTTTTCTATTTGTTCAAAGGAAAAGTGTCCATCCACTGCTTCTTGATAAGTTTTTAATGTTGACATGTGATCTTGAATAGTATGTGTAAAATCATATGGTAAAATATTTGCATTTACATTACGTAAAACACTTAGCAAATAAACTTTCATATCATTCATCAAAATTTCTTCATCAACAATGTGAATTAAATCATCTTCTGTATGCCACTCAATATTTCCTCCACAACCACCTACAGGATAGTAACCTTTTTCTTCCGCTAAATCATCAGGAATAGTTGATGATAACATATAATAGGATGTAATCCCGATGTTATGGAAAGAATAATCTCCTGCTCGAACTGGGCGATTTCCTTTAGCAGGTGCACCTACCGCATCACGAATAGCGGTTTGACAGTGGTCTGTTACCTCGGGAGTCCACTCTACTGAATCATATGATGTAGCCCAGCGGCATCCTGGTGAATCACAGTTAACTTGTGCAACACAATTTTCCTCTAAATCAATGGCGAAATGATCAGCGAACCAAGTTGAACCTGCATATCTTCCTGTAGAGTGTCCTGGCCAAATCGCAATACGAACAGAGCGTTTCAATTTGTCTCGATTATTATGTAATACTCGAGCCATTTCCATTAAGGCCGCATCTCCTGTCGCATTATCACCTAATCCATATGTCCATGAATCTAAATGCCCATGAAGTAGAACATACTTTTCAGGCTCTTCTGATCCTTCAATATAAACATCGAGTAATGGACATTCGAACCAGCCTTTTTTCAGATCTGTTTCTAAAGTAACGGTAACTTCTCCTTGATTGCAAAGTTCTATTAGTTTTTCACCATCCTCTTTATTAACAGCTGTTGCTACAATATTTGGTTCATCTTCGTAATTATCTAAATCCGGACTACCCCAGATCGTTGTACAAATGCCATCGTGAATGTTTTTCCCTGGATTTACGAATACAGCCCCAACAGCACCCATTTCTTCAAAGTATTTCACTTGGGCTGGCATAGCAAAACCTTCTGTTAAGACAACTTTCCCTTTGACTAAGTCTTCTTGTTCCTCACTTAATTGTTGCATAGAGTCTAAATCTACTTCTCCAGATGAAACAGGAATGTAAATTAGTTCACAATTATCGACTGGTTCATCTTCGAACGTTGAATTAGAGAATGCCGGCGTTTTTGCTCGCAATGTAATGTTTTCCGGCTGTGTAACATGCACTTGCGCTTTTACGGGAACACTTAAATATATTTTTGGAGAATGCATTTCATATGCAATGCCTTCTTCATCTAACAACTGAGCTAAAAATTCAAATGCTTCTTTTTCATCTTCACTACCTGATTCACGGATTAATGTTTGGAATTTATCTAATATTTTTCTAGGAATATCTAAACTCAATTCTTTTAAAATATCTTCTTCATGGTTAATTACAGCCATATTTCATACCCTCCATAATATATTATTAATTGATTGTTTTATATAAATCTTCCAAGTTTTTTACTTTACCCGTAGCAATTTTTGGTGGTGTATGATATGCCTTTTTAGAGTGTGTATATCGCACAGAAGCTAAGGATTCAGCTAATTTTAATGCTGCTTTTGACGGATTAATAACTGGAATACCTAGCTCTCTTTCCATATCCTCAGCAACTTCTAAGAAGCCCATTGACATACAACCTAAAACAATTGTATCTGCACCCTCTTCCATTACCTCTCGACCAAATGTGAGCATTTTCCCTAACGTAGCTTCTCGGTCTTTCGCCAATTCTAATACAGGAATATTTACTGCCTTCACAGATACAAACTTACTCCGCAATCCAGCTTGATCAACCAAATCATACACACTAGGAACTGTACTGTCTGTAACTGTTAAAACGGAAAAACGACTTCCCCTTAAAGCGGCAATATGCATCGAAGAAACTCCTGGACCTACGATGACCAAGTCTTTCGTTAACTCACGATAAGCACTTAATCCAGGATCACCAGCACAACCTAAAACAGCCCCGTCTACTCCCTCTTGCTCTGCTTCATACATTAAACGTGCTGTTTCAGGAATACTTAAATATTCCTCATACATCGATTCAATGGAAGCAGGGCCCTTATCAACACATCTAATTTCAACTTCTGTTGAAGGAAATGCCCATTCTTGTAAAAGACCTTCTCGTCGCTTTTGTTCATCAACTGGCATTGGTCCTGGAACAATATAGACAATTTTCATTGCGTTTCTCTCCTTCTTTTATATTTCATTTGCATAATGGCATGCCACAAAATGATCTTCATCAACCTCTTGTAATTCTGGTGCAACGACTAAACATTTATCTGTTGCAAAGGGACATCTGTCTTTAAATTTACAACCGACTTTTGCTTGTATAGCACTTCCAATACCTTGTTTTATATTTAACTCTTTTAATTCTTCAAAAGGATCTGTAGAAGGAACTGCATCAATTAAAACGCGAGTGTAAGGATGCTTCGGCTCAAATAATATTTTTTCAGTTGGGCCTTTCTCCATAATAGCGCCTAAATACATAATCATTGTTTGGTTACATAAATACTTTATTAGCGATAAATCATGAGAAATATAAACCGTTGTTAAATTCATACTTGACGCTATTTCATCCATTAAATTTAATACACCTGCTCGAACAGACACATCAAGCATAGATACGGGTTCATCAGCTACTAGAAATAGCGGATCGATAATTAAAGCCCTTGCAAGTACCGCTCGTTGTAGTTGCCCACCACTTAATTGGTGAGGGTAACTATACATATACCTTTCTACAGGCGATAAATTTACTTTTTCTAACATTTCTATGACACGCTCTCTGCGTTCTTCTTTCGTTCCTATATCATGAATAATCAATGGCTCTTCTAATGATTGAAAGATCGTAAAACGCGGATTCATAGCTTCAAAAGGATTTTGGAACATTAATTGGACATTTCTCCTAAAGTAGGCTAAGTCTTCCTTAGAAAGTTGCTCTGTCATTTCAATGTTATTGAATGTATAACTACCTGATGTTGGTTCAAGTAAATTGAGTAATAGTCGACCAGTTGTTGACTTTCCACAACCACTTTCTCCAGCTATTCCAACTGAATCTCCTTTTTTTAAGGAAAAACTAATTTTATCTACTGCACGGACTGGATCTCTTTTCTTTGATATAAAAGATTGTTTTGGGTAAAACCACTTTTTTAAATCTTTCACTTCTATTAAGTTATCATTTTTTCCCATGTCGAAGTCTCCTCCGCTAATTGCTGCATTTCTTTAAAATCATCAGTACGATGACAAGCTACTTTCCGCTCATTTTCTATGGTAATCATTTCCGGTTGTTGAACATGACAGATTTCTTGCACAAATGGACATCTATTAGCAAATAAACAGCCCGGAATATCCTCTGATAAATCTGGTACGTTCCCATCTATTGAAATTAATTTATCATCCTTCAGTAAATTCGGGAATGCATTACTTAATCCCATCGAATATGGATGAACAGGATTATTTAAAATATCTGCTGTCTTTCCTTTTTCAACAATTTTCCCTGCATACATAACAGCTAACTCATCACATGTTTGCGCAACTACAGATATATCATGTGTAATTAATATAATCGTTAAGCCGAGTTCCTTCTGTAATCTCTTCAATGTCGTTAATATCTGATGCTGTACGATAACATCTAGAGCAGTTACTGGTTCATCAGCAATAATTACTTTTGGATTTAAACATAAAGCAAGTGCAATAGCGACCCGCTGTTTCATACCACCTGAAAATTCATGTGGATAATTATGAATTCTTTCTTTATTTATACCGACTAATTCAAATAACTCTTTAGTTCTTTTTATAGCATCCTTCTTATTCATCCCTCCCTTCAAAGTTAAAACTTCTATAAATGCATCTGAAACAGGATAAACAGGATTTAAAGAATCCATCGATGCCTGCGGTATCATTGCAATATCTTGCCAAAGGATGCTTCTATGTTCAGATGGTGACAAATCTAGCATTGACTTTCCATCATACAAAATATCACCACTATCAAAGAAGGCATTTCTAGCCATGATTTGCATGACACCTTTCATTAACGTCGTCTTTCCACAGCCACTTTCACCAACTAAACCAAGAATTGTACCTTCTTTAACATCTAGGTTTACACCATCAACAGCTTTAAACACTTTATCTGGTAAACGATAATGAATTTTTAAGTTTTGGATAGATATTAAACTCATGATAGTTATCTCCTTCATGAATATTCAAAATTATGATTGATTTAATTCAGGATGTAAAATTTTCTCTGAACCTCTTCCAATATAAAATCCAGACATTACAATTAACATAATGCAAATCCCTGGTGGAATGAACCAGAGAAATGATCCTCTAGTTAATGCTTGTGAAACAAATGCATCATGAAGCATGTAACCCCAACTAATACTATTTGGATCTCCAAAACCTAAGAAACTGATCGCTGCTTCCGTTAATATCGCCCAGCCCATAGCTAATGACCCATAAAGTAAAGATAACGGAAGTATGTTCGGGGCAATATGTAAAAAGATAATCCGCAGATGAGATGCACCCGCTACCTTAGCCGATTCTACGAATCCACGTTCAACAACAACTAATACTTGTGATCTAATAACACGGGCTGTATCTCTCCACAGTAATAAACTCATGGCAAGTACAATATTCCAAATACTCGGTCCTAGAAAAGCGACTAAGACAATCACAAAGGGTTCAAAGGGTATACCAAAAGCAACATCCGTCAATCTCATTAATAAAGTATCAACAAAACCTTTAAAATAACCTGCAATTAACCCTATTATTGTTCCGATTGCAACAACCATAAAAGCTGCACTAGTACCTACTAAAACAGCGGGTCTAGCACCATAAACGAGTTGTGAAAAAATATCTCTTCCCATATCTGTTGTCCCTAACCAATGCTTTGCGGTCATTCCTTTATTGATTTGTAATTGTCCATTTACTTCAATCATTTCATGAGGAGAATAGTTTGCAATTAGTGGTGCAAAAATAGCAATAATAAGTAAACTTAGATAAATCACTAAGCCTGTTAAAGCGAATTTGTCTTCTTTAAAAAATTTCACTATTCCCTTTAAAGCAGTCTCAAAATTTATGAACATATTACTTTTTGGGTTAGCTGTTTCATTTACTATGTCTTTTTGCAACATTAATCCTCTCCCCCAATTGATACTTTCGGATCTAAAAGTCCGTATAAAATATCTGCAACAAAGTTCATAAAGACCATAAAGGCCGCAATAACTAAAAACGCTCCTTGTGCAAGTGGATAATCACTAGAAGTCACAGCATCAACTAGTAATCTACCTATACCCGGCCATGAAAAGACTGTTTCGATTATGACATTTCCACCAATTGTGTATCCAATACCGACCGCCATCGCCGTTAATACAGGAAGTGCAGCATTTCGAGCTCCATATTTAAACATAATTCTATATTTGCCTAAACCACGCATTTTTGCCATTTCTACATAAGTTTCACTCAAAACATCTAACATATTTGATCTCATTAATAATAAAGGTAAACCTACTAGATAAAACGTTAATGTAAATGTAGGTAAAACTAAATGTTTGTAAAACTCAAGCGATGTTAGTTTATCCCATTCTGAGACAAACTCTGAACCTGCACTAGATACCCCACCTGAAGGTAGCCAACCTAGTTTAAAAGAAAACAAAGCTAGCAAAACCATTCCTACCCAAAATTGTGGTGCAGAACGAGTAATTAATGTTGCAACAACACCTAATGTTTCAAATTTAGTGCCTCGATACCATGCAAATAAAACACCAAATGTTACACCAAGAACATAGGCAATGAGAAAAGAAAATAACATCAAATAGATTGTATTAGGCAACACGCCGAACATGACAGAGGTTACGGAGCGCTTATGGAAGAAAGATTGGCCTAATTCTCCTTTTAATAAATTCCCGATGTAAATAAAGTATTGCTCTATCATTGGCTTATCTAATCCAAATTGGCGCATCAACTCTTCTTGTTGCTCTTTTGAAAATGTTGGGTCAATGTATGCTGCTAGTGGGTTTCCTGGCATCAATCTAAATATGAAAAATAAGATCGTTGCAATCACCCATAGTGTGATTAACATTCCACCTAATCTTCTTAATAAATAAGCCCAATTCATAGTGTCACCTCATTATTTTTAAAATAAACGAGCCCTATATAAGGCCCGTTTATTATTCAGGCTTCAATAATAATCCTTCTTCATCCCACTGATATCCTGCTTCTTTTAATATTTCTATTGCTTCATTTACTCCACCAGACGGTATTTCTATGTCCTCATTTTTCCAAAATTCTAATGTAGGTGCAATTACACTATCAGCAGGTTCCGCATGGCCTTTCCATACAGTTTGTACAATTCGATCTTTATCAATTACAGCTTGAAGAGCTTTTCTAAATGCAAGATCATCAAAAGGCTCTAAACGATGATTGACAGCAAAAAAGCGAAAACCTAAATCAACAGATGAAATCATTTCTAAATGAGAATGCTCTTCAACGGATTGAGTTAATAAGTCACCATCTCCTGTATATGCAGCTAAGAAGTTAAGCTCACCATTTTGCATCATACCTAATGTAGCTTCCATATTAGGTACAACCCGCATAATCCAGCGCTCCATATTCGGTGCTGCAAAGTGCTCTTCATAGGCATTTAACACAACTTCCTCTTGACTTTTCCAATGTGCAAAAGCATATGGACCAGACCCAACCGGCACTTCCTCCTGATGCGATTCTAAGTTTTCAGGTTTATCTTCTAAATCTTCTAAAATCGGTTCCCAAATATGTTTTGGAACGATATTTAATTTCGCTAAAGTGGCCGTTTCAAAGGCTGACCATGGCTCATGAAGCTTAAAGGTTAATTCATAATCATTTTCGATCGTAATATTATCTATAATGTCTACAAAAGCTTCATACATTGGTGCTTCTCCTGTCATAGGCGCTTCAAAAGAGAATTTAACATCTTCTGCTGTTACGGGATTTCCATCATGCCACTTCATATTTTCTCGAATTTTAACATTTACTGTCGTGTCATCTACCCAATCTACTTCCTCAGCCGCCCATAATTCAGGCAAGCCCTCTTCATCTACACGCATGAGACGATCCCAAATTAATTCAGTAATCCATGAGTCAACAGCTCCACTAATATAGAAGGGATTAATAGATTGGACAGTATCTGGACTATTCAAAATAATATCCTTTACATCACCCGCAGGTTCAGCTTCTACATATGTCCAAAAGTTTCTAGCTCCTAAGCCTGCCATGTCTACTATGGAATCGCTTTTAAATACTTCTGTATTATAAACAGTATTAATCATTGGATGTACGGTAAAATGATAAACAGCATCATCAGCTATCATTTGTTGAGCTTCTTTAACGAGTTCAGCCCTTTTATCTTGATCAATTTCTTTTCTCTGTGCGGTAGCTAACTCATCGTATTCTTCACTTTCATATCCCATGAAATTGTACCCATCTTCCACACCGCTACTGTGAAATAAATTGTACGTAAACTCATCTGGATCTAATCTTTCTGGTCGTGCTGTCATTTGCCAACCAGTAATATCCCAATCTTCTCGGGCAAACCAAACCTCATCTGAAATTTGTTCCCATGGCTTTGTCTCTACCTCAGCATTTACACCTAATTCCTGTAGAGCATCTTGAATTAAAACTGCTGTTTCATATTCATCTGGTGCTGCAGATTGTGGACGAGATAAAATGGAAATATCTCTAATATATCGTTCCTCATCTGGATTCGACACAACATCTTTTGCGACAGCATTTTCATTCTCTGCTTCACCACTTGAACAGGCTGCAATAATCAATGTCATGATAATCATTGTTGTAAAAACTACTAGTCTTCTCATCAATCTCTCCCTCGCTATTTAAGTTACTTAACCCACGTTTCCTTTAATACCCTCATAATGTTTTTACCCATTACCTTACTAATATCTTCTGTTGAATATCCATGCTTGACTAACCAACGAACAACATTTGGATAAGCTTCTGTCGGATTTTCGAGTCCTTTTACATAAGGAACTTCTTCAAACTGTGGCCCATCATGGGATGCCTCTATAGATAAAGCTTCCGAAAAGACTTTATGTAATCCAACGTGATCCCCATAAAGTGTGTCTAATCCGAAAGCAACATGATCGATACCTACTAAATTTGCAACATACTCAAAATGTTCCATAACAGATTCGATGGAATGTTCCGGATGATTTTTCGTAAGTGTCGTATGTGGAGCAGCTTCTATTCCAATGACTCCTCCTTTTTCTGCACATGCTTTCAATACATCATCTGGCATTAATCTATCAATATCCCAAAGAGCTCGTGCACCTACATGAGTGATAAAGATTGGTTTATCACTAGCCTCAATGACATCTCTAGCCGTTTGATCACCACAATGGGAAACATCAATAGTCATACCTAATTTATTCATTCGCTCAACAACCTGGTGACCAAAAACAGTTAAACCTGAGTCGTTCTTCTCACGTAATCCAGAGCCCAAAGCATTTGCTTCTGAATAAGCAATGCCCATGACACGAACACCTAATCCATATAAAACGTCGACACGATCAATTTCATTTTCAATTTGTGTCGCTGATTCTAGTGAAGAAACAAATGCAATTTTTCCATCTTTTTTCGCTTGATAAATATCATCTATTGTTTCAGCACGAACGACTAAATCTTGATGTGCAAAATCACTATACCTCATTCCTATATCATGGATAATATCCTTCCACTTCCAACCAGCATTAGACGTAATAAAAGCCGTTCCATTCATAAAATTCTCAAATACGACATCTAATCCAGATAGACTCAAACCCTCATAACCTGTCCAGTCTCTTCCTTGTCTACGAAACTCAAAGATTTCGTTTAAGTTTTCAGGTGTAACAAAAGTATGTTCATGTAATGAAATGATTAAATGTTCATCAAATATTTTTCCTACCTTTTCTTCTTCCTCTTCTGAAATAGGATATATAAAGGGTTCAACCCTATCATGCTGACGAGATAATTTATAAGGCTTATAATCCTTCCCCGCTTCTAAGTATGAATATGATTCATACCCGTCGTATTTCTTTTGTTTAATAGACATAACATTCACACCTCTCATTGTTATTTTTTCTTCTAATTTTTAAATGGAAGTGACCACAAATAAATCTAGTAATCTACATTTATATATTCGGAATTTTCGGTAACTAGGGATTTTTCACTAGTTTTTGTCTTTTTTATCACTTAATAATTTTCTGATAATTGATGTTGCAAATTTTTAACCACTCCTTTGTTATGTGGAATTAAATATATTTTCAAACAATTATAAATTCGATTGGATATTATTATACATACTTTTTTAATTGTTGCAAGTGGTTTTTTGTAAATTTTATAATAAAAACGCTTACACCGCTATTTTTTACTGTTTTTTTGGTGTTTTTTATATATTTTATAAAAAATGATGTTAACCTAAAATTAGAGAAACCATTTTTTCTATGTCCATTTTTAGAAATAACAGAAACAAAGTTGTAACTCTCTGATGCGAGCAAATACAAAATATTATGCAATGAAAAAGGACTGAATTAGCAAAAATACCGTTCCAGTCCCTTTTCATTTTGTATAGAATATTCCCTTCTCTAAATCCCGTCTCGAAAATGGTCTTTCAGCTCATATAGAAAATCCATTTTTGTATAATTGTTTCTCCCAATGGAGGAATAATCAACATATACATTAGCTAAAATCCCCTTCTATAGAAACGAAAAAACACATCGTTCCCTAATATGACTCATAAAAACTCGCATTTACCGCGCAAGCTCCCAAAAGCAAGAATATTTATTCCTTCCCTACTCCAAAGACGACAACAGCTACTCTGAATATCTTTACGGAGCAATCTTACCAAAATAAAAAGCGCCCTAAATATTTTTTTGGGCGCTTTCCTTCTCCTTCACTAATAAAGTGAGGAGAAAAAATGATTGAAGATATAAGGTAAAAATATTATAACAAAAGGACTTTAAAATATCTATCTTTGACATTTGCTCTCCTCTTTAAAAATATATACGTAATAATCTTATTCAAGTTTTTGATGATAAACCTAGTAAATAAAATAGCGTATTCTGTTCCGTTTCACCTAATCATTGAAGGCACCGCTCCCATTGCCAAACCCTTGC
>Ga0209487_1001183_pt1 | contig 22408 bp, 18 predicted proteins | sample Poulit2012_FD_187524 | JGI IMG/M metagenome (GOLD analysis project Ga0209487, IMG submission 187524) | Agricultural soil microbial communities from Georgia to study Nitrogen management - Poultry litter 2012 (SPAdes) (version 2) | ecosystem: Environmental > Terrestrial > Soil > Agricultural land...
TGTGAACGCTGTCCCGGAGATTTGAAAGGCAAACCGCTGGAAGGAGTTGTTCTGATACGAAACTTAAAAAGTAAAAACGGCCACTGGACCGGTGGAAAGTTTCTGGATCCAAAGTCAGGAAGGGAATATGATTGCAGCCTCTGGCTGGAAAACGATACTACCTTGAAAATCCGTGCCAGTATCGGCTTTTCGTTTTTGGGCCGTACCCAGACCTGGCGAAGGAAACAGTAAATAACCTAGAATTCCGCTGAATTCAATGAGTTGTCCGTAGAGTTAGAACCACACAAAGAAAACATATTGAATTTTCCCCTATAATTGTGTTTATGGTTAGCTTTTTAGAATTTATATCCCGCAGTTAATTTCAACACACGATTATTCACAACTAAACCACCACTTTGATCACTTGCAATATTCGATAAACCCAAATCATAGGATATCATCAATATAATTTTTTTTATATTCACACCCCCACCAAATGTCAGACCTAAGTCCATTCTTTTTAAATCATCCTCATTTGGATCATTCCCCCATTTCACATCTTCTTTTAAATCTGTTTGATTATCTCCAATTTTAGTAAAACCCCAAGCCTTACCATGTATACCATAAGATAAGTATGGACCAAAAACTCCAAAAATTTCTAGCTCATCTTTTACACTATGTAGTCCTTTAATCAATATTGGAATATCCATATAATACGATGTTAGATTGCGGTTTACCTTAATTGATTGATTTTCCACTTCAGATTTAAATCCTTTTGTTGAAAGGATCAATCCTGATTCTAATGTAATAAATTCTATCAAGGGAATATCAATAGTAATTCCGCCATGAAAACCAGGCTTCATAGTATATTCTCCACTATAATTACCATCTTTATCTTTACTAATTATGGTAGAATAATTCAATCCCGCTTTTACATTGAAAGATTGAGCTTTCACATGACAATAAGACATAAGAAGTAGAATTATCAATAGGAAAATTTTCGGGGTTTTCATATCAAAAAAATTCAAGTAGTTTAAAAATTCAAGTTCATATTTCCATCTCAAAAATCTGCTTATTCTTTATAGAGTTACTTATGAATACACTTACCCCTGTAAGGCAGCCACACCACCCACAATTTCAGATATTTCATTGGTGATCGCTTCCTGTCGTGCTTTGTTGAAGCTAATCCGCAGTTCATGCAACAATTCGTTAGCATTTTCGGTAGCCTGATCCATCGCTGTCATTCGGGCTCCGTGCTCAGAAGCGTTCGTATCAAGAATGAACTTTTGAAATTTGGTATGAAGAATCGTCGGAATCAGTTCTTCTAACACCTTATTTTTATCCGGTTCGAAAATATAATCTGCCAAAAATGAATGCTCTCGCTGATAGTTTGTCAGATCTGCATATTCGATCACAGGCAAAAATCTTTCTATGATCGCTTCTTGCATGACAGCATTTCTAAAATAGCTGTAAACCACTTCAATTCGGTCAACCTCTTTATTCAAAAACCGATCGATGAGAAACTGAGAAAGGTGATTTATATCTTGATATTTCACATCATGAAACAACCCTTCATAGTCATCGATGAGCTTTAGATGAGGATAATGTTTTCGGATATAATCACCTCCTTTTTTCCCGATAGCGACTACCTCAACCGAACCTTCTTCTGCTTGTTTTTTATATTTTCCCTCGAGCAAGGTAACAGCTTTCTTGATCAAGTTGGAATTGAAAGCTCCAGCCAGGCCCCGATCGGAAGTCATCAAAACGATCACAATATTTTCCGGTTCTCGCCACTCACTATAATTAAGATTGGCATCCGGATCAGTATTTGAAAGAATATTTTCGAGGATATGATCCAATTTATTGGAATAAGGCCTGAGTTGTGTAATTGCGATTTGAGCTCGACGGAGTTTGGACGCAGCTACGAGTTTCATAGCATGCGTCGTTTTCTGCGTATTGATCACAGAACTGATCCGTTCTCTTACCTCTTTTAGATTTGCTCCCATCTCTGCTCGTTTTTAATACTTTAAGTCAACTTATTTTTGAAAAAGCTTCTCAACTTCGGATGCCAGCTTTGTAATTTTATCGATATCCTCATCCAGAAGTTTTCCATCTGCAAAGTTTTTGATCACATCCGGATAAGAAGTTCTGAGCTGAGCCAAAAATTCTTGTTCAAATGCTTGAACTTTGTCTACCGGTACCCTTCTGAGAAGATTATTGGTTCCCAGATAAATGATCGCTACTTGTTCTCCGACCGGCACGGGAGAATATTGATTTTGTTTCAACACCTCCACGTTTCTGGCTCCCTTATCCAATACGGACTGTGTGGCAGCATCCAGATCCGAACCAAATTTTGCAAAAGCTTCCAGTTCACGGAATTGAGCCTGATCCAATTTTAAGGTACCTGACACCCGTCTCATGGATCGAACTTGTGCAGAGCCTCCTACTCGGGACACAGATATACCGACGTTAATAGCCGGCATTATCCCGGCGTTGAAAAGATTGGTTTCCAAAAATATCTGTCCATCTGTAATCGAAATCACGTTGGTCGGAATATAGGCTGATACGTCTCCCGCCTGAGTCTCAATGATAGGTAAAGCAGTCAAAGATCCTCCTCCCTTCACGATTCCAGCATCTACAAGCGATTGAGGTAAGTCGTTCATCTGCTGTGCAATTTCATCATCATTAATGATTTTTGCAGCTCTCTCCAACAGACGTGAGTGAAGATAAAATACATCTCCCGGATAAGCTTCCCGGCCCGGTGGACGACGGAGCAACAACGACACCTCCCGATAAGCTACAGCCTGTTTGGAAAGATCATCATATACGATCAAAGCAGGGCGACCGGTATCTCTGAAAAATTCTCCAATCGCGGCACCAGCAAATGGGGCATAAAACTGTAACGGTGCAGGATCGGCCGCAGATGCACTTACGATCACCGTATAATCCATGGCTCCATTCTCTTCCAAAACCTTAGCCACCTGAGCAACTGTGGAAGCCTTTTGTCCTGCAGCGACATATATACAAAATACGGGTTCACCCGCATCATAAAATTCTTTCTGGTTGATAATCGTATCTACAGCAATAGCCGTTTTTCCCGTTCCCCGGTCTCCAATAATCAATTCCCGCTGTCCTCTTCCGATCGGGATCATTGAGTCAATAGCTTTGATTCCGGTCTGTAGCGGTTCTGTTACCGGTTCCCGATAAATCACACCGGGTGCTTTTCTCTCAAGCGGCATATTATATAGTTCACCTTCGATGGGTCCCTTACCATCCAAAGGCTGACCAAGTGGATCAATCACTCGGCCAAGCAATCCTTCCCCTACATTGATTGAAGCGATCAATCCTGTTCGTTTGACACTTGACCCTTCGACGATGTCACCTTCTTCTCCCAACAATACAACCCCCACGTTGTCTTCTTCAAGGTTAAGAGCAATCGCCTGAGTCCCGGTATCAAATTCAACCAATTCTCCGGCTTGTACACTATTCAATCCATATATCCTTGCGATACCGTCTCCTACTTGCAGTACCGTTCCAATTTCCTGTAATTCAGCTTCTGTTTTGGCACCAGAAAGCTCTTGCTTAATAATTGCGGAAATTTCATCAGGCTTCACTTGAACCATATCTTATAATTTTTTATTGGAGTGTTTTTTATTAATTCACCAGTCTCTTTCGCAAATTGATCAATTGATTGCGTACAGAAACGTCATATTTTTTATTATCATATTCTAATACAAAGCCCCCTAACAAGTCGGGATCCAGGATGGTTTGAAATTCTACCTGGCTTCTTGTTGTCCCGGATTCTAAAAGCTTTTTTTCAATGTTTTTGAGAGTAGATCCATCCAATTTTTTTGCAGAAGTAACCTTCACCACAGTAATTCCTTTGTATTCATAATATTGCTCAAAAAATACTTTAGCAATATCCGGCAACACTTCTTCCCGGTCTTTACGAATGACCACCTCAAAAAATTTCAGGGTCAACGGTTGCATTTTGTCGTCAAATAACTTTTGGACAATTTCCAATTTCTTAGATCTCTGAATAATCGGACTTTTCAATAAATTCACCAGGTCCCTGGATTTCAGAGCGCCTTTGAACTGCAACATATCTTCATACACCTGATCTACGTTGCCCGTCTCTACTGCCAGATCCAATAGGGATTTTGAATATCTCTCTGCTACTCTAATTGATGCCATTCTCGATTTTTACTTATGACAAATGAATATCATTCACCAAATCATTCACCAATCTCACCTGTTCTTGATCATCAGCCAGATTTTTCTGCATGACTTTCTCTGCAACGTCCAGGGCCAACAAACTAACTTGATTTTTCACATCCTGCAATGCAGCACGTTTTTGGTTCTCAATTTCGACAGAGGCCTGTTCGATGATCTTGGATGCTTCTGCGCTTGCCTTCTCTTTGGCTTCTTCTATTATTTTGTTGCTTTGTTCGCGGGCTTCGCTCATCAGAGCAGACCGCTCCGCTCGTGCTTCATCCAGCAAACGACTGCTTTCTGACTTGATATTTCGAAGTTCTTCCCTTGCTTTACTCGCATCCACCAATGCATCTTCAATGTGGTTTTCTCTTTTAAGCAAAGCATTGGCAATAGGCCGAAATGCAAATTTCCCGATCAAAAACCAGAAAATGAGAAAAAAGAGTACCGACCAAACAAAGAGTCCCGGCTCGGGTCTTAAAATATTGAACTCAGCTAATATAAAAAACATACTGTCATTTTGATTTTCCCAAAAATAGGTAGTTCACCTGCCAATCGCAGTGTGAACTACCTCATTCATTCTCAATCTTTCAACCAACGAAGAATGTCAAAATGATCGCGATCAAAGCAACTCCCTCGATCAAGGCAGCTACCAGAATCATGTTCGATCGAATGTCATTCACCGCTTCAGGCTGACGTGCAATAGATTTCATTGCCTCACTTCCAATCCAAGCAATACCCATGGCCGCTCCGATTACAGCGAGTGCAGCACTTATTGCAGTAAGAGATACTGGTTCCATAAAAATTGATTTATATATGATAAAATAAACAAAAAATTATTTTTTATTCTTTTGCAATTGCAGCACCGATGTACGACGCTGACAATATAGTAAATACAAATGCCTGAACTGAAATCACAATCAACTCCAGAGCCATCATAAACATAGACAAAGGACCAGCCAGCAAAAGTCCTGGCACTGAACCAACCAAATTCCGTCCGGCATCATTAAAAATAAACAACATACTCACAAAAATAACCATCATAATATGACCTGCCGTCATATTCGCCGCCAATCGCAGGGTAAGTGTCAATGGCTTAATAATCATCCCGAGAATTTCGACCACTGACAAAATCGGTTTCACAAAACCCGGCAACCCCGGCATCCAAAGAGTATTTTGCCAAAACATCTTTGTCCCATTAAAACTCACCACCAACATCGTCACCACCGCCAGCATCAAAGTAAACGTAAGGTTACCTGTCACATTGGGGCTCCCTAAAAAAGGTATCTGACCAAAAAGGTTGATCGAAAAAATAAGAAAGAACAAAGTCATCAGATAAGGCAAAAACCGCATATAGTCCGGCCCAAGAAATGGCTTTGCTATTTCATCCCGAATAAAAATAAACATAACCTCCAGAAGAGATTGGACGCCTTTTGGTGCACGCAATGCATCCTCCTCATATCTTTTTGCTGCTTTTCTAAACACCCAAAGTAAAAAGATCATTACGATAATCATGAAGATTACATTTTTGGTCGGAGAGAAGTCATAAAACGAAGTTATTCCTCCTCCCAGCAATCCGCCATCCAATGTGGAAGTATTGTCCAGTCGGTAAACCTCACCTTCATGATGCAGATACACTATTTCTCCTTCTGATCCATCGGGCTTTACCTCTGTTCGAAAATCAAAAGAATCATCATCCACTGAAATCTCTCCCATTGGAAAACTCTCATCGGCTACCCGGCGCACCCGACCTTCCACCAAAACATAACGATCAACGGCCACAGTACCATTACCATGTTCGCCGATCCCAAACCGGGAGCTCAAAAACATAGACACTCCGTGCTCTGGCGCATAAAGGATCACCGGCAACGGCACATCATAAAATCCGAGAGAGAATACATTTTGATCAGAAATGTGATGAAATGCAGTGTTCGTCGGATCGTAAACACCTTCCTCCTGACTATCAACATTCTGTGGCTGCCCCGATTCACCCTGTGCAACCACAGTCACGCTGCCGGCAAGCAACACACCAACCAATAAAATAATTTTAGAAATGAAAGTCTGAATACTGTCCATAGCTTGTATTAAAGCAGCATTTTCAAAAGTTTCGGCAAAGATAGGATTATTCGCCTGATTAGGCAAAGAATTGGAAAAACTATTTAAATAGTGTAGAATCGGGCAAAAATCAAAAAATCCCTGTCATCGACCAGAGGTAAATAACAGGGATACCTTTATGAGCCATATAAAAATATCTTATTGTTCCATTGCGATAGATCCGGCTCATGAAGACCTACCACAAATTATTATTTCGCTACAGAAACAGCTCGTTTTTCACGGATAACTGTCACTTTTATTTGCCCGGGATATTGCATCTCATCCTGTATTCTTTGCGAGATCATAAAAGACAGATCATCCGCAAATTCATCAGTGACCTTTTCACTCTCCAGAATCACTCTCAATTCTCTACCTGCCTGCAGAGCATATGCTTTTTGTACTCCATCATATCCCATTGCAAGATCTTCCAATTCATTGATTCTCTGAAGATAGCTTTCCAATATTTCACGGCGTGCTCCCGGACGTGCTCCGGAAATTGCGTCACATGCTTGCACGATAGGTGAAATAATATTATTCATCTCAATTTCATCGTGATGTGCTCCGATCGCATTGCAAACATACGCATTTTCTTTGAATCTTTCTGCCATATTCATTCCCACCAGAGCATGTGATAATTCTGTTTGCTCTTCTGCCACCTTGCCAATATCATGCAGCAGACCGGCTCGTTTGGCGAGTCTTACCATATTGCGAGGCAATCCCAGCTCAGCTGACATGATCGCACACAAATTTGCCGTCTCGATCGAGTGCTTCAGCAAGTTTTGGCCATAAGAAGATCGGAACCTCATTCTTCCAATCATTCTGACCAGCGCCGGATCAAGTCCATGAATATCAAGATCAATGACCGTTCGTTCTCCAATTTCTTGTATCTGCTCTTCCAGTTGCTTCTTCGTTTTGGATACCACTTCCTCGATGCGTGCGGGGTGTATCCTTCCATCTGCCACCAGTCGCTTCAACGCCAGACGGCATATTTCTCTCCGAATGGGATCAAAGCTGGAAATAACAATCGCTTCCGGCGTGTCATCCACAATTATTTCTGCTCCTGTGGCTGATTCTAACGCACGAATGTTCCTTCCTTCCCGTCCGATGATCTGCCCTTTGATATCATCCGAGTCAAGATTGAAAACGGTCACGGTATTTTCAATGGTAAATTCGGCGCTCATTCTCTGGATCGACTGGATCACAAGTTTTTTGGCCTCTCGATTGGCCGTGGATCTCGCCTCCTCCATCCGTTCTTTCACCAGTGCCATGGCTTCATTTTCTGCTTTGGCCCGCACTGCTTCCAGCAACTGTTCTTTTGCTTCGCTTTCAGATAGTTTGGCGATCGACTCCAGTTTTTGGATGAATATTTCATTGGATTTATCCAGCTCCTCTTTTCTCCCAGCGAGCACTTTGAGCTGTCGATTCAATGTTTCACGCAAATTCTGATGTTCCTGCTCCAGCGACTCCAAACCATCCGTTCTGTTCTGCAATTCTGATTCCTTTCGCTGGAGTTCTTTCTCTTTGTTCAAAATTTCCGTCTCTCTTTCCTTGAACTCAATTTTCTTTTTCACTCTGTATTCATCATACTCCGCCTTAAGTGTCGAAAATCTTTCTTTTGCTTCCCGAATTTTCTTCTGCTTGATTGCCTCATTTCGATTCTCAGCCTTCGCCATCACTTTTTCGGATTTCATATCAGCTTCATCCAAAATCCTTTTCGCAGCCAATCGTGCCTCCTGCACAACCAGATCCGCTTTTTTGTTCATCTCCTCGGTCTTACTCCTATAGGATTTTTTATACATTTGACGTATGATCAAATATCCTATAACCACCCCCAGGATAAGTCCCGCGATAATATTTAATATTGTTCCCACTTCATTTAGTTTATATATCAAAAAATATATTCAGGAAGTGAAAAGATAAAGAGAAAGGATTCTATCGAACATTCGTGTTACTGGAGTATTCTGTCCAGTATTGATTCCATTTGATCAAGTTCCCGAAGAAAATTTTCTTTTGCCAGCCCGGTTGTTTCATCACCGCTTTTTTCCACCATCATAGACAGTAGAGTCATAGCAAGTGCTTCTTCCAATTTGATATCCGGATATCGCAATTGGATATCTTTCAATCGAGCATTGATTTCCGCGACGATCTTTTCTATCTGAGCCTGTTCAGACTCTTTCGGTCGTACACGGAGATTGATTCCGCCGATTACAACATTCAAACTTTTGTTGTCTTCTTGTGACATATATTTAAAGTTTCTCCAAATCCTGGATACATGCATCGATCCGGGCAATATAATCTTCGATTTCTTGCTTCCAAATCTTACGTTCTCCTGCTGTCAAATCTGATCCATGTGTCTCAATATTCCCATCTCCCTCACTTTTCGCTCCCTCTTCAGCAAAGCTATTACTTTTATTTTTCTCAAGCTGTTTTTTCAATCGAACATTTTCCGCCAGCAGTTGCATGTTCTGCCTTTTAAGCAAAGACATCTTCCCTCCCACCTGCCGCAATTTATGATCAATCTCACTTAATTTTTCATTTAACAGCTCCATTATCCAATACTTTTTATCTCAGATAAATTCCATATTTATCCGATAATCCTTTCAATATCTTCTCAACGACGACATCTACTTCTTTATCACTCAAAGTCTTCCTCGTGTCCGAAAATAACATTTTTATTCCATATGATCGCTTTCCTTCCCCAAGTTGTTCTTCATTCTCATATACATCAAAGAGAGAAATATTTTTAATCAACCCTTTTCCTTGCCGCTCCACCTCTTTGCTAATTTCTGAAAACGTAATATCTTCTGAAATAATCAAAGCCAAATCACGCTCCACTACCGGATATCGACTAACAGGACGAATAGTCACCTGAGGACGAATCATCGGCAAAATCGCATCCCACTCAAAATCGGCAAAATATACAGGAGATCGAAGATCAGCCTCTGGAAAATGTTCCAGATCCACCACTCCGTACCGGACCAAATGGATCGGTCCACGGTGAAGGACAATTCCATATTCGTACTCATCGTCATCCAATACTGTTTGTTGATATCCTTCTATATTGAGACTCGACAAAACCTCCTCCACAACCGATTTCAGATAATAAAATCCGGATGGAAGATTAGGCTGAATCCAATTTCCTTCCCACTCGTCCCCGCTCAATACGAGCGCAAGATGTTGTTTTTCCCGATAGGTACCATCTTCCCACCTGTATGTTCGACCAAATTCGAAAACACGCAGATTTCGATTTTGACGGTTGTGATTAAAGTCAACAACAGCCAATGCTGACGAAATCATCGTAGGTCGCATCACTTCCAGTTCCTGATTGGAAGTATTATTTATTCGCACAAAAGATTCATCACCCGATGCTGGCAAATAATCTTTTAGAGAAAAAGATAATGCCATCGATTCGGTGAATCCCATTCCGCACAACATATTTGATATCCGATCCTGATATGACAGTTGCAGGTCTCTGGAACCGCTATGCAGTGACAAGGTCAACTTTCCTCCAACGGGAATATTATCAAATCCATGAATCCTTAATATTTCTTCTATCACATCCGCTTCACGTGTCACATCTGCTTTACTGGTCGGAACAGCCAGCTCCAGCTCATCTAAAGTTCTCGAGAGCACCTGAATATCAAGCGCGTCAAGAATAGTCAACACTTCTTCTTCCGGGATTTCCACCCCGATGATTCGGGACAGTTGCGGCAATCTCAAACGAATTGTTTTTCGGGGTGGCTCAGTTATTCCGACATCTGTCACTTCGGAAGTAATCACTCCGCCTGCATATTCCTTCAATAAAAGCGAAGCACGTTGCAGAGCAAATTTTGTGATCGATGGATCACTCCCTTTCTCATAAATCCGCGCCGCATCGGTCCTCAAGTCATGAAACATGCTCGATTTCCGTACCGCAACAGAATCAAAATGTGCTGATTCCAGAAAAATATCCTTTGTCACCTCTGTTACACCTGATTCCAACCCCCCAAATACCCCTGCGATACACATCGGTTCCTGCTCCGCATTGCAAATCATCAAATCATCTGCACTCAATTCTCGCTCCACTTCATCCAATGTCGTAAAAGTGGTATTTTCCGGAAGACGCTTTACATACACCTGACTTCCTTTCAAGGCTTTGAGATCAAATGCATGCAGCGGCTGCCCCAGCTCATGAAGGATGAAATTTGTAATATCAACAATATTGTTGATCGGTCGGACACCAATCGCATTCAATCTATCTGCGATCCATTGAGGAGCAGGTCCGATTTTCAAATCACTAATCGTCACACCGGTATAACGGGGACATAGTTTTTCATCAGATACTTTTACGCCTATGTCGTGCCGGATCGAATCAGGATGAAACGCACTCACATCAGGAATTTTTACCTGATAAGGCTTCCCATGACGGATAGTCAAAGCAGCAGCAAGATCTTTGGCCACTCCCAAATGACTCGTCGCATCAGAACGATTGGGTGTCAATCCAATATCATAAACATAATCGGTCGTAACATGAAAAATCTCAGAAGCAGCTGCGCCCACTTCGACATCAGGATCCAATACCATAATTCCATCATGATCGGTACCCAGTCCGATTTCATCCTCCGCACAAATCATCCCTTCAGACGCCTCACCACGGATCTTGCTTTTCTTTATTTCAAAAGGTTCTCCCTCCGTGGGATACAATACCGTTCCCGGCACTGCGACCAATACCTTTTGTCCGGCGGCAACATTGGGAGCCCCACACACAATATCCAGATACTCCGATCTGCCCACATTCACCTTCGTTTTGAACAACCGGTCCGCATTCGGATGTTTATCTACTGAAATCACTTCACCTATTATGATCCCCTCCAATCCTCCAGCTATATTCTGTTTTTTTTCAAATCCTTCAACCTCCAGGCCAACCTCCGTTAAAATCGCGCCCAGCTCTTCCGGACTTTCATCAAACTCCAGATAATCCTGAAGCCAGTTATAAGATATTTTCATTTTATTTTTCGATTAATCCCTTCTGTCCAATTTCCAATCTCGTCCAGGAATTTTCGATTCCTGTTTCATGCAATTAAAAACAAGCTACAAATATATTGAAAAATGAACTACAATCCCTTCAACTTCATCAGCTATTTGCACAGTATAATGTCTTGTAAACTTTCGATGTTCATTTTTAAAAACGAATTTTTCCTGTGGAAAGAAGAATTTCCACGACCACCAAACGATATTCCTGATTCATCCATTTCCTTCACATCATTTTGAATCATTACCTCTGTTTCTGATCTCGATATTTTTTCTTTATTTTACTGTGCTGACAATTATTCTTTTCAAAACACCGAAATTCTGGTTTCGAAATGTTGTATTATAATTCCTCTTCGACAATCTCTCCAATCCAGTATATATTCTTATTTTTTTTACTCTTTTATCAGATCACAGTTTTGAGTCAAGTCCTTACGGAGAAATTACCGCATCCAGATTTTGAATATATTCACAACATCATCCCCGATGTGGAATATGACATAAGATATGCCACAGAACACAATTTCACCGGTCGTCCCGTTCCGGGATACTATGCCGAAGTTGCCCTCCTGACACATGAAGCTTTGGATCATCTCAAAACAGCAGCTGATGAACTACGAAAAGAGGGTTACATTCTTCTGATATATGATGCATACCGTCCACAGAAAGCAGTTGATTCTTTTGTAGAATGGGCAAAAAATCCGACAGATACTTTAACCAAATCAATATTTTATCCGGACCTTTCCAAAAACCAATTATTTCCATTGGGCTATATCGCTAGCAGATCGGGCCATACCCGCGGAAGCACGATCGACCTGAGCCTGATCAATATAAAAACTCAACTACCGCTGGACATGGGAAGTCCCCATGATTATTTTGGTGAAATCTCGCATCATACCACACGAGCGATCACTAAAGAACAAAAGACCAATCGCGAAATATTACGCACAGCGATGGTTCGCAATGGATTCAAAAGCTATAGCAAGGAATGGTGGCACTATACGTTGCGTGCCGAACCTTTTCCAGATACCTATTTCAATTTTGATGTAGAATAAAAATCCCTTCTCCGAAAACGTTTATCGATCGTTATTCTGGGAGCAGTCATTCATTACTTATAACCCCATGAGCAACTGAACAGGATCTTCAAGAAGTTCTTTCACTCGGACCAAAAAAGTCACTGACGTACTTCCATCGATCACACGATGATCATAAGACAATGCCAAATACATCATCGGACGGATCGTAATTTCCCCATCTACTACCACCGGACGCTGCACGATATTGTGCATACCCAAAATGGCGGATTGAGGTTCATTGAGAATCGGAGTGCTCATCATCGAACCAAATATTCCTCCGTTGGTAATGGTAAATGTACCTCCTGTCATTTCTTCAAGACTCAAAGTACCCGCTCTTGCTTTCTCAGCCAGCTCTTTGATTTTGAGTTCTATCTCATGGAAGTCGAGCGACTCTACATTGTGTACCGGCGGGACAACGAGTCCATTGGGAGTAGAAATCGCGATCGATATATCCACATAATCGTGATAGATGAGATAGTCTTCATCAATACGGGAGTTGACAGCCGGCATTTCCATCAGAGCCTGCGCACTTGCTTTGGCAAACAAGGACATAAATCCAAGCTTTATACCATGCTTTTCAACAAATTTATCCTGATATTCCTTTCTCAAATCCATAATAGCTGACATATCCACTTCATTGAATGTCGTCAGCATGGCGGTATTATTTTTCGCCGAAACCAATCGTCGTGCAATGGTTCGTCTCATACGAGACATTCTCTCCTTACGCTCTTCTCTTGAAAAATCTTTTCTTGGAGAAGGAGCCGGAATATCATCTGCAGATTTGGCTACCGAGGTCTCCTTTTCTACTTTTTGTGCTTGTTGAGCATCTTCTTTTGTGATTCGGCCGTCTTTTCCAGTTCCCTTCACCTCCGAAGCGTCAATTCCTTTCTCATCAAGGATTCTTTTCGCAGCAGGGGAAGGATGTCCACTCGCATACGAATCCTTCTCCTCGGATTTTTCATCTTCTTCCACAGGTGCATCCTCCGCTCCGGCATCATCAGCCGGCACACTCTCAGCTTCTGTAGGTGCTTTTACCGAAGTATCGATTTTCGCCACCAGTGCTCCTATTTCAAGATCTTCTCCCTCTTCTGCTATTTGCGTCAGTTGACCCGCTGCTTCCGATGGAAATTCCAGGGTTGCTTTATCTGACTCAAACTCGCAAATAGGTTCATCCAAATTTACGTAATCACCTTCTTTTTTCAACCACGCCGACAATGTCACTTCTGTGATCGACTCACCAATCGTTGGTACCTTTAATTCAACTATGCTCATAATATTCTCAGCACTTAAATATTTTCAATATGTAAAATTATAAATTTTCCAGCTATCTGTCTCCTTTTCCACGATATTGAATTTTATTTCACAATGCGATAGTCTACATCCATTTGAAAAACACGTGGCTTTTGAAACAATAACTTTGATTCATTTCGCAGACGATATCCCTCCCCTATCATCCAGTCCACATCCACCTTTTGCGATGAAATAAGCGTACTCCGGTGACTCCGGATCTGCACAGACCGGATCGTATCTTTCGCCCGATAAACAACTACCTCCTGTGCCGGTGCTTTTTCATGCTCCGTTTTATATTCGATTTTTTCTATTCCTGAAGAATCAACCGTCTGTCCTATTTCAAAAAAATCAGCCCATCTGGGAACCGATACATCATAATCTTTCAGTACTCTCAAATCTTCATAAACATTATAGTTTTCCAGATCTTTTGACTCAGACTGTCCTTCATTCACTCTCAAGGTCTTCATCACTGCGCGGACACTATCATTTTGAATAAAAAATGAATCTACCAGCTGCGAAACACTGATCATCTCTGAGTTCCTATCCGTACTTTCTGTTGTTTCTTGACAGGAAATAATCAACAAATTCAAAAGTGCTATCAACACCCATTTCTGTTTATTCCACCAAAACATTTCCAGTCATTTTTTCAGGAATATCCAATCCCATCAATGTCAAGATTGTCGGCGCTACATCACCCAGTTTTCCATCCTTTATTGTTTTGAATCCTGGAGATTCATCCAGATAAAATATCGGAACCGGATTTTTCGTATGCGCGGTATTGGCTGTTCCATCTTCATTGATCATATAATCCGAATTTCCATGATCAGCAATTATCAGCACAGCATAATTATGCTTCATTGCCTCATCGCACACTCTTTTCACCATCTGATCCACTACTTCTGCTGCTTTTTTTGCCGCTTCGAAGTCTCCCGTATGACCGACCATATCTGCATTAGCAAAATTAAGACAAATAAAATCAGGTGCCTCCTCTCTTATCTGACGAACCGCACCATCCGCGATTTCTTCTGCACTCATCTCCGGTTTCAAGTCGTAAGTCGCTACTTTGGGTGAATGAACCAACAACCTTGACTCCCCCTCAAAAGGGTCTTCCCGACCACCCGAAAAGAAAAATGTAACATGCGGATATTTTTCTGTTTCCGCTATTCTCAACTGTGTCTTTCCTTTTGCGGCTAAATGCTCACCTAAGGTCTGCGTCAAATCTTCTTTATCGTACACCACATGAATCCCCTCGAATGAATGATCATAACGCGTCATTGTAACCATATATAAATCCAGAGGCTCCATATTTTCAGCTTCAAAAGATTTTTGGGTCAATGCAGTAGTTATCTGCCGTGGCCGATCCGTCCGAAAATTCACAAAAAAACAACCATCCCCGTCTTTAATCGTTCCTACCGCTTCCCCTTTTTCATCCACCATTACGATCGGCTTGACAAATTCATCAGTGATACTATTCTCATATGATTCCTTCACTGCAGCAATCGGATCTTTCACTTTTTCACCGCTCCCGTTGACCATAAGATGATATGCTTCTGCAATTCTTTCCCATCTCTGATCACGATCCATCGCATAATACCGACCGATCACGGATGCCAGCCGGGCATTCTTCCCTTCTATATGCTTCAATAAATCTTTCAAATATCCGAGACCTCCTGTTGGATCGGTATCACGCCCATCCAAAAAACAATGGACATATACTTTTACTCCTGAATCATCCAAGACATCGATGGCAGCAAATAAATGGTCGATATGAGAATGAACCCCTCCATCTGACAACAACCCCATAATATGAGCGGGTTTATTGTTTTCCTTACAATAATTAACCAAGCTCTGGATTGAAGATTCTTTGGCAAATGCCCCGCTGTTTATTTCATTGTTAATTCTCAGTAGTTCTTGATAAACAATTCTCCCGGCACCAATATTTAAATGACCTACTTCCGAATTACCCATTTGTCCTTTCGGCAAACCAACATCCTCTCCGTAAGTTATCAATTGAGCATTGGGTACATCATCATACAAAGAATCTATATAGGGCGTACTCGCTTGAGCAATAGCTGATCTTAACGGATCCGGTCCAATCCCCCAACCATCCAGAATTATTAATAAGGTCTTCTTCATGTACTGTATTACGTTGCTTATCAAATCATTTCGGAGCGCCAAATTATAAAAACATCCAGAAGCGGTTATAGTTTATGAGATAAAAGTTTTGCTCTTTCTCTTTCCATTTCAAGTCAATATTGAATTTTCTCTAAAATTCCACAGGCCAACACAAGTCAAAATAATACCAATCAAAAACAAAAAAGTATTATCCTAACATTTAATAAAATTAAGCCCCATCCAAACTTTTGAATAAATACGAAAAAATCGCGAAATTAAAATTCTCCAAACAAAAATATCAAAGATCAAATTCTTCTCCACAGTCCAATATGCAATATATTATACTATGCGCCGCACATTGCGACGTTCGATTTTAACGTACAAAAAGCCCTAATAAATTGAAATTTCTAATAATTAATACTATTTTAGCTCACAATAACCAAATATCTCTCTGAACGAACACAAAAAGAAATCAATTATACTAAGATATGAAACCTATTTTACGTAAAGTCGATGCTAACGCGGAACATTCTTTTAGTGTCCGCGAAAATATCTATCCATTTTTATACAATTATTGGCATTATCACCCGGAACTTGAGCTAACCTATATCAGAAAAAGTTCAGGCACCCGGCTGGCAGGAGACAGTATCGAGCGTTTCACAGATGGTGATCTGATCCTTTTAGGATCCAATTTGCCTCATATGTGGAGAAATGACGATCATTATTTCCAAGAAAACTCCGACAGCCACATCGAATCCATTGCTATTCATTTTTTAATGGATTTCTGGGGTGACAAATTTCTTGAACTACCTGAAAACAAACACATCTACATCCTGCTGCAAGAAGCACGACGCGGATTCAAAATTTTGGGTGATACACATAGAGTTGTCGTAGAAAAAATGGAAGAAATTCTTCATCAACACGGAACAGCAAGATTGATGAAACTGATGGAAATGCTGGATATCATCGCTCGTTCTCCTGAAAGAGAATTTTTGGCAAGCCAGGGATTTGTAGATCAATATGAGGTAAATCCAAATGATAAAATCAATGATATATACCAGTACACTCTCAGCAATTTTAAAAATGGAATCACCATTAAAGAGGTAGCCAAGCACGTTCACATCAGTCCCAACTATTTCTGCCGATATTTTAAGCAGCGTACATCGAAAACCTATATTCAGTTTGTCACTGAACTCAGAGTAGGATATGCATGCAAACTTTTATTGGAAAACAACTTAAATATCAATCAGATATGCTATGAGAGCGGATTTAACAATGTGTCAAACTTCAATCGAAAATTCAAGGAATTGATCGGAAAATCCCCCAGCCAGTACTATAAAGAATACATGAATAAAAACCGGGCTAAAAACCTCCATCCTAAAGTCATGGAAGACCTCCAGCGACAATATTGAACCCCAGTTTTTATAAATTTTAAAAACCTACCTGGTTACCGCATTACCTGATTCAAGTTCCATAAATACTTTCAGATACGCTTCATCCATTTGAAATCATTCCCGTAAAATAAAAGATCCGATACAGTCATCACCGTATCGGATCTTTTATTTTATGCATCGGATTGCTCTCATCACAAGTCAGACCCCAGAGTCAATTAAAACCGAATGCTTCTCTTTAGAAATCACCAAGGTTTTCCTGTTCCTTGAAGCAACCATGGCTTCGACCACGGACTATTTTTTCCTTGTGCTCCAGAGAAATTAGTTTCCTCCAAATCATCCAAAGCTTTTTGAATATTCTTTGAATTTAGGTTCAATTCTTCACTGGAATACACAAAACGAACCGGAAGCCTGTTTCTCTCTGCCTCAGGCCCGGCTTTCAAAGCTGGATACCCCGTTCTCCGGTAATCCATCCATGCTTCAACCGGACAGGTCCAGCTGGCTATCCACTTTTGTGTGATTACTTGCTCCAAAGTACCATCATAAGCGACTTTTGGTCCGGTGATGTATTCGTCATAGAAAGTGCCAAGTTCCCATGCTTCCAGTGAGGCTTTTACACCTTTATTGTACCAGGTTTCTGCATCGTCGTTCACGTTCCATCCTTTAAGGGCTGCTTCTGCCAATATAAAATCAACCTCAGCAGCAGATATCAGACGCACCTTCAGTAAATCTCCTGTAGGATTTTGGTATCTCTCATGAAGATAGGATACATGAGGGTTAAATACTTCCTGTCCGGGTGTAGGATTGAGATTGTACCAGGATGGCTCATTTCCTATACTGGGTGGTATCCCCACATAATTACTACTTGTGTCAACCTGGGTTCCTTCTGGAATTGAGCTTTGGTGAATATATCGCACCCCATCGATGATCGTATCTGGGTTGGAGCTCATCGTTTCATCAAAAGATATCGGAATTTCTACTCTTGATGCCCAAATTTCCAGACGCGGATCATCATAAGACTCCAAAGTATCCACAAAAACAGAACACATTTTCACCCTCCGGTAGTTGGTTCCGGATGTTCTATCATATTCGAGGTTTCCGGGCCAGGAATCTTCTTCTTTTGTCCCCAGAAAATCCATTGTTGCATCATCATTTTCATCTTGGAAATAAATTCCGGATGCCACTATATCTTCAACTCCTGTTTGAGCCAACTCAGGCAATTTTGAAGAGATCCTCATGTAATAACGGAGTAACAGAGAGTTAGCAAGTTTCTGCCATTTTTCGACATCACCTTGATAATACACATCCTCTTTATCGATTCGCGGAATCGCTGTTTCAAAAATCTCACTTGCTTCTTCCAGATTATCGATCACCCCCCTGTAGATAGACTCCTGATCATCATATGGCGGATACATATTGTCGTCTCCTCCCAGATCACCATGTAAAGCTGATGAATAAGGAGCATCACCCCACAAATCCGTAATCAGACCAAAAATATAGGATTTCAATGTCAAAGAAACCCCCATGATAAAGGTATCCTCATTTTCTTCTGCTCGTTGATAAGCAGTTTCATTGTTTCTCAACAGAGCATATAATTCACTCCAGCTCAGATCCGACCACTGATAATCATTATATTTTTTTGAATGCGAATCCAATTGGACATGTTGCATCAACGGCGAAAAATATCCCGACTCTCCATAGTTCAGAGTCAAATACTCCTTTGCCATCTCTGTTTGTACATAGGTCATCAGAAACGCCGGATTCACTTCATCCGGCGTGGTCCCATTAGGATTCACATTCAAGTCCGTCAAATGATCCTCGCACGAAAATGTGAACAAGACCAGCAGAGACAAACCTACTTTAAGTATTCTCTTTATTGATTTCATCATAATATTTTTTCTCATTATTCGAATTAAAATTTCACATCAAGCTTCACACCAATCGGGAAAACCCATGGCATCGTATTATATCTTTCGATCCCCTGCTTGAAACTGACGCCATTTGGATTAGCATCATAAGAAGGCTGAAACGCCATTTCCGGATCAATTCCCACCTTAGCTTTTGTCCACAACATTATATTTCGACTAAAAAGAGAGAGTCCCAGATTTCGGACACCGATCGAATTTGCTATGTTTTGAGGGAAGGAATAGCCCAGGGAAATCTCTCTTAGCTTCACAAATGAAGCATCAAAAAGAGCTGCTTTCGTAAAGCTCCATGGATAATTATCTCCATACCGAATCATTTTTGTTCCCGGCCCTCCAAGGTTTTCGATGTATCCTAAAAAATTTCCTTCTTCATCAAAATCCTCTATCACACCAGGAATAAAAGATCCGTCATGAAGTGTAATTCCTCCTTCTGTATGTTCCATACCACCCAATTCCTGCGTTGGACCACCGACCAATCGAATTCCTTTCACATATTCGTCCGCATTATCTTTCAGATATTGAGGCAGGGTTTCTGCATCACCATCATACTGTAAGACATTGTCAAAAAATCGATCTCCACGAAGATCAGACTCGGCATAACGATATGTCTGAGAAACAAAGTCTCCACCACTTCTCCAGTCAACATGTGCATTGAGAGTAAATCTCTTATAAGAAAGTGATGTCTGCAATCCAAGAGAAAAATCAGGATTGAAATTTCCAATTTTCACCGCATCGCTTTTCCCACTTCCATAGTCTTGCCAGGATCCTTTCGAACTCAATATGGGATATCCAAAATATTCCGAGTTCTCATCCTTCACTGTCACCAGCTCCCGATCATAAATATCACCGATCGTACCACCTACATAAGTCCATGCACCCCCCTTGGCATCTTGCCATAATGTAAAGAGATCTAATCCTTCTGCCAGTTCAACAATTTTTGTTCTGTTTCTCGAAAAATTCAAGTTCAGATCCCATTGGAGTTCAGAGGATGCTGACGTCGGCGTAAACCCTAACATCAACTCTACTCCTGAACTTCTTACCAAACCCGCATTGATAAGTTTTGCACCATAACCAGATGAGTTAGGAATATCCACTCCCAGAATCTGGTTTTTATTATCTGAATTATAATAAGTTCCTTCCAATCTCAGTCGGTTATCAAAAAAAGCAAGATCTGCCCCAAATTCATATGAAGTAGCGATCTCGGGTTTCAATTGAGCATTGAGCAAAGTTCCCGGCATCACCTGACGATTAAGATCACCCCAGGCTCCACCATTTTCCAAAACAGGCAACAAATTATACGGATCAGTATCTTTTCCGACCTGTGCCCATCCTCCCCGTAGCTTAAACAAGCTCACTGCGGATGGCAGATCCAGAACTTCATCCATCACAAGACTCAAAGAAGCGGATGGATAAAAATAGGATCTGTTTTCGACTGGCAAGGTGCTTGACCAGTCATTGCGTGCCGTAACATCCAAATAAGCAAAATGCTTGTATCCAATAGAAGCTATTCCATACAAACTATATATAGCCTTTTCAGACCAAAAGCTTGAGTAATTCAAGGAGGTAGGCAATGTATTCCCTATATTATATAATCCGGGAATAACCAATCCACCACCTGTCGTTCCATTTCGCAGATTGGTATGTTTTTGATACATCATATTTCCTCCGAAGGAAACATCAAAATCATTTACTTTTTCTCTGTAGTTTGCCAAAAAGTCTGCATTTCTTTCATAGCTTGACAGACTTTCCAATCCATACACCCCATTTCTTTCACTTGTAAAACTTTTCGCAATTTTGGACTCTCTACGGCTATTATAGCCATCGATTCCATATCGCGCCATCAGATTAAACTTGGGATTAATCTGCCAGGAAGCTTGTACATTTCCAAAAACTCTATTTCTGTCAAATCCATTCAGTGCTTCGTATGCCAAAAACCAAGGATTGTTCAATCCAGAATAAAAAGATCTTTGCTGGACTCCCTCTTGTCCCGGTTCCCAATAATCTCTCAGCTCCCGGATATCAATGGATGGATTCATATCTGCCAGAGCCTGCATAGGGTTGGTTCCCCGGTCACCTGCCGGCCTGTTTCCAGATTTATTTTTCAAAATATTTATATCACTGGAAATCACAAAATTGTCTGTCAAATTGTATGATGTCGACAGAGCCAATGTGTTTTTATTCAAATCTGTATTCGGGATTACGCCTCTGTTTTGCATATTCGTATATGATATCCTGTAGGTCAGATCCTCTTTTTGATTGTCGATCGAAATGCTGTTGGTTGAGGTAATTCCCGTCTGAAAAAAGTTTTCAGGGTTATTATGCGAAACCAGTGGCAATGGGACCGGATCCCCATTTTCATCCAGAGGGCTGTTCCATCGTACCGCACTATATCCTTTGTCTAATTCAGGTCCTACCCAGTTATCGTATCCTTCACTGATAGTGAGAACACTTCCCGGATGATTGTCGGGCGTGTATGGTCGGGGGCCCTGCGCAAATCGACTCCTGTACAAAGGAAGATATTTGTATGGTTGATCAAAAACTGTATTCGAACTAACAGATATCCCCAATCCCTCATTTTCTTGTCCTTTTTTGGTTGTGATCAAAACCACCCCATCCCCCGCGCGGGAACCATAAAGTGCGGCTGCACTTGGACCTTTCAGAACCGTAATACTTTCTATATCTTCAGGGTTGAGATCAGAAATAGCATTCCCATAATCCACCGCACTATTTCCGGTAAAACCACCTACATTGTTCATGCTATTGTTGATCGGGATTCCATCGACCACAAATAAAGGCTGATTGTCTCCATTCAGTGAGGTAGCACCCCGGATCACCATATTGACCGAGGAACCGGGTCCTCCCGTAGAGTTGATCGTTACTCCGGGAATCTTACCCGCCAATCCGTTCAAAACGTTTTCCTGGTTTCCACGGTTGGCATCTTCTCCACTTACATTCCCCACGGAATATCCAAGTGATTTTTCAGATCGTTCCAACCCTAAAGCAGTCACTACTACCTCGTCCAACATTTGCGCATCGCTCGTAAGTGTAATGTTGATTACTTCACGACCATCTACCTCTACTTCCTGGGTCTGATATCCTACATAACTGATGACTAAGACCGCATCATCCTCTACATCATTTAATGAGAACATTCCGTCAAAATCGGTAGAGGTTCCTTTTGATGTGTTTTTCCACACCTGTCCAAAAAGTTTTTAAGATATAGATATTCCCTTTAAAAACCAATGGTATAGGCTCTTAGAGTGTTGAATTTAGAAATCGACCCTTATGTTTATTCAAATAGGGTATTCTGAGGGGGCGA
>Ga0209487_1001184_pt1 | contig 22336 bp, 18 predicted proteins | sample Poulit2012_FD_187524 | JGI IMG/M metagenome (GOLD analysis project Ga0209487, IMG submission 187524) | Agricultural soil microbial communities from Georgia to study Nitrogen management - Poultry litter 2012 (SPAdes) (version 2) | ecosystem: Environmental > Terrestrial > Soil > Agricultural land...
AGAGAGATTCAAGACGAAGAGAGATTCAAGACGAAGAGAGATTCAAGACGAAGAGAGATTCAGACGAGAGAGATTCAGAGGTTCAGACGAAGAGATAAAACAAGGGCTAGTGAGGTCAAAAGATGCCAAATCAGATCAAGAATGAGAAACAGTATGAAGCGCTCAGGGATCAGGGTATGAGCAAGGAGAAAGCTGCCCGAATTTCAAACGCCGGTAGAGAGGCCTCGGTTAAAGGTGGCAAAAGCAAGAAGTATGAAGAGTGGAAAAAGAGTGATCTGTTGAACAAAGCGAGAGAGGTTGGGTTAGAGAACCGTTCAAAAATGAACAAGTCTGAACTGATTGATGCCTTACGTAATCATTGACCGTCTGTACTAATTGATGCCTTACGTCATTATAATTTTATCGTCGCCAGGAGTGTTGCCTGGGCAACTATGCTATTGACAGCTGTAAAACATGACTTCTGTAAGAGCAGCTGTAAAACATGATCTTGTAAAACATAGAACAGAGAGTAGATTATTATGCCAGACAGAAATCAGCCATTGACAGAAACTCCTTACAGTGATGAAGAGCTGGAGCACTTCAGGAAGAAACTGGTTCAGGAGCAGATAAATATCAATGAGGAGATTGAGGGGCTGAAGGAGAGTTATGAAGGGATAGTCTCCAATGAAGAGGATACAAAGTCCTCTATAGACCATCATCATGGTAATATTGGAACCGAAGAGGAGATCAAAGAACGTAATCTTATTCTTATTGAGCGCTACAACAAGAAAATAGAGCTGATCAATGCGGCTCTGGATCGTATCGAAAACAAAACGTATGGCATTTGTGAGCATACCGGCCAGGTGATTGAAAAAGAGCGGCTGGAGGCTGTTCCCTGGACCCGCTACTCAAAAGAGGCTCAGGAGAAGTTTGATGATCCCAATCCGGGTCGCGTCTAGATCTATAAACCCGGAAAGTGCACCGGCTTGCAGGAGAGGCGGAGATTGTGTTATTTCCCGCAGACACTGCCCGTCGCTCTGTCCGTCCCGTATGTAGCTGGTTCAGCAGAAACTGAGAGACGATGGTGTGTTGATCATTTTCGACGACCCTCTCAGATCTGTCCGATCCTATGAACAACGTCATCCCGCTAGCCTGGCTGCTGATCATTCTGCTCGCCTCCTGCACTACAACCTCTGAAAACAGCCGAAACACAGAGGATGCAATCCGCCCTTACGAAGAGAATCACCTCTACTGGCAGTACAAAGGTGAGCCGGTTCTTCTGCTGGGGGCATCAGATGAGGACAACCTCTTCAACCATCCCGACATCTGGCCATATGGTCTGGAGTCGCATCTCGACCTGATGGCCTATAACGGGGGAAACTATGTACGGAACACCATGTCCAGCCGTGATCACGATAACGCATGGCCGTTTGGACAGAGTGAGAGCGGCCTCTATGATCTGGAGACCTGGAACAACACGTATTGGGATCAGTTCAGCGAGTTCCTTCAACTGACGTATGAGCGGGACATCATCGTCCAGATCGAGCTTTGGGACCGGTTTGACTATGCGCGTGAACCGTGGAGTCAGAATCCCTTCAATCCAAAGAACAACATCACCTACAGTTCAGAAGAGATCGGCCTGCCGGAGGTGATCGAGACCCATCCCGGTGAGCGCGAAAACCCATTTTTCCGTACACCACCTGATTTTGAAGACAACCCGCAACTTCTCCACTATCAGCAGGCTGTCATAGACACCCTCCTCTCCATCAGTCTGGAGTACCCTCACATTCTCTACTGCATCAGTAATGAGACCAACGAATCTCCTCTCTGGAGCGACTACTGGGCCCGGTACCTGAAAGAGCGTGCAGAGGAAGCGGGGATTGAGGTCCACGTGACGGAGATGTGGGATGCCTGGGATCTCTCCGATCCGGAGCACGACGCCACCTTTAATCAGCCTGATCTCTATACCTACGTCGATATTTCTCAGAATACCCACCAGCAGGGTCAGACCCACTGGGAGAATGCAAGAAAAGTTTTCCAGGAGCGTCTTGCGGATCATCCGAGGCCGGTTAATAGCGTTAAAATCTACGGAGGCCAGCGGCATGGCGGAGGAATTGAAGAGGGTGTACACAAATTCTGGAGAAACATTCTGGCAGGACTTGCCTCATCACGATTTCACCGCACCAGCGACCCCTTCACCCCTTCCGGACTCGGCCTCTCCCCTCTTGCCCAGTCCCAGCTTCTCAGCATGCGGATGTTCACTGATGCCCTGGATATCTTCGCAACCCAGCCCGCCAACCACCTCCTTACAGACAGAGAGGAGAATGAAGCCTATGCAACGGCTCAAGAGGGCGAACAATACGGCATCTACTTCACCAATGGCGGTAGCGTCACACTGGATCTGCAGGCAGCCGAGGGGGAGTTTACCTTGCGGTGGCTGGATGTCCTCCACAGTGAATGGCATGTAGAATCCACGGTTGAAGCGGGGGAAACGGTGAGACTGGAAGCTCCCGGAAGTGGCCCCTGGGCCGTCGTTCTGGTCCGGTCGCAGCCACGGTAAGTACACCTGTCTCCGGTCTGTCTACACACGGGATCACGCAAACAGGGCTCAAGAGCGGCCGCAGCCACGGTAAATACACCTGTCTCCGGTCTGACTACACACGGGATCACGCAAACAGGGCTCAAGAGCGGCCGCAGCCACGGTAAATACACCTGTCTCCGGTCCGTCTCAAAAAAACTGACGCTGCGAAATGCACTGCCCCGGAGGATTTTATACCTGCTCCTTCTCTTTTAAAACACCTGTCTCACTCTTCTCTATTTTCGTGTAGCCAAAAACAGTGGTATATTGTCAGGTAAATTGTATCACTCGTGTAGGATATCAGGAGTCTTTGCAAACCGCGCCGATGCCGATACAGCATCGCTGATTCAGGTCTGAACTGGCCGGAGCAGGATGATCAAGACGGTTTTGGCAGTAGCTCATTTTCAGCTTTAGCATTATTGAAAAATTCATGAAGAGTCAGTACATCAGCAGGAACAGAGACCTTGCACACTGTATCACATTTCTATCTAAAACCGATGCCATAGCCATCGATCTTGAGTTCGACAAAAACCGGTATCGGTACGGATTCAATCTCTGCCTGGTTCAGATCTATGCTGACGGACAATGTTTTCTGATCGATCCGCTCAGTGAGCACCTCGATATTGAGAATCTTTTTCCTCTTCTTGAAGATCCGGATATTGAAAAAGTGACGTTCGCATTCGGCGAAGACCTCCGGTTGCTTCACTCACTGGGTTGTTTTCCACAACATATTTTTGATCTGAAGATCGCAGCCAGTCTGCTGAACTATCCGCCTCTCAGCTTGACTAACCTGCTCCAAGAGGTTCTTGACGTGGAGACAGAGAAGTCGTCCCAAAACAGCAACTGGTACACACGTCCTCTTAGTGATCGCCAGCGCAAATATGCAGCTGATGATGTTCGCTATCTGCTGGAACTCAGAAGAGTGCTGAATCAGGAGGCGGCAGATCGGGAGATCGATGCATGGATCCGCGAAGAGAATGAGAAGCTGGAGCAGCTGGATTACTCTGATGTGGACGACAGCACCTACATCAGAAAGAAGGACAAGAACGGACTGAGTGAATTTGAGTGGTTCCGCTTCAAGCAGTTGCTGGAGTTCAGAGAGGAGCTTGCCAAACGTTTTAACCGTCCCAATTACCAGATTATTGACAAGAACTATCTGAAAGAACTGGCTACCGGAGATGCCACACTTCAGGAATGGAGCTCTGTAAAAGGCATCTTTCGAAAAGTGCGGACTCATGAGATCCGTAAACAGGTGGGTGATCTGCTCTCCCAGTCAGCACAGACTGCCCGTAGAATGGAACTGTCTGATGAGAGACCCGCGATCAAACCTCTTAGCAGAGAAGAGTGCCGTATACAGAGACAGGAGCGTACACGGATCAACCGTATCAAAAATGAGCTCTTCTCCCCCATCAAGAGCAGGATCGCAGAAGATTATGGTGATGAAGCAGCCTGCTTTATGCTAAGCAACCGCTCTATCACCAATATCATTATGGGTAATGTGGACTCTCTGGAGAGTTATAAAAGGGCTCTCATTGAAGATTACGCCCGGGAGCTGGATAAAAACGTCGAACCGATCCTGGCTGCTATCAGCAATTGACCTGACCTGCCAGCTGAAGGTTACTGACTGCTGAACCCTTTACGCTACTTTGTGAGGTTCGGTAATCGCCAGGCTACGGGCTTTTTTCCACAACAGACCGACCCTCTCATCATCTATCCATGATTGAAAAGGAGTGTCACAATCCGACAACTGCCCAGACAGACAAGAGACCCAGAACTCCGGCGAGAAGCATCAGAATAATCAGCTTCAGGCTCTCCCGGAAGCCCACAAAAATGGCAAACATGATGGATTTGGCGAGAGTATTGACCGCAGTGGCGATAATGATACCCCGGACAGCCACCTCATTCGTGATGTCGTTCATGGCCAGCCGTGACAGTGAAAGGGTGATCGCATCCACATCCATCAGGCCGGAAAAAACAGAGAGGATATAGATCCCCTGATCCCCCAGCCACTCGTTCATAGCGTTACTCATGACAAGAATGAATGCCAGAAAAAGCCCGAACTTCAATGCTGTCGAAATGTTGAACGGGTTATCTATATCGATATCCGCTTCACTTGACGTGCTGTATCTGTACCACATCCAGAGGCCACCACCCAGTACAGAGATGAACATAACAACGAGCGGGAACCAGAGATAGCCGAGCAGAACTCTGTTCACGATGGATACCTCGACCGTCACCCGGATGAACATGATCGATGATGCGATCATGACAGCAGCCATGAAGATCGACTTTTTCTCCTGTTTTTTGGCAAATCCCGCCATACTTAGTGTAACTGCCGTCGATGAAGCGAGTCCACCCGTAATGGAGGTGACCAGCATACCCAACCTGTTGCCGATATACTTGACTGTAAAATAGCCGACAAAGGAGATCCCGCAGATCATCACCACCATGTACCAGATCCAGCGGGGATTGAGGGAGTCCCAGGGACCATACCCCTCATTTGGGAGAAGCGGAAGAAGCACCAGACTGATGATCAGCAGCTTGATCCCTGCATAGAGCTCCTTGCTCTCAACACCGCTGATCCACTTGTGCAGAAACGGCTTCATGCCGAGGATGGCCATGACGAACACTGTCGTGCCCAGTGCATACATGTAGTAGCCGCTCGCTGCCCAGGCACCCAGTGCGAAGGTGAGCAAATTGGTATAGACGGTAGTGGTGCCAATATCCTTTTTCTGCTGACTTTCAACATACCAGGAGACTATGGAGATCGCGGCAACAGCGGCAAAAATAGTAGCAAGAATTGCGCCTCCACCCTGGACTGTCAACATACCAGCGATGCCTCCCAGCAGCCCAATCAGGCTGAATGTCCGGATCCCGCCGATCCGGTCTCTTCCCATCTCCTGCTGACTGCTCCAGCCCCTCTCGATACCGATCAGTATGCCGATGCCAAACGCTGCCAGCAACTGCAGGATGATTTCCAGATCAGCTTCCATTCAACCCATTTCCCAGATTATGTATGACACCTTCACGGTCAGTCATCAGCCATCTATAAATACCGTATCATAAACACCACAGGCAGGGCCTCCGTTTCAGTCTCTGCACCCGCACCCCTTCAACGTTTTGGGCCTCAATGATCACCTCAGGAACATTGAACATTCTCTGCATGTTATTCGCACAGTAACCTGGTTCTAATCTGCGATTGACTGACATTGCCCAGACATCCACAATACTCCTTCTCCCACCGGACCCTGATCTATCTGCTTCTGGGCATCAGTATCATCTTCTTTCTGATCGCAACGCGGCAACTTCTGGTTCCCCTTTTTCTCTCTGTACTGCTTGCTTATGCTCTCTATCCGGCATCCAGCAGACTGGAGCGTTACATGCCCAGGATATTGACCAATTTCCTGCTGATCATCGGCTGCGTTATTCTCTTTTTCGGGGTTCTGGCTGCATTCGGGCTGCTTGTCGCCTCTTTTTCTGATGACCTGCCACAAATCCAGGAGCAGTTACAGATGAACATCAACGTCTGGCGGGAGTTTCTTACTGAACGTCTCGGGATCTCCGATGAACGGATCGATTCGCTGGTCAGCAACATACAGGGACTGAGTCAGTATATCGGAGCCCTCTTTGAAGCCACGACCAACACCATCCTGATCCTTGCTCTCATCCCCGTCTACGCTTTCCTTCTTCTGCACTATCGCAACAAGTTCCGGGAATTTCTATCTAGAGTGACTACCCCGGAACAGGAGGAGATCGTGGGAAATGTAGTGAGTAAAGCGGCTACTGTGGTACCCCACTACATCAAAGGATTGCTGATCGTATTCTTCATTCTGATTATCATCAATTCTGCAGGATTCTACATCATTGGTGTGAACTACGCACTGCTGATGGGAATAGTAGCTGCCTTCTTCAATCTGATCCCCTATCTTGGAACCATTATCGGGTATCTCATTGTATTCCTGTTTGTACTTGTGTCGCAAGAAGCTTCGGTGGCGCTGCTGGTTGTTGTTCAGTTCTTCATCGTTCAGTTTCTTGAGAACAACATCCTCACACCGAACATCACCGGTTCTCACGTGGAGATCAATCCGCTGGTGACCATATTTTCGCTTATAGCCGGAGGAATGCTATGGGGACTGCCGGGGATGTTTATTGTCATTCCCTACCTGGCTCTGATCAAGGTGATCTGTGACAATGTCCCGAACCTCGAACCGATCGGATTTCTTATGGGAATTGAAGGGGTGGAAGATCACGCTATTACGATTGATGCAATCAAAAGGACATTCGGTCTGAAATCCCGGCACCGGGAGTGAGCACTTTACCAAATCTGAAAACCAATCGACCATCACTATGGAGTACAGAGACATCGGGCACACCGATCTTAAATTGTCAGTCGTCACCTTTGGAGCCTGGGCTGCCGGTGGCTGGATGTGGGGAGGGACTGATCGAAAGGAAGCTACAGAGGCGATCAAAACATCGTACGATCTCGGAGTGACCTCTATAGATACCGCACCGGTTTACGGACAGGGTCTGAGTGAGGAGATCGTCGGTGAAGCTATACGGGATATTCCCCGTGACAGTGTTCAGATTCTGACCAAATTCGGGCTCCGGTGGGATACGACCAAGGGAACTCACCACGGTGAGAGTATCGATAACGACGGGAATGTGATCAACACCTACATCTATGCCGCGAAAGAAGATGTGATCAAGGAGTGTGAAGATAGTTTGAGGCGGCTTAACACGGACTACATCGATCTCTATCAGATCCACTGGCCGGACTCTGTCACGCCGGTAGAAGAGACCATGGAGGCCGTCATCCGACTGCAGGAACAGGGAAAAGTCCGTGAAGCCGGCGTCTGTAACTACACCAGGCAGCAGATGATCGAGGCAGCAAAATTCATCAAACTCGCCTCCAATCAGGTCCCCTACAGCATGGTCCGGCGTAATATCGAGGAGGAGCTGGTCCCCTGGTGCCGTAACAATAATAAGGCGATTCTCGCCTATAGTCCTCTGCAGCGTGGTCTTCTGACGGGGAAAATAGAGAAGAATCACACATTCAGGAGAGGAGATTCACGGGCTGAACTTACCTGGTTCAGCGAGGAGAACATTGGACGGGTGAACCGATTCCTGAAAAAAATTAAACCGATTGCTGATTCAAAGGGTGCAACTCTGGCTCAGCTGGTGATTCGGTGGACAACTCTTCAGCCGGGCATTACGATCGCTCTGGCAGGCGCCCGAAATCCCCGGCAGGCAGAAGAGAATGCAAAAGCGGCCGAGCTGAAACTGAGCTCCAGTGAGTTGAAGCTGATCAATGACAACATTGATGCGCTGTCACTGGTGGGTGTGTAGATCACTAACAAACACTACCCTCTTCCAGACAGATGATGTAAGACCCGAATCTAATTAAATCCCCGATATCGTCATGCGTCTTCCGGACGCAGTTTCCCTCGCAGTTCGGCAACTCTTCGGAGCTGACGGACAAAGAAACCTCCCCGGTCACCCTTTTTTCCGGACTCGGTATTGAGAGAAGCCCCATGCTCTTCCAGCAATCTGGCCACCTCCCATCTGCCGAACATCGAAGCATAGTGAAGCGGGGTCATCCCCCCGCCGTTATCGGCGTGGATATCAGCTCCTGCTGTGATCAGCAATTTTGCTACTGAGGCGTAACCTTTAAAGGCCACACCTCCCAGGGGTGTCTGTCCACGGTCATTCCTGCGATCGACATCAGCGCCTCTTCGTAACAACATACCTGTCGTCTCTTCATGGCCATTATAGGACGCAAGCATCAACAGAGATTGCCCCTTCTCATCTGAAAGATCTGCCGGCAAGCCGGCCTCCAGCATCTTTTCGAGTTCATCAGTTTCACCATTTCTGGCAAAATCGAGAGCCATTCTCTGCAGCTCCAGATATCTCTGCTGCTCTTTCTCTGTTATCTCACTAGACATCTTGATCTTATTTTATTGAAAAATTTATTGAACCCTTCACTGCCTCATTTTGCTGTTAAGACTGCAGAACAAGCAGCTATCTGTGGGCGAAAAGAAAGCTGGCAGCCGACACCTGCAAAACAGCTGTACATCCTGTCGCTGCCAGAAAGCAGACAGGCCGCTAACGGGGCGGCCTGTCTGAATATCACTCTTTTGTTCTGGTTCTGCGGAACCCGATCACATCCGATCAGGAGCAGATCGACCGATCTACGATGGCTGAAACAGATTCAGCCATACCGACCAGTTATGGAATCTTCCGGAAATGGATGAACTCAGCTTACTTCCAGAGTTGCCTTGTTCTCCACACCCAGAGCCTTGGCGACTCCTTCGGCATAAGCGGGATCAGCTTTGTGGAAATGGACCAGTTGTCGCTGGACAATCTCTTCCGGAACACCTTCCATCGCCTCAGCGACGTTGCTGAACAGCCGCTCCTTCTGCTCATCACTCAACAGTCGGAAGAGGTTCCCCGGCTGGGTATAGTCGTCGTTTCCTTCCCGGTGGTTGTACCGGTCTGCATCTCCGGAGATCCTCAACGGTGGTTCACTCACTGATGGATCCTCTACCGGACCCCCAAAGCTGTTTGGCTCATAGTAGGCATCTGTCACGCCGGAGCTGTTGTCAAAGAAGCGCATCTGGCCATCTTTGTGGTAGTGTGCAACCTCATTCAGCGGCCGGTTGACAGGCAGAGCCTCATAGTGGGTTCCTAGGCGGTAGCGATGTGCGTCGGCATACGAGAAGACACGTGCCTGCAGCATCTTGTCCGGCGAATGGCCAATACCGGGAACAATGTTGGAGGGCGAGTAGGCTGCCATCTCCACTTCAGAGAAGTAGTTGTCCACGTTCTTGTTCAATTCAAGAACTCCCACATCGATAAGCGGATAGTCGGCATGTGGCCAGACTTTCGTCAGATCAAACGGATTGTAAGGTGTTTTTTCAGCATCTGCTTCAGGCATGATCTGAACCTTCAGATCCCACTTCGGATAGTTACCATTCTCAATGGCACCGAAGAGCTCCTCCTGAAAGCTCTCACGGCTCTTGCCGATGACTTCTGCCGCCTCTGCATTCGTATAGTGCCTGTGTCCCTGACGTGTCTTGAAGTGGAACTTCACCCAGTAACGTTCACCATCATTATTCCAGAAACTGAATGTATGGGAACCGTAACCGTTCATGTACATGGGCGCGACAGGCAGCCCTCTGTCGGAAAAGAGAATGGTGACCTGATGCAGACTCTCCGGACTGAGCGACCAGAAATCCCACATTGCGGTATTGGAGCGCAGGTTTGTTCGGGGATGTCGCTTCTGTGTATGGATAAAGTCAGGGAACTTGAGAGGATCACGTACAAAGAAGACGGGCGTATTGTTTCCTACAAGATCGAAATTCCCCTCTTCTGTGTAGAACTTCAGTGAAAAACCTCGAACGTCCCGCTCGGCATCAGCCGCACCGAGCTCACCGGCTACTGTTGAAAACCGGCTGATTACAGGAGTCTTCTTTCCTACCTCGGAGAACATGGATGCTCTCGTATACTTCGAAATATCGTGGGTAACGGTGAAGGTACCGCGTGCGCCCCAGCCTTTGGCGTGAACAGCCCGCTCCGGAATCCGCTCACGGTTCTGATGCGCCAGCTTCTCGATCAACTGGTAATCCTGCATCAGCAGTGGACCCCGCGGCCCTGCCGAGAGCGAGTTCTGATTGTCGGCTATCGGTGCACCGCCCGACGTGGTCAATCTCTTTTTGTTGGTTCCGTTTGTCTGTTTATTGCTCATAGAAATTGTTTAATCTTCTGTTATATCCCTCTCAGGCTGTTCAGGCTACCTTGATATCGTCTGTTGTGGTTCGTTCGTGCTCCAGGGTTGTTCCGGCACAACAGCTCAGCAAGAGAGTGGATCCAACGGTTTTCGGATTGTGCAGTGACTAAAGTAAAAGGACTGTATTTACAGTCGTAGAGCCTGATTTAACAGAAGCTCTGAAGATAACCCTGTTCTTTAACAACTAAAAATCTTAATGCCCGATGCCTTCTTGCAGGGCTGAGCTTCGGGTTCTTCTTCTACCTCTTTTGTTAACGTGATCACCGCTAAAAGATTGCACAGGAAAAGTTTCGAGGAGCACTTCCAAAAAAGAATAAAAAAAAGTTGACATCCATTGCAGAAGGTATTTACTTTATCACAGCTCTTTTTTCAGAAAGCATCACATGCCAACTGATTCAGATTCACTCATGAACCATCTCCTTACACACCGGATCAAAACTGCTGTCTCCTGCGCATGCCTCTGTATGTGCAACTGCTGCTGTATGTGCAATTTCCGGACCAGTGGATCTGTTTTGTAGAGTGACGAGCATCTGATTCTTCAAAAAGCCCACTGTCCGGCCGTGAGACAGTGGGCTTTTTTTGTTTATGCAGTGTGCCCTTCTGTTTTCCCGGCTGGATGGTGATCCAAAACATACCTTGAAACGTTTAAGCAAGTTCTAACAATCACTAATCACCAATCCAACCATGGCTGATAATTCAAACACCAACAATCCTCTCGTCTCAACAGAGTGGGCTGCCGAACACCTCAATGATGAGGGCCTCAGGTTCGTAGAAGTCGATGTGAATACTGAATCCTACGACTCCGGACATATTCCGGGCGCACTCGGCTGGAACTGGAAGACACAGCTCCAGGATCAGCTCCAGCGTACTATCGCCAGTCAGGAGGATTTTCAGACCCTGTTACGTGAATCTGGTATCGACAAAGATACCACCATCATCCTGTATGGTGACAACAACAACTGGTTTGCTGCCTGGGCCTATTGGCTACTCAAATACTACAATCACGACGACGTCAAACTGATTGACGGCGGCCGAAAAAAATGGGAAGCTGAAGGTCGCGAGCTGACTCAAGATGTCCCCTCTTACGATACAACTGACTACACCATAGAGAGTGTCAACAAACAGTATCGTGCTTTCCGTGATGATGTTGCGGAGCGGTTGGGCAAAGAGTCTGTAGGTCTTGTTGACGTACGCTCACCGGATGAATTCACCGGCAAGATTCTGGCACCTCCCGGACTGAACGAACTCTCTCTCCGGGCTGGACACATTCCGGGTGCAAGCAATATCCCCTGGTCTGAAGCTGTCAATGAGGATGGTACCTTCAAGAGTGTTGACGAGCTGAAGAAGATCTATGAGAACAAAGGGATAACACCTGATAAAGAGATCATCTCCTACTGCCGGATCGGTGAGCGCTCTGCTCACTCCTGGTTTGTTCTCAATGAGCTGCTGGAGTACTCCAATGTCCGTAACTATGATGGATCCTGGACTGAATGGGGGAACCTGATCGACGCTCCGATTGAGAAATAGACGACGCTGTTCTTACCTCTGTCCGGCCGGCTCTCTATTGCCGGCCGGACCTTTGACTCCTTAAACAGTCAAGCTTTATGAGGCTGGTTCAGAGCAATCAACCTCGTCCAGCCAACCGTATCTGAAATCCCTGAAAAATGGGTGTCATGGAAGAGGACCGTCTATGGTCTCATGGAAAAGGACCGTCTGTGAATAGAGCTGAAGTTTGCCAAATACTGGCTTCCCAACGAAAGTCACTCAGCAGACAGCCTGACGTACTGGAGACGACCATGTCCTCTCCCTCTGATAGCGTTTCCTGACAGCGTCCCGTGCACTTTGGCACCCATTAATCCATCTCAACAATCTATCTACTTAATCCACCCATTAATCCACCCACAGAGGAATCATGTCCAGAAGGAAAGTTAGCAAGGTCGAAAAGATCAAGGAAACCAGTGAAAATCTCAGGGGCTCTGTAGAAGAGGAGCTCTCAAATGACGAGCCCAACTTCAGCAAGGAGAGCTATCAGATTCTGAAATTTCACGGCACCTATCAGCAAGATGACCGTGACAAACGCCGGGGCCGGGACAAACACTGGATGTATATGATCCGGGGGCGGGTACCAGGTGGTAAAATGACCGCTCAACAGTTTCTGGCTGTAGATACTATTGTCGAAGAGTATGGCGACAAGACCCTCCGGATCACCACCCGCCAGGCATTCCAGATCTACGGCGTGATCAAGGGCAACCTGAAGCAGACATTCCGGGAGATCAACAACGCGATGATCACCACAATGGGAGCCTGCGGTGATGTTGTCCGGAATGTGATGGCCACCCCGGCTCCCGATATCGACGGCCGGCAGTCACAGATTCAGGCCTTCGCCAATCGACTGTCAGACGAACTGCTACCCGCTACAAAAGCCTATCACGAGATCTGGCTGGATGGAGAGAAGGTCTACAGCGGTCACTCCGCCAATGGTAGTGCTCATGGCGATGCAAATGGCCGCACTGCCCGTGACAGTAGAGGTGAACAACCAGCAGATAACAGCACATCGGGAGAGTCTGAACCACTCTACGGTTCAGCCTACCTTCCACGCAAGTTCAAGATCGGTATCACCCTGCCTCGTGACAACAGTATCGATCTCTACACCCAGGACATCGGACTGGTTGCACTGTTTGACGAGGACAATCAGATCCATGGTTTCAACGTCATCGTTGGCGGCGGCCTCGGCATGCAGCACAAAAAGCCGGACACCTACCCCCGGCTGGGTGACCATCTCGGATATGTGCAGAAAGAGAAGATCGAGGAGGTGGTCAAGGGGATCATCAGGGTTCAGCGAGACCTGGGTAATCGCGAAAACCGCAAACGTGCCAGAATGAAGTACCTGATCGACGAGATTGGTCTCGACTCCTTCAAGAACGAGCTAAAAGCACGTACAGGGTTCGATCTTGAGCCGTTTCGCGACATGCCGGAATTTGAGCCGGAACTCTACCTTGGCTGGAACCGCCAGGCTGACGGCAGATGGTTTCTGGGGATCTCCGTCGAGAACGGTCGAATCAAGGATGAAGGTGACTTCATGCTCCGCTCCGCCTTACGGACCCTCGCTGAAACGGTTCGTCCGGGTTTCAGGCTGACGCCAAACCAGAACATCCTGTTGACTGATATTGAGGAGACGGACAAAGAGGTGGTTGAGAATCTGCTGGCTGAACACGGGGTTCAACCGGAGAGCGAGCTCTCTTCACTGATGAAGAACTCGATGGCCTGCCCCGCCCTTCCAACCTGCGGTCTCGCTATTGCTGAATCGGAGAGGGTATTTCCAACCATCATTCGTCAGCTGGAGGCGGTGCTCGAGGAGCTGGGCCTGCAGAATGAGACCATCTCCGTGAGGATGACAGGTTGCCCGAACGGCTGTGCCCGTCCCTATGTCGCCGACATCGGCCTGGTCGGTCGATCTCTGAACAAGTACACCATCTTTCTGGGTGGTAATCCCGCCGGTACCCGGCTGGGTCAGGTCTACAAGGATCTCGTCTCATATGAGGACCTGATCCCTGAGATTCGCCCTCTGTTTGAGTACTACAAGGAGAACCGTCAGCCTGACGAACCGTTTGGGGATTTCTGGCACAGAAGCGGTATCGAAGAGGCCAGAACTGTAACCATCACACCGTGAACCACTCCACCACCATGAGCAACCCAGGATCCATTACCTCTTCACCTACACCCGGCAGGGTCTATATCACCGGTGCAGGTCCGGGCGACCCGGAGCTGATCACCCTGAAAGGCATTCGCGTACTGAGAGAAGCCGATGTGATTGTCTATGACCGGCTGGCAAACCCTGAGCTGCTGGCCCACTCCAGGTCAGACTCTGAACACATCTATGTCGGAAAACGACCAGACAAACCCTCGGTTTCCCAGGCTCAGATCAACAGTATTCTGATCTCCAAAGCTCAGGCGGGGCGGATCGTGGTCCGGCTGAAGGGGGGTGATCCCTTCATCTTTGGCCGCGGAGGCGAGGAGTGCGAGGCGCTGGTTGCCGAGGGTATTCCATTCGAGGTGATCCCCGGTATCAGCAGTTCAATGGCTGCACCCGCCTATGCCGGTATTCCACTCACGCACCGTAACTACGGACGCTCTTTTGCAGTAGTCACCGGTCATACTGCAGATCACCAGGGGCACTTTGAGAACTGGGAGCACCTTTCACACATCGACACCCTTGTCGTGCTGATGGGGCTGAAACACCTCCCACAGATTATGCAGACCCTCCAGAAGCACGGTCGCTCTCCTGATACACCTGTGACGCTGATAGAGAATGCCACCCTCTCCCGTCAGCGAACCTGTACAGCTACATTGGGAACCATTGCCGAGAAAACCGTATCCTTCAACTCACCGGCCACTGTGGTCATCGGTGAGCTGGCAGCCATGACCAGCGATCTTGCCTGGTTTCAACGTCTGGAGGTGGAGTCCTCCAGTGCGACGGCTAACGCCCGGATTCAGAAATTTGCCATCTAACAAACCGCACAACCCCTTCATGAATCAGCCGCTATCTGTAACCACTGATACCGACACTGATAACGCTGGACTCCCCTTTTCCGAAAGGCAACTGAATGAATTTAATGACTACTTTGAAGACCTCCATCCAGATCACGTTCTTCTGTGGGCCTATGAGAATTTTGGTCCCAAAGCGGTGTTGGGAACCGGTTTCGGTCCATCCGGAGTCTTTCTGATCCACCGGCTCAAAGTCCTCGGACTTGTGATCCCTGTCTTCTATCTGGACACGCAACTGCTCTTCAAGGAGACTTATGAATTGCGTGATCGACTGGAGAAGCAGCTGGGTATCTCCATCATCAGGGTCACTCCCGATCTTTCAGTCGATGAGCAGGCCGACATCTATGGCGAAGAGCTCTGGAAGCGGGATCCCGATCACTGCTGCCACATACGGAAAGTTGCTCCTCTACAGAACTATCTGACCGATAAAAAAGCGTGGATCACCGGCATCCGTCGCCATCAAGCGGCGACCCGAAAAGATGTACAGATCATTGAAAATGACACGGCAACAGAGACGGTGAAAATCAATCCGGTGGCTGCCTGGAGCAGTGAAGAGATCTGGGACTATATCCGTGACTACAACCTCCCCTACAACCCGCTTCATGATGAAGGCTACCCGAGCATCGGCTGTATTCCCTGCACCAGTCCGGTCAGTGACGGGGAAGATGAACGTAACGGCAGATGGAGAGGAAGCAACAAGCTTGAGTGTGGCATCCATTTTTCAGCCTCTACCGGCAAATTTGAGAAAGGTACCTGATATGAAAGTCTATCCTGTCTATCTGAACCGCCTCCATGAGAAGCGGACGGTCCTGATCGGAGGCGATCACGAAGCGGAACGCAAAGCGGGTGAACTGCTCGAGTGCGATGCCAACATCACTCTGATCTCGGAGACTATCACTCCCGGCCTGCAGGAGTTGGTGGAGGAGTCACGGCTGGAGTGGATTCCCCGTTCATACCGTGAAGGTGACCTTGAGGATGCCTTTCTGGTCATCGTCGCCGAGTTTGAGGGTGATACCAATGAACGGGTCTTCAAGGAAGCGGACAGAAGAGGTATACTGGTCAATGTGATGGATGATATCCCCCACTGTTCATTTACCTTTGGATCCATGATCAAGCGTGGCCCGCTGACCCTATCCATCTCCACGAGCGGTGCAGCTCCCGCACTGGCCGTAAGGCTGCGGCAGCGCTTTGAGGAGGAGTTTGGTCAGGAGTACGGCCGTTTTCTGGAGTTCATGCAGACGCTTCGTCAGCCAATGGCAGAGGAGTACCCCGATTTTGAGACCCGCAGGAAGATCTGGTATGAGCTGATCGATTCTGATGTACTGGAACTTTTCCGGCGTGGAGAGGATGATGCGGCGGTACTGCTGGCAGCCGGAATCGCCGGAAAAGAGGTGGTTCAGCAGTAGAGGTTCAAAAACACTTTAACCCTATATAATGAGCTCCAAAAACATAGAATTCTGCAAAGCAGTGATTACCAGTGTGCTGCTTCTCCTCATAACGACTCTGGTTACAGGCTGCAGTCCGGGTGAACCGGGTGAACCGGATGAAGAGTCACAGAGTACGGCTACGGTAAAGGTGGGCGCCGAATTGCTGTTCAGCGACTATCTGCATCTGGTTGAAAACAGACGAGTGGGTGTGATTACCAATCACAGTGCGCTGGTAGATGGAGAACACCTTGTCGACAGAATTCATCAGCATCCCGATATAGAGCTGGTTGCCCTGTTTGGTCCTGAACATGGCATCCGCGGAACCGCCGATGCCGGAGAGCATGTAGATGATAGTATTGATGAGCAGACTGGTGTGACGGTCTACAGCCTGTACGGGCAGACCAATCGCCCCACCGCCGAGATGCTGGAGGGTGTGGATGTGTTGATTTTTGACATTCAGGATGTAGGTACCCGCTTCTACACTTATCCTGCTACGATGGGGAGAGCCATGGTCTCGGCCGCAGAAGCAGGCATCCCCTACCTCGTTCTGGATCGCCCCAATCCTATCGGAGGAGAACGTATTGAGGGGCACATCCGGGAGGATCGGTATCAGTCTGGTATTGGCCTCTACCCCACCCCCGTGACTCACGGAATGACCACAGGAGAACTCGCCCTGATGATCAAGGACCAGAGCTGGCACGACGGTCTGGAGGAGCTGGAACTCCATGTGGTCCCGATGAGTGGGTGGACTCGTGAGATGTTGTGGGATCAGACCGGGCTTGACTGGGTTCCGCCGAGTCCCAACATACCTGATGTCGAGACGGCTGTCGTCTACCCCGGAACCTGCTTTTTTGAAGGAACCCGTGCCAGCGAAGGGCGAGGTACTTACCGTCCGTTCCTGCAGGTAGGCAGTCCATTTGTTGATTCCGAGGCGGTATCCGCCGATCTCAACAGCCGGAACATTCCAGGTCTGCAGTTCCATCCGGTGACCTTTGAACCGGTAAGCATTCCGGGTATGGCATCAGAGCCCAAGCTTCAGAATGAGACCGTTCACGGAGTGCGGCTGGAGGTGGTCGATGCCGGATCTGTAGAGCCTGTTCTGGCTGGCCTGAACATTTTGCAGAGTGTCTACAGCCATCTTCCAGAGAGCGCCAGAGAAGATTTTTTTATTGAGAGAGGCATGCAGATACGTGCCGGAAATGATGACGTGCAGCGCCTGATTGAACAGGGGGAGGATATGAACCGGATCGCCGACTGGGAGGAGGATGTAAGCAGGTTCAGAATGCTCAGGCAGCCCTACCTTCTCTATGAGTAAGGTGTGGCGTCTGTGAGTAAGGTGTGGCGTCTATGAGTAAGGTGGCGTCTGTAAATCCTGCAAGGATCACTTCACATCCTGTATCTCCTCTCTGGTGACAGCGGGTTATTATGGGTAGTATCTTCTGGCTACGGTCCATATCCGTTGTATCAGTAGCCTTGAAAGGTTTCAGAAAAAGTCAGGACAGAAATTAACATCACAAGAGAAGAGAGAGTGCAGATATGGTAGACCGCGAAAATAAAAACGATCCACTACGTCAAGATAACAAGCGGCCAAGCGATCGAGATGATCGACGGAGGATTGAAACAACAAGAAGCGGCAAGACTCCGGCAGAAGATCGGGCCCGTTCCTCCTCCGAAGAGAGATCCCGGAGTGCTTCGGGAGACGCTTCGCGACGATCTGGTCCTAGAAAATCAATGGAGGATGAACCCCGTGATGTTTCAGGTATCAATCCTCAACGAACAGCGGCCGATACGCCACCGCCAGTCGGTAACAGGCCTCGTTCAGCAGCAGAAGACCGTCCCGGAAGATCCAGCTCCGGTCGGAATTTGGGCGAGCAGCCGCCTGCTCCTCAAGGCACTACCCGCAGAACAGAGAGATCAGCCGAAACCGGTTCATCAGGAAGAGGATCAGGCAGCAAGCGCCTGCGTCAGGATGACCGGGAAGATTGGTCAGGCTCGTCAACCGGAAGCAGCCACAGGCCGGGTATCCTCTCTGCACTGTTCAGAGATCGTGAAAGTGCTGAAGATGCCTACCAGGCGACACTGGATCGTGACTATGAGCCCGACGAGGTCAACATCGTCATGTCCAAAGAGACCCGTGAACAGTACTTCCACGACAGGAGTGAAGGGAAGAGTGAAATGGGCAACAAAGCTCTGGAAGGAACGGGTGCGGGATCTGCAATTGGTGGTGGACTGGGGGCTGCCGCAGGTATACTGGCAGCCATCGGAACCAGTATTACGGTACCGGGCCTGGGCCTCGTCATCGCTGGTCCGCTTGCAGCTGGTCTGGCTGGTGCTGGTGCAGGTGGTATTACCGGAGGCATCATCGGTGCTCTGGTGGGAGCGGGGATTCCGGAAGAGAGAGCAGAGACCTATGAGTCTGGTATCGATGAAGGTCACATCGTTCTGACGGTGAGGCCACACAGTGAAGAGGATGCCCGGGAGCTTGAAGATGAGTGGCGCAAGCACCAGGGTGAAGAGATCCACCGGTCTCTTGAAAATGTCTGAAGCGGCTGAACAAACTTCTGATCCGGGGTATCATCTGATGCCCCGGATGTTGAGGGAGATCCGGACAATTTCATAAAAATCGGCATAAAAGGTGTCACAGGCGGTTCGGTTTTGACAGCAGACTCCCCTGTCTCTACACGCATCCATGTTGCCGGAGCATCCTCTAGCAGCCACACCCGGAGTTTCAACCAAGAGTTTCAAACAGTGCAGCCACATGAACAGCTAACCCTGAAAAATGACAAGAGTGACTCCTGCCTGATATGAAAAGTACGATCTATGTCATAGCCGTTATTCTGATCATCATCTGGGGTATCGGTTTCTTTGTCTACAGCTTCGGAGCGATCATTCACCTGTTGCTGGTTATCGGCCTGGTCAGTGTCATCCTTTTGATGGTGAAACGTGATCGAAAGAGACAGATGGACCAGTACGACTCAACAGATTCCGCACCACCACCCCGACCGGAGTAACGGCCGCGGTCAGGCAAGTTCTCCATGCATCGATTTCGTTTCGCTGACCACTTTCTCCTGAACCGTCGACGGTACCGGCGCATAGTGATGGAAAGACCTCGAGAGTGATGCACTCCCCTGGGTGATCGATTTCAGCCGGCTGGCATAGGTGTCCAGCTCAGCCAGCGGTACATGTGCGTTGGCCATCTGAATTGAACCATCCGAGTCCATTCCTAGAATCTGGCCACGACGGGAGCTGAGATCGCTCAACACATCCCCCATATAGAGAGATGGAACCTGTACATGCACCTCATACACCGGCTCAAGCAGGCGTGGCGAGGCAGTGAGAAACCCCTCTCTGAACGCCATCCGGGCCGCCGTTTTGAATGCAGCTTCATTGGAGTCCACCGGATGCATGGATCCGTCAAAGACCGATACCCGGATATCTCTGGCAGGACAACCGCACATCGGACCGTTCTCCATCTTCTCCATCACCCCTTTCAGAATGGCAGGCATGAAGCGGTTGTCGATGACACCGCCCACAATACAGTTCCTGAATACGAGCTTTCCACCCCAGGCCAGATCAATCTCCTCCTCATCTCTGACCGTCAGATCGCCCGGTTCCGGCATTTGGGCTTTCAGCGGTTCAAGCAGCAGATGCACCTCCGCAAACTGACCGGCTCCGCCCGACTGCTTCTTGTGTTTATACTGTGCACGGCTGGAGCGGGTGATCGTCTCCCTCCAGGGGATCCTTGCGGGTGCAAATTCGACATCCAGTCGGTGCTCGTCCCTCAGCCGCTGGAGCACGACAGCCAGATGCTCCTCCCCCATTCCGTGCAGGATCACCTGCCGGAGCTCCTGGTTGTGCTCCACCTGCAGAGCGGGATCCCCCATCCGGATCTGGGCCAGCGCAATCCCCAGACGATCTTCATTTCCCTCCCCGGCCAGGTTCAGCCCCTTTCTGATCACAGGTTCAAGTACGGGTGGTTGCTGAACCCGGTAACGGAACCCATCCGCAGCGAGGGTATCGCCTGCCGCGACATCTTTCAGTTTCAGTGCAACACAGAGATCCCCTGCCGGAACCTGAGTCATCTCCCTGCGTTCAGACCCGATACAGACAGCCAGCGGTCCCAGACGAACCGAACGTCCATCCCGCCGGTTCTCGAGGTCCACCCCCTGATGAATCCGTCCGCTCATCACCTTCATGGCGCTCAGCTGCCCCACATGCTCCTCTGTCCAGGTTCTGAAACAGTACACTCCGTCTGAACCATCCGGATCCATACGGATGGGTTCACCCTGGTCCGACTCAAGGAACGAGGCCTCCAGGGGCGATGGAAGATTGTTGGAGATGAAGCCCATAATGCGGCCGGACCCCATATTGTTGATGGCTGATGTACAGAAGACGGGGAACAGCTGGCGCTGGAGAATGGTACTCTGCAGCCCCTCCCTCATCTGATACTCATCCAGAGTACCCTGTTCAAAGTAGAGATCCATCAAGGTCTCGTCATTCTCGGCGATCGCCTCAATCAGTTGATTCTGCAGAAGCTCTGCCTGTGCCTTGTGCGACTCCGGAATCGGCAACTTGTCCGGCCGGCCGCCACCTTCCGGAAATTCATACATCGTCATCTTCAGCACGTCTATGATCGCATGAAAATCCTCCCCCTCACTATATGGGTACTGAACCACCACCACTGAGCGTCCGGCAAGCTCTTTCAGCATGTCTATAGATCTTTGAAAGTCTGATCGCGGGGCGTCCAGCCGATTAACTGCAATCAGCGCCGGCAAACCCAGTCTCTTCCCCTCGTCCCACAGTGCAGATGTGGCCACCTCCACTCCGGTTTCGGCATTGATCACAAACAATGCAGTGTCGGCAACCGGGAGGCTTCCCACCACCTCTCCATAGAAATCGGGGGTTCCAGGTGTGTCTAGCAGATTGATCTTCACCCCTCGCCAATCCAGGTGGAGCAGAGAGGTGAACAGTGACTTCTGCTTCTCCTTCTCGATCGCATGAAAATCCGAAACAGTGCTTTTTTCCAGAATGGATCCCCGACGGCCGATCATACCGGATTCAAACAGCATCGCTTCGGCCAGTGTGGTCTTTCCCGATCCGGAGTGGCCGGCGAGAATGACATTACGGATAGAGGATGGGTTGTATGCAGTCATAATTGGAGCGGATTAGAGGGTGGAAGAGGTGTGTTTGCGATCGTGAAGATGATCTGGTCATACCATGCAGCCGCGAAGGTGTTGGTCGAAACGGGGGCAGAGATCGTCCCGGAAGTGGCGATAACGGAGATAGCATCCATGGGTTAAAGTCTCTTGCTAAGGCTCCTGATACCTGTACTGGCAAACTAACTCTCTGTACTTCAGAAACTCTCAATATAAAAGAAGGCTACTCCTAATTTACCAGCCTGAGCCAATTATTCAAGGGGAAACCTCGAAATACATTAAATTAGGCAGGGTTGGCGATTGCGGATCACACGATTATAACCCAATTTGAGGGCCTCTCTGCCGGAGGCAGTCAACACTGTTCAGAAATTTAACCAGATACGATGTTCTTCATCTTTGATATTGAGACGATTCCCGATTTTGCCTTTATCCGCTCTATGCTCGACTGCGACCCGTCTCACAGCGATGACGAGCTGCTGGTGATGGCGGGCGAGGAGCTGACCAGCAGCCGGTCCGGGTTTCTCCCGCCGATGTATCACCAGATGGTCTCCTGGGTCGGGCTCTGGATTGAGAATGACGGAAGGCCCCGTCAGAAAGCCGGCTGGAATGGGTCAGATGAAAAGCAGGGTCTTGAGAAGCTTTTCCACACGTTACAGACCTACAAGGACTATGGCCTGATCCATCACAATGGCCGGGGATTTGATCTGCCGCTTCTCACATACCGCGCCATGAAATATGGCCTGCAGATGCCTCACCGGCTAAATCATCGCGACATCCGTTATCGGTTCAGCAATGTGAATATCGACCTGATGGATCAGTTCAGCAACTACGGGGCCAGCTCCTTCCCCAAGCTGAAACATCTGGG
>Ga0209487_1001185_pt1 | contig 22333 bp, 18 predicted proteins | sample Poulit2012_FD_187524 | JGI IMG/M metagenome (GOLD analysis project Ga0209487, IMG submission 187524) | Agricultural soil microbial communities from Georgia to study Nitrogen management - Poultry litter 2012 (SPAdes) (version 2) | ecosystem: Environmental > Terrestrial > Soil > Agricultural land...
TCCCCAAGGTAAAGCTTAGCGCGGCCGACCACCAGCCTAGGGCAGCACTCAAGACAGCAAACAGCATGACCACGCTAGCAATGACCATATTGCGACGGTTGGGCACGCGTAACTCGCGGGTGGCCAATGAGGCGCAGCCGCTGCTTTGGGCAAACTCAAGAATATTTTCCGGCGCACCTTGCATGAGCAAGACATCGCCCGTACGCAATAAGGTAGCCCGCGGGCGGGCGCGAAGCCTCTTGCCCTGCCTTGAGATGGCCAATAAGTTAATCTGATAACGGCTACGTAGGCGTACATCCGCGGCACTGCGCGCAATCAACATCGAGCCTGGCAGGACAACCAGCTCGACTAACTCGGTGCGGCTGTCCTCAACGGTTTCTTTTTTGCCCTCTTCGGCCTCAGGCTCTTGGTCAGTTGTTTGTTCGTCTACTTGTGCCGAGGTGCCATCGAGCTCGCCTGCCGCTAAGGCTGCTGGGGGCAGGGCCGTAGATGACACGGCCTTGGTTTGGGCAGCAAAGCGGGCTGTTGTTTGGGGGGCGTTGGCTAGGCTGCTGTCCGTACTTTGGGCAACATTGTCTGCTGCGGTCTCTGGGCTGTCTTGGGCCCGTTGTGTTGCTTGGTTATCATTAGTGCTTTTGCTGCTGGTTTTGGGCTTGTCCTCGTTAAAAACAAGGCCCAGGGTACTTAATACTTTGGTGAGTTTTTTAGGGTCGGCCTCGAGCAAAAGCACGTCGTGGGGGCGTAGCCTAAGGGTGCGATGGGGCACATTAATACGCAGTTGCTGACGCAAAAAGCCCACGATTTGGGCATCAGACTCTAGTAGCTGCTCTTCTAACTCGGCAATGCGCATGCCCACCGCTTTGGTGTCAGGCAAGACACGGGTCTCGGTCAAATAGGTGGTGGTGCCCAAGCCGCTGGCACCAGTTTGTAGCCGTTTGGGTATGAGTTTGGGCCCCAACCAAGAAATAAATAACACCCCAAGCACCGCAACCGTGCCGCCTACAGGGGTAAAGGCAAACATAGAAAAGCCCGATTGGCCAGCCTCTGCCTGGGCCCTAAAGCTAGAAACAATAAGGTTAGATGGGGTACCAATGAGGGTGGTCAACCCCCCTAAAATGGTACTAAAGGCCAAAGGCATGAGCATGTGGCCAGGGGGCATTTTGAGGCGTTGGGCAGTTTGTAAGGCAATGGGCATGAGTAAAGCCAAGGCCCCAACATTATTCATGAAGGCAGAAAAAAAGGCCCCCAGCGCCGAGACCGATAAGATGGCCAAAACATGCGAGCGCGTTTTGGGTAGGGCATGCTCGGCAATTACATCGACTAGACCGGTACGCTCGAGTGTGTCGCTCAGGATCAACACCCCAACCACGGTGACCACTGCAGGGTGGCTAAAGCCTATAAAGGCCTCTTGGCCGGGCACCAGCCCTACCGCAGTGCAAGCCAACAAGGCCGCGACGGCAACCACATCGTGACGCCAACGGCCGTACAAAAACAAGGCCACAGTTAGGCCTAAAATTGCCAATGCAAGCCATGCACTATGCAGCATCAGTTTCCGCCCAGAAAAATCATGCAAGGCTTATACTCTACTACAAATAGTTCGCCGAACCCATTATGTTTTTCATCAGCAGCGGACTTTGCTATTTTTCTTTATGATGCCAAGTGGGGGAAAGGGATGTTTTATGAGCACAAAAATTCAGGCCTAATTTCTAGAAAGCGGTTTGTATTACGTTTGTTATGGCATTTTTTATTGGCCTTAGTAATTATTTTTCTCACGCTTTCTGTGGGGGTGATCGGGCATTTTTTTTGGGGGGGCGAAAGCCTACATGACGCCGTATTAAACGCGGCTTTCGTTATGGGGGGCTTAGGCATTGTCGAGGTGCCCACCGACCCCAAAGGCAAGTTTTTCTATGCCTTTTATGGCATTTTTGTGGGCCTGAGCTTTGCCGCATCTATAGGCATTGTGTTGGCCCCGGTTGCGCATCGCGTGATGCATATGCTGCATTTGGACGAGGTCATCATCGAGGATGATGAGGGTGACGAGGTGATGGTTGTAGAAAAATCTGAGCAATAGCACAGACGCAGCCCGTACTGATTATGAATATTCGCTTTTTAGAAACCTTTGTGTGGGTGGCCAATTTAGGTAGCTTTAGTGCTGCAGCAGCCAAGTTGCATGTGACTCAGGCAGCGGTTTCGGGGCGTATATCAGCTTTAGAAAAAGATTTGGGGCAAAAATTATTCGAGCGTGGGGCGCGTACGATCAGGATGACGCCCGCCGGGCAAACGCTGTTACGTTTTGCCAAGCAAATGCTTGATCAAGAGCGTGACCTAAAGCACGCCTTGCGCCAATCACCCTTTGCCCAAGAAAGCATCCGCATCGGGGTGATTGAGTCTATTGTCCATACTTGGTTTTCATTATTTATTAGGCGCCTGCATCAAGAGCACCCCTTTCTCGAGATCGAGCTTACCGTCGAGTCATCACGACGTTTGCACGATTTGCTCAAACGCGGGCAGATTGATTTGGCCCTGCAAACCGACCCTGTCTTAGATGAGGGGTTACGCAACTTGCCCCTTGGTGCATTAGGGATGAACTGGATCGGTCTTGAGCAAAAATGCGATTGGCAGCCTATTAGTCTCGAGGATTTGTGTGCGCAGTGGCCTATTGTAACTTTCCCGCGGCACTCCCAGCCCCACTTGTCATTGTTGCGCGTACTCGAGGTTGAAGGGGTAGATGATGCCCGTATTAATTTTGTTTCCTCTATTGCGGCGAGCTTGCAGCTCATAGAAGAGGGCTTAGCAGTAGGCGCCCTACCCGAAGCAGCCTGCATCAAAGAGGGTGCCCACCGCCCGCTGACCATCGTACCCTGCATCGCACAACTGCCCAGCTTGCAGTTAGTGGTGAGTTGGCGGGTCAAACCTTTGCATAGTTTGTCAGAAATTGTCGTGGATACTGCCTTAAAAGAAATGCGCTCTTATGCACAACAAAACCCCACGGCCATCGCACCTGTTGCGCAGGGTGTATTCAAGCCCTAGTCTTTCTTGTAGAGCTAGGGTTTATACCCTAATCATCCACAAGTGTTTTTCGCTAAAATAATCTAAGCCTATGTTTTGCAAGGCGTTTGCTACCTATAAGGTTTTCTTATGGTTGCGGGCGAAAAAAAATCGCTTGTGCCTTTCCCCATGGGCTTTTACATTGGGGTATATCATTAGGTCTTAAGGAACACATTGTGGCAGTCAAACTTGCATCGGGTCAGTCGGCACCGGCCGAGTTATTCATCTGGACAGATATCGACCCCCAACACGACAAAGATTTCAACCAATGGTACGAGCAAGAGCATATGCTCGAGCGTGTGCGCATACCGGGCTTTGTTTGGGCGCGGCGTTATCGTGCCGTGCAGGCCGAGCGGCAGTACTTGGCTTTATATCGCACGCAGCAGTTGGCTGTATTTAATAGCGCGGCCTATCAGCAGGCCTTTCAGCACCAAACACAGTGGTCTTTACAAAACTTCGAGCGCATGCAAAATACGATGCGCCGGGTGATGACCTCTACCTTGTTTGGCGCTGCAGTAGGTACGGGTGCGGCATTGGCCTTGGTTGCCTTGTCGACTACCGAGCAGGCCATACAAGCAGCCCAGTGGGGGCTCGAGCATGCAGCCGATCTGCAGTCGGTGGTATCGATGCGGGTGCTTTTGCCCGACCCTCAACTGTCTACCCCATTGCCATCTGAGCCGACCGAGGGGCGGGTATTGCAGCCATTTTTCGTGCTTGAGGCTACCGATACCCAAGCCGTACAGCAGGCGGCGCAGCAACTGGGGCAGAGTTTGGGCTTGTCGGCGCAGGCCATCTCTGTTTTTCAGCTCTTATGGGAGCTTCGTGCTGCCGATCTCCCAACCGAGGCTGCTGACAGCTAATGGCTGCGGCCTGCTGCTTTTCCCTTTGCTTAGTAGTGTATCAATGCTTAACAGCAGGGTGCACATTACACTAAGGCTGTTACGCATAAAAACAATCGCTTATAAAATCTAGCGAGTTGCTATTCACTAACGAGGATGATTCACAAATGAGGCCATCTTTGGCCTTTAGTAAAACCCACAAGAGGAGCATTCAATGATTAAAAAACTATTAACCGCTGCCTGTTTAACTGCTATGGCGAGTATGGCCACAGCAGCAACAACCTGGACCATGAGTACCGAGCAGCCCGATAACAACTATCTGACGCAAAATGCCCGTCAGTTTGCCGAGGACATCAAAGAGGCTACTGATGGCGAGTTGGTGATCAACGTGCAATCCAATAGCGTCCTGCTCAAGCGCCCCGAGGTCAAACGCGGGGTACAACAAGGGGTTGTGCATTTGGGCGAGATGCTGGTGTCAACCATTGGTAATGAAGACCCAATGTTTGAGGTCGATAGTGTGCCTTTCTTGGCCTCGTCTTTTGACGAGTCAGAAAAACTCTGGCAGCTAAGTAAGCCCATTTTGGCCGATCGTTTAGACAAGCAAGGCATCATTTTGCTTTATGGTTCGCCTTGGCCACCGCAAGGCATTTATGCCAAAAACGAGGTGAGCTCGCTTGATGATTTATCTGGCGCCCGCTTCCGTGCCTACAGTGCTTCGACCAACCGTCTGGCCTCTTTAATGGGCACTACCCCCACTACCGTACAAACACCCGAGGTGCCGCAGGCCTTTTCTACTGGTGTGATTGATTCCATGTTGACTTCTCCTGCTACTGGGGTTGACTCACAGGCTTGGGATTATGTCGATCACTACTACGATGCGCAGGTGTTTATCCCGCAAAGCTTTGTCATTGTTAACAAAGGTGCTTTTGAGCAGTTGCCCGAAAATGTGCAGCAGGCCGTGCTTGATGCCAGTGCCAAGGCCGAAGAGCGTGGTTGGCAAATGGGTCGCGAGCTCACAGCCGAGCTGACTCAAACCTTAGCTGATAATGGTATGCAGGTGCACGAGCTGCCCGCAGGGCTACGTGCCGAGCTCGAAGAGATTGGCAATGTAATGGCCAAAGAGTGGGTAGAAAAAGCAGGTGATGCCGGCGCCCAACTACTCGACGCCTACAATCAGCAGTAATGGTTGAATCATAATGAAATGGCTTGAACACTTAGCCAAGGCGTGCGGCGTTCTCGCCGCCGCCTTTTTGGTTGCATTGGCAGTGGTGGTTTTGGCGCAAATTATTAGCCGGTTATTTGGTCGCCTTGTCCCATCTGCCGATGACTTTGCTGCATGGGCCATGGCCTCGTCTGTATTTTTAGGCTTGCCCTATGCGTTGTTGCGCGGTGATCACATACGCGTGACATTGGTGCTGCAGGTTTTACCCCAGCGTTTGCATTATTGGTACGAGTTGCTCGCCACCCTTATCGGTCTGGTGGTTTCGGTTTGGGGCTCGTATTACTGCATAATTTTTGTTTACGAATCCTATATTTTTAATGAGCTTGCTCCGGGGATGGTGCCCGTGCCGATGTGGATCCCCCAAATTGGCATGCCCATTGGGTTGGTTTTATTTACCCTCATGCTGCTACGGCGCTTTATATTTTGCCTGCGTGGTCTTCCCCTAGAGGAGTCAGAAAATGGTTGATATCTACCAAGCGCTGCTGCTTTTGGTTGGGCTTGTTGTCCTGCTTAGTTTGGGGGTTTGGGTCGCTTTAGTACTCGTGGCCTGTGGGGTGTTATCTATTTATTTCTTTTCTATGGCACCAGCCGGTACGATCTTTGCCACCAAGGCTTGGGACGCCTCATCAAACTGGGCCTTAACGGCCTTGCCTTTGTTTATTTGGATGGGCGAGATCCTCTACCGAACCCGTTTAGCCGAAGACATGTTCCAAGGCTTGGGGCCTTGGGTTCAAAGGCTGCCTGGGCGCCTTGTGCATGTTAATGTTTTTGGCTGTGGCATTTTTGCAGCGGTGAGTGGTTCCTCTGCTGCGACAGCAGCCACTATTGGGCGCATTTCATTGCCCGAGCTCAAGCGGCGTGGTTATGACGACAGCATTAGTATTGGGTCATTGGCTGGGGCGGGTACTTTGGGTCTGCTGATCCCTCCTTCAATAGTCATGATTGTTTATGCCGTTGCTGCGCAGACCTCTATTATTAGACTGTTTATTGCCGGTATTTTGCCAGGCATCATGCTGATGCTGCTTTTTTCTGCTTATATTGGCTTGTGGTCTTTGCGCCACCCACAGCGTGTCCCCAGTGATGTCGAGATTATTTCCCTCAAAGAGCGTCTTTGGCGGTTGCGTCTGTTGTTGCCCGTCGTGTTGTTGATTTTGGCTGTCATCGGTTCTATCTACGCCGGGATAGCTACTGCAACTGAGGCAGCGGTAATTGGGGTGGTGGGTTCGTTGGCGATTGCTTTGGTCGGGGGCTCGCTGACTTGGAAAAACTTTTCTGCTAGTTTGATGGGGGCCGTACGCACCTCGTGCATGATCTCTTTTATCTTGATTGGGGCTGCCTATCTTACTAGTGCCATGAGCTTTACCGGCTTACCCGCCAATATTGCTGCCTGGATCAGCTCATTGGGTTTGAGCACCTACGCATTAATTGCTGTACTGACCGTGTTCTTTGTATTGATGGGTGCGTTTTTAGATGGGATATCTATTGTTGTACTCACCACTTCGGTGTTATTGCCTGCTGTGGTAGCCGCGGGCATTGACCCCATTTGGTTTGGTGTGTATTTGATCCTCACCGTTGAGATGGCCCAAATCACCCCACCTATAGGTTTTAACCTATTTGTGATTCAGGGTATTACAGGTAAAAACCTCTTTGAGTTGGTACGAATGTCATTCCCATTTTTCTTGATATTGGTGCTGGCCACAATTTTGGTGACCATCTTCCCCGATATTGTTCTCGTTTTACCGCGTGCCATGTAATGTTTAATCCATAGGTCTTGATTAATCAGAGATCGTAGGCTGATGTTTTGCTGCCCATTGGGCGGCAGACAGGGGCACGTTTCGTATATATTTTTCCACATATTGCATAGATAGGTTGCTTTAGCAATGAAGGCTGTTTCTCAAAACCATTCTGGTAAGTCGCCACAAAAATGGCAGTTTTGGATTGATCGCGGGGGTACCTTTACCGATATTGTGGTCCGCCGCCCCGATGGTGAGCTGCTCACCCACAAGTTGTTGTCTGATAACCCTAGTCAGTATCCCGATGCGGCCTTGGCAGGTATCCGTACCATGCTGGGTATCGGGCTCGATGAGCCTATCCCCACCGAGTTGCTCGAGGTGGTCAAGATGGGCACCACCGTGGCCACCAATGCTTTGCTCGAACGCAAAGGCGAGCCAACGGTGCTGTTTATTACCAAAGGGTTTAAAGATGCTCTACAAATCGGCCATCAGGCGCGGCCCGATATTTTTGCTCGGCAAATACATGTGCCGCAGGTATTGTATGAGCGTGTCGACGAGGTCGACGAGCGGCTATTGCCTGATGGTACAGTATTGCGCCCCCTCAATGAGGCCAAGGTACGGGCACAATTAGCCGAGGCCTACGATGCGGGCTATAGAGCCATAGCCATTGTGCTGATGCACGGTTATAGGTATACCGAGCACGAAGAGCTCATCGCCCAATGGGCAGCTGAGCAAGGCTTTAGCCAGATTTCGGTCTCTCATCGTACCAGCCCACTGATGCGTATAGTGGGTCGCGGTGACACAACGGTGGTCGATGCGTATTTATCACCTATTTTGCGTCGTTATGTTAATCAGGTTGCTAGCGAGCTTGAGCAGGTGCGCCTGATGTTTATGCAGTCTAATGGGGGGTTGACCTCTGCTCATCAGTTTCAGGGCAAAGATGCCGTGTTATCGGGCCCAGCGGGCGGTATTGTTGGCATGGTGCGTACCGCCGAGGCCTTGGGTATCGATCAAATCATTGGCTTTGATATGGGCGGCACCTCTACTGATGTCTCGCATTATGGGGGCGAGTTTGAGCGGGTCTTTGATTCCGAGGTTGCAGGGGTGCGCTTACATGCGCCCATGATGAATATCCACACCGTGGCAGCAGGCGGGGGCTCGGTGGTGTATTTTGATGGGGCGCGTTTGCGGGTCGGGCCCGACTCAGCCGGGGCCTACCCTGGGCCAGCAGCCTATCGCAATGGCGGGCCACTAACCGTGACCGATTGCAATGTGATGTTGGGCAAAATACAACCTGAGTTTTTCCCCAAAATCTTTGGCCCGCAGGCCAATGAGGCACTTGATAGCGATATTGTTAAACAAAAATTCCAACAGCTTAGTGATGAGGTCTTTGCCGCGACGGGGCAGCGCAGTAGTGCCGAGGAGATTGCCGAGGGCTTTATCCATATTGCTGTCTCGAATATGGCCAATGCCATTAAAAAAATCTCTATAGAGCGAGGCTACGATGTAAGCAAGTATACCCTTGCTTCATTTGGGGGGGCAGGGGGGCAGCATGCCTGCTTGGTGGCTGATGCATTGGGCATTTCGCAGGCGTTGATCCACCCCTTTGCCGGGGTGTTGTCTGCCTATGGTATGGGCTTAGCTGATATTACCGCCATGCGTGAGCACAGTGTTGAGCTACCACTTAAAGAGCAAAGCATGGCCCATTGTCAGCAGCTACTCGACCGCCTCCAAGCCGAGGCGCGCGAAGAGTTATTGGCCCAAGGGGTGGCAGCAGAGCAAATTGATTATGTGTTGCGTGCCCATGTGCGTTATGACGGTACCGACTCGCCATTGTTGGTGCCCTATGGCAGCGTGCAAGAGATCAAAACGGCCTTTGAGCAGTCGTATTTGCAGCGTTATAGCTTTTTGATGCCCGAAAAGCCCATCGTCATCGAGGCCGTATCTATAGAGGCCATTGGCCAAAGCGGACAACGCATCGACAAGCATGATCTCAGTGCTTTACCCACCCCCGAGCAGGCCCCTACCGCTGTGGCCCATGTGCAGCTATTTTCGCATGGTCAAAGCCATGACACCCCTGTTTATCAGCGTGATGATCTACAAGTTGGCAGCAAGATCATGGGTCCAGCCATTGTTTGTGATACCAACGGCACAACAGTGATCGAGCCCGAATGGCAATTACAAATTTTGGCCGCTGGCGAGTTTTTGCTGACGCGCGCAGTAGCGCGTGCGCAGCAGTATGCCATTGGTACTGAAGTTGACCCTGTGATGCTCGAGATTTTCAACAACCTATTTATGGCTGTGGCCGAACAAATGGGTGCGACCTTGGGCAATACTGCTTTTTCCGTCAACATCAAAGAGCGTTTGGATTACTCTTGTGCCATTTTTGATCAAGAGGGCAATCTAATTGCCAATGCGCCGCATATGCCTGTGCATCTGGGCTCAATGGGCGAAAGCATTCGCACGGTTATCGAGCGCAATGCCGGGCAGATGCGCCCTGGTGATAGTTATGTGCTTAACGATCCTTATAACGGGGGCACCCATCTACCTGATATCACTGTGGTTACCCCAGTATTTGATGAGGCCAAAGAGCAGATCTTGTTTTATGTGGCCTCACGGGGCCATCATGCCGATGTGGGCGGTATTACGCCCGGCTCGATGCCGCCAATGAGCAAAACTGTCGTTGAAGAAGGGGTGCTCATTGATAATTTTAAATTAGTTGAAAACGGGCGTATGCGCGAGGCCGAGTTACGACAGCTATTAGCGGACAGCCCTTATCCGGCCCGTAATCCCGAGCAAAATATCGCTGATTTGCGCGCGCAATTAGCGGCAAACGAAAAGGGTGTACAAGAGCTACACCGCATGGTGCGCACCTATGGTTTAGATGTGGTGCATGCTTATATGCAGCATGTACAAGACAATGCCGAAGAGGCGGTGCGACAGGTGATTGGGGTGCTTAATGATGGGCAGTTTCGTTACGAGCTAGACAACGGTGCGCATATACAGGTGGCGGTACGGGTCAATCACGATGAGCGCAGTGCCGAGGTGGATTTTACCGGCACTTCAGCTCAGTTAGAGGATAACTTTAACGCCCCTGCAGCTGTGTGTATGGCTGCAGTGTTATATGTATTCCGTACCTTGGTTAACGATGAGATACCCATGAATGCGGGTTGTCTCAAACCCCTAAAGGTGATTATTCCAGAGGGTTGCATGCTTAACCCTAGTTACCCTGCGGCGACCGTGGCGGGTAATGTAGAAACCTCGCAGTGCATTACCGACACCTTATATGGCGCGCTGGGGGTGATGGCTGCTGCCCAGGGCACGATGAATAACTTCACCTTTGGTAATGAAAACTACCAATACTACGAAACGATTGCGGGGGGGTCTGGGGCCGGTTTTGAATACCGTCAAGACGGTACGCGTCATTATTTTGATGGCACCGATGTGGTACAAACCCACATGACCAACTCGCGCCTGACTGACCCCGAGGTGCTTGAGTGGCGTTACCCTGTTTTATTAGAAGAGTTTTCTATTCGCGCACATAGCGGGGGGCAAGGTAAAAATCGAGGGGGTAACGGCGCAACAAGAAAATTACGCTTTTTAGAGCCGATGACCGCAGCGATTTTGGCTAACCGACGGCGCTTGGCCCCTTTTGGGCTCGAGGGCGGGGGCTCGGGCGAGGCCGGCAAAAACTACGTGTTGCGCCATGACGGCACACGCGTAGACCTAGCCGCTACGGGCTCTATAGCGATGCAGCCTGATGATGTATTTGTTATACATACCCCTGGCGGGGGCGGTTTTGGTGCCGCAACAGAGCCGTCTGAATAAAAATCTTTTGATCACAGGTTGGGGCAACGGGGTCAGTATCAAAGCAAATTGCAAATGGTTGGCTGATGCGCGCCATTTGCTCAGCGCTAATCATAGGCCGACCCTGCCCTAACTATTTGCTGCGCAGCAGTGTGCTAGCTTTTAATCTTGCAGGTGTTGATGCCCAAAATACTATATAAGGGGCAGTTACCAATAAGGCCTGTGGCTAGAGGGATGACCCCAATCCAGGCCCAAGCACCAAGGGTGCCCGTAATGGCCAACACAATGAGTACAATACCGACAATAATGCGCAAGGTTTTATCAATACCACCTAGGTTTTTCTTCATGTTGTGCTCCTGTTTGACACGTCTATTAGGGTAGTTTTGTCATTATAAATTGGTAGACAGCCAAAATAGATGACATGCTTAGTTGGTGTATGCCTTTTTGAGGCCGATATACCAAAACATATTTCGTATTGTATGCGCATTTTAAGGTTCTTGCTTTGCGAGCTGTCAAACGCTTGAGTCATCAAGGTTTTGAACGTGTATTGGGCTGCAAGGTCTTTGGTACGGTCGTTGGCCGTTTAATAATATAGCAATAGAGGGTTGAATGAGTGCAAGGGTTCGTTTAGCGGTGGTGGGTTGTGGGGCCATTGGCAGCACGCTTATAGAGTATTTGGGCAGTGCCGAGGCAAAGACGGGGGCTGCCGCACGGCTACAACTCAAATGGGTGATTGTGCCCGCTCGCTCGTTACAGCGGGTGGCTGATTTTTTACAGCGTTTGGGCCTTGAGGGGGTAGGGGTGCGCAGCGATCTAAGCGATTGTTATGCCGACATAGATGTGGTCATCGAGTGTGCAGGGCATGAGGCGTTAGAAATGCATGGGGTGCCGGCATTGGCCCAAGGTTGCTCATTGGTAGTGAGCTCGGTTGGGGCCTGTGCACACGAAACACTGCTCGCGCAGCTCGAGCAGGCAAGTGCTTTGGGGGGTGGGCGCATACAGTTTGTGGCCGGTGCAGTAGGGGCGATTGATGCCTTGGCTGCTGCCCGTCATAGTGGTCTTAGTCAGGTACAGTATCGTGGGGTCAAGCCTGCATTAGCTTGGTTAGGCACGCCTGCCGAGGCCTTAGTCGATCTGCGACAGCTTGATAAGGCCGAGGTATTTTTTACCGGCACAGCACGCGCAGCTGCCCAACAATACCCCCAAAATGCCAATGTTGCGGCGACGGTTGCCCTAGCGGGCCTTGGTCTTGACCACACCAAAGTGCAGTTGGTGGCTGACCCTAAGGCCAGCCTAAACAGTCATTTGGTCGAGGCACAGGGCGGGTTTGGGAGCCTGCGTTTTGAGGTGTTTGGCCGCCCCCTACCCGATAACCCTAAAAGCTCGGCCCTGACTGCCTATAGCGTGATCCAAGCGGCCTTAAACCTCGTGCAGCCATGGTATTTTTAGTCTGTTGTTGAGGGTTTAGAGGGGCGCTCATGAGTGGGCCGATTATTGGCCTCATAAAGCTTGATCACTGCCGAGAAATCTAGGCTAGGGTCATTATTTTGGGCAAAAAACTGATAGATTTGCTCGGCCATTGCACCCAGAAAAACAGGCTGTTGCGCGCTTTCGGCGGCCTTGAGGGCAAGACCTAGGTCTTTGTGCATCAAAGCGCTGGCAAAGCCCCCTGTATAGTCTCGGCTTGCCGGGGCGTCGGGGCAAATAGCAGGTACTGGGTTATTGACCTCTGAACTCCAGCAGCGTCCGCTCGAGTGGTTGATCACATGTGCCAGTTTGTCGGCTTGCATACCCAGGCGCAAACCCAAACTCATGGCCTCGGCCACCCCAATCATAGAGATGCCCAGCAGCATATTATTGGCGATTTTGGCCACCTGACCATGACCGTGGTCGCCACAATGAACGGTGTTTTTGCCCATTTGATCAAATAGGGGGGCGACCCGCTCGAGGGTATCGGCAGGCCCACCCACCATAAAGGTTAGACTGCCTTGTTTGGCTCCAACCGTACCGCCTGATACAGGTGCATCAAGCATAATTAGCTCATTAGCTTGTGCGGCTTGGGCAACTGTTTGGGCACTTTGGGGGTCAATGGTTGAGCAATCAACTAACACACAGGGCTGCCCTTTGAGGTGGGCGATAAGGCCAGCCTCACCTAAATAGACTGCTTTTACCTGCTGTGCAGCGGGTAGCATGGTAAATAAGGCATCGAGCTCAAGGTGGCCAAATTGTGCGAGATCATTTACGGCCTGTGCACCTTTTGCTGTGAGTTGTGCAACTGCTTTGGGGTCGAGGTCAGTGACAAAAAGTTCGTGACCATCGGCGACTAGGCGCTGTGCCATAAAGCCGCCCATATTGCCCAAACCAATAAAACCAATACGCATTATGCCCTCCTAGTGGCGATTACCTTGCCCGTAGGCAAGCAGTATTTACTACTGTTGATTACTATTAAAATTACGAAAAAAACGCTTAAAGCAAAAGATAAAGCAAAAGATAATTGTTATTACTTTATTATCGTTTTGCTATTTTTATTGCGTAGATGGGTTGGCCTCATCAGCCAGCAGTGATTGCCCATCAACAACTAATTTTTCAAGGTTCCAACGCTCAGTTTCAGGGTCAAAATTTAACTGTGCGCTAAAGGGTTTTTTGGCCTCGCCCTCAGTGCCATTTTCAAATACATCGCCCTGTATTTCAAACACACAGGGGCGCAGCACTTTGGAGCCCTCTTTTTTGGGGATGATAGGGAATTGCGCCCCCGGAATAAAATTGGTGATGAAATTTTGCGAGGCGTTATAGGCCGCCAAGATGTCTGTGCAGGTTTTGATATCTTTGTTGGCAATGCGCTCGGCGCGGTCCTCGGGGCTTTCATAAATAAAGCCATACCACAGTGCAACCAAGATAAAGACAATGGCCGAGCCCCACATGGTGCGTCGCGCACGCTGTCGACGTGCTTGGGCCGCATCGCCATCGAGGGCGGGTGTGGCCCGCGTGCCCTCGGGGTTGGCAGCATCTTTAAAGCCGGTGGCAAAGCCATATACCACCCCCACAAGTGCCAGTAAGGCAATAAACATCGCAAACTTGAGCATAAAAAAACCTTTAGTAAAAGTGGCCTCAATCGCATTAATTGTGGCAATTGCTCCTGCGGCGACCTAAGCCCTAGTAGCAGCTTTGGGGCGGGTGCCTAAGAGCATAAATGAATAGTAGCGCTGCTAGGTCTTGGGTGGAAGGGTTACCGACTTGATTTGGGCGTTTTTTTCTAGCTGTATAAAATTATCGACCGTGTTGAGCAAAGTTTCTAGTTGTTCGGTGCCGAGTACCTGCTCGAAATAGCGGTATTGTTGAGCAATCAAAGGGCTAGCTTGTTGGGCAATGTTGCGCCCTTTAGCTGTAATTTTTACTAATGCACGGCGCTGATCTCCCGGGAAAGGCGCGCGGATAATGAGATCGCGGGCCTCCATACGAGACAGCACCCCAGCCATGCTGGCACTGACTATTTGGCATTTTTCGCACAGTAGGCGGGGCTCGATGGCCTTTTCCTCGTAGACGGTACGCAGCACACGCCACTGCTGGTCAGTAAGATCAAAATGGCGAATAATCGGCCGAAAGTGATCCATAAAGGCCTCGCGCGCAATTAACAAGAGCTGGGGTAGGTTGCGGTACTGGGTGATATCCGTCATGGTAATGGCCAAAGGCTAATAGTATTAAGTGCAGAAATCAGATGTAGGCGATCAAATTAAAAATAGGGCATAAAAAGAAAACCGCTTGGTTATGCCAAGCGGTTTATTGTACTAAAGCTCGTACATAGAGTCATACTAAATATTGAGTGGGTTAAAAGAGGCCCATGGGCTGCTCATCGTAGCTAACAAGCACACATTTGGTCTGCTGATAGTTGGCAAGTGCCATTTTGTGTGTCTCGCGCCCAATGCCCGACTGCTTGTAGCCCCCAAATGTTGCATGGGCGGGGTAGACATGAAAGCAGTTGGTCCAAACGCGCCCGGCCTTGATGCCACGGCCCATTTTGTAGGCGGTGGTGCCATCGCGTGACCAGACACCTGCCCCCAGACCATAAATGGTGTCATTAGCGATCTCTAAGGCCTCGTCAAGGTCTTTAAAGGTAGTTACGGCTGCAACGGGGCCAAAGATTTCCTCTTGGAAAACACGCATATCGTTTTTGCCCAATAGCAAAGTGGGTTGTATATAAAAACCCTCATCGAGCCCGTCGCCAGGGGTGTAGCGCTCGCCACCGGTCAGGCAGGTGGCCCCCTCTTCGCGGCCAAGGTCGATATAAGACATGATGCGATCAAATTGCTCTTGCGAGACCTGGGCGCCAATCATGGTATCGGCCTGTAAGGGGTGGCCCGTACGAATGTTTTCGACCCGCTCAATGGCCTTTTCTATGAGCTGTTCGTAGATAGACTCTTGAATCAGTATGCGCGATGGGCAGGTGCAGACCTCGCCTTGGTTGAGCGCAAACATAGCCAAGCCCTCGATGGCTTTTTCTAAAAAGGCATCGTCCCTGTCCATCACATCAGCAAAATAAATATTTGGGCTCTTGCCCCCAAGCTCGACTGTGGCAGGAATAAGATTATCGGCAGCTTGGTGCAAAATTTGCTTGCCCACTGGGGTTGAGCCAGTAAAGGCCACCTTGGCAATGCGTGGGTTAGAGGCCAGGGCCTGACCAGCCTCATCACCATAGCCATTAACAATATTGACTACCCCCGCGGGTAATAGGTCGCCAATTACCTCGATAAAAAGCAAAATCGATGCAGGGGTCTGCTCGGCGGGCTTCATCACTACGGGGCAGCCAGCTGCTAGGGCAGGGGCGAGCTTCCAGGCGGCCATCAAGATAGGAAAGTTCCAAGGGATAATCTGCCCGACTACGCCAATGGGCTCTTGGAAATGATAGGCCACATGCTGGCTGTCAATTTCGGATATACGCCCCTCTTGGGCGCGAATGCAGCCGGCAAAATAACGAAAATGGTCAGCAGCTAGGGGGATGTCTGCCGCGCGTGTCTCGCGTAGGGCCTTGCCGTTGTCAATGCTCTCGGCAACAGCAAGTAACTCGAGATTGTCCTCGATGCGATCGGCAATACGTAGCAAGATATTGGCGCGCTCGGTCACCGAGGTGTTGGCCCATTGGGCCTCGACAGCATGAGCAGCGTCTAGGGCAAGCTCGATATCATCTTTATTTGAGCGCGGTACGGTGCAAAACACCTCGCCCGTAATGGGTGAGATGTTTTCAAAATACTCGCCACTTACCGGGGGCACCCATTTACCCCCAATATAGTTTTCGTATTGGCTTTTGAAAGGAAAGGCTACATCTATACCGTGTTGCTTTAAATCGGTGAGTTTCATGGTTTGTCTCCTTGTGGGATTGTCGTGTCATTTGTTTTTTTTATAAATAGCTTTGGCTATTAATTTGATCTAAGGCGATAAGCACGTTTTTGTCAAGATTTTTTTGCCCTTTTCTATGCATGGGCGGGGGCTTAAGCGCTGTGCGATAAAACAGGGGTTGGGGTGGGGGGCAAAAAAGAGGCTCCAATAAAAAATGCGCCCAATAAAAAACGCCCCGCGCAAAAAGCAGCAGGGCGCTAAAGGCTAGGAAGCCTATGATGGTAGGTGTGGCAGCGGGTATTAGGCTGCGCAAGATAAACACTCGTCGGCCACCACTACCCCGCTCTTGGAATAGAAGTAGTACTGACTGAGAATGTTTTCGTCAAGGAATGCCATGGTCATGAGCTCGGCAATGAGGTCTTCTGAGCCCTCGTCAGCAACAAAGAAGTTAAGCGACTGACCTTGGCAGGTGTACTGCTGACGCAATGAGGCATGGCGCAAAATTACCTTTTGGTCGATCTCGTAGGCATTGAGGAAGACCTGCTTTTCCTCGGGTGTGAGCCAATCGACATGCTGTACGCTGCCAACATTGTTGATGACATCACGTACGGTTTCCTCGCTGTAGATGCCTTTGGCCTTCATGGTCTCGTAAAAGACTGGGGGGATGCGACGCAACTCGCCCACGGCAGAGGCCATATCAAATACCATGCCCGCATCGGGCGACCACGACTCGCTTACCCCGCCCATTAGTAAGGCAGTAGATTTGGTAGGCGCATAGGCCACACGGTGGGTATTGCGTACCCCATAGCCCTTGCACCACTCGGGCTCGCCGAATTTCTGTGCTAACCATTTTGAAGCCCGTAAGGACTCGTCATGGATGTGTTTGGCCATTTTGGTCGAGAGGAATTGTGCCTCGAGGCTACCGTAGGGGATGCCCTTAGACTGTAGATAGGTGTGGAAACCCATGGCGCCTAAACCAATGGCGCGCCCTTTGATGGTGAACTCGCGCACCTTTTCTAGGCCAGGAACCCCATAACTGTTTTTAATAAAGTCTTGGCACAGGCAATCGAGGAAAACAGTAGCGATAAAGACAGACTCAGAATCCTTGATTTTGTCCCAGTTGGCTAGGTTCATCGAGGCCAAAATACACGAGTAGGTGTACTCTTCGGAGCTATGCAGCATGATCTCGGTGCATAGGTTGGTGGCCTTGATGTCGAGCCCGAGGTCTTTGTACATTTGGGGGCGTTGGCGGTTGGCCTTGTCGATAAAAAAGAAATAGCCCTTGCCGGTTACGAGCTTGACATACAGCGCACGAGAAAAGCGACGCTGTGCCTCGGGATCGCCATTGCGTAAAGACTGAATAAAGTCGTCGCGTACAGTCCAACCAAAGTTTTTGCCATCGGGATCGCGCATGAGCATATCGACAGCCTCATCCCAGTCGGGGTGCTCGATGTCTAGATAGCAGGCCACAGCGCCGCGGCGGTTGCCACCTTGGCTGATCTTGGAGGCGCAGGTGAAGTAGTCTTCCATAACGGGTACTGGGCCGCTGGCCTTGCCGCCGGCACTGATTGGCGCGCCCCGGGGGCGAATGCTGCTAAAGTCGGCACTCGTACCAAAACCGTTTTTGGAAAGCAGCGCCATCTCTTTGAGGCCATCGTAAAAAGACACCACGCTATCGCCAACAAACTGCCCCGAGCAAGAAACATTCATGCCGCGGTTAGTGCCGGTATTAGATAGGGCGGGGGTGGCGGGCGACAAAATACCCTGCCAGAGCTCGTTAAAAAAGAGCTCCTCCCATTTGGCCTCTTCGCCCTCCATATATTGGGCCAAAGTGCGCGCAATGGTGCGGTGGCGGCCAAGTAGGGCAGGCTCGTCTTGGTACTGATAGTTTTCTTTAAATAGTTGCCAACCCTGGGTTATATACCAAGGGGGCAAATGACCACGCTCTTGGAGCTCTTTGCGCTCGGCGCTAAGGCGCTCGAACATTTGAATACGCTCTTCGCTGATGCCGGATTGCCTAAATGACATTTTCTACCTCAGGTCTAAAAGTAAGTTTGAAACGATCCCAGTTGCGGCGATACTGAATTTGTGTGCCAGCGAAAAAGTCGGGAACCTTGACGGTGTTGAGTTGGTTGTAAAACCAGCCGGAAATTAGGCCCGGCTCTTGGTCAAACATCTTGGGCATCTCGAGGCGCTCGAGCACGATATTGACCCGATCACGAACAAACTCTAATAGCTCTTCTTGGGTGACCACACGATTGCCTGGAATCTCGAACATGAGCTCGACAATACGGCTTTCGTGTAGGTATAGGGTCTCGGCCATCTTCCAGATAATTTCACGTAGACGCTCGTCGTCCTCGTCGGTGTGGTTACCTAAAGCACGGCGCTCGTGTTTGCACTCGTTGTGTAAAAAGCTTGAGGCAATAGAGTGGAAGTTTTCGTCTTTGGCTGAGGCATCAATGCCCGAGACAAAATGGGGGATTAAATTAAAGCCGCGGCTGTTAAAGCCCTTGAAAAAGCCAAAGGCAGAGTACAGCACTACGCCCTCGAGCAAAGCCAAGGCAGCGGTGACCTCGAGGGGGCAGTCGCCCTCGGCATAATGGTCGATAAAAGCAATGCGCTCGGCAAGCACGGGGTCTTTTTTCCACTGAGTGTAAAACTCATCGGTCGAGTTACCCATAACCACATTGCCAATATCGTAAAAAGGGGCATGTACGTGTAGCTCGACATCAGTAAATTTGGCGCACATACGGGCAATCTCGGGGCGGGGGAACATACGTGCAATCTTGCCCCCCCAGAGGTTTTCGCCACCAAGCATTAGCTCGTACTGGGTAAGAATGGATTGCGCGGTAATTACACCATGCAGCTCGGCCTCGGTGAGATTGAGTTTGAAATCTTGCTCGTCTTCCTCTACGCCAAGCTCTTCGGCGGTCCAATAGATGTCTTGTTGGCCGATAGCCATCTCGGTGGCCCATGGATACCGCGCAACGTAAGAATCGGTTGGGGTTTCTATTTGACTTTTGTAGCTCATAAGATCCTGACTGACAGTAAATTTGATTGGTGTAGGCACTTGTGGCCGCGTGGTCGGATAATGCCCAAAAAATGGGGACAACAGAGCCGAGCACGGCAATTAAGTGGTGAGATTTGTTGTTGGGTGGGTAGGCCAAATGAAAAACATGCTGCAAAAAGCTAATAACACAGTAAAAGTGTTATTTGGCAGTGCTTTAGGAGCAAAAGGTAGAAACAGCCTAAACTGTGTACACCACAACATTTAGTGTTTGATGTTTAGATATTACGCTTATATAGTGGTATTTGCAAATTGGCGCAAAAAAAATATGCCTATTTTAAAAGTAAAATGTATGCAAGCAAAAAGCAGCAGAAACGGCGCAAAAAGCGCAATTCGGTGCATTTGACCGTAAGAAATAGGGCGGCAAAACTAGGGTTTTTACGGTGAGTAAAATGCAACATCTAGGCGATTGCATAATGCGCAATAAACAGCTTTTGCACAACAGTCACAATCGGCAGGTAGCTAAACCCAGATTTTTGTTGTGAGTATTCAGCGCGCGGTTATTTTCCTTGCTATACTCAGCTTAGATTTAAAGGTGCATATGAAATGCATCTTAGTGTGAGAAATGTCCAACCCCCTTTTAAAAGGGTTTTTATGCGAGGTTGATTATGCTAGCAAGAATGTTTAAACGCTCGGTACAAAAAACCGAAACCATGCAGCTATTAGGCTTGCAGGGCCCCGAAAGCGCGACAGCTTTGGATCAGGCTTTATCTGGTTTGCCTGGGGTGTCTGAGGTATTGGTGTCTTTGGGTGATGAAAAAATCACTGTCACTTATGACACCGCCCAAACTGATATCCCTAAACTGCAATCTGCCATCAAAAACGTTGGCTACGAGGCGCTCAAGCCTGTACACGGCGAAGATGGCAACTGCTGTGGGGGCTGCACCGACTAATCTCCAAAGCGTGCATCAATGTGCGCGTAGCATTTAGGGATTAATCAGGCTTAGTTTAGGCCTTGGTTATTAGCCTAAACGAGCAAGATAAGGGTTTGATTGATTTACCCCCCAGCATAGGGGGTTTAAACGGGTCAACAGTAGGTTAGCAGTAGGTTTGCCTTGGGTCGTACACCACGACCCAAATTGCAAAAAATATAATCGCCTCTCATGCAGAGGCGATTTTTTTGTCTATCAGGCAAACAAAACCCTAATAAATAATAATAAGCAAATAAGAAAAACTTGTAAGGTGGTATTATTTCCTTTTGCACGGCAAACTGTAGGGCCTAAATAAAGTCAAAACAAATAATCAGCCCCGACCGTTTGGCTAATATTGTTTTGTGACCCCAGTCGCGGGTGGCAATCTACCTAAGTGTACAAGGAGCCTAATGACCCCACAAAGCATGACTAAACCCATGACGAGCCTGTCCGAAGCCGTTAGCAGTCACAACGGGCAGACACAATGGGCTCAAGAAATCGGTCATGCTGCCCCGCGCCAACCATCACTATGGTATGGCTTGGCCTTGGCTGCGGTAGTTGCCCTGTGCGCACTATTTTTAGGACGCCAACTGCCCACTATTGGCGGGCCAGTTTTTGCGATATTACTTGGTCTGATTATTCGTAATGTTTTGGGCGCACACCCTATATTTCGTCCAGGCTTGCAGTTTGCCGCCCATAGTGTGCTGCAATGGTCAATAGTGTTTTTGGGCTTTGGCCTTAGCTTTGGGCAGGTCTTAAGTACAGGCTTAGACTCATTGGCGGTTACCTTATCAACCCTTGCAGCGGCTTTTTTAGCAGCCTGGGGCCTAGGCCGTATATTGGGGGTTAGGGGCAAATTGCGTAGTCTCATAGGGGCGGGCACAGCCATCTGTGGGGGCTCGGCCATTGCTGCCCTAGCACCGATTATTCAGTCCAAAGAGCACGAGACTGCCTTAGCCATTGCCACCATATTTTTATTTAATGTGGTGGCTGTATTGATCTTCCCCTTTGTGGGGCACCTGCTCAATATGTCAGATGTGGGTTTTGGTTTGTGGGCGGGTACAGCTATTAATGACACCTCATCTGTAGTCGCTGCCGCCTACAGTTATAGCAGTGCGGCCGGTGACTATGCCACCATAGTCAAGCTCACCCGTGCCACCTTTATTATCCCCCTTTGCCTACTTTATGTCGGGCTGCAATGGCGGCAGCAGCGCAAAAACCAACAGCACTTTAGTCTTGTGCGCTTGATCCCTTGGTTTATTGTTTGGTTTGTAGGGGCATCTTTAGTGCGCTCAACCGGCCTGCTCCCCACTGAGGCGCTCGGGGCACTTAATCATTTGGCGCATTTCTTGATGGTGTTGGCTTTGGCAGCTATTGGTTTATCAAGCAATCTACGTGCCTTGGCCAAAACAGGCTGGCGCCCCCTTGTGTTGGGCTTAGGGGCGTGGGTGGCCGTGGTGCTGTGTAGCCTAGCTGTGCTGGGCCTAAGCGGCGGCTGGTAACTTTTTACAGCAGTCAACACCGCGCAAGGGCAACAGCACCCACACACACCCGAATAGGCCCACCTACGCCCTCACATACCCGAACCGCATTCAAATCGGCAAGCCTTCCTACAAATTGGTATATGGGCTTAAGTTAAAGAAAATGAATAAGAGTGCATGTTATATTTGCATCTATTGACGAGGGCAGACAATGCTGAGCAAGCATTTACATTTAGGCTTTGGGAATAATGATTCCACACCTTGGGCTCATTCAAGCAGGGCGTGGCAAATAGCACGATAAAATCAGCTTGGCTGCTTGGCTATATGCTAAGTAGCTGCACAGTTAAATGACTAAACTGCCTAATAGTCAAAAGGATGATTAAACAAAAGCTCGCTGCATTCCCCCGTCTGAACTTTAAAGGCTAGGTGGTGGGCTTTAATAGGTTGTTCATCAGCGTTGAGCTCGTGTCGGCGACGACATGGTGGCTTACACCAAGCATGTGAAACCCTTATTTAAATAAAAAACATGAAAATACTTGTTACCGGTTGCGCTGGCTTTATTGGTATGTATGTTGCCCAACGGCTGCTAAAAGACGGTCATGAGGTGGTGGGCATCGATAATCTCAATGATTACTACGACCCAGCTCTAAAAGAACATCGTCTTGCGCATTTACACCCCTATGAGAATTTTAAATTTCAACAGCTCAATTTAGCTGATCGGGAGGGCATGGCACAACTATTTGCCACCGAGGGCTTTGATCGGGTGATCCACCTTGCTGCCCAAGCAGGGGTGCGTTATTCGCTAGAAAACCCCTTTGCTTATGTAGACAGTAATTTGGTGGGCATGATGACTATTTTAGAGGGCTGCCGACACCATGATGTGCAGCATTTGGT
>Ga0209487_1001186_pt1 | contig 22332 bp, 21 predicted proteins | sample Poulit2012_FD_187524 | JGI IMG/M metagenome (GOLD analysis project Ga0209487, IMG submission 187524) | Agricultural soil microbial communities from Georgia to study Nitrogen management - Poultry litter 2012 (SPAdes) (version 2) | ecosystem: Environmental > Terrestrial > Soil > Agricultural land...
GGGAGTAGAAGAAATAGGTGCCGGCAGCAACCACGATGAGCGGCACGATCAGCGGCAGGAGGAGCACGCTGGTCACCGCCTTGCGAAAGGGCATGTAGGGGCTGCTGAGACCCAAGGCGGCCAGCGTACCAAGGAACGTCGAGAGCAGGGTGGCGGCAATCGCTACAGCCAAGCTGTTGCTGATCGCCAGACGCCAGTTGGGATTGGTCAGCAGCTCTTCGTACCAGCGCAGGGAATAGCCCGTACTCTGGAAGGTCAGCATCTCCTGGGTGAAGGTGAAATAGGGCTGAGCGTTGAAGGAGAGCGGGATGATGACCAGGATCGGCAGCATCAGGAAGACATAGATCATGATGCAGAGGAGGCGGTAAGCACTTCCCCAGATGGCGTAGCCCAACCCCTGCTGGGCGCCCTGCTGTCGATTGCGGTACCGCAACATGATCTAGCCGAACCGGATGCTGTCGCCGCCAACGAGGCGGGCATAGAGGACATAGAGCAGCAAGACCGCAGCGAGAATCACTCCGGAAAGGGCCGCCGCCAGTCCCCAATTCAGGGATTGCTGAATGTGATAGGCGACGAAGCTGCTGATGAACTGCCCGGTCCGTCCCCCGACCAGGGCCGGCGTGATGTAGTAACCGATGGAGAGGATGAACACCAGGATGCACCCGGCACCGATACCGGCCTTGGTCTGGGGCAGATAAACCCTGATGAAGGCCCGCAAGGGCGTTGCTCCGAGAGAGGCCGCTGCGCGCATGTGAACAGGCGGAATGCTCTTCATGACGCTGTAAAGCGGCAGGACCATGAAGGGTAGCATGATGTGGGTCATCGCCACGATCGTGCCCGTCATGTTGTGCATCATGCGCAAGCGCGCATTGTCTTCCAGCAGGCCGAGGGCCACCAGCAGGTCGTTGACCACTCCCTGTTGCTGCAGCAGCACGATCCAGGCAGCCGTTCGGACAAGCAGTGCCGTCCAGAAAGGTAACAGCACCATGATCAGGAGCAGATTGCCCACGGCCGGGCGACTGTTAGCGATCTGGTAGGCGATCGGGTAGCCAAGCAGCAGTGCCAGAACGACGATCAGGGCGCTGGCCCAGAGTGTCCGGCCGAACAGCATGACATGCACCTGCTCATAGTCCGGCCGCGGCACGATCTCCCCTTGCGCATCATAGCGAAGGTCGAAGGCAGCGAGATAATGCCGTAACGTAAAGGCTTCTCCCAAGACCTTGAGGTTCGACCAGAATTCCCGATCGCCCCACTGGGAGTGGATCGAGGTCAAGAGTTCTCGATGCGAGGCAGCCGTCAGATCCGAACGGTCTTCGAGTGCATTGGCAGTACGGAGGAGGACGGTTCTGGCGCCGGCCACCTCGTGGTTGAGCTGAAGTGCCACTGAGCCGAGGGAGCCGTCCTGGCTCCGCGCTACAAGTTCCCGGGCGACAGCTGAATAGGCCTCTTCCGGCGGCAGACCCTCAAATTCCCAGCTCTCCAGCGCTGCCATCGTGCCCGGCAAGGAGTCTGCAACCTGCGGATCGTAGAAGCTGCGGGCCATCATGTCGATCAGCGGCAGCGCGAAGAAGATGGCGATGAAGGCCAGCAGAGGAACAGTCAGCGCAAAGGCGCGCAGTCTGTGCATGCGCGTCGTCCGACGCAGCCGGCGCTTCAGCGAGGTATCAAGCGGCTGTTCCGCTGATCCGAGGACGATGCTCGACAAGGAAACTCCCCGGCCAGGACACCGGGCAAGGCTGAAAGAGCCTCACCCGGCATCGTGCCTCGGCTTTTCAGCGGGCCAGCCAGCTCGTGAAGCGGTTTTCCGTGCGGTCTCCATGATCCGCCCACCAGGAAGCGTCGAACTTCAGGGCATTGGCGAAGTTCTCCGGGTAGGTCGGTAGCGTGCGTGCAATATCCTCCGGAACGAGTTCCAGGGCGGACTGGCGTACAGGTGCATAGGGAATGTAGTTCGCCTGATCAGCCATGCGCTCCGGCTGTGAGGCGAACTCGACAAACTGCCGGGCAAGATCCACGTTGGCACCACCTTTGGGGATCGACCACATGTTGAGCATCCACATCTGGTTGTCCCAAACGATCTTTACAGGCAGCTGATCCTCATCGATCGCAGTCTGGATGCGGCCGTTCCATGAAATTGTCATGGCCACCTCGCCATCCGCGAGAATCTGCACGCTCTGGGCGCCGGTCTCCCACCAGACGGCGTCGTCCTTGACCTTCTCCAGGACGGAGAAGGCCCGGTTCATGCCTTCCTCGGTGCTGAGGACATCGTAGACGTCTTCTGGCGCCACACCATCTGCCATCAGCGCGAACTCGAGCGTCCCCTGGCCCTTGCTCTGGAGACCGCGTCGCCCGGGGAAGTTCTCGACGTCGAAGAAATCGCTCAGAGTCGTCGGCTGCGGCTCCCCGTCGGGAAACTGCCGCTCGTCGTAGGCATAGATCGTGGAAAAGAGGATCGTCCCGATAGCGCATTCGCTATAGGTTCCCTCGATGAAATCCTCTTGCGCCGGGGTTCCGTCGGCCGCGGGCGCCAGGCTGGCGACGTCGAGTTCTTCGAAGAGTCCTTCGGCACAGCCACGAATCGCCTGATGCTCCTCGACATCCGCCACGTCCCAGTGAACGTTGCCGGCTTCGACCTGTGCCCGGATTGGCCCCAGGTCAAAGTTGTAGTCAGCCGAGTTGACGGTGGTGCCAGTCTCCTCCGCAAAGGGCTTGTGGTAGGCCTCGATCTGGCTCGCGGAGTAGGCACCGCCTCCGGAAACGACCGTGATCGACTGCGCTTCGGCAGGAAGCGCAGCGACAAGGAGTGCAGCCGCGCCCACCGTCATGGCAGCGACCGGACTGCAGCTTTTCCTGAGATTCGACATCTGTAGCTCTCCCTCCTTCTGCGGCAGCGCAGCGCGACCATCCCACAGCGCGGCCTCCAAGCCATTTCTTCTCGTTGTTGACGGCTTGGCTCCTCCGGATACTTCAGGGTGCGGCCCGCCCCTCTTCTTGTCAAAAGAGCCTTTCTCGTGGGGATATGAGCTGTTTTCATAAGGCGGCTGCGCTCGAAAAGGCGCCGGAACGAGCTTCCCTGCTACTCCGCTGCCCTCTCCTTGCCCGGGCTTTCCTCGGCCTGAACTCCCGTCCGGGGCGGCGTGTTGCCAAGGAGGAGAGCCAGCCACTCGGTGGCCTCGAAACGCGAGCAAGCGGTCGCAATTCCGATGGTCAAGGGCACGCCGATGAAGGCACCTGGGACGCCCCACACCAGGCCCCAGAAAAAGATCGAAACAACGACGACCAGCGGCGAAAGTGCCAGCGCCCGTCCTTCCAGCCGGGGGTCCACATAGTTGCCCATCGTCACCTGGATGGTGGCCATGCCGAGGAACACCACGATGGGAAAGGCCCAGTCTCCACTCTGGACCGCTGCGAAGAGTACAGGCGGAGCGATCGCCAGGATGGAACCCACGAAGGGAATGTAATTCAGGACGAAGGCGATCAGACCCCAGGTCAGCGCCAGTTCGAGGCCGACGACCAGGGCATAGGCCCAGGTCAGGACACCGGTCACGATGCTGACGAAGGTACGAACGAGCATGTAGCGGCGAAATTTCTGGCCGATCTCGATGGCGGCTAATCGCAGCTTGCCCCCCGCCGGCAGCTGCCGCAGCTTGGCCGCGAAAGTGCGCGCCTCGATGAGACCCAGAAGCATGAAAACAAAGGTCAGCCCGAGCAGGCCGACGGCGCTGTAGGTCTCTTCGAGCGTAACCCGCAGAAGGCTGAGGAGAGGCGCAAAGCCGACCTCCTCGATCTGGGTGGTGGGCAGCGTGACCCCGTTGCGCCGTGCCCAGCGCAAGAGCTCGGTCCAGCTTTGATCGAGGGACTCGCGATACTGCGCGATCCCCTCCCCCATCAAGCGAATACCGGTCCAGAGAAGCGCGATGAAAAGGGCGAGCAACGCGAGTACGCATAAACAGGTGCCGATATAGGCGAGCCACCGCGGCAAGCGACGCTCCAGCAGCACCTGGACGGGCCAGGCGAGCGCGATGATGAAAACGGCAAGCGCCAGTGGCAGGCTGACTGCCCTTGTCCATTGAAGCGTCAGAACCACCAGGACCACGCCGAGCAGCACCAGGGGCCAACGCAGGATGGTAGTGCCGCCGCGCGGCTGCATGCCTCGTCTCCGCTTGTTTCTCGGGAAGCCTAGTCAATTGCCGACGGCACCGGAAGCCATCCACCCGCGCGTGTCCCAGAAAGGGCCCCATTACCGCTCGAAGGTCCCGTGCCGCTGCCCCGGATCACTGCCGCCCCTGTGCTGTGGCCTGTTCAGCGTCACGCTTGCTTGGCGGGTAAGGGCGTGCGTGTTATCAGCGGGAACCCGGCCCGGCCAGGGGTCGTGACAGGGGAGCAAAGATGCAGGAAATTCTCCGCGAACTTGAGATCCGTCGTGATCAGGCGCGCCTCGGCGGCGGTCAGCGGCGCATCGATGCGCAACATGCCAAGGGGAAGTTGACGGCGCGCGAGCGCCTGACGGTGTTGCTGGACGAAGACTCCTTCGAAGAGTGGGACATGTTCGTCGAGCACCGCTGCGTCGACTTCGGCATGGACGAGCAGCGCATCGCGGGCGACGGTGTCGTCACCGGCCACGGGACGATCGATGGACGCCCGGTGATGGTCTTCAGCCAGGACTTCACCGTCTTCGGCGGCTCCCTGTCGGAAACCCACGCAGAAAAGATCTGCAAGATCATGGACCAGGCCCTCAATCTCGGCCTGCCGGTCATCGGACTGAATGATTCCGGAGGCGCACGCATCCAGGAGGGTGTGGCCTCCCTCGGGGGCTATGCCGACGTCTTCCTGCGGAATGTCCAGGCTTCCGGAGTCGTCCCGCAGATCTCCATGATAATGGGGCCCTGCGCCGGCGGCGCGGTCTATTCCCCCGCAATGACCGACTTCATCTTCATGGTCCAGGACAGCTCCTACATGTTCGTCACCGGACCTGACGTGGTGAAGACGGTCACCCACGAGACGGTAACCCAGGAGGAACTGGGCGGCGCCGTCACCCACACCACGAAGTCCGGGGTCGCCGACAAGGCCTTCGAGAACGATGTGGAAGCGCTGCTGGAACTGCGCCGCTTCCTTTCCTTCTTGCCGCTCAACAATCGCGAGCAGCCTCCCCGGCGCGCGACCCGCGATCCGGTCGACCGCGAGGAGCTTTCTCTCGACACCCTGGTGCCCCCCAATCCCAACAAGCCCTATGACATGAAGGAACTGATCCACAAGGTTGTGGACGAGGGCGAGTTCTTTGAGCTGCAGCCGGATCATGCAGCCAATATCATTACCGGCTTTGCCCGCATGGATGGGCGCCCGGTCGGGATCGTGGCCAATCAGCCGATGGTCCTTGCGGGCTGTCTTGATATCGCCAGCGCCATCAAGGGTGCGCGCTTTGTCCGCTTCTGCGACTGCTTCAACATTCCCATCGTGACACTTGTCGATGTTCCCGGTTTCCTGCCGGGCACGGCGCAGGAGTACAATGGCATCATCAAGCATGGCGCCAAGCTGCTCTTCGCCTTTGCGCAGGCAACGGTGCCGAAGGTGACCCTCATCACCCGCAAGGCCTATGGGGGTGCCTATGACGTGATGAGTTCGAAGCATCTGCGTGGCGATGCCAACTATGCCTGGCCGACCGCCGAAATTGCGGTGATGGGGCCCAAGGGAGCCGTCGAGATCATCTTTCGCCAGGATGCCGACGATCCCGAAAAGGTCGAGGCGCGCACCGAAGAGTATCGCAAGCGCTTTGCCAATCCCTTCGTCGCCGCCAGCCGCGGCTTCATCGATGACGTGATCATGCCGCGGGGCACCAGGCGCAGGATCTGCGGCGCGCTCAAACTCCTGGAAGGCAAGAAGGTGGAAGATCCCTGGCGCAAACACGACAACATCCCTCTCTGAGGCCTCTACGAGAGGATCATCCGATGGCAAGGACACTGCACTCCCTGGAAACGCCCGCCCTGCTGCTCGACGAGAAGATCCTGGAGCACAACTGCCGGCGGATGAGCGAGCGCATGCGCCAGGCCGGGATAGCACTACGGCCGCATCTCAAGACGGCCAAATCCCGTGACGTCGCCCGTCTGGCCACAAACGGCCATAGCGGGGCCATCACGGTTTCGACCCTCGCCGAAGCCCGCTATTTCCTGGAGGGCGGCTTTCACGACATCCTCTACGGGGTCAGCATGGTTGCCGCCAAGGCACCTGCGGCGGCGGCGTTGCAGCGCGACGGCGCGAAGCTCACGCTGATCCTGGATGATGCGCGCGCAGCCCAGGCACTGGGTGAGGCCGCAGCTGTCCTGAGCACCCGCTTCCCCGTGCTGATCGAGATCGATTCTGGGGGAGCTCGGGCCGGCCTCCCAGCGGATTCAGAGGAGCTCCTGGAGGTGGCTGGCATCATTCGGCAGCATCCTCATCTCGAGCTCGGCGGCGTCATGACCCACGCCGGACATTCCTATCGCTGCCGAAACCGCGAAGAGATCGCCACGGTTGCCGAAGAAGAGCGCCGCGCGCTGGTGGAGGCGGCCGCAAGGCTGCGAGCCGAGGGCTATCCCTGCCCCGTCGTCAGCGCCGGCTCCACGCCGACCGCTGTTCACGCGGAGAGCTTCGAGGGCCTCACCGAGATGCGCCCCGGAGTCTATGTCTTCAACGATCTCGATCAGGTTGGAATTGGATCCTGCACGTCCGAAGACCTGGCCTTGAGCGTGCTGGCAACCGTCATCTCTCACAACCGCCGCAGCAGGCGAATCCTGATCGACGCCGGTGCCCTGGCCTTGTCGAAAGACGTGAGCGCCCAGGCGTCCTTGAGCAATGTCGGCTATGGCCGCCTCTGCGATCTCGCCGGCAGGGAACTGCCCGGCCTCTATGTGGAGAGCGTGCATCAGGAGCATGGCTTCGTCGCGGCGGTGGAGGGCGAACCTCCCTATGACGCCCTGCCGATCGGAAGCCGGCTACGTGTGCTGCCCAACCACGCCTGCATCACCGCAGCCGCCTATAGCCACTACCATCTGCTGCGCGACGGGCAAGTGGTGGACCAGTGGGACCGCATTAATGGCTGGTGAGGCAGCTTGAGCCCGTAATGAAGAAGCGCAGGCGGCGTGAAGCACCGCACTGCGCGTCTCTCGAGGAGACATATACCCGGAAGAAGGTGGTCGTTACTTCTCGTCCTTCTCCTTGGGATGCTCCGGCGGAATGGTCTGCGCGGGCGGGTCGCTGGCCGGAAAGCTTTCGTCGATGGCCTCGTCCAGAGCGTCCTCGCGCTTCTTTTCTTCGCGCTTCTCTGGCTTGTCCTTTTGTCCGGGAACCTTGTCGCTCATGGAGATCTCCGTGTTTAGACCCCATCCCAACCGCATAAACGGGGCAGACGCCCCCTTGGGAGTAAGGGAAATCGGAAATCCAAATGTTTGTGAACTGCCCCCGGTTCCAAGATCCCGGTCGCTATCTTCCCGATGATCTTGACGGCCCAGGCGGCCGAACAGGATGATCGCTTCTGCGTCCTTTGGTTCAGCGCATTCACCCCTACTCCCTTATCGAGTTTGACCGCGCCTGCTTGACGCACAAAGCTCCGGGCGCAGGCTGGGGAGGACCTGATGCAACAAACCAAGATGTGCATGACCTGCGCCGGGATCGGATACCTGAAGATCTATCCCGACCCGAACCGGACGATCTGCTACGTGGGTCACGGGCAAGGTTACCTTCCGGACAAGACATTTGACCGCCCGCTGGGTCCTGCATCAGCCAGCAATCCGCTTGTCGCACTGCTGTTCCTTACAGCCATCCTGATCGGCTGCTGGATCGGCTATCATCAGATAGCCGATCCCGACATCAGATACGTCCTCTTCATGTTGGGCGTCGTGACGGGCGGCATACTTTGCCTCGGGCTGCTTGCGGCGCTCCTGAGATGGCTCTTCTCCTTGCGCCTTGTCCGCTATGCGCTGTGGGCAGGCGCCACAGTCGCTGCGATCTATGGCTACTACCACCTCTCAGGATGAGGCCGTCGCGACCGAATTGCTCATCGATCCCAAAGATCTACCAAGTCCAGGCGCACCAGCCACGCTAACCGTCAGATCCTCTTTGCGAAGGTACTAGTGATCCGGTAGCGGCGGTGGGCCGCCAGCCCCTTCGCCCACCATGTCCGCACACATCGGCGCCACGCGTGCGAGCATGGTCTCCCGGCGGCTGCTCATCTGGGGATTTTCCTCGAGCATTGCGTCTATCTCGGCGGTACGCTCGGCAATGCAGAGCGAAAGGGGATCGTCGCCCGCGACGACGGCCTCTTCCGGCGGAAAGAGATCTTCCCAGTGGAGCATCAGGAGTGCCACGCACACCAGCACCAGCACCACGCCAGCCATGACCCGTGGGTAGGGTCCATCGAGAAAATTGCGATCGTGGACGGAAGCCATGGTGTTCTCAGGAATGATCTGCCAGCACCCGGCCGGCAAGATAGAGAGAGCCGCAGATCAGGACCCGACCGGGTCCCCCGGCATTCTTTACCGCCGCTTCCATTGCCTCGAGCAAGCTTGCGCGGGGATGAGCCGTGATGCCACAGGCACGCGCACGGGCCGCTGCTGCTTCCGGGTCGAGGGAATTCGCTTCGCCTGGAATGGCCACCGCCTGCAGTGACTGCACGTGGGGCACCAGTGGCCGCAAGAAATCCTCCGCTACCTTCGTATTGAGCATACCGTAGATGAGGTGCAGCGGCTCCTCAACTTCGGCTGCCCAGTCCGCCAGAGCCTGCCCCGCGGCCGCATTGTGACCGCCATCCAGCCACAGGCTCCAGCGTGACGGCAGCCGCTCGACCAGAGGCCCCTGACGCAACTGCTGCAGACGCGCCGGCCAGCGAGCCTGCTCGATCCCGCGCCTTCGCGCCGACTCGCCGGGGGCCAGCGAACCCAGGCGAGCCGCCGCGGCCAGTGCCAGCACCGCGTTTTCCCGCTGATGCGCCCCCGTCAGTCGCGGCAAGGGATAGAGCGCCTCCACACCCTGATCTCGAAAGCGGAGCCCTTGCCCTTCGACCCAGCCCGAAAAGTCCGCACCCTGAACCGAAAGCGGGACACCGATTTCCTCTGCCCGCCGCTCGATCACCCGCAACACGGCATCGCTCTGGCGCCCGACCACCGCCGGCACGCCAGGCTTCAGGATTCCCGCCTTCTCCGTGGCGATGGCTTCGATGCTGTCACCCAGATACTGCATGTGATCCATGGTGATGGGAGTGATGACGCTCAGCGCCGGCTCATCGATGACGTTGGTCGCATCCAGACGGCCGCCAAGCCCGACCTCGAGAAGAAGCACATCCGCGGCCTCTCGTGAAAAGGCCAGGAAGGCGGCGGCGGTGGTAATTTCGAAGAAGGTGATGGGCTCCTCGCCGTTGGCCTTCTGGCAGTCTTGCAGAAGCGCAAGCAGGGCATCCTCCTGGATCAGGCCGCTCGCCAAGCGGATACGCTCATGGAAGCGGACGAGATGGGGAGAGGTATAGGCCTGCACCCTCTTGCCGTCGCATTCCAGCATCGCCCGCAGAAAGGCCAGCACGGAGCCCTTGCCGTTGGTGCCGGCCAGGTGGACCACCGGAGGCAGGCGCCTTTCGGGATTTCCGAGGCGTGCCAGCAACCTTTCGACCCGCCCTAGAGAGAGATCGATGATCTTGGGGTGAAGCCGGTTGAGGCTCTCGAGAACCTGATCGCTCCTGGCGAAGCTAGGGGCCGGCGGCACGCTCCGCCTCTTCTTCCTGCGCTTCCGCTTCCACTTCCTCCACCTCCGCCTCGGCTGCAGCCGGCACGGCGGCCTGCGGCGTCTCATCCTGGTCACCACGCACGGTCGGCGTGTCCATCAGCAAAGCGAGCAGGCGTCCCATGGTATCGCGTAACTCACCGCGCGGAACGACCATATCGAGCATTCCGTGTTCCAGCAGATACTCGGCTCGCTGAAAACCGGCCGGCAGTGTCTCGCGGATGGTCTCCTCGATCACCCGCGCGCCGGCAAAACCGATCACGGCCCCGGGCTCGGCAATCTGGACGTCACCCAGCATCGCGAAGGAAGCCGATACACCGCCGGTGGTCGGGTCGGTGAGGAGGACGATATACGGCAGGCCCGCTTCGCGAACCATCTGTACGGCGATCACGCTGCGCGGCATCTGCATCAGGGAGAGGATGCCTTCCTGCATCCTTGCGCCCCCGGAAGCAGGGATGGCGATGAGGGCAGCTCGCCGCTGCAGCGCTTCTCGGGCAGCGGTAATCAGCCCCTCGCCGACCGCCAGCCCCATGGATCCCCCCATGAAGGTAAAGTCGAAGGCAGCGACAACTGCTGGCTGCCCGCCGATTTCCCCGTGCGCAACCCGAATCGCATCCTGATGGCCGCTCTTCGAGCGAGCCCGTCTCAGGCGATCACCATAGCGCTCCCGATCTCGGAACTTCAGCGGATCGGCCGTCACCTGGGGGAGTTCGACCGCCTGATACTTCCCTTCGTCGAAGAGAATTTCCATGCGGCGCTCGGGACCGATGCGCATGTGATGACCGCAATTCGGGCAGACGCGCAGCAACTCTTCCAGTTCCCGGTGGAAGATCATGTGGCCGCAGGAGGCGCACTTGTCCCACAGGTTGTCAGGAATGTCGTCGCGCGAAACCAGCGCCCGGATCTTCGGGCGCACATAGTTGGTAATCCAGTTCATGCGGGAACCCTTCCTCGCATACCTGCGGCCAGCGACCGCACCAGGTCCAGGGCGGCCGTGACAGTCCCTTCCTTGCTGTTTCCTGCCTCATCCAGGGAGTCGGCAATGCGGCTGACGATCGCGGAGCCGACGACGGCTGCGTCGGCGACCTTGCCAATGGCAGCGGCCTGTTCCGGCGTCTTGATTCCAAAGCCCACAGCGATGGGAATGTCGGTGTGCCGGCGGAAGCGTTCGACGGCCTCCGCCACCTGCTCCGTCAGGGCCGAGCGGGTCCCTGTAATACCGAGAACGGAGACGTAGTAGAGAAATCCGCTGGTGTTCTCGAGAACCTTGGGCAGGCGTCCTTCATCCGTCGTCGGTGTCGCCAGGCGAATCCAGTGCAGTCCCGCCGCGACGGCGGGCGTGCAGAGTTCCCCGTCTTCCTCCGGCGGCAGATCGACGATGATCAGCCCATCCACCCCGGCCGCCACCGCCTGCTCGATGAAGCGCTGCGGCCCCATAGAGTAGATGGGATTGTAGTAGCCCATCAGAATGATGGGAGTTTCCTGGTCCTCCTGGCGGAAGCGCCGGACCAGTTCGAGGGTCTTCATCAAGGTCATCCCCTTGCTGAGCGCCCTCTGGGAGGCGGCCTGAATGGCCGGTCCATCTGCCATGGGATCGCTGAAGGGCATGCCGATTTCGATGACGTCGGCGCCTGCGGCCGGAAGCCCCCGAATGATTTCCCAGCTCGTCTCCGGATCCGGATCGCCAGCGGTCAGGAAGGTGACGAGACCGGCCCTCCCTTCCTGCTTCAAGGTGGCAAAGCGGCTATCCACCCTGCTGCTTCTAGTTTTCGAACCGGCACTCACAGCGAAACTCCCAGACGCTCGGCAACGGCGAAGACATCCTTGTCGCCCCTGCCGCAAAGATTCATCACCAGCAGATGATCCCGCGGCAAGTCCGGCGCGATCTTGATGACGTGGGCCAAGGCATGCGCGGGCTCGAGCGCCGGGATGATGCCTTCCAGCCGCGTGCAGAGCTTGAAGGCTTCGAGAGCCTCGTCGTCGCTCACCGCCACGTAGTTCACCCGCCCCGTCTCATGCAGCCAGGAGTGTTCGGGACCAATGCCGGGATAGTCCAGGCCTGCAGAGATCGAATAGGCGTCCTTGATCTGCCCATCGTCGTCTTGCAGCAGATAGGTCCGGTTGCCGTGCAGAACACCCGGACGGCCGCCGCTGAGTGAGGCGGCATGCTCGCCGCTGGAAACTCCATGACCGGCGGCCTCTACTCCGATCATCTGCACGGAAGGCTCGTCCAGGAAGGGGTGGAAGAGACCGATCGCGTTGGAGCCACCGCCGATCGCGGCGACCAGCGTGTCCGGCAACCGTCCTTCCGCCACCTGGAGCTGCTCGCGAGCCTCTTCGCCGATCACGCACTGGAAATCGCGCACCATCGCCGGATAGGGGTGCGGGCCCGCCGCGGTGCCGATGATGTAGAAGGTGTCCTCGACGTTCGCGACCCAGTCCCGCAGGGCGTCGTTCATGGCGTCCTTGAGGGTGCCCGTGCCGCTGGTCACCGGCACCACCTCGGCGCCAAGCAGCTTCATGCGGAAGACGTTGGGCCTCTGCCGTTCGATGTCGGTGGCGCCCATGTAGACGACGCAAGGAAGTCCGAAACGTGCACAAACCGTAGCCGTCGCCACACCATGCTGGCCCGCGCCGGTTTCCGCAATGATGCGGGTCTTGCCCATACGCCGCGCCAGCAGGATCTGGCCGAGGGTATTGTTGATCTTGTGCGCACCCGTATGGTTGAGCTCGTCGCGCTTGAAGTAGATTTTCGCGCCCCCCAGCTCCTCGGTCAGCCGCTCGGCAAAATAGAGCGGGCTGGGCCGGCCCACATAGTGTCGGGCGAAGTAGTCGAAGTCCCGCTGGAAATCGGCGGACTGCCGGGCCTCGTTGTAGGCCTTCTCGACCTCGAGGATCAGCGGCATCAGCGTTTCCGCCACGAAGCGTCCGCCAAAGGTGCCGAAGTGGCCGCTCTCATCGGGGCCGGAGCGAAAGGTATTGAGGGTCTGGGTCATCACGTCTGGAGCCTGCTGTGAGATGGGCGGCACTCTGCCGTAAGGCGCCGATTGGCGCAACGGCGGTGCCATTGCCGCACCAGATATCGCCTTGCTAGCTTCGGTCGGACCAATCCGCCTTTGGCCTTCTCGCAGCAACCGGAAGCAATGGACATATGAGCCTAGACAACGGCTTTTACGACATCCCTCGGGGCAAGATTGCCGCTGTCGTGACCTATCTCGAGATGCACGAAAAGCCGCCCCTGCGGCCGGCTCGGGCGGCACCCGATTGGGAACTGCGGCCGGTCGAGCGGCCGGCTGTCGAGTGGTACCGCTCCCTCTACCGCCGGGTGGGGGAGGACTGGCTGTGGTTCTCCCGCCTGCTGCTCTCCGACGAGGAGCTGGGAGCGATTCTTCAGGATCCCGACATCGACTTCCACGTCTTTCGGGCCGGCGGGCGCGACGAAGGTATCATCGAACTCGACTTCAGGAAGGGCACCGACTGCGAACTCGCCTTCTTCGGGATCAGTCCGGCCTTGCTCGGCCGCGGCGCAGGGCGCTGGTTGATGAACCAGGCCCTCGAGCTTGCCTGGTCGCGGCCGATCGGGCGCCTTTGGCTGCACACCTGCACCCTGGATCACCCGCAGGCGGTGAGTTTCTATTGCCGCTCCGGTTTTCACCCCTACCGCCGTGAAGTGGAGGTCGCAGACGATCCCCGTCTGGTCGGCAAGGCTAGAAAAGAGGCTGCGCCCCATGTGCCGATCCTCTAGGGTCTGTCGAGATTTCTCATGAACCGGCAGTTTTGCCGTCAGCTTCGAGCCGATGACCCCGCTGCGCGGTCACTGCTCGGAGAGGAACTGACTGGCTGGCGACCGAATCATCGCTTGTGGCTTTGCCCCTCGGCTTCACGCCGCCGCCGAACCTCACGCCGGCCAAGCCAGCGGAAAAAGAGATAGAGCAGTGCACTGACAATCGCGAGCCAGAAGCCCGCGCGGCTGATCGCCGGACTATCCCAAAGCTCGCCGCCAAGGAGCATGAGCCCCACACCGATGACGACGTTGGCGATCATCAACAGCAGGATCGCGCGATAGATTCCGTCTTGAGGCAGAGGCTCGTTGTTGCGGCGATAGATCATGGGGTATCAGTCTAGTCGCCGGCCGGCCACGCGCAAGGCGGCAAGACCTCACCGCTTGTAGGTTCTCTCTTGCTTCTTATATACCTTGCGAGCCGGCAGCGACCGCACGGGCGGCGCCGGCTTCTAGGTTGAAAGGCTCAGCAGCGCGGCGTGCCGCGCCGAACTTTTTAAGTGACGAAGTGTGACGAATGGGGACTGCAGGACGGTGCTCGAAATGAGGCTGTCGGACGCGGTTCTGCCGAATCAAGAGGAAGCACATGAGTAAAGTTATCGGTATCGACCTTGGCACGACGAACTCCTGCGTCGCGGTGATGGACGGCAAGAATGCGCGCGTCATCGAGAACGCGGAGGGCACGCGCACCACACCTTCGATGGTCGGCTTTACGGATGACGGCATCGTCGTCGGGCAGCCGGCCAAGCGGCAGAGTGTCACCAACCCGGAGAACACGCTCTTCGCCATCAAGCGCCTCATCGGACGCCGCTACTCGGATCCCACCGTGGAGGAAGACAAGGCTCTCGTCTCCTACAAGATCGTCGAGGGCCCGAATGGAGATGCCTGGATCGAGGTGAAGGGCAAGCCGTACAGTCCGAGCCAGGCGTCGGCCTACATCCTGCAGAAGATGAAAGAAACGGCCGAGAGCTTCCTCGGCGAGAAGGTCGAGAAGGCGGTCATCACCGTTCCGGCCTACTTCAACGACGCACAACGCCAGGCGACCAAGGATGCTGGCCGGATCGCCGGCCTCGAAGTCCTGCGGATCATCAACGAGCCGACAGCAGCGGCCCTCGCCTATGGGCTCGAGAAGAAGAAGACCGGCACCGTCGCGGTCTACGACCTGGGCGGCGGTACCTTCGACATCTCGATCCTGGAGATCGGTGATGGCGTCTTTGAAGTGAAATCCACCAATGGGGACACCTTCCTGGGTGGTGAGGATTTCGACAACAAGGTCATCGGCTACCTCGCCGATGAGTTCAAAAAGGAGCAGGGCATCGACCTGCGCCAGGACAAGCTGGCCCTGCAGCGGCTGAAGGAAGCTGCCGAGAAGGCAAAGATCGAGCTGTCATCGGCGCAGTCGACCGAAGTCAACCTGCCCTTCATCACCGCCGACCAGAGCGGTCCGAAACATCTGAACATCAAGCTGACCCGGGCAAAGCTGGAAGCCCTGGTCGGAGATCTGGTCGAGCGGACGCTGGGCCCCTGCAAGGCAGCGCTGAAGGATGCCGGTCTCTCGGCGGGCGAGATCGACGAGGTCATTCTCGTCGGAGGGATGACCCGCATGCCGAAGGTTATCGAGACGGTCCAGAACTTCTTCGGCCGGGAGCCGCATCGCGGCGTGAACCCGGACGAAGTGGTCGCTATCGGCGCCGCGATTCAGGCCGGTGTCCTGCAGGGCGAGGTGAAGGACGTCCTGCTGCTCGACGTGACGCCGCTCTCGCTGGGTATCGAGACCCTCGGTGGCGTGATGACCAAGCTGATCGAGCGCAACACCACGATTCCGACAAAGAAGAGCCAGGTCTTCTCGACGGCTGAGGACAACCAGACGGCGGTGACGATCCGGGTCTTCCAGGGCGAACGCGAGATGGCTGCAGACAACAAGCTGCTGGGCCAGTTCGACCTCGTGGGGCTCCCCTCCGCACCGCGGGGCGTGCCGCAGATCGAGGTCACCTTCGACATCGACGCCAATGGCATCGTCAACGTCTCGGCCAAGGACAAGGCTACCGGCAAGGAGCAGGCGATTCGCATCCAGGCTTCCGGTGGTCTGGCTGACGACGAGATCGAGAAGATGGTGAAGGAGGCGGAAGCCCACGCTGAGGAGGACAAGCGCAAGCGCGAACTGGTCGAGGCGCGCAACCAGGCGGACAGTCTGCTGCACACGACAGAGAAGACGCTTTCGGACCTGGGCGACAAGGTCTCGCCGAGCGACAAGTCGGAAGTGGAGAGTGCGCTCAGCGAATTGAGAGCGGTCAAGGACGGCGAGGATCTCGAGGCGATCAAGGCGAAGACGGAAACGCTTGCCCAGGCCTCGATGAAGCTCGGCGCTGCCATGTATGAGCAGCAGGGTGATGACGCGGCCCAGCCGGGCGAAGGCGCTGCCGGAAGCGATAGCACCGACGAAGGCGTGGTTGATGCGGACTTCGAAGAAGTCGACGACGACAAGAAAGACAAGTCCGCCTGACAAATCAAATGAGGCATCCCGGCCCGCGGCAACGTGGGCCGGGATTGCTTCATGAGGTCGAGAGGGCCCGGAGGGCCGCTTGAGAGGAAGTTGCCGAAGTTTCCAGTGTACTGACTGACGCAATCCTTTCAATTTCGCGTGGAGGAGCCCTCCTTGAGTGGCAGGGCTTCTTGCCGAAGCAGGGTGCCGGTCAGAAGATCGCGCAGAGTTGCTTCGTGCTGTTTGCAGTTCAAGCGGATTGGCAGAGCATTCGGCTGAGCTTTCCGGTCGATTCCAGATCCGCGCAGAAGAAGCCGATGGCGAGGTCATGGCCAAAAGAGATTACTACGAGACGCTGGGCGTAGCGCGGGGAGCCGGGGAAGAAGAGCTCAAGAAGGCTTATCGCAAGTTGGCCATGAAGTATCACCCGGACCGCAACCCGGGCGATGCGGAAGCGGAACAGACCTTCAAGGAGATCAACGAAGCCTACGGAATCCTCAAGGATCCGCAGATGCGTGCGGCCTATGATCGCTTCGGGCATGCCGGCATCGACGGCGCAGGGGCGCGAGGCGCGGCAGGTGGCTTCGATTTCACCGGATTTGCCGACATCTTCGACGAGATGTTCGGTGACATCATGGGCGGTGCCCGCCGCGGCGGTGCGCCGGCAGGCGCAGATCTGCGCTACAATATGGAGATCTCCCTCGAGGAGGCCTATCACGGCAAGCAGGCGCAAATTCGCGTGCCGACCTGGGTCGGCTGCGAGAGCTGTGAAGGCAGCGGTGCGGAGCCGGGTTCACGTCCGGTAGGCTGCCCGACCTGCGGCGGGCGCGGCCGCGTCCGCATGCAGCAGGGGTTCTTCACCATCGAAAGAGCCTGTCCCGGCTGCGGTGGCCAGGGCCAGGTGATCGAGTCACCCTGCAAGAGTTGCGACGGTGCCGGCCGTACCCATCGCGAGAAGACGCTCCAGGTCAACGTGCCCGCCGGCGTGGAGGATGGCACCCGCATTCGTCTGGCTGGGGAAGGTGAAGCCGGGCGGCGTGGTGGCCCCTCCGGCGATCTCTATATCTTTCTGTCGCTCACCCCCCACCGCTTCTTTCAGCGCGAAGGCGCCAACCTCTTTTGCCGCGTGCCGGTGCCGGTGACGACGGCGGCGCTTGGCGGGGCGCTCGAAGTACCGACGCTGGATGGCAGCCGGGCAAAGGTGACGATCCCCGAAGGCACCCAGGCCGGCACCCAGTTCCGGCTACGCGGCAAGGGCATGCCGATCCTGCGCTCGAAGAACAAGGGTGACCTCTACATCCAGGTCACGGTCGAGGTGCCGGTCCAGCTGACCAAGCGCCAGCGCGAGCTGCTGGAGGAGTTCCAGAAGGAATGCGGAGAGGACGGCGGCAACCACCACCCGGAAAGCCGCGGCTTTTTTTCGCGTGTGAAGGAGTTCCTCGATGATCTACGCGACTGAGGCTGCAGATGGCTGAACCCGCAGCAGTCGTCAAGAAACGAGATCCGGTTGCAGCGGCGATCCTCGACATGCTCGCAGATGCGGGTCCCGGCGGCACGATCTGCCCGAATGACGTGGCCCGCGCGATCGCAGCACAGAAGCAGAAGCCGGGGGATCCGCCCGACACCTGGCGCCGCTACCTGAACGCCGTGCGCCAGCAGGCCCTGCATCTGGCTCGCAAGGGAGAGATCGCGATCCTGCGCAAGGGCGAACCGCTCGATCCCCATGCTCCGGTCCGCGGGCTCGTGAAGTTGAGCCTGCCTCGCCATGCCCAGAGCTGAGTGGTAGTTCTTCTGGTCTCTATGTTCCTGCTGTCTGCTGTGAACCGATAGGCAGGATGCGCACCGGGTAATCGGACCAGGCGGAACGACCTGCCGGCTGAAGAGAGGGCCGCGGTGTCGGAAATCCCCTTGACTGCGCGGGTCGTGATCATCGGCGGGGGCGCAGTGGGCGTGTCCGCCCTCTATCATCTCGCCCGAGCGGGCTGGCGCGACTGCCTGCTGCTCGAGAAAAACGAGCTCACTTCGGGCTCGACCTGGCATGCGGCCGGCGACGTGCCGACCTTCTCGATCTCCTGGTCAATCATGCACATGCAGCGCTACTCGGCGGAGCTGTACCGCCAACTGTCCACCGCTGTTGGCTACCCGATAGACTATCACGTCACCGGATCGCTGCGCCTGGCGCACATTGACGTCGTGCTCACGATCGAGTGGGGGAGACCACGATGCCCCCTACCTTTTGACCATCTGGCTGGGGGATCAGATCGTCGGGGAGACGACCTCGGGCGGATATGGACACCGCATCGGTCGACCGATTGCACTGGGAATGCTGCGCAGTGACCTCGCTCGGCCGGGTACTTCCCTTGAGGTAGAGATATTCGGGTGTCGGTACGGGGCCACCGTAGAAGGCCAGCAGCCGCCGTGGGACCCGCAGAACGAACGGTTGCGCGGATGACGAGCCGCCCTTGAGCGCCTGGCGCCCTATGCGGCAGATGCTCGCAGGGTTCGAACTCTCACAGAGTGAGGGACAAGCTCCGACGGCCCTCTGGCGGTCATGGTCTCTTTTATCAGCCCAGTGGTCGGCGCACACGCTTTTCGGGTAATGACGAGACTGCTACAGTAGAAGCGCCGCCGGATCGGGATCGGCAGCGCACGGGTCCGGATCGAAGCCGGGAGCATAAGGCTCGCGGGCACAAGAGACGGGAGCACAAGAGACGGGGACACAAGAGAAGAGGCCAATGAAGGGCAGAAGAACAGGGTATCGAAAAACGCGATGTTGGGGATAAGCTTCGAGCAAACATCGCAGAAAAAGGGAGGAACAGACATGAAGCATCTTCTGGCATCGACGTGCCTGGTGTTGGGTTTCACCGGGTTGATCACCTCACCCGCAGCGGCCGAATGTGGCGACGTCACCATCGCCAGCATGAATTGGCAGAGTGCGGAGGTCCTGGCGAGCCTGGACCAGTTCATCCTCAACGAGGGCTATGGTTGCAACGCCGCGATCATCAGCGGTGATACCGTGCCGACGATCACGTCGATGGTTGAACGAGGCGATCCGGACATCGCGCCCGAAGGCTGGATCGACCTGGTTCCGGAATTGCTCAGTCGCGGCCTCGAGGAAGGTCGTATCATCGGTACAGCCGTGGCGATTTCCGACGGGGCCATTCAAGGCTGGTGGATGCCGAAGTACATCGCAGAGGCCCATCCGCACATCAAGACCATCGATGATGCACTGGCGCATCCGGAACTCTTCCCGGACCCTGAGGACAGCAGCCGCGGTGCGGTCCACAACGGCCCGCAGGGCTGGGGCGGCACCGTCGTCACCGGCCAGTTCTTCAAGGCCTATGAAGCCGAGGAAGCCGGGTTCCGGCTCGTCGATACGGGCTCGTCAGCCGGGCTCGATGGCTCGATCGCGAGAGCTTACGAGCGTGAGGAAGGCTGGATCGGCTACTACTGGTCACCTACGGCCTTGCTGGGTCGCTACGCGATGGTAAAGCTCGACCACGGCGTTCCCTATAACGAGGAGGAATGGGAGCGCTGCAACACCGATGCCCAGTGCCCTGACCCCCAGAGGAACGACTGGCCGGCCGACAGCGTGCAGACGCTCGTCACCGCCGACTTCGCTGAGCGCGCCGGTGACGACATCATGGACTATCTCAACAAGCGTGCCTGGACGAACGCGACCGTCAACGCGCTGATGGCCTGGATGACAGAAAACCAGGCGATGGGTGAGGACGGCGCCAGGCACTTCCTCCAGAATAACGAAGACATCTGGATGGACTGGGTCTCGGCGGAGGCGGCCGAGAAGATCAAAGCCGCGCTGTAAGTAGCAGAGGGGCCGGACAGCTCGCCGCCGTCCGGCCCTCTCCTGGAACGCAGACAGAATAACCAAGGTATCCTGTCCTCAAAGGACAGAGGGGCGACATGGACTGGTTCTGGTCATTTCCGCACATGGGCGATGACAGGTTGCGCGCGCTGAGGCTGGCGATCGATGATGGTTTTCGCACCTTCACACGCAGCTACGGCGGCCCCATCGAATCCTTCTTCGAGCCCCTTCTGGTGTTCCTCATTCAGTCGGAACGGCTGCTGCTCTCCACGCCCTGGCCAGTGGTGATTCTCGTCATCGCCGGCATCGCCTGGGCCGTCAGCCGGAACTGGAAGATCGTCGCCACTTCGGTGATCACGCTCCTGCTCATCGGCTACTTCGACATGTGGGACGACACGATGCGTACCGTGTCGATAATCCTCGTCTGTACGCTGCTTGCCATCATCGTGGGCATTCCGGTCGGCATTCTGATGTCGCGCTCGAATCGCATTCAGAGCCTCGTCACCCCGGTTCTCGACGTGATGCAGACGATGCCGAGCTTCGTCTATCTGATTCCGGTGGTCATGCTGCTCGGGATCGGCAGAGTACCGGGCGTGATCGCGGTCGTCATCTACGCCATCCCACCGGTCATCCGCTTGACCAATCTGGGTATCCGCGTCGTCGATCGGGAAGTGCTGGAGGCGGCCGACGCCTTTGGCTCGTCGGGTTGGCAGAAGTTGACGAAGGTGCAGCTTCCCCTGGCTCTGCCCACCATAATGGCGGGCATCAACCAGACGATCATGATGGCGCTCGCCATGGTCGTCATCGCCTCGATGATCGGGGTGCAGGGGCTTGGCCAGCCGGTATTGAGGGCAATCAACAATCAGTATTTCACGATGGGCGTGTTCAACGGCCTGGCGATCGTCGGCATCGCCATCATTTTCGACCGCATCAGCCAGGCCTACGGTCACCGGCTTCAGGAACATCGGAAAGCTCTGAATGACTGAAGCGCCAGACAGCCGCCTGGGCATCGAGATCAAGGGACTCTCGAAGATCTTCGGGCCCCGGTCGTCCGAGTTGGTGCATCTTCTTGACGACGGCATTACCAAGGCGGAGCTGATCGAGCAGCACCGCCATGTGCTCGGCCTCAAGAACATCAACATCTCGATGCCCGCCGGTGAGATTCAGGTCATCATGGGTCTGTCCGGGTCCGGCAAATCCACGCTGATCCGCCATATCAACCGCCTGATCGAACCCACCACGGGGCAGATAGTCGTGGGCGGCGAGGACGTGATGCAGATGGACCGGCGGGCGCTGCGCAACTTTCGTCGCCACAAGACGGCAATGGTGTTCCAGAAGTTCGCACTCCTGCCGCATCGCAATGTGCTCGATAACGCGGTCTACGGCCTTGAAGTCCAGGGCCTGCCTCGTGACCGCCAGATAGAAGCCGCCATGCGCTGGCTCGATCGTGTCGGCTTGCAGGGATTTGAGGACAGCTATCCGAATCAGCTCTCCGGAGGAATGCAACAGCGCGTCGGCCTTGCGCGTGCCCTGACAAACGATGCCCCCATTCTGCTGATGGACGAGGCCTTCTCCGCACTCGATCCCCTGATCCGCGTGGATATGCAGTCGGTGCTGCTCGATCTGCAGAAGGAGATCAGGAAGACGATCGTCTTTATCACCCATGATCTGGACGAGGCGCTGAAGCTTGGCGACCGCATCGCGATCCTGCGAGATGGTGAGGTGGCACAGTTGGGAACCGGGCAGGAAATCGTCCTGAAGCCCGCCGACGACTACATCATGAATTTCGTCGAGCACGTCAATCGTGGCCGCGTGATCCGGGTGGAGTCCATCATGACGCCGCTTGCCGGCGCCGGGGGCTACGACGGTCTCGCGGCAAGCGCAGATACGCTTCTGGAGGACGCCGCGCGGCTGCTGCTTTCATCCGGAGCCGAAAGGCTTACCGTTACCGACCCGCAAGGAGCGCCGGTGGGATCACTCACCCTCCAGCGCATCATGTCGACCATGGTGACCGCCTCGAAGACAGAGACCGCCGACAGGATACTGGTGAACTCTTAGAGAAAATCGCCTGTTATCGCGGCCCGACGACGCGAGCTGGCAGCGCACCTTCCCTTCAGAAACGCAGTTCTTTCCGGGCTTCTTGCAGCACTGCTTCAGCACCCCCGCTCGCATCGATGCGTGTCCAGGACAGCTGGCCCACCTGATAGCCGAGCTGCTGCTCCACAACGGCGGCAGTCGCATCGGAGGCATCGCCTTGACGCGCAGTGACACGGGACTTGAGAGCATCTTCTGGCGCATCGAGCCAGAGCCCCTGGAAGGGTACGGCGGCTTCGCGCGCGATGGCTTCGGCGGCAGCCCGCTCCTCGGGCCTGGCGAAAACGGCATCGAGCACCACCGCCTGCCCTGCCGCCAGCGCGCCACGGCCTTCCGCCAGGAGGAGCTCATAGACCGCGCGGCTGCTTTCCTCGCCGTAGGCTTCGGCGGGCAGGCGCTCTTCCGGTT
>Ga0209487_1001187_pt1 | contig 22329 bp, 25 predicted proteins | sample Poulit2012_FD_187524 | JGI IMG/M metagenome (GOLD analysis project Ga0209487, IMG submission 187524) | Agricultural soil microbial communities from Georgia to study Nitrogen management - Poultry litter 2012 (SPAdes) (version 2) | ecosystem: Environmental > Terrestrial > Soil > Agricultural land...
TCTATCTAAAAATAAAGTAGATAAGATGAGGGCTACATATATCAGTCCCGAAAGCGAACGTACAAGCAAATCCCTCATTTTACAAATCTTCCAATAATATAAGATATAGGTTCTTGTTAGAATTTCCATACGTCATAAAATCATCCTTTTCTCCATTTCCAAAATGACGTATCGTACTTATGTTCACAGGAATATTATTTTTATATGCCATTTTAATTATACGCATCCCATCACTAATGTTTCTAACAATTTGACTGGTAGTAGCAAATATAACCATGTTATTTGGTAACTCCCATAGCTTCTTACCTTTTAGCTGATTGGATGAGAGCAATATAGATCCATTGTCGGCGACAAGAGATTCACATGTTGATAGCATAAACGAGGCGTTATTATTACTTACTTTAAAGTCAAGATTATAACCATCGAACTTTTTAGAAAGCTCTTTGTTTAACGAACATACCTCAGTTTCGAACCAATCGTTTTCTAATAAGATGCTATTGAACATCTCATAGACTTCATTCATATCTTCGCAGTACAAAAACTTTCCGCCATTTTTCCGAAAGTTTAGAACAAACTCTTCATCCACAGGAGGCCTCTTCTCAGGGAAGTATTTACTTACCTGAGGATTTTCAGAAGGGGATTCCTGTTTTTTTCTTCTGGGATTTAAAAGTCTTCTAAATAGACTCATTCGATAATTGTTGAAGCGTTTCGTTTATGATTATACTCAAATATACAGATTCTTAACGAACTAAAAAGCAACATTCTTTTTCAAGATGTTACTTTTTAGTTAATTAAACGGTATGTTTAAGCCTCTCTTACTCTTCTTCTTTTAGATTTGTGTCGGTATCTTTATCATCTTGAGTAGTTTTATCTTCACCATTCATGGTTTTCTTCTCTACTTCGTTTTTGTCATTGGGATCGTCATTTAAAAGCTCGTCTTCTCTTTCCCGTCTTTCGATTTCATATGCAGGTGTTCCAAAGATACGCTCTAAACTTTCCTTAAAGATTACTTCTTTTTCTAGTAGTTCTTCAGCCAGTTCGGTTAATTCTTCCTTATGCTCTTTTAGTATTTCAATAGCTCTTTGGTATTGCTCCTCGATAATTATTGAAATCTCTTCGTCAATGTTTTCTGCAGTTCGTTCACTATATGGTTTGGTGAAGTTGTATTCTGACTGTCCTGAAGAATCGTAGTAAGTAATATTACCAATCTTCTCGTTCAATCCATATACTGTTACAATGGCTCTGGCTTGTTTAGTTACTTTCTCTAGGTCATTTAATGCACCTGTAGAAATTCTCCCGAAAATTATTTGCTCTGCAGCTCGTCCAGCTAAAGTAGCACACATTTCATCGAGCATTTGATCGGTATGGACTATGGATCGCTCCTCTGGTAAATACCATGCTGCTCCTAAAGACTGTCCTCTTGGCACAATAGTAACCTTTACTAGTGGCGATGCATGTTCTAACATCCAGCTTACCGTTGCGTGTCCAGCTTCATGGAATGCAATAGTGCGCTTTTCTTCAGGGGTTATTATTTTATTCTTTTTCTCTAAACCACCAACAATTCTATCCACAGCATCTAAGAAATCCTGCTTCTCTACAGCAGATTTGTTTTTTCTAGCTGCAATAAGTGCTGCCTCGTTACAGACGTTGGCTATATCTGCACCAGAGAAACCAGGTGTTTGTTTAGCTAAAAAGTCCACATCTACTGTTTCGTTTACCTTAAGTGGTTTTACGTGTACTTCGAAAATCGCTTTACGCTCTCGAATATCTGGTAGGTCTACGTATATCTGTCTGTCGAATCGTCCTGCACGCATAAGTGCTTTATCCAAGACATCGGCACGGTTTGTAGCCGCTAAAACAATAACATTTGCGTTGGTATCAAACCCATCCATCTCGGTAAGTAGTTGGTTTAGCGTGTTCTCTCGTTCATCGTTTGAACCAGAAAAATTACTTTTCCCTCTAGCGCGACCAATGGCGTCTATTTCATCTATAAAAATAATAGACGGTGCTTTTTCTTTAGCTTGTTTAAATAAATCTCGAACTCGGGAAGCACCTACCCCCACAAACATTTCAACAAAGTCAGAGCCAGATAGAGAGTAGAATGGTACTTTAGCCTCTCCTGCTACTGCTCTTGCTAATAATGTTTTACCAGTCCCCGGAGGACCAACAAGCAACGCACCCTTAGGAATTTTACCTCCTAAAGCTGTATATCGACCTGGATTTCTAAGAAACTCAACTATTTCTTCGACCTCTTCTTTAGCGCCTTCTAATCCAGCAACATCTTTGAATGTTGTTTTTATATCGGTGTTTTCATCAAATAGTTTTGCCTTAGATTTTCCGATGTTGAAAATTTTCCCACCTGCGCCACCGCCAGCTCCAGCAGACATTCGTCGCATAATGAAAATCCAAACGGCAATAATGATGATAAATGGCAAGAAAGAAATAAGAATATCACCAAATACGTTTGTATCGGTTTTCCATTCTACCGTAGTAGTTAAATCCTTTTCATCCTTGATTTTATTAATGTTGTTTTCGAAGTTCTGTAAATCACCAAATTCAAATTGATAACTAGCATCACCAGGATTTGGACTAATAAACTTGTTACTAGCATTTTCTTTATGCTCTTCTTTATCTTTTGCTTCGGAAGTTAAATATACTTCGGCCTTTTTCTTATTTATTATTACTACTCGCTCTACATCGCCTTCCGCCAAGTATTTCTCAAATTCAACCTGTGTAGTTTTGGTAGGTTGTGCCCATTTGTTTCCTCCAAATATATTAATCCCTATAAATAGCATGATTAGGGCTGCCCATATCCAATATGTATTAAATCTAGGTTTCCTAGGTGGTATTTTCTTGCTGTTATTTGCCATTTGGCTTATATTTTAATTTAATATGATGATTCTATTTTAATAGATTTTGCGTCGCCCCAAAGGCCTTCTATGTCGTAAAAACTACGTGTTTCAGGTTGAAAGATATGTACAACAACGCTAACATAATCTAAAAGCACCCATTTTGAGTTAGATGTAGATTCTATATGCCAAGGCTTTTCTTTCATGCCTCTGCTAACTGTTTTTAATATAGACCCTTCCAATGCGTTTACTTGTGTACTAGAATTTCCATTGCAAAGTACAAAATAATCACATACTGTGTTTTCGATCTCTCTAAGATCTAAAATCTCTATATCTTTCCCTTTTACTTCTTCGATCCCCTGTATTATTAAACTTAATAGGTGGTCGTTATCTTTATTGTTTTCTGTCATTAAAAATTTTTAATTTACGCAAAGTTATTATTTTTTTGCATGTAGTAAGCCTTTTAGGCAAACATAATGCTATAATAGACAAATATGAACTTAATCAAACTCAGTGCCACGGATTCTACCAATACTTTTTTGAGTGAGCTGGTTAGAGATTCTACCTTGCAAAGTCCAACGGTAATTCTTACCGATAACCAAACTGCTGGACGTGGTCAACGAGGTAATGACTGGTATTCTGAGCCCGGTAAGAGCCTGGCTATGAGCATCTATATTAAGCCTAATATGCTCTTGGCCAAAGATCAGTTTTATTTGTCTATGCTAGTATCTTTGTCAGTTAAAGAAGTCTTAAAGGGTTTCGGGATTCCTCAAGTTAGTGTAAAATGGCCTAACGACATTCTGTCACGTTCAAAAAAGCTAGCTGGAATACTAATTGAAAATACGGTTAAACAGGATAAGATCTCGACCAGCATTATAGGAATTGGAATAAATGTGAATACTAAATCCGTTAAATCGCTACCCAAATTAGGTTCTATGTATTCACAAATGAATATGAAGTTCGAAATAGAGGAGGTGGCAATGAAAATTTTAGACGATTTACTTCCTAAGTTTGAATCTTTTTCGCCTGATAATTATATCGAACTAAAACATAACTATGAACAGCAGTTATTTAGGAAGGATAAGGTGTCAAGCTTTATGGATAAAAATCAACAGCTTTTCTCAGGAATAATCCGAGGTGTAACCGATGCTGGTCAGCTAAAAGTAGAAACCTCCTTGGATAATAGCATAAAGCTATATTGGCCCAAGGAAATTTCACTAAAATATTAATTGATAAAGTTTATCTTTTTATTCTGAGTCAGAAAAATCTGTGTGATTAGCACATTAGGACAACTATTATAGAGTGATCGAAAAATGCTTAGGTTTTGGCTTGAGATTGTAAAGTTAAACCTTTCTAGATCAGCGACTCGGAATGGATATAGCCTAAGATAAACTAGCCATGTTCTCTGTCAGTGTATTCAAAAATTTACTGATAGGATTCTTTATCATCATGGCCATCATAGCGTTAAACTTACCTTCAAACTGCAGACTTGCTGTAGTTTTGTTTTCTGATTGCTCTTCCAAATCCGCAGTTAGTGTAAAAGGTAACTTATCACTAATTGCACCAAGGACTACTTTATCTGGATTGGATATGTCTTTTATTTCCAATGCTATTTCAGGCATTCCTTTTAATCCAAATACGAAAGCATTTTCTCTTATCACTTCAAATTTAGCTCTATCCTTTGGCATAAGTTGCTCGTAGTTTTCTACTTTCTGTAGAAAGTCATGAAGTTCTTTTTTAGAAAGATTAACCTCTACTTTATTACTGTTTAATTCCATTTTAAATTATTTGTTTATATCCCAAGTTTCTGGTTGTTTACTCCAAAGAGAGAGAATTTCAGACTCTTTCTCTGAGATAAAATTAGATTTTTCAGCTTGTGTTAAAAGGTTGTTGTAGTTACTTAACGTATATAAGTCTACACCTGCCTTTTTAAAGTTCTCTTCCGCAATTGGAAAACCATAAGAAAATATTGCAAATACTCCTTTTACTTTGGCACCATAATCTTTCAATGCATTAACCGCTTTTAAACTGCTGTTTCCGGTGCTTATCAAGTCTTCAATAACCACTACACTGCTTCTAGGTTCTAAATGCCCTTCTATTTGATTTTGTCTTCCGTGCTTTTTAGGTTCTGGTCTTACGTAGCAAAACGGTAGGTTTAAATAATCGGCTACTAGGGCGCCAATCCCAATAGCACCTGTTGCTACACCAACTATAGCGTCTGGTTTGCCAAGTTCATCTTCTATTTGTCTAGCTAGTTGTTCGCGCAAATAATTACGAATAATCGGATGAGAAAGCGTAATTCGATTGTCGCAATAAATTGGCGATTTCCAACCTGAAGCCCATATAAAAGGTTTTTGTGGTTGTAGTTTAATTGCATTAATTTGCAAAAGCAAACTGGCAGTTTTTTGTGCGGTTTCCTTATTTAAAATCATACAACTTATATGTATAAAGTGTTTATTAAAGATACTCCAATTATTCTTTCAACAGTAAAGAATATTGGAAAGCAATATACAGCTATTCCTATAAAAGACATAAAATTTAAAAAGCTTATTAAAGATATTAACAAAGGTAAGTTGAAATATGTTAACCTTTATCATCCAGATAAAGCTATGTTAGATTCTATATTACTTGAAAAACTTCCAGTTGTTATTGCTGCAGGTGGCATGGTGTATAACTCGAAACAACAAATTCTATTTATTAAACGAAACAATCGTTGGGATTTACCAAAAGGAAGAGTAGAGAAGAACGAAAGACTGGAGGATGCAGCAATTCGCGAAGTAGAGGAGGAAACAGGAGTAAAAGATCTAGAGTTGGGGGAATTTATTACAAAGACTTATCATGTGTTTAAGCGAAATAAAAAATGGAAGCTTAAGGTTACTTATTGGTACGAAATGCATTCTGATTACCAAGGGAAATTAAAGCCTCAAAAAGAAGAAGGGATTAAGAAGGTAAAGTGGAAAAACTTTGAACAATCGCAACGTGCATTAAAAAATACTTATGAAAACGTGAAGCTGTTATTTCCCAAAGAGTATTTATTATTTCACCCTAGCGATAAAGAATAAAAGCTAACTATATTTAAATAAAAAACTCCTGATAGATTTAGTATCAGGAGTTTTTTTATGTATTGGAATGAGTTAATTAACCATTCATGGTTGCTAAAAACTCATCATTATCTTTTGTTTGCTTTATTCTTTGGTGAATGAATTCAATCGCTTCTACCGGGTTCATGTCCGATAAATATTTGCGTAGAATCCACATGCGTTGTAATTCATTCTCATCTAATAATAAATCGTCTCGTCTAGTGCTAGAGGCCATTAAGTCGATAGCTGGGAAAATACGACGGTTAGATATTCGTCTATCCAATTGTAATTCCATATTACCAGTACCTTTAAACTCTTCAAAAATAACTTCGTCCATTTTAGAACCAGTTTCGATAAGTGCAGTGGCGATAATACTCAATGATCCACCATTTTCAATTTTTCTAGCTGCACCAAAGAATCGTTTTGGCTTGTGTAACGCATTAGCATCAACACCACCACTTAGTATCTTTCCACTAGCAGGTTGTACCGTGTTGTAGGCACGAGCAAGACGAGTAATAGAATCTAGAAGAATTACTACATCATGTCCAGACTCGACCAAGCGTTTTGCTTTTTCTAAAACTATATTAGCTACACGAACGTGTTCTTTTGCTTCCTTGTCGAAAGTAGAAGCGATTACCTCGCCATTTACGTTTCTTTGCATATCGGTAACCTCTTCAGGACGCTCGTCTATAAGTAGTACAATTTGATAGACCTCAGGATGGTTTGCCGCAATACCGTTTGCAATATCTTTGAGTAGCATGGTTTTACCTGTTTTGGGTTGTGCTACAATCATTCCTCTTTGCCCTTTCCCAATAGGTGAAAATAAATCCACAATACGAGTAGAGATAGTACTTCGTCTTTCTGCAATTCTAAATCTTTCGTTAGGGAATAATGGGGTTAGGTGTTCAAAGGCAATTCTATCTCGAATTTTCTCTGGTTCTAAACCATTAATCTTTAATACCCTAATAAGTGGAAAGTATTTCTCACCATCTTTTGGTGGACGTACTTCTCCGAGAACAGTGTCTCCAGTTTTTAATCCGAAAAGACGAATTTGTGATTGGGATACATAAATGTCATCTGGGGAGGATAAGTAGTTATAGTCGCTTGAGCGAAGAAAACCATAACCATCTTGCATTGTATCTAAAACTCCTTCACTTTCAATTATGCCATCGAATTCATAATCTGGTTCGCGATAGCGACTACCTCTTTCACGTCCACCTCGTTTATCCTGTCGGCCGTTGTTTTGCTCCTTAGAATTAGACTTTTGTCCACGATTCGAACGGTTGTCCTGCTTTGCTTGTGGCCTTCCTTTATCTTTATCGGAATCTTTTCTTGTTGAATTAGCTGGTTTTCCTTCTTGTTTTCTTTTGGTATCAGGCTCTTTAGCTTGCCTAGCAGGTCTAGAGTCGCGCTGTTTGGTGGCAGTGTTACTAGCGCCTTGGCTTTTAGGATGGCTTTGTTGTCGTTTAGGAGTCTCTTCCTTAGGCTTTTCACTAGGTGCAGGTTTCTCCTTCTTTGCAGTTTCTTCTTTAACGATATCTTTTACGGCTTGTGGATTTGCGGCTTGGAAGTCTAGAATTTGGTATACCAAATCTAATTTTCTAAAGCTTCTGAACTTCGGAATACCAAGGGTTTTGGCAAGTTCTTGAAGCTCAGGAAGTCTTTTGCTTTTTAATTCTGAAATTTCGAACATGTAAATTATTAATTGTGAATTATTTTAAATTATGTAGGGCATTGAATAACAAAAAAGATTATAATGTATTATTTAATATTTTAAAATGCCAAGTTTTGATTCTGATATTTGTGTAATGAAATATGAAATGTGAATAAACTGCGAACAGCTTAATATGAAGATAGTTATGTTTCTACAAATGCAATAATACAACTTTTTTTTTGAATAGACATTTTTTCTTAAAAAAAGAAAAGCCTATTTTTGCACAAACCATATTTATATTACAATGATACAAAGAATTCAGACTATTTACCTAATAATAGTAGCCTTATTGATGATAGCACTATTTATATGGTTTCCAGAGTTTTCTACACTTGATGGAGAAGTTATTTTGCGGAAGATGGAATTGTTGGTAATAATTCCTATATTCGCATCGATACTATTGACGATTATTTCAATCTTTAAATATAAAAACCGTCAAACGCAGTTTGTACTGAACCGTTTGAATAGTTTGGTTATTTTCGTATTACTGGGAGTTTTCGTTTATGTACCACTAAGCGTACCTGGAGAGACGCAAGTTTCTGAGAAAGGTATTGGGCTCTTTTTTCCTATTGTTTCTATCGTGTTTTTAGTGTTGGCGAATAAAGCCATCAAAAAGGATGAAAGGCTCGTAAAATCTGTGGATCGTTTACGATAAACCTTTTCTTAGTATATTAGTGCAAAACCCTCTTGTTATTATGCCAAAGCAGGAGGGTTTTCTATTTTATCGTTTCCATTCGATCACTTCCAAGTTTTTTATAACATCCTTTTCAATCTCAAATCGCAGCATGGTGCGTACCTTGTGAATACCACTTTTCCCTACTGCGCCAGGATTCATATGCAGAAGCTGCCGTTTTTTGTCGGGCATCACTTTTAAAATATGAGAGTGACCAGAGATAAATAGGTTAGGCTTCTCTTGATCTAATAGCTTAGCTATTCCTGCCGAATAACGTCCAGGATAACCACCTATATGAGTCATCCACACCTTTACCTTCTCCACTGTAAAACATAGTACTTCAGGAAAAGCAGCACGTATGTCTTGGTTGTCAATATTGCCATGTACAGCTCGTAAAGGTTTTATAGCTTCTATAGCATCGGTTACTTTCAAATCGCCTATATCGCCAGCATGCCAGACTTCGTCAACTGTATGAACATACTTTAATATAGCATCGTCTATATGGCTGTGAGTGTCACTTAGTAAAAGTATTTTTGTCATAAAAAATCATTGGTTTGGGTTATCTAGCTAATATCTATCTGTAAAACAATTTTGTAGAGAGGTGTTTTGTATATTTGCTTTTTCAAAAATACAGGATTCTTTGCGATATTTTCTGGAAATAAGTTATAATGGCGAAGCCTATCATGGTTGGCAAATACAGCCAAACGTGGTTTCGGTTCAAGAGGTAGTACAAGAGAAACTATCTATTATGTTACGGCAATCCATCGAAGTAGTGGGCGCTGGTAGAACCGATGCAGGAGTACATGCTAAACAAATGTTTTTACATTTTGATAGCGACAGAGAATTGGAAAATTTACCTGAAATAGCCTATAGGTTGAATTCTTTTTTTCCAAATGACATAGTATCACATAGACTAATACGTGTACCCGATGATGCCCATGCTAGATACGATGCGTTGTATAGAGAGTATCATTATCACATTGTTCTTGGGAAAAATCCGTTTTCGAAGGGATTGGCGATGAGCGTTCGAACAAAAAAGTTAGATGTAGAAGCGATGCGGTTAGCAGCAAGAAAATTGCTTAGTCACACCAACTACAAATGTTTTTCACGATCTAAAACTAATGTGTATACTTATGAATGCACTATAATGAAAGCAGACTGGATCGAAGAAAATGGGCATCTTCGATTTGAGGTTACGGCCAATAGGTTTTTGCGAAACATGGTTAGAGCGATGGTGGGAACGTTACTGGATGTAGGTCGAGGTAAATGTAGCCAAGAAGAGTTTGAAAAAATATTACAAAGTAATAATAGGTGTGAAGCAGGGACTTCTGCTCCGCCATATGGACTGTATTTAAAACGAATAATCTATCCAAAAGAAATTATTAGTTAGATGAAAGAGGAAGGAAAAGCATTTGATTTTAAACTGTTCGGCAGGTTGTTGCAGTATGCAAGACACTACCGATTAGTTTTTTATTTTGTTGCTTTTGTAGCGATTGCTATATCTGGTATAGCCATCTTACGTCCATATCTATTAAAACTTACTATAGATGGTCCTATAAAAGGAAAAGATCCAAATCTGTTATTACTTTTCATACTTCTTACTTTAGGTGCTTTGATATTGGAAGTGGTTTTCCAATTAGCATTTATTTATTACGCTAACTGGTTAGGCCAGAATGTTATTCGAGATATTCGTAATGATTTGTTTAAGCGAATGCTAAACTTCAAAATGAAGTATTTTGATCGTAGCTCGGTAGGACGCTTAACTACCCGAACAGTAAACGATATAGAAACTATCTCAAGTATTTTTAGCGAAGGACTATTTGTAATTATTAGCGACCTACTGAAAATGTTAGTAGTTGCTGGGTTTATGATGTTTCAAAGCTGGAGGTTAAGCCTTATCGTTTTTGCTATAATGCCTGTAATTCTCTATGCTACACGTTTGTTTCAACGAGCGATGAAAGCAGCTTTCGAAGAGGTGCGCAGAGAAGTAGCCAACCTTAATTCCTTTGTGCAAGAACGTATTACAGGAATGAAAATAGTACAACTGTTTACCAGAGAGGAAGAAGAGTTCGATACGTTTGATGAGATAAACAAGAAACATAAAAGAGCTTGGATAAAAACGGTATGGTATAACTCTATTTATTTTCCAATTGCAGAATTGTCTGCAAGTGTAGCCTTGGGGCTTGTTGTTTGGTATGGTGGGTTAAATGCACTTGGAGGAGGTGTAGTAACACTTGGTATTATCACAGCTTTTATAGATTTAACGCAAATATTATTTCGTCCGTTACGGCAAATAGCAGATAAGTTTAATACCCTACAAATGGGAATGGTTGCAGCAAATAGAGTTTTTGGAATTTTGGATACCGAAGCAAGTATTCCCGATACTGGTACTAAAGTATTAGGTCGTGCTACAGGGGTGATTAGTTTTAAGGATGTTTACTTTGGTTACGATGAGGAAACCATGGTGCTGAAAGGCGTTAGTTTTGATGTGCAACCAGGGGAGACTATGGCTATTGTTGGGGCAACAGGTGCTGGAAAAACAACAATTATCAATTTGCTTTCTCGATTTTACGAGATAAATAAAGGTGAAATTTTAATAAATAATACTTCAATAAAAGATTATACGCTAACCTCTTTACGTAAGGAAATTGCTGTAGTCTTGCAGGATGTAATGTTGTTTGCAGATTCAATTATGAACAACATCACGCTAAATAATCCTGAGATAAACGAAGAAGAAGTTTGGGCAGCAGCTGAAGCAATAGGGGTGTCTGAGTTTATTGAAACATTACCAGGAGGGTATCATTATAATGTAAAAGAACGTGGAAGTATGCTTTCTTCTGGACAGCGACAGCTTATTTCGTTTTTACGAGCTTATGTAAATAAACCTAGTGTTTTAATTCTCGATGAAGCAACATCATCTGTAGACTCGTATTCCGAAGAGTTGATTCAAATTGCTACCGAAAGAATTACGAAAAACAGAACATCAATAATTATTGCACACAGACTTGCAACGATTCAAAAGGCCGATAAAATATTGGTGATGGATGCAGGTAAAGTGGTGGAAATAGGTTCGCATAAAGAGCTTTTAGCAAAAGAGGACGGATATTATAGAAAGCTATTTGAAGTGCAGTTTCAAGCGGAGGTATAGGCTTATTCTACTAATTTCAAATCATGATCGATAATGTTTTGTAGGTCGGACAACGTATCGTAGACTACAAAATCACCATTTCTAAAATAGGAAATATGGCCATTTTCCTCAGAGACCACTAAACATACCGCGTCGGTTTCTTCCGATATACCCATAGCTGCACGGTGTCGTAAACCAAATCGCAAAGGGATGCTTCTGTTTTCTGATAAAGGAAGAATTACACGAGTAGCAGTTATTTTTGTGCCTTCAATAACTATTGCACCATCGTGTAGCGGACTGTTATGGTAGAAAATACTTTCTAATATTGGCTGGTTTACAGCGATGTCCATCGCATCACCACTAGATTTTACAAACTCTAAACTTTCACTTCGTTTAATAACGATTAAAGCTCCTGTATTGCTACTAGAAAACTTCTTACATGTATCTACCAAAATAGGGCTAATTGTGCTTTTGTATTCTGTATCCTTAGAAAAAAGACTAAAATAACGTTGCTTCATTCTTGAAGTAAAGCTCGTAGTTCCGATAACTAATAAGAAGCGGCGTATTTCTTGTTGAAAAACGACGATTAATGCGAACATTCCTACACCTAGGAAACCACCTAGAATTTTGCTAAAAAGCTCCATCTCTAGAAGTTCTGTAAGCATCCAGACTACATATAGAATAACAATACCGATAAATATCTGAATCGCTGCGGTGCCTTTTAATAACTTATATACGTTAAACAAAAGGAAAGCCACCAAAACGATGTCTATGATGTCAATTATTCTAATGTTTAAAAAATCCAATGTATTATTTTTTCTTATTAATCTAATTCCTCTATAAAGCTATACATTTTCCCCGAACGAAGGTAGTTCTTGTAGAATTCTAATGCATTCCATTGCTTCTTTTACATCGTGAACTCTTAAAATGTTACTACCTCTAGCTAAGGCTATACTATGTACTACAGTAGTGCCATTTAAAGCTTCGGAAGCTTCAATTTGTAAGGTTTTATATATCATAGACTTTCTAGACACTCCTGTTAAAATAGGTGTGTCTAAATTTTTGAAAACATTCAATTGATCTAATAACTCATAATTTTGTTTTCTAGTTTTTGCAAATCCAAAACCTAAATCAATTATCACGTCGTTTATTCCCAGAGCACGTGCTTGTGCTATACGCTCTGTAAAGTAATAGTATATATCGGTAATTAAGTTATTATAGGTAGTGTTCTTTTGATCTTGCATGGTTTTTGGGCTACCTCGCATGTGCATCATTATGTAGGGCACGTTTAATTGAGCCACTGTCTGTAACATATTGTCATCTAAAAGTCCAGCCGATATATCATTTATAATTGCTGCTCCATGGGAAATGGCCTCCTTTGCTACTTTACTTCTATAAGTATCTACAGAGATTATTGCTTCTGGAAATCTTTTTAAAATGGCATCGATTATGGGTAATACACGATTTAGCTCTTCGTCTACCGAGACATCTTTTGCATTTTGCCTAGAACTATATCCACCAACATCCAAAAAGGTTGCTCCGTCTTCTAGCATTTGTGATGCTAATCGCAAGATAGAGTCGGTATCTTTTGGTTTTTCACCATCAAAAAATGAATCCGGTGTTATATTTATAATCCCCATTACTCTTGGGGTGTTAAAATCTATTAGTGTACCTTTGCAGTTAAGTGATTTCAATTTTATATATTGCTTAATTCAAGCGAAATTTACGTAAAATTTAATAGTTACATGCAGAAAACTTCCAAACAATACGATGCGGTTATAGATGCTTGTCGCCAATTGTTTTGTTCTAAGATGCAGGATTATGGATCTGCTTGGCGAATCCTAAGACTTCCGTCGCTAACCGACCAAATATTTATTAAAGCACAACGCATTCGCGGGTTGCAAGAAAATAAAGAACAACGTGTAAACGAAGGCCAGGATGTTGAGTTTATAGGAATAATAAACTATTCGGTAATGGCGTTAATTCAAAGTGAGTTGGGCGTTGCCGAACAACCAGATCTTAATGATGAAAAAGCAACAAAACTTTACGATAAGCAAGTGAAAATTGCTAAAGAACTAATGGAAAATAAGAATCATGACTATGGGGAAGCATGGAGGGATTTACGCGTTAGTTCTTTGACCGATTTAATCTTGCAAAAACTATATCGAGTAAAGCAAATAGAAGATAATAAAGGGAAAACTTCGGTGTCGGAAGGTGTAGACGCTAATTACCAAGATATTATAAACTATGCTGTGTTTGCGCTAATTCACTTAGAGGAAGAAAAGGAGAAAACAATAAATTAATAACAAATAAAATATTTTTTAAATGCGTTGGATTGTTCAAATAGCTAGAATAATTGTTGGGTTGCTATTTATTTTTAGTGGTTTAATTAAGCTAAACGACCCGATGGGTTTTGCTTTTAAACTACAAGACTATTTTGACCCCAATGTTTTAAATCTTGGCTTTTTAGTGCCTTACGCTCTCACACTTGCCGTTATTATCGTTATTTTCGAAGTCCTTATTGGAATTATGCTATTACTTGGAGTGGCGCGTAAGTTTACGTTGTGGAGTTTAATCCTAATGATTCTTTTCTTTACTTTCCTAACCTTTTATTCCGCATACTTCAATAAGGTAACCGACTGTGGATGCTTTGGTGATGCTATATCGCTTACGCCTTGGCAGTCCTTTTACAAAGATTTAATTCTACTCTTCTTAATCGTTATACTCTACGTTGGAAGAGTATATATACAACCTATTTTAAATAAACGAGTTCGAGCATTTATTGTGTTTTTAAGTTTTGTTCTATCCTTGAGTATTACTTACTACGTTTTGGATAACCTTCCGATTATCGATTTTAGACCCTATAAAATTGGTGCGAATATTCAAGAGGGAATGGAATATCCTGAAGATGCAGAAGAACCTGTATATAACTATCATTGGTGGTTTGAGGTAAACGGTGAAGAGCAGGTAATTACCACACAAGGTAACTATCCAGATGTAGATGGCAAGTTTTTACGTGTCGATACAGAACTGGTTTCCTTAGGGTACGAACCACCCATTCTTGACTTTACTATTGAGAAAGATGGGGTAGACTATACCGAGGAATTTTTAAATACCCCAAAGTTAGTGATGGTGGTAGCCTACGACCTTGATATAGCTCGAGAGAAAAATGATGTAGGAATGCGAAAGCTTAGCGACATGGCTAAAAAAGCACGTCTACAAGGATATGAGGTCATTGCCGTATCAGCTTCTACCGAGCAAAAAGCAAATTCGGTAAAAGAAGAGTTCGACTTACCTTTCGACTTTTACTTTTGCGACGAAACTGCTTTAAAAACGATTGTGCGTAGTGTACCTGGCATTTTAGTGTTGCATAATGGAACTATTGTGGATAAGCAGCATTGGAGAAATATGCGGAAAATAGATTTTAAATCTGAATAGGAAAGTGGGAAGCTACTTGGTTAAAAATATAGGTTATGCAGCCTTGACACTCTTCGGGGTAGTGACCGTAATTTTCCTTCTTTTCGCTGTGCTTCCTGGAGATCCAGCTAGAATGATGTTGGGTCAAAATCAAACACCAGAGCAATTAGCAAATGTGAAAAAGAAATACGGGTTCGATTTACCCATAGGCAAACAATACCTTTATTATTTAAACGATTTATCTGTTATCTCTTTACATAGTAAAAACCCTGATGACTATACTTATTTACAAAAGGAAAAATACCAATACAAGCGCTTATTCGATACAGAAACTTCAACTTGGGTTCTTAAACTTCCATATTTAAGAGAGTCTTTTCAGAAAAATAATAAACCAGTAACCGAAATTATTACTGAAACTCTTCCCAATACCTTTTTACTGGCCGTTGTAGCGATATGTATCGCTTTGATACTTGGCATTATTTTAGGAATAGTCTCTGTGCTTACAAAAGATAGTTGGATAGATATTAGTATTCAGTTTATTAGCACCTTAGGCATGAGTATTCCTTCTTTTTTTAGTGCCGTATTATTCGCATGGATTTTTGGATATGTTTTGTACCAATACACAGGGTTACCTATATCAGGTAGTTTATATGAAGTAGATGATTTTGGCGAAGGAAAATATATACAATGGAGAAATCTTATTTTACCTTCTATAGTATTAGGCATTCGACCACTTGCTGTGGTTAGTCAATTGATGCGTAACTCTTTATTGGAAGTGATGAATCAAGACTATATCCGAACAGCTTTTGCTAAAGGATTGGGAATGCGAGCTGTATTGATGAAACACGCATTACAAAATTCTTTAAATCCTGTTATTACGGCGTTGTCAGGCTGGTTTGCATCAATGTTAGCAGGAGCAGTTTTTGTAGAGTATATCTTCGGATGGAATGGTTTAGGTAAAGAAATTGTAGAGGCACTTAACACCTTAGATCTGCCTGTAATTATGGGGGCAGTCTTGGTAATTGCTACTATGTTTATCATTATAAATATTCTGGTCGATAGCCTGTATGCATGGCTAGACCCTAAAATTAAATTAAATTGATTATGCGAAAGAAAATTGTTGCAGGTAATTGGAAAATGAATCATAATAAAAAAGAAGCTGTTGCTTTTGTTAAAGCTTTGGCTACTAAAGAAATTCCAGAAGATGTTCATATGATGATTGCACCATCATTTGTTGTTCTCGATGCTTGTAAGCAAGCTGCGGGTGAGGATTTAATTATTGCATCTCAAAACATAAATCAACATGATAGTGGCGCCTATACAGGTGAAGTTTCGGCAGATATGTTGAAGAGCATTGGGGTAAATACGGTTATTATCGGTCATAGCGAACGCCGTTCTATTTATGGGGAAGATCATAGCATTTTAGCTGATAAGGTAAAGCAAGCAGCTACAAATGGCTTGGACGTCGTTTTCTGTATTGGCGAAAGCTTAGCCGAACGAGAAGCTGGAAAAGTTGAAGAAACGGTAAAAAAGCAATTAGAGGATAGCTTATTCTTTTTAGATGCTGCACAAATAAAGAATGTGGTGATTGCCTACGAGCCAGTTTGGGCAATTGGAACAGGAAAAACTGCTAGTCCACAACAAGCACAAGATGTGCATGCTTACATAAGACAACTATTGGAAGAAAAATATAGTGCTGCTATCGCTCAAGAAATATCCGTTTTATATGGTGGAAGTGTAAATGCCGAGAATGCAAAAGATTTATTCTCACAACCAGATGTGGATGGTGGGTTAGTTGGAGGTGCTTCGCTTAAAGTAGATAGTTTTGTACAGTTATTACACTCATTTTAAATAGCGATATGAAAGATACCTATATAGAATATAGCTTTAAAGTAGCACCACTAGAACCAGGCGTAGAGATACTAATTGCGGAGTTAAGTTATCTAAACTTCGATAGTTTTGCAGAAACTGATGACGGAGTAATGGCTTATATTCTAAAAGATTATTGGCGGGAAGACGTTTTAGATAACGTGCGAATCCTACAGAATTCGGAGTTTGAAATTACTTGGGAACAGAAGGAATTTGAACAGATAAATTGGAATGAAGAGTGGGAGAAAAACTTTGATCCAATTCTTGTAGGTGATGCTTGCTATGTACGTGCGCCGTTTCACGAAAAAAAGGAAGTGGCCTACGATATTATTATCGAGCCAAAAATGTCATTCGGTACGGGCCACCATGAAACCACTTATATGATGTTGGAGTACATACTTACAGCAGATGTGGAAAATAAGACCATATTAGATATGGGATGTGGTACGTCTGTTTTAGCCATTTTGGCATCTAAACGTGGAGCAAAAGAAGCTGATGCAGTAGATTTTGATAATTGGTGTTATGAGAATAGCCTTGAGAATATAGCATTGAATAAGTGCAAGAACATTCAAGTATATGAAGGAGCAGTTGAGGTGCTAGAAACACTTTCTACTGAAGCTAATCCGAAATTTGATGTAATATTTGCCAATATTAATCGAAATGTACTGTTAGAAGATATCCCAAGCTATTCAAAACACCTAAAAAATGGTGGCGAGCTGTACGTAAGTGGTTTTTATAAGGAAGACTTAACTAGTATAAAAGATGTGGCATCTTCTGCAGGAATTACTTTTGTAGATAATAAAGAGCGGAATAACTGGATAGCCGCTAGGTTTAAAAAGTAAACTAAATATGTCTAGTAAGGAAAAAGAAGTAGAAATAGCAGTGGAGAAATCAACGGAAACTCACGAGTTGATTTTACTGAATGATGATGTAAACACTTTCGATTATGTGATAGATGTTCTGATTCGCGTATGCAATCATACCCCGATTCAAGCCGAACAATGTACATTGCTTACACATTTTAAAGGAAAGTGTAGTGTATCTTCTGGAAGTTTAGAAGATATGATTGCTCTGTGTTTGAGATTGTTAGATGCGAATCTTAGTGCAGAAGTTAAATAACAAGTGATTTTTGTTTGGAAATAATTTTGGAAGTAATAAAAACTATTCTATATTTGCATCGCAATCACAGAGAAGGCCTCGTGGCGCAACTGAATAGCGCATCTGATTACGGCTCAGAAGGTTGCAGGTTTGAATCCTGCCGAGGTCACAAAGAAAATCGCAATCATCTAAGTATTAGGTGATTGCGATTTTTCATTTATAGAACTGTATCTTTTCTGTATTATTCCTAACTTTATATTCTAAGCACCAAACACAAAACTATGTTCGCTATAGAGCAATACATCCGAAATATTCCAGACTTCCCAAAAAAAGGAGTCCAGTATAAAGATATTACCCCACTGTTATTAGATCCAAAAGTGATGGAGGCTACTTTAGATGCATTGCTAAAACCTTTGGCTGGACAAAAGATTGATAAAGTTGTAGGGGTAGAGGCCAGGGGCTTTCTGTTTGGAATCTTATTAGCTAAAGAATTAAATGCTGGATTTGTGCCTATACGTAAACCTGGGAAACTACCTTACGATACCATAAGTGCTACATACGATTTAGAATACGGCACCGATAGCATACAAGTGCATACCGATGCTATACTTCCAGGTGAAAAAGTCTTGATGCACGATGATGTCTTAGCTACTGGTGGTACAGCTTCAGCTGCCTGTTCGTTAATCGAAAGATTAGGAGGTGAAATAGTTGCCTGTAATTTTATATTAGAACTGAAGGATTTAAAGGGAAGGGAAAAACTAAAAGAGTTTGATATTCGAACCCTTGTTTCTTATTAGCAGTGAATCTAAAAAAGTTATATTCTGCAATAAGTTTATAATTAAGGTAAGCTGTTTTTAGTTACCCATGCACGCCAACCTAATAAAAGTTTTTGGGAAGTGGTAAGGCTCATTACATCAACACCCTTCTTAGTTAAACTAGGTAAAATGGCTTTATTTGCTTTTGCAAGTATCGAGAAGAATTTCTGCTTCATTAATTAAGAGTATGTATCTTTAGCGTAATATAAAGAATTTTTTAATCATACTCTATATGTTAAGCTTTAGGCTGAAAATCCTTGTTGTTTTATTTTTCCTTACTTCTTCGGTAATAGCACAACCCAAACCCGCTTATGAATTATATCGAGCAAACGGCAAGAAAATACGTTATCCAAGAATGCTAAAGAAACTGCAGAAAGCCGATATTGTGTTTTTTGGGGAACTGCACAACAATGCTATTGCCCATTGGTTAGAACTTGAGTTGGCTATGGATTTGCACGAACGACAATCTATTCAGCTCGGTGCAGAGATGTTAGAAGCGGATAATCAAAAATCATTAGATGCATATCTGAAAGGAGAGATAGATATATCTGAGTACAAAAATCAAACTAGATTATGGCCAAACTATAAAACAGACTATGCACCTATTGTAGATTGGGCTAAAGAAAATAACATCCGATTTACAGCTACCAATATTCCAAGACGATTTGCTAATATGGTGTATAAAGACGATTTTAAAGCTTTAGATAGTTTGTCCGAAAAGGAAAAGTCATGGATTGCACCTTTGCCAATTCCGTTGGATGTAGAGTTAGAAACCTATCAAGAAATCTTAACAATGATGGGTGATCATGGAACACTTTTACTTGTGAAAGCACAAGCTATAAAAGATGCTACTATGGCGCACTTTATATTAAAAAACAAACAACCTAATACACTCTTTCTACATTATAATGGCGCTTTTCATACCAATAAACACGAAGGTATTGTCTGGTATATAAATAAATATAAGGAAGGATTGAAGGTGAAAACTATTACAACGGTAGAACAAACTGATATTAGCAAACTGGAAGGCCAACATAGGAATACAGCGGATTATATCTTAGTTGTACCAGAGACTATGACCAAAACCTATTAGTTAGTTGTATTTGCTTACCACTACTAAATTGGCGAAAGCCTAGGGTTGTAGCGCGATAACTATGTTAATAGTATAAAGTAGTACCATTGTCAAAAAAGTAACAAACTTTTCTCTGAATGGTCGTAGATAATCTTATTTTTGTAAAAACATAACCATACAATGAGTCAAGAAGTTTCTAAACGCTATGCACAGCGTGGTGTATCGGCCTCTAAAGACGATGTACACAAAGCGATAAAAAATATTGACAAAGGGCTTTTTCCACAAGCTTTTTGTAAGATTATTCCTGATTACCTAACCAATGATCCTGAATATTGCATTGTTATGCATGCCGATGGCGCAGGAACAAAGTCTTCATTGGCTTATATGTACTGGAAGGAAACAGGCGACCTGTCGGTTTGGAAAGGCATTGCACAAGATGCTTTGATTATGAATGTAGACGACTTGCTTTGCGTAGGTGCTACCGATCATATTTTAATGTCTTCGACTATCGGCAGAAATAAAAATCGAATTCCAGGCGAGGTAATTGCTGCTTTAATAGAGGGAAATAACGAAGTAGCCGAAGAGTTACAAAAGCATGGCGTAAATGTTTATCCAACAGGCGGTGAAACTGCTGATGTTGGAGATTTAGTAAGAACTGTAATAGTTGATTCCACTGTAACTGCACGCATGAAACGCGCCGATGTAATAGATAATGCTAATATAAAACCGGGTAATGTTATTGTAGGATTAGCATCATTTGGACAAGCTACTTATGAAAACGAATACAATGGTGGAATGGGAAGTAACGGGCTTACTTCTGCAAGGCATGATGTGTTTGGCGATGATTTAGCAAAGAAATATCCAGAAAGCTTTGATCCAGAAGTTCCTGGAGATTTGATTTATTCGGGGACAAGAGCATTAACCGAAAAACTAGAGGGAGTATCAGTTGATATTGGGAAATTAGTGCTTTCGCCAACTAGAACTTATGCACCAATTATTAAAAAGATTTTACAAAAGTATACCAATAAGGATATTCAAGGAATGGTGCATTGTAGTGGAGGAGCACAAACAAAAGTGTTACACTTCGTAAACGAAATGCACATTATAAAAGATAATTTATTCCCAACGCCCCCTTTATTTGAACTGATTCAAGAAGAGAGTAAGACGGACTGGAAGGAGATGTATCAAGTCTTTAATATGGGGCATCGTATGGAAATTTACACCAATGAAACAGTGGCTAAAGATATAATTGCCATTTCAGAAAGCTTTGGCGTAGCAGCGCAAATAGTGGGTAGAGTGGAAGCTTCTGAAGAGAAAAAACTCACTATTACTAGTCCGCATGGTAGATTCACTTACCATTAATTAAGAGGATAGATTGTATCCGATATATTTAAGCTGATAAAAAATGCGTATTTTTGCATTATAGAAATAAGATTTATGTTAGAGAGATTAGAATTTATAAAACAGCGTTTTGACGAGATAACAGATCTGATTATCCAACCAGATGTTATCGCCGATCAAAAGCGTTATGTAGAACTTACCAAGGAGTATAACGACTTGAAGAAGTTGTTAGAAAAAAGGGAAGAGTATTTGACGAACAATGCTCGTATTGAAGAGGCGGAGGAAATAATTGCCGATGGAAGTGACGAGGAGATGGTAGAGATGGCAAAGATGCAATTAGATGAAGCAAAGGAAAATATCACTAAATTAGAAGAAGAAATCCGCTTCATGTTAATTCCAAAAGATCCAGAAGACTCTAAAAATGCCGTGATGGAAATTCGAGCAGGAACAGGAGGTGATGAAGCTAGTATTTTTGCTGGAGATTTATACCGTATGTATACTAGGTATTGCGAAAGTAAAGGTTGGAAAACTAGTACTATAGATTACAACGAAGGAACCAATGGTGGATTTAAAGAAATCCAATTTGAGGTTACTGGTGAAGATGTATACGGAACGCTAAAGTTTGAGGCTGGTGTGCATCGAGTACAACGTGTACCACAAACCGAAACTCAAGGAAGAGTACATACTAGTGCAGCAACGGTGATGGTTATGCCCGAAGCCGAAGAGTTTGATGTGCAAATCGATCCAAACGACGTTCGAATAGATTACTTCTGTTCTTCAGGACCAGGCGGTCAAAGTGTTAACAACACCTATTCAGCTGTTCGATTAACGCACGAGCCAACAGGATTGGTGGCTCAATGTCAGGATCAGAAATCACAGCATAAAAACAGAGAGCAAGCATTTAGAGTATTGCGCTCAAGATTGTACGACTTAGAATTAGCAAAACGTCAAGCCGAAGAAGCAGAAAGACGTGGTTCTATGGTTACTAGTGGCGATAGAAGTGCGAAGATTCGTACCTACAACTATCCACAAGGCCGTATGACAGAACATAGAATCAATCTTACTCTTTATGATTTAGACAATATCATGGACGGTGATATCGGAAAAATAATAGAGGAACTTCAGTTAGTAAGCAATACAGAAAAACTAAAAGAAGCAGGCGAAGCTTTTTAATCTAAGTCTATGGATATCCAAAAACTCGTTGCAGAGATTCGACGTAAAAAATCTTTCTTGTGTGTAGGATTAGATGTTGATATTGATAAAATTCCTAAGCA
>Ga0209487_1001188_pt1 | contig 22328 bp, 19 predicted proteins | sample Poulit2012_FD_187524 | JGI IMG/M metagenome (GOLD analysis project Ga0209487, IMG submission 187524) | Agricultural soil microbial communities from Georgia to study Nitrogen management - Poultry litter 2012 (SPAdes) (version 2) | ecosystem: Environmental > Terrestrial > Soil > Agricultural land...
ATCGCTATAAGTAGAGATTATGAAATTCATTAATATATGTTAGAATATGACTAGAACTATATAGAAGGAGAGATTTCATGAAGGTTTCATATCATGGACATTCAGTTGTCCGAATCGTAACAAATGAGCGAACGATCTTAATTGATCCGTTTATAAATGGTAATGAGGCTTGTGATTTAGATCCAAAGACAGTTGAGGCCGATGTGATCTTATTAACACATGGTCATAATGATCATGTCGGAGAAACGGTTGAAATAGCCAAGCGAACAGGCGCACTCGTTGTTGCACTAAATGAACTGGCTGTCTATTTGGCAACGAAAGGATTACGAACCCATCCGATGAATATTGGTGGAGCATATGAGTTTGATTTTGGTCGCGTGAAGTTTACACAGGCTTTTCACGGCTCTTCTTATGAAGAGGAAGATGGCACGTTTATTTACACGGGCATGCCTGGTGGGATTTTACTAACGATGAAAGGGAAGACGATTTATCATGTCGGTGATACAGCACTCTTCTCTGATTTGAAAATGATTGGTGAACTGAATGATATAGATTTGGCGTTTATTCCAATCGGTGATAATTTCACGATGGGACCAGAAGATGCACTAATCGCAGCGGATTGGATCAATGCAAAAACGGTTGTTCCGGTTCACTATAATACATTCCCAGTTATTGAGCAGGATGGAGATGCTTTTGCTGAAAAGGTGAAAACTGGGAAAGGACTGGCTATGAAAATCGGTGACACGATTGAGCTATAGTTGATGGAAGAAGCGGGGGAGGATCCCCCCGCTAAACAAGTGATACGAACAATTAAATAATAAGAAGGTAGGGACGATAATCGATGAAGATCGCTTTGACTTTATTGTTCTTTCTATTTGGTTCAGTATTCGGTTCATTTTTCAATGTCGTAGGATTACGGCTTCCCCAAAAGAAATCCTTTATTTCCAATCGTTCCATTTGTCCAGCCTGTGAACGAACATTATCAGCGTCCGAATTAATTCCACTCCTCTCCATTCTACTTTTACAAGGAAAATGCAAAGGTTGTCACAAAAAAATCTCACCTCTTTATCCAATCATTGAATTAACAACGGGTTTATTATTTGCTTTCAGCTTTATGATGATCGGGTTTCACGTTGAACTGATAACCGCATTGCTCGTTGTCTCCATGTTGATGGTTATTTTAGTGTCTGACCTGACGTATATGGTCATTCCTAACCAGATCCTTCTCTTCTTTTTACCATTATTTGTTATCATGCGAATCATACACCCCCTTGATCCTTGGTGGTCAGCAATCGGTGGGGCCATCATTGGTTTTTCTCTGATCGCATTGATTATTTTTATTAGTCAAGGAGGAATGGGGGGTGGCGATATGAAGTTATTTGGCGTACTCGGCTTCGTTTTAGGGATTAAAAAGGTTCTGCTCACATTTTTTATTGCCTGCTCCCTTGGTGCAATTATTGGGCTTATTCTACTATCCACTAAAAAGATTGAACGCAAACAACCAATCCCATTTGGGCCTTATATCATTGCTGCAACACTGCTTGTTTATTTTTATGGCGAGCAATTGATTCAATCTTATATGGGGTTATTTTAAAGTAGTCTGACCGTGTGATTCCCATTCAGTTGAATGAATTTCATAATTGCCAAAATCGACAACATCGATACAGTATGTAGTTAAGAACGGATCAACGAAACTATATGTTGTAGCGGTGTTGCACTAAACCGGTATTATGAAATTCATTAAGTTCTTAAATAAATAAACGCTCATAAACTATATAAACGAATAGTAAAAAGAGGGGTGATTTACTTGCGTCATTATGCTGTTTTACGAATTTTATTAGCTAGTTTTTTACTTTATATCGCGTGGCCACAGATTCCATTAGCTAGTTCCCAATTAGCGAGCTTGTTTTGGGGTGTTTGGTTATTGTTATTCGTCCTTGTTCTAGGCTCAAACTTAGCAACATTACTACAGATGACACGCCCACCAATTTTAGAACAGGATAGGCAACTTCAACGGAAAACGCTAAAACATTGAGCTTATTCCCGATCAACTGTATAATAAACAACAAATAATATGACTAGTACAGTTAAAGGTCGGTGAGATGAAAATGACAACAAAACACGAACAAATTATCCGCCATATTCTTTCACTTAAAGTGGGTAATAAAATCTCTGTCAGGCAAATAGCAAGAGAACTTGATGTGAGTGATGGAACAGCATATCGAGCAATAAAAGAAGCTGAGAACCAGGGTCTAGTTAGCACAATTGAGCGGGTCGGGACGATTCGGATTGAGCGTAAAGAGCAAGGCGACTTTGAATATTTAACATTTGCAGAAGTTGTTAATGTTGTAGATGGACAAGTATTAGGGGGGAGTGATGGCCTCCACAAAACGCTAAACAAATTTGTTATTGGAGCGATGAAGCTTGATGCAATGATGCGTTATACAGAGGCTGATTCATTACTCATTGTAGGAAACCGGGTGAAAGCCCATGAATTAGCACTTCATGAAGGTGCAGCCGTGTTGATTACGGGTGGTTTTGATACAGAAGAACATGTGAAACGGTTAGCAGATGAGAAGCAGTTGCCGATTATGACGACAACTTATGATACGTTTACGGTTGCGGCAATGATTAATCGAGCGATCTATGACCAGTTGATCAAAAAGGAAATTGTGTTTGTCGGTGATATTGCGACACCATATGATCAGACACATTATTTGTATGCAAAGGACACCGTCCAGCGTTGGTATAGTCTCAATGAGGAAACGACACATACACGATTCCCTGTTATTAATGAAAGGAAACGGGTCATTGGTATGGTTACGCCAAAAGATATTATCAACTTACCGCGCGATGTATTAATTGAAAAAGTAATGGCCAAAAACCCACTTACTGTTCAAGTGAAAACGTCTTTGGCCTATGTAGCACATATGATGGTGTGGGAAGGTATTGAAATTGTCCCCTTGATTGACGGTGCGAATATATTACAAGGCCTTGTATCTAGACAAGATGTCTTAAAAGCATTACAAGAGGTTCAGCGTCAGCCACAGGTAGGGGAAACAATTGATGATACCGTCTCAAGTAATTTACGGGTCAAAGGAAAAGAGGAGACGGTATTTCATACAGAAGTTAGTCCGCAAATGACGAATCAATTAGGAACATTATCCTATGGTGTATTTACATCTTTGATAACGGAAGCGAGTAGTCGTTTATTATTACATTTAAAAAAAGGAAACTTAGTTGTCGAGAATTTAACCGTCTACTTTTTAAAGCCCGTCCAAATTGATAGCAAGTTAGTCATTAAGCCTAAGTTATTAGAGACAGGTCGTATTTATGCAAAACTTGATGTTGAAATTTATCACGACCAACGTTTAGTAGGGAAAGGTCTATTGATGGCACAGTTAATTGATCGGTAAATAGTCGACAGGGTCATGTAAATAAGTTAGAATTATGGATTAAGACGGCGCCATTCCCTTTTATAGTGTTTGGCTTCACTAAAGCCGCGGGTCAATTGCATGATACCAAAAACAACAAAGATGATCCCAATGAATAGGGAAAGTCTCGTCCCGTAAATGGTATATTGATAAAGACCGAAGACGGTAATAAAGGTTCCGAGGCTAATCCTTGCTTTTGAATTCGTATATACTTGGGATAGACTATCTTTTTGTGATAAAATAGCTACTTTATAATAGATATACATGACGAATGAAGCGATAATGATAATTGGAAATAAAACCATGTGATCATCTCTCTCTTTCTGTTACATTATGAATAACTTAATATATTGTAGCGTGTTATCCTTTATTTATCCAGAAATAAAACTTTGTAGTATGAAGTGATAGAATGGGGTTTTTAGACAAATGAAAATAGATGCCATCATACAAGCAATTAAAGATTATGATCAAATTATTATCCATCGCCATGTTCGGCCTGATCCAGATGCCTATGGTTCACAGGTTGGTTTAAAAGAAATGATTAAGGCGTCATTTCCACAAAAAGAGGTGTATGCAGTTGGAGTTGAAGATCCATCCTTACATTTTTTAGCGCGGATGGATCATGTTGCGGATGAACAATATAAAGAGGCGCTTGTTATTATCTGTGATACAGCGAACACGGATCGGATTTGTGATCAGCGTTATGTATTAGGAGAACAGATTATTAAAATCGACCATCACCCAAATCATGATGCTTATGGAGATCTTCTTTGGGTAGATACGTCTGCCAGCTCAACAAGTGAGATGATCTATGAATTGTATGAATCCGGAAAAGAAGCGGGATTCAAGATGACACCAGACACAGCACGGCTTATTTATGCAGGTATTGTGGGAGACACGGGTGGATTTATGTTCCCAAGCACAACCCCAAAGACCTTTAAATATGCTGCTGACCTCGTTACTTTTCCGTTTGATCGTTCCGAATTACACGAAGGTATTTATAATATAACGGAAAAAATTGCGCGACTTCGAGGTCATGTGTTACAACATTTCACCTTATCAGATGCAGGTGTTAGTACGATTAAACTAACAAAAGAAAAGCTCCAAGAACATCAAATTGATGCATTGGAATCAGGGAAATTGATTGCTGTACTCGGTGCAATCGAAGGCTTGAAAGCATGGGCGTTTTATATTGAAGAAGCAGAAGGAGTCATTCGGGTCCGTATTCGATCAAAAGGACCGGTGATTAATGATATTGCTGCTAAATATAACGGTGGCGGACATCCACTTGCTGCTGGAGCCACTGTTCAAACATGGGAAGAAGCAGAACGAATTACAAAAGATTTAGAAGCGGTTTGCCGAGCATATGTTTAGAAGTCGTGCGGACCTTTAATTGTTGGTTCGCACGAGCATTCCATGTATTGCCACCTATGAAGATATCTTTGCGAGTAGAGTTAACTCTACTGTGTTGGAGATCGTCATTGTTTCAACTTCAAAATAATAGGTGAAATCATCAATCGAAAACTCCTTATTTTGAATGGTTGATTGTAAGAGTTTAACACTCTCAGCGACTGTACGAATATCATTTCCAATAATATGGTTGATTTCATTTTTGATCATATCATCTAATTGATGAATAATGAGTCGATCTAACTGGAGTTTATCTGCATTTGCTATAACGATTTCAATTCGCTCTACGGTTAGACGTTCTTTGTTTTCTTCATCGACCGCTTTTTTATCCTCAGATAGTGCTTTGTTTTGACTCTCAAGTTCCGACACTTTTGATTGCAGCGAGAGATTGTTCTCAAATAGGCGTTCATACATGGATCCATACATAAATATAAAAAGAGCATAAGCGATCACGGCCCCTGTGGCAAACCCAAGAAAAAAGCGTTGCCAGCTCTTTTTTCTAAGATATGGTGGAATATGCATGATTAAACATCCTCTTGAATCAGCCATTGGATGAGTACAATTCCTGTCTTGACGCCACCCATGGCGGAAATTATTAATAATGCTTGTTTAACAATATCAATCGTAGAACCATCAATAACGCCTTTTTCAATATTGGCAATGGCATCGAACGTACCGCCGATCGCAGCGACGATCGCCCAAATACGTAAGCCTTTTGCAATTCGATTAATGGATGTTAAGGGGGCATCACCCGTAATAAAGGAACCGACACTGCCAATAATGGATCCGCCAATAATAACGCCAAACGCGATAAAGAAACAATGAATAAAAGATGCAATAAATCGTTCTTCCATACGGATGCGCTCCTTTAAAACATACTCCTTACATTGTATGAGGAAGTTGGACAAGATATGTTATAAACGATTCGTGAATGAAATGAACAGAAAGGTAGTAGAATATGACATTTACACATTTGCATGTACGAAGTGGTTTTAGTTTACTGGATAGTACGAATACAATCGATAAATTAGTTGAACGTGCAGACGAGTTGCAATTCAAAGCTTTAGCATTGACGGATGAAGAAGTTTTGTATGGCGCCGTTTCTTTTTATAAGAAGTGTCTCAAGCATGGAATAAAACCGATTATTGGTATGGTAGTCAATCTCATTCATCTGGATCAAAGCAATGAGCCATGCATTCTCCTCGCAAAGAATAATAGTGGTTTCCAACAATTAATGAAGATCAGTACAATCATTCAGCAACAACAGCAACCAGGAATTAAAATGGAACAAATACAACCATTCATGGAAGGGTTAATTGGAATCTTGCCTATCCATACAAGTAAGTTAGCTACCTTATTACGTGAACCTTCTCATGAATCCGCTTATGCCTATGTGGAAACTGTTCAGAAACTATTCAAACAGAAGGATTTTTATATTGGGATTCAAGATCATGGATTAGCAAGCGAACAAAGTCTCCATCATTCAATTAAAGCTTTTCATCATACATATCAAGTGCCAGTCGTTGCTATAAATGATGTCCGGTACATAAAGAAACAAGATGATATTGCTTATCATTGTTTACAGGCGATTAAAGCGGATGAAAAATGGTTGGTGGCAGATGTAAATGGAATTCAACGTAACCATCATTTACGTTCAACAAAAGAAATGGAGTCTGTGTTTGCATCATTTTGGCCAGAAGTGATGAAGGAGACAGAGAGGATTACCGCCCAATGCGATGTTATATTTGATTTAGAAGCACGCCTGATTCCCTCTTATCCCGTACCTACTTCTATTGATTCACATACGTATTTGGAGAACTTATGTTGGCAAAGCGTTTCGAAAAGGTATGCAGAAGTCACACCGGAAATAAAGGATCGTTTAACATATGAATTGGCAGTTATTCGGAAAATGGAATTTAGTGATTACTTCTTAATTGTTTGGGACTTTATTTCCTATGCGAATAAAAACAATATTTTAGTGGGGCCTGGTCGTGGTTCTTCAGCAGGTTCGATTGTAGCTTATTTACTTCAGATTACGAATGTTGATCCCATTCAATATGGATTAATCTTTGAGCGCTTTTTAAATATTGAACGGGAATCAATGCCTGATATTGATATCGATTTTTCCGACCATCGTCGTGATGAGGTGATCAATTATGTTCGGCAAAAATATGGTGAAGAACATGTTGCACAAATTATTACGTTTGGTACATACGGTGCACGCTCGATCTTAAGGGAATTATTCAAAACAATGGATATTGATGAGCAGGACGCGCATTTCATATTGAGTAAGATTCCATCACTAGCCGATCAGTCGATCGTAGAGTATGTAAAACGTTCACCCGATTTAAAGGAGTATATAAAAGAATCCAAACAGTTACGCCTCTTATTTACCATTGCGACGAAATTGGAGGGATTACCTAGACATATATCAACACATGCTGCTGGCGTCATCATTAGTGAGCAACCGTTAATCAAGCATGTGCCACTCACAACGGGTTCTAATCAGACGAACCTTACTCAATTTCCAATGAATGATCTAGAAGCAATTGGTTTATTGAAAATGGATTTTTTAGGATTACGAAACTTAACGATTATCGAACGGATCATTCAGTCGATCCATCGCACAAGTGGTACTGTCATTCAACTGAAACACATCCCTCCTGATGATCACCAGACCTATCAGTTATTACAAAGTGGTCGGACGAACGGTGTGTTTCAGTTAGAATCCCAAGGAATGAAACAAGTTCTATCAAGGCTCAAACCCACTTCTTTTGAAGATATTGTAGCCGTCAATGCGCTCTATCGACCCGGTCCGATGGATCATATCCCTACCTATATTAAACGCAAACATGGGGAAGAAGAGGTTCACTATCTACATGCTGATTTAATGCCGATTTTAGACAAAACATATGGCGTTCTCATTTATCAAGAACAAATTATGCAGATTGTACATCAGTTTGCAGGACTCAGCTTAGGGGAGGCAGACATTTTTCGTAGAGCCATTAGCAACAAACAGACAAATCTAATTGAAGAACAAAAGGAAGTCTTCGTGAATGGTTGTGTACGTAATGGTTATGACCCTGCTCTAGCAAAGGAGTTATTTACATGGATCGTCAAGTTTTCTAATTATGGTTTTAATCGAAGCCATGCTGTAGCATATAGTAAAATATCGTATCAATTAGCCTATTTAAAAGCACGCTATCCAGCACATTTCTTTGTAGAAATCTTGGGTTCGTTGACAAATCAAGCCGATAAGATTCATGAATATAGTAAAGAAGCAAAAGAAATGCAACTTGATGTTCTGCCCCCATCGATTAATAAAAGCTTTGGGCGGTACACGGTTGAAAATAACCAAGTTCGAATGGGGTTACTTTCAATTAAGGGCATTGGACAACAGATTGCTCGTGAGATTTTAGCTGTCCGTAAAGAAGGGCGATTTATGAGTTTATTCGATTTTTGTTCACGCATATCATTGAAAATAGTCAACCGTAAATCAATGGAATTATTGATTATGGCAGGAGCTTTTGATGAGACGTATGAAAATCGAGCGAGTTTGCTTGCTTCCGTAGAGCAAGCGATCAATCAAGGTGAACTTTTCGGTGGAGTAAATAATGAGCCTTCGTTATTGCCAAATAAATATGGTATTGAAGAAGTTTATACCGAGATTGAAGATTTTACACAGATGAAAAAGTTAACAGATGAAAAAGAATTACTTGGAATTTATATTTCAAGTCATCCCTTAAAGGAATACCGAGTGCCACTCCGTGATCATGGTTATGTATCCTTATCCTCTGCTCAGAAAATGAGTGATCGGCAGCCGGTAACAAGTGCCGTCATTGTTCAGTCGATTAGGAAAATCCGGACAAAGCGTGGCGATCCAATGGCTTTTATGTTGGTGGGAGATGAGTCAGAGGATTTAGAAACCGTTATCTTCCCCGAATTATATCGGGCTGAACATCGATGGTTGGAAGAAGAAATGCTGATCATCATTCAGGGGAAAATCGAAATTAGGAACGGACGCCCCCAGATGCTTCTTCATAAAATAAAGCCATTTGATGAAACATTGCTTATAAAAAGTGAGCAGCGTCTATTTATTAAAATAACAGAGGCAGATAGTGAAAAGGAATTAGCTAAAATAAAAGAAATCGCTGCGCGTTATAAGGGAAGTATTCCGATATTTGTTTATCATAAAGAAGAGAAGAGAACATATAAATTATCTGAAAATTATGGCGTTCATGCAAGTGGCGACTGTGTAATAGAATTTAAAAATTACTTTGGTAAGGCCAATGTTGTTTTAGAATAGATACACTTCGGTAAAACAATGCTTTACAGACAAGTACCATCTGCTATAATTAAGGAGTTAAATAGTCATATCACTTTAAGAGTAGTTTTTCTATCAGCATAATTTACATCTAAGTGTCTAAAATAATTATGGCTACTATATAAAGGAGCGATAGTGATGGCAAATTTAAGAGACGAAGCATTACAAATGCACAAAGTAAATCAAGGCAAGTTATCAATAAAATCAAAGGTACCTGTCCAAAATGCTAAAGATTTAAGTTTGGCATACTCTCCAGGTGTAGCCGAGCCTTGTAAGGAAATCTATGATCATAAGGAGAAAGTATATGATTATACGATGAAGGGGAATATGGTAGCAGTCATCAGTGATGGCTCTGCGGTTTTAGGGCTAGGTGATATTGGTCCAGAGGCAGCCTTACCCGTTATGGAAGGGAAATCTGTCCTATTCAAAACCTTTGCAGGCGTAGACTCGTTTCCAATTTGTTTAGGAACGAATGATGTAGATGAAATTGTACAAACAGTAAAACTGATGGAACCAACGTTTGGAGGCGTCAATCTAGAAGATATTGCCTCACCGAACTGCTTTATTATCGAAGAAAGATTGAAAAAGGAAATGAGTATTCCGATATTCCATGATGATCAACACGGAACAGCTATCGTAACCGTTGCCGGCTTAATTAATGCATTAAAATTAGTTGGCAAATCGTTTACAGATATTAAAGTTGTTGCAAATGGTGCTGGAGCAGCAGGTATTGCTATTATTAAATTATTGCATAGTTTTGGAGTTAGGGAAATTATTATGTGTGATTCCAAAGGCGCTATTTACGAGGGCAGACCGAATGGAATGAACGGAATTAAAGAACGCGTATCTAAGTTTACAAATAAAAATAAGGAGACAGGTACCCTTGGAACAGTCTTAGAAGGTGCTGACGTCTTTATCGGTGTTTCGGTTGGCGGTATTTTGACAGAAGAGATGGTTAAGAAAATGAATGAAGATCCGATTGTTTTTGCAATGGCGAATCCAGATCCGGAAATTCTTCCTCAAGATGCCAAGGCCGCAGGTGTTAAAATAATCGGGACAGGTAGATCCGACTATCCGAACCAAGTGAATAATGTCTTAGCTTTTCCCGGTATCTTCCGTGGTGCATTGGATGTTCGTGCTACACGTATTAATGAAAAAATGAAAATCGCAGCAGCTAGAGCAATTGCCTCGTTGATTTCTGAGGGGGAATTAAATGCCGATTATGTCATACCAGCTCCATTCGATTTACGCGTTGCCCCAATTGTCGCATCTAGCGTAGCGAAGGCGGCAATGGAATCAGGAGTGGCTAGAATTACGATTGATCCAGAGGAAGTAGCAGAGAAAACTAGACGATTGACTTTAGATCAAGGATAATGACATGTTGGTAGATGTTATCGTTAGGTCAGCGTTATGTAAAGATTTGGCTCGTGAAAGGAGGGGTATCTATGCTTAAAGACTTCTTTGGTAGAAGAAAGAAATATGTTTCGGTACCAAATGAACAGGCTAAACGTGATGTTCCCGAAGGATTAATGAAGAAATGTGATAGCTGTTATAAAATATATTATCGAAAAGAAATGAAAAAGAATTTAAATGTTTGTCCAGCCTGTGGCCATCATCACCAGTTTACCGCTTGGGAACGCATTGAAAGTTTATTTGATGAGCATACTTTTAAACAATGGGATGAACATCTCATTTCAAATAATCCACTTGATTTTCCAGATTATGAACAGAAGTTGGAACAGGATCGGGAAAAGACAAATTTAAATGAAGCAATCGTTACTGGTAAAGGATCAATTGATGGTTATGAAACAGCATTTGGTGTGATGGATGCCAGATTTAGGATGGGGAGTATGGGCTCCGTTGTAGGTGAGAAAATAGCGAAGGCGATTGAACGGGCAAATGAAGAATCCTTACCGTTTATTATCTTCACTGCCTCAGGAGGTGCCCGCATGCAAGAGGGTGCCTTGAGTTTGATGCAAATGACTAAAACGTCCATCGCAATCAAGCGGCATTCTGAAGCTGGTGGGCTTATGATCTCAGTAATGACACATCCTACAACAGGTGGTGTATCGGCAAGTTTTGCTTCACTTGGTGACTATAATCTAGCGGAGCCCAAAGCATTAATCGGCTTTGCAGGTAGGCGAATTATTGAACAAACAATTCGCGAGAAATTACCCAAAGATTTTCAAACGGCTGAATTCTTATTTAAACATGGACAATTGGATCAAGTCGTTCATCGACATAGGATGAAAGAATTGCTCGCTCAATTATTGGAAATGCATACTAAGGATGGGGATGACTCGTGAATAAAGTATTAGATTTTGAGAAGCCAATTGTTGACTTGCGACATAAAATTACCGAATTGAAAAGACTAACAAAGGCAAGTGATATTGACCTTTCAGTAGAGATTTCGACTTTAGAGAATCGATTAGCTATGTTAGAAGATGATATATATGGTAATTTGAAACCGTGGGATCGGGTACAAATGGCACGTCATCAAGACAGACCAACCACTTTAGATTATATTGCAGAGCTATTTGAAAACTTTATTGAGTTCCATGGAGATCGACTATATGGAGATGATCCGGCAATCGTGACGGGTATTGCAACCTATCATGGGAAGCCGGTCACGGTGATTGGCCATCAACGTGGAAAAGATACGAAGGAAAACATCTATAGAAACTTCGGTATGCCTCATCCTGAAGGATATCGAAAAGCATTGCGCCATATGAAACAGGCTGAGAAGTTTAAGCGCCCCATCATCACATTTATCGACACAAAGGGGGCATACCCTGGAAAGGCAGCAGAAGAACGGGGGCAAAGTGAAGCCATCGCTCGAAACTTAATGGAAATGGCTGGCTTAACTGTACCCATTATTTGTATCGTTATTGGTGAAGGTGGAAGTGGTGGAGCACTAGCGATTAGTGTAGGTGATCATATACATATGCTTGAGAATGCAACCTATTCGGTTATATCACCTGAGGGAGCAGCAGCCCTCTTGTGGAAAGACGCCGCAATGGCCAAGCAGGCGGCCGAAAGACTCAAGATTACTTCGTATGATCTAAAAGAATTAGGTATACTGGACGACATCATTCCAGAACCAAAAGGTGGAGCACATCGAGATCTGAAAGAACAAGTAACAAATATAAATCAAGTTATTGAAAGATCATTATATGAACTGGAACAAAAAACGACCGAAGAGTTACTTGAAGATAGATGGCAGAAATATAAGAAAATCGGTAGTTATCAACAATTATAATGGTAGAAGTTATCACATGCTGATATCATTATATGGTTATTGAATACAGAATAGGTATAATCAGAGGTGATTTCATGAAGAAAATTGGCGTATTAACGAGTGGTGGAGATGCACCTGGCATGAACGCGGCAGTTCGAGCCGTTGTTCGTAAGGGCATTTATCATGGACTGGAAGTATATGGAGTCAAGAACGGTTTTCAAGGGTTAATGGATGGTAATATTGAAGAAATGGAAATCGGTTCTGTTGGAGATATCATCCAGCGGGGTGGAACGATTTTATTTTCAGCAAGATGTGATGAATTTGAAACATCTGAAGGGCAAGAAAAGGCGGTTGCACAGTTACGAAAGTATGAACTTGATGGATTAGTAATCATCGGTGGTGATGGTAGTTTTCGTGGTGCACAAAGTCTAACAGATAAGGGATTTCCTTGTATCGGTATACCTGCGACGATTGATAATGATATAACAGGTACTGATTTCACAATCGGTTTCGATACTGCGCTCAATACGATTATTGAAGCGATTGATAAAATTAGAGATACAGCAACATCCCATGAACGAACATATGTCATTGAAGTTATGGGTAGGGATGCAGGAGATTTAGCACTTTGGTCTGGACTTGCAGCAGGAGCTGAAAGTATTTTAATCCCAGAAGAGCAGGACGATTTTGACGATGTGATCGAGCGATTACAACGTGGACATGATCGGGGTAAAAAACATAGTATTATTATTCTAGCTGAAGGTGTAGGTAGTGGTATTGATTATGGCCAGAAAATTCAAGATGCTACAAATTACGAGACCCGAGTAACCGTGCTAGGGCATATTCAACGTGGTGGATCACCAACTGCAACAGATCGTGTGTTAGCAGGTCGTTTGGGCGGAAAGGCAGTAGACTTACTTGTGTCAGGAGTCAAAGGAAGTATGGTTGGTTTAGAAAAAAATGAGATTGTACACCACCATATTGCTGATGTTCTCGCACAAAAACATACTGTAAATATGGACATGTACAAATTATCAAAAGAATTATCCATTTAATAATGGAATGAATAGTTGGAGGATGTAAATAAATGCGTAAAACAAAAATAGTCTGTACGATTGGACCAGCTTCAGAGTCCGTTGAAATTTTAAAGGATTTAATGGAGTCGGGAATGGATGTAGCACGTCTGAACTTTTCTCATGGAGATTTTGCAGAACATGGGGCTAGAATTAAAAATATTAAGCAAGCAGCTAAAGAAGTTAATAAGTCAGTCGCTATTTTACTGGATACAAAAGGGCCTGAGATTAGAACCGGTTCGTTTAAAAATGGTGAAGCATCCATTCAAGAAGGAAACAATGTTTCCGTATCGATGAAAGATGTTGTGGGAACAGCAGAACGTTTCTCGGTTACATATGGAGAATTGATTGATGATGTTCACATTGGCTCTAAAATTTTACTTGATGATGGCTTAATCGAATTAGAAGTAATTGAACTTGATCAGAAAAAGAATGAAATTATCACGAAGGCATTAAATTCAGGCCTTATTAAAGATAAAAAGGGTGTCAATGTTCCTAACGTAAAAGTAAATTTACCAGGCATGACTGAAGAGGATGCTAAGGATATTGAGTTCGGCATTGAACAAGAGGTCGACTTTATAGCCCCTTCATTTATTCGCCGTCAAGCAGATGTTATAGAAATCAAGGCATTACTTGAAAAACATGATGCTGGGCATATTCAAATTATCCCAAAAATTGAAAATCAGGAAGGTGTAGACAACATCAAGAGCATCCTAGAGGTATCTGATGGATCCATGGTTGCGCGCGGAGATTTAGGTGTCGAAATCCCTCCCGAAGATGTTCCGCTTGTACAAAAGGCATTAATTCGCGAGTGTAATAATGTTGGTAAACCTGTTATTACAGCTACACAAATGCTTGACTCCATGCAGCGTAATCCTCGTCCAACAAGGGCGGAAGCTTCAGATGTTGCGAACGCTATTTTTGATGGTACAGATGCCATTATGCTTTCTGGGGAAACAGCAGCAGGGGATTATCCGGTTGAGTCTGTTCAAACGATGAAAAACATTGCCTTAAAAACAGAATCTGGATTAGATAATAATATGATTTTAAAGAATCGTTCAAAACATGTAGATATGACCATAACAGATGCGATTAGTCAGTCTGTTACACATACTGCTGCAAATTTAGATGTGAGTGCAATTATTACAGCAACAGAGAGCGGTCATACGGCTAGAATGATTTCCAAATATAGACCTAAAGCTCCTATTGTAGCTGTCACGTTTTCGGAAACAATCAATCGTCAACTTGCGCTAGTATGGGGTGTCCAGGCAATATCAGGTCCACAAGCAAATTCTACCGATGAAATGTTAGATATTGCGATTGATCGTGGCTTAAGCACAAACATCTTTAAACGCGGTAGTCGTGTCATCATTACAGCAGGTGTGCCCGTTGGCGAGAGTGGGACTACGAATTTAATGAAAGTACATGTAATTGGTGATATTATTGCGAAAGGTCAGGGTATTGGCAAGAGAACAGCCTATGGTAAAATTGTCATCGCAAGGAATGCTGAAGAAGCCATAGAAAAGATGGAAGAAGGCGATATTCTAGTAACCTATGCTACCGATCGCGATATGATGCCAGCCATTGAGAAGGCGAGTGGCCTTATTACAGAACAAGGTGGCCTAACCTCTCATGCGGCTGTTGTAGGATTAAGTCTTGGTATTCCAGTCGTCGTCGGTGTAGATAATGCGTTTGATCTAATCGAAGATGGGATTGACGTCACACTGGATGGCTATAAAGGCGATATTTATCAAGGGCATGCTAGCGTACTATAAGAGAACAGGATAAAATAAACAGAAACAATCCATGAACAACTAGAGTTTTATATGCTAGGAAAGGATGGAAAACTATGCGATGGCTATTGCTTGCGTTCTTAATCGTTCCTGCATTGGAAATAGGGATATTTGTTTGGGTAGGTGGCAGTGTTGGAGCGTGGGGTGTTGTCGGTCTGATTTTGTTAACGGGTATAGCAGGTGCGGCGTTCGCCCGTATTCAGGGACTTGAAACGTTGAATCGGGCCCGCCTACTGATGCGTAATGGACAAGCACCTACTGAACAATTAATCGATGGGATCTGTATTTTAGTTGGAGGAATATTGCTTGTTGCCCCTGGGTTTATAACCGATATTGTTGGGTTATTACTTGTACTACCGTTTACTCGTGCCGCTTTTAAAGTGGGTATCATGAGATGGATTACGTGGAAAATGTCAAAAGGGAAGATTATTTTTCGAAAATAATTACCCTTTGACAAACTTCCATATTTGTCCCATTACTCCCGCTTGATAAAGAGCATTTGTGAGAATGAGTAGGAATGGTGAAATTATAATGCCAGGAAGAACCCCCCATATTTGGATACTTATAAATAAAGTAAATAAAGCGGCTAATGGAGTCACACCAATATTAGTAGCGAGTATTTTAGGTTCCAGTATTTGGCGGGTAATGAGAATAAGCATGTATAATAAAGTTAAATGAATCGTCAAAGAATAATCACCGATTAAAAATAAGTAACCAATCCAAGGAATAAAGACAGTTCCTGTTCCAATGAAAGGTAATAAATCAATCAACGCAATTAAGATCGAAATGGTTAAGGCATGATCAATCCTTAAGAGGAGTAAGCCACTAAAAATAAGACACCCTGTAATAAATATGAGGGAAAATTGGGCTTTAAAAAAGCCGAAGAGAGACTTCTCCAAGTAACCAACGATGTTTTGTAATGTATGTGTGCTACGCTTAGGAAGCAATGATCGAAGTATTTCTTTTAATCGATACCAGTCATTCGTAATTAAAAATGTAGCGATTATGATTAAAATAACAATCGTTAGAGAGTATGGTATCATAGATAATAAGGTAGGCAATTTCAATAGAAGGTCTCGTAACATATCGGCACCCGTAGACGCAATGTAGGCTGTCATGTTATGTAAATATTCGTCAATCATTGTTTGCTGACTTTGATTGAGTGATTGGATAAAAGACAAAGCATTCTCATACATCGGTATTATTTTGCTGTGTAAAAAAGATTCGATAAATCTCATAAACACTTGGAAGTGAGCAGGTAATTTCTCGGCTAAATAGGTCGTTCCCTGAATGAACTCGATGAAAATAAAGGTGAGTAGACTAATAATTATCGTAGACAGCAGACTAATTACGATAAAAGTAGTTACCCCTCTTGAGAATGTTAGTTTATTTTCTAAATAAGTTACGAGCGGATTAATGAAATAGGCTAAAAGTATCGCTAACACAAACGGGTATGACAAATAAAATATATATTTGAATGTATAGAAGAAAAATACAATCCCGATCACAATACTTACAAACCGAATCGATTGAAAGAGTAATTGCTTGTACACTTAGCCACCTCATTGAATAAAACAGTTGATACTATTATATATGATCTTATGATCTATATTAGACATGGAATTATAAAAAAGTGTGTGGGTTGTCATATTCATGGATGATGAAAGGGATATAAGATTGTCGAATTTTCTATGAAAATAACGGATTAACCGTAAAGAAAAACGATTTCAATTCACATTATTGTTATAATGATATATAATTGAGGTTGTGCCTGACAATCTAATGAATTATTATCTTTATTCCACCCAATTCACTCGGGTAAGTTATTTATAGAAAAAGGAGATGGTTTATCATGACTACTAAAAAAGGCCTTGAAGGGATCGTGGCAACGGAATCATCAATTAGTTCGATCATTGATGATCAATTGACTTATGTTGGATACCGTATTGATGATCTAGCAGAAAATGCAAGTTTTGAAGAGGTTATTTATCTACTATGGAATCAAAAACTTCCAACACAAGCTGAGCTAGATGAATTAAAAGCTGATCTTGCAAGTAACATGAAGTTACCTCATGAAGTAATTGAACATTTACGTTCATATGACTCATCAAACGTACATCCAATGGCTGCTTTACGATCAGCAATTTCATATTTGGGATTATTTGATGAAGAAGCAGATGTTATGGAAGAACAAGCGAATAAACGTAAAGCCATTCGTATCCAAGCGCAAATTTCAACGATTGTAACTGCTTTCTCACGTATTCGCCAGGGCAAAGACCCTGTTGAACCGAAAAGTGACTTGAGTTATGCAGCAAACTTCTTATATATGCTTAAAGGAAAAGAAGCGGAAGCGGTTGAGATTGAAGCAATGGATAAAGCACTTGTCCTTCATGCCGATCATGAGCTAAACGCATCGACATTTACAGCGCGCGTTTGTGTAGCGACATTATCAGATGTATATTCTGGTGTGACATCCGCAATCGGTGCTTTAAAAGGACCTTTACATGGTGGGGCAAATGAGGCCGTTATGAAAATGTTAACTGAAATTGATACAGAAGAAAATACCATACCATATATAAAAGAGAAACTCGATAATAAAGAGAAGATTATGGGGATTGGGCACCGTGTCTACCGTACTGGGGATCCACGTGCGAAGCATCTTAAAAAGATGTCAAAGGAACTAACTGAATTAACTGGTCAAGCAAAGTATTATAATATTTCGATTAAAATTGAAGATTATATTACTGAAAATAAAGGATTACCAGCAAATGTTGATTTCTATTCAGCATCTGTCTATCATAGCATTGGAATCGATCATGATTTATTCACACCGATCTTCGCAGTTAGTCGTGTGTCTGGTTGGCTTGCCCACATTTTGGAACAATATTCAAATAATAGATTAATTCGTCCACGTGCAGACTATATTGGACCAAATACACAAGAATTTGTAGCCATTGTAGATCGGAAATAGCTCGTGAACTAAAGTAAGAAACATGTGTTTTACATGAATCTAAAGATACATAGGCTATTTCGTTTGAAACTTATCTATTTACTGCTAAAGTAAATGATGGTAATGAGATTAAGTTAGTTTAGCAATTTGAGGAGGTTTTTGTTAATGACAAAAGGAACAAAGATTATTGTAGAAAATGGAGAAATGACAGTACCTGATCACCCGGTAATTCCATTTATTGAAGGAGACGGTACAGGTGCAGATATTTGGGCTGCTGCAAAACGCGTGCTCGAAGCATCCGTAGAAAAAGCCTATAATGGGAAAAAGGGAATCGATTGGTTAGAAGTATATGCCGGCGAAAAGGCATTTGATAAAACAGGTGATTGGTTACCTGCTGACACGTTAAAGAAAATTGATGAATATAAAGTTGCGATTAAAGGTCCATTAACAACACCAATTGGTGGAGGATTCCGTTCGTTAAACGTTGCCTTAAGACAAGAACTGGATCTATATACATGTTTACGTCCTGTCCGTTACTTTGACGGAGTACCATCACCAGTTAAGCGTCCAGAAGACGTTGACATGGTTATTTTCCGCGAAAACACAGAAGATATTTATGCTGGAATTGAGTGGGAACAAGGAACTCCTGAGGTAAAGAAAGTGGTCGACTTCCTACAAGATGAGATGGAAGTTAAAAACATCCGTTTCCCAGAAACATCTGGAATTGGAATTAAACCTGTTTCTGAAGAAGGAACAAAGCGAATTGTTCGGTCAAGTATCGAGTATGCAATTGCTGAAGGTCGTAAGAGTGTTACATTAGTGCATAAAGGTAATATTATGAAGTTTACTGAAGGTGCATTTAAAGATTGGGGATATGAAGTTGCTGAAGAAGAGTTTGGCGATCAAGTATTCACATGGGCAGAGTATGACCGTATTGTTGAAAAAGACGGCTTAGAAGCTGCGAATAAAGCACAAGATGAAGCAGAAAAAGCGGGTAAAATTATTGTTAAAGATGCGATTGCAGACATCTTCTTACAATTAATTCTAACACGTCCAAGAGAATATGATGTTGTCGTTACGATGAATCTAAATGGTGATTATATTTCTGATGCATTAGCTGCACAAGTTGGTGGAATTGGTATTGCACCTGGAGCAAATATTAACTATGACACTGGTCATGCAATATTTGAAGCTACGCACGGTACAGCACCTAAATATGCAGGTTTAGATAAAGTAAACCCATCCTCAGTTATCCTTTCAGGTGTACTGATGCTTGAACATTTAGGCTGGAACGAAGCTGCTGATCTAATCACAACATCAATGGAAAAAACGATTAATTCCAAAGTAGTAACATATGACTTTGCACGCCTTCTAGACGGTGCGAAAAAAGTTAAATGTTCTGAGTTTGCTAATGAACTAATCAAAAATATGGACTAAACTCTAAAGGTGGGGAAAAATCATGGCAATAAAACGGAGAAAAATTTCGGTGATCGGTTCTGGATTTACGGGTGCAACAACAGCTTTAATGCTGGCACAGAAAGAGCTTGGTGATGTCGTTCTTGTTGATATTCCAGAAATGGAGGATTCAGCAAAAGGAAAGGCATTAGATATGTTGCAAGCTGCTCCGATTCAAGGATTTGATGCACACATTAAGGGCACAGCTAACTATGAAGATACAAAAGACTCAGATTTGGTTATCATAACTGCTGGGATTGCACGTAAACCGGGTATGAGCCGAGATGATCTAGTTAATACAAATGCCGGAATCATGAAATCTGTCACGAAAGATATTGTTAAGTATTCACCTAATTGTTTTATTGTTGTATTAACGAATCCTGTTGATGCAATGACATATACGGTTTATAAAGAGTCAGGATTCCCTAAAGAGCGCGTCATTGGGCAATCAGGCGTACTTGATACAGCGAGATTCCGTACATTCGTAGCGGAAGAACTAAATCTATCGATTAAAGATATTACTGGATTTGTCCTCGGTGGACACGGTGATGAGATGGTTCCTTTAGTTCGCTATTCGTATGCAGGGGGAATTCCGCTCGAAAAGTTAATTTCAAAAGATCGTTTAGATGAAATTGTTGAGCGTACACGTAAAGGTGGCGGAGAAATTGTGAATCTTTTAGGAAATGGAAGTGCATATTATGCACCTGCAGCCTCATTAACAGTTATGGCTGAAGCGATCCTTAAAGACCAACGTCGTGTTCTTCCTTCAATCGCTTATCTTGAAGGTGAATATGGTTACTCTAATATCTATCTCGGTGTGCCGACAGTAATTGGTGGGAATGGAATTGAAGAGATCATTGAACTAGATTTAATGGAAGAAGAAAAAGAAGCGTTGGATAAATCCGCAGCGTCCGTTAAAAATGTTCTTGACGTTCTAAACTAATTATCCTGTTCGATTGTACGTATTTAATTAAACTCCGAATAAGGAAACTTTAAACAAGCTTCCTTATTCGGATTTTTTGTATGGAAATTGTTGACGCAAAGGGATAGAAAAATTCACATTTTGCTGTTTTCAATGTAGGCTGAATATACATCATAAGAAAAGTCTTATGAGCGATAAAATGGGGGTTGGGTACGATGAAATCTATGTTTAATAAATCAATTATTACTTATGTTATCGGAATCTTTATTTTAGTTGCTGCTGTTGGGGGAATAATAAGTTTGGTCGTTACGAACTATATTGCGTTGATCTCGACATTATTGATTATGTATATCGTCCTAATTTTAATCATGCTGCAAATCTTTCATAAATATATCAAGCCAATTGAAAAGACTAGCCGTATCGTAACAGAACTTGTCGAAGGAAACTTTCGAGCCCGAATTCATCATCCAGCAAACGGTAGTATTGGTTTATTAAGCGGTCAAATTAATAAACTAGCACGTAATTTGAGTGAGCTTTCGGTGCGCGGACAAATGAAAGCTGAACAATTATCAACAGTTATTAATAATACAGATAACGCCCTCGCATTAATTGATGATAAAGGGTATATTCATATTGTCAACCGTAAATTTCTCTCCATGCTAGGGAAAACGTCGAAAGATTATATCGGACACCTCTATTATGAAGTCATTAGCGACCAGAAAATACAAGAGACCATTCAAGAAGCCTTTTTATATGAAAAAAGTATTAAACACTCATTTACTAAAAAGATTGAGCTCTCGAATCATTATTATGAAGTAATTGGGGCACCAATATTTGATGAACGGAATATGGCAAAAGGGATCGTTCTTGCATTATATGACGTCACAGAAATAAAACGTTTAGAAATTATGCGCAAAGATTTCATCGCAAATATATCCCATGAGCTAAAAATGCCAATTAAATCGATTCGCGATTCAGCAGATGTGTTAATGCAAAATATAGGCCATGGTTTGGAAGAACAAAATAAAGAAAATATGGAAAATATACTTGTTAGCAGTACTCGTAGTAAAGTATTGATCGATGACTTGTTAACTATATCAAGACTAGAGCAAGAGGATTTTCAACTAGACTTCGAAACCGTGTCGATGGATTCGATTTTAGAGGAGATCCTCCCACAATTAAAAGAAAAAGCAAAGCTCGTTCATGTTCAATTATCAATTGAGGTTGAAGAGGCATTAAAAATCATTGCTGACCGGAATAAAATTAAAGAAATGATCATTAACTTACTGTCTAATGCCATTAACTACACCACTGAATCTGGTACAGTAAGTGTCTTGATGAATCAACGAGATAACCATGTTCTGATAGAGGTGAAAGATACAGGTATTGGTATTAGTGAACAAGCGCTTCCCCGTATTTTCGAGCGCTTTTATCGTGTTGATGAAGAACGGAGTAGGGTTCGTGGTGGAACAGGCCTCGGATTGTCAATTGTTAAGCATATCGTTGAAGTTCATCATGGTGAAGTTAAGGTTGAAAGTGAACTTCAAAAAGGAACAACGTTTACAGTGTTTTTACCATTGGATTCTTCCAAAAAAATCGCTTAGATTTATCAAGGAACCACTTATGATTCATAATCGATTCATTTACTTAATGAATTTCATAATTCCTATTTATAGCTATATCACTCCAACAGCGAAGTGACACAGCTGGTTATGGTAATTATGAAATT
>Ga0209487_1001189_pt1 | contig 22327 bp, 17 predicted proteins | sample Poulit2012_FD_187524 | JGI IMG/M metagenome (GOLD analysis project Ga0209487, IMG submission 187524) | Agricultural soil microbial communities from Georgia to study Nitrogen management - Poultry litter 2012 (SPAdes) (version 2) | ecosystem: Environmental > Terrestrial > Soil > Agricultural land...
GGAAAGCTCCGGCTATAACTTCTAACTTCGGATTCGTGCTTTTTAAAAACATTCAAATCGACTTTAGGTTTATCCGTAACAGTTGACATTAAGTTTACATACCTCCAAAATTTTTTAACCTTCAATTCGTATTGCTTTTTTTAAAAAGGTCCAATTCGATATGTCATTTCAGGCTCGTGTGAAGAGTCTGGAAATTGTTCCTCTGAAAAGCATTCGGAAATGTCACAATCAGTTTTTAGTTTTTTAGCAATACCCTTAAATAGTTTACTAGATGGTATGTTATTCGGTGTTACTGTTGCTTCCAAGTAACATACATCATTACTTTTTTGCTCATCAAGAAGTGTTTCGATTAGTCTAGTGGCTAGTTTTTTGCCACGATGTTTAGGGTCAACAGCGACTTGCCAAACAAATAAGGTGTTTGGTGAATTCGGTTGCAGAAAGCCAGTTACAAATCCAATTAGTTCATGATCAATTTCAGCAACGATAGATGATTTACTGAAGTACTTTCCCCACATCAAATAGCTGTACGAAGAATTGACATCAAGTACTTTGGATTCTTCTACAATCCGGAACATTTCACTTCCGTCATCCGCTGTTGGTTCTCTAAACGTAATTTTTTCGGCGACACTTACACCTGATGAGGAATTTTGAACGACCTTTGTAATTACAGTTCACCTCCCGTGAATTTCAGCATATATAAATCATAAGGGGATTGATTTTTAAAATCAAAATGACTTAACTGGCTTGAGCTAGTTTTAAAACCGATAGGACATCATTAAATTAAGATAATACCTAATTTTCAGCGAATCCCTACCATATCTTCTGAATTAGAGGGTGACTTCACACTAGTAAAGAATGGAGACTTCAACTGGATATTGGATAATAAACTAATGTTTTTTGAAAGAATTAAACAATAATAAACTGTACTTTAAAATTAAAGCTTCATTATATATAGTAGTAAATCAGATGTAAATTTCAATAAGTATTATTTATTAGACAAGCTATATTTCAATCAAATAAAGGTTGTTTAAAGTTGAATAATTACAACATTACAAAAAATTTATGAAAATAGAGAAATCCCATTTAAATGTATAAAATATGTTATAATAGAAGTAGAAAGACATTATGTATATCTGAGGAGGGCTAATGATGCGTAGACGAATACTTGTTGCTTATGATGGGTCTTTGTTAAGTCGAAATGCGATCCAGGAAGCAAAGTGGCAAGCGAGAGAAGAAACCAATTCTGAAGTTCATCTTATATCTGTAATGAAAGCAACTGGTCCGAAGACAAATGCTCAGATTTCAAGAAATATTAGTAACGATTTAGTTGAAAAGTTTCGCCCACAAATGGAAATGATTAAAGAAGAATTTGAAAGAGAAAACATTCCAGTCATCGTTGATATTTTAGTGGAAGAAGACAACGAAAATCCAGGCGTTAAAATCTGTGAATATGCCGAAAACAATCAAATTGATTTAATCATTCTAGGAAGTCGTGGGTTAGGTAATATCAAAAGAATCTTTCTCGGCAGTGTTAGTAACAATGTCGTGCAAAACGCAAGATGTCCAGTGTTAGTTATCAAATAATCCAGTTATTCTATATTCAGCCCAAAGTTAGGGCTGTTTTTTGTTTGTTCTAGGTTCTATTTATTCTGGACAATATCAACCTGTCAGCATAAGCAGGTATGCAATGGAGTTGTTGGTTTCTGGGTTTTAATAAATATAAATACTTTCTCCTTTTCATTATAGAGGTTGGAATTTTCCGTTCTGAACGTTCGAGTCAGGACATACCATGAAATTAAATAGCCATTATAATTAAAAATATGTAAACGTTTTCTGGCGATTTAATCTATGAAAAGGAGGCTTTTGAATTAAGATGAATACTGTTATTCTTGTTGAATTTATTTTATATTTTGTAGTTGTCATTGGGATTGCTTATTTCATGAGCCGAACAAAAATGAGTCATTCTATCTTTCTTTTAGGTGGGAAGAAACTACCTGGGTGGGTGTTGGCATTTTCTGAACGGGCGACAGGTGAGTCAGCTTGGTTGTTGCTAGGTTTTACTGGGTTTGTTTTCACAACAGGCCTATCAGGTATTTGGGTAGCAGCGGGAATTGCCTCTGGGATCATTTTTGCTTGGCTTGTTTTAGCGCGTCGGTTCAGGAAAGAAGCGGATGAACATGGGGTTCTAACATTGCCAGATTATTTGGCAGTGAAATTTGGAGAAAAAGCTAATCTCATTCGCTGGATTGCTAGTTTATTGATCGCGAGTTTCTTTGTTTTTTATGTAGGCGCTCAAATGGCAGGTGCTGGTAAGCTATTTTTAACAACATTTAATTTAAGCGAGACGACAGGAATAATTCTTGCCACTCTCGTTATTTTGGGGACAGCGTATTTTGGAGGATTCTTATCAGTTGTTTGGACAGACTTAATTCAAAGTATTATGATGCTAATTACCTTATGCGTGTTACCGATTGTCGCTTTAGTTTATATTAGTACGAATGATTTATCTATCAGTCAATCCCTTGTTACGGCAGGAAGTTCTTTTAATTCCTGGGTAGGGGGAACAACTGGTTTTGCCCTTGGGGTCTTATTCTTTAATAACTTTTCATGGTTTTTTGGTTATTTAGGTGGGCAACCACAACTTAGCGCTCGTTTCATGGCCTTAAAAGACGACAAAGAAGCAAAACAGGGAATTACAGTAGCGATTCTCTGGACAGTCGCTGCTTATATAGGTGCGTTTTTAATAGGTTTAGCTGCCATTGCTATGTATAAGCAGGGAAGCTTTGCCGATGTTGAAACCATCTTACCTGTGATGATTCTCGATTTGATGCCGCCATGGATTGCTGGTTTATTATTAGCAGGGATTATGGCAGCCATTATTACAACAGCTAATTCACAATTGATGGTCGTGACGAGTTCAGTTAGTGAAGATATCATTCACAAAACTTTAGGGATGAAATTATCTGATAGGCAATTAGTAATGGTGTCAAGAATTACCATTTTAGGTGTAGGTATTCTTGGAATGGTAATTGCTTTAACTTCTGATTCTTTATTATATCTTGTTGTCGGTTGGGCGTGGGCCGGTGTCGGTGGTACTTTGTCACCTGCCATTCTGATGACATTTTTCTGGAAACGATATTCGAGTACGGGACTTATCGCTACCATTATTTCGGGATTTATCTTCACGGTGTTCTGGATCAGTTCCGGACTTGATGAAGTGATGACATCTCGATTTACAACCTTTTTCGTCGCTGCGATCTTCGGTATCGTATTCAGCTACTTGTTCCCAGATAAAAAAACAAATGACATTTAATCTAATTTATCCTTGAAAAATATAGAAATTTCCTCAATAATGTTTATAGTAAGCTGAATAGTCAACCTATTAAGACGACAATTACATTAAATAAAGTAGAGGAGGCATAAAATGAATACACACAAACCTGCAGGATTTTGGATAAGATTTTTGGCAACACTTGTGGATGGTATCCTTTCATCTGTATTAGCATGGATTCTGTCTATTCTTATGAATGAAAGTGCTAGCCAATCGATTAATAATTCACTCACTCCGTCACCCGACGAGATGGCACTTACATTCGAAAGTCTAGTTTCACCTTCTGATACAGTTGCCAATTTGCTCTATGGTATTATCTTTATCATTATATTCACAGCTACTCAATTTAAAGGTTCGCCAGGTAAATTGCTTTGCCGAATTCAAGTGGTAAATCCAGATATGACTCAAATCGGCATTGGGAAATCGATAGGTCGTTACTTTTCATATATTCTTTCAGCTATCCCCTTAATGATTGGATTCATGTTAGCTGGTTGGACAAAAGACAAAAAAGCATTACACGACATGATTTGTAACACAAGAGTCGTATACCGAGATTAGTGTTTAAATATTGAAGTAACTTAAAGATCGAATCCTACCCCTTTAGTGGATTCGATCTTTTGATGTTGTTATCATTAGAGCTACATAGTTTGATTGAGAGGATAATTTACCATTGATTAAGATAAAATATTTAAAAGCGGTGACTATTGAATAGAGGTAAGATAATGGATAAAAAACGTTGGTTTGCTCTACTCGGAGCGGGTATTCTATTTATTGTTTCAATTATTTCTCAGATTGGGACAAGCGCTATTGCAACAGACTGGGATGATGTATTAAGTTTAAATGAGTTCAATGAAGAAGTGATCGAAGAAGGCGTTGGAGACCATAAAATTGTCGTTGCAAATCTTGAAGGTGTCATTGAAGATTTAGGGGAAAACCCTTTTCTTAATACAGGTTTGAATAATTATAATCGTCTTTTAAAAGTATTGGATAATGCAGCAGAAGACAAAACTGTCGATGGAATTATCATTAACGTTGATTCGCCTGGTGGTGGGGTCGTTGAAAGTGTAACCATCCATGATAAAGTGGTCGAAATTCAAGAGGACTATGATAAACCAGTTTACGTGACCATGGGGAATACAGCTGCCTCAGGTGGGTATTATGTTGCCGCACCAGCTGAGAAAATTGTTGCTCATCCTGCAACACTCACCGGATCAATTGGAGTCATCATGCAATCGATTAATTTTACCGATTTAGCTGATGACCTTGGAATTGACTTCAATACCATTAAAAGCGGTAAACATAAAGATATCATGTCGCCATCTCGTAAAATGACAGATGAAGAAAAGGATATTTTACAATCAATGATTGATGAAATGTACGATGAATTTGTTCAAGTCATTGTCGATGGACGGGACATGTCAGAATCGGAGGTAAGACGCCTTGGCGATGGTAGAGTTTACACTGGCAAGCAAGCACAACAAAATGAACTTGTGGATGAGCTCGGCTCATTAGAAGATACGATTGCTATGATGGAAGAAGATTACGGTTGGGATGATTCCCTGGTAGTACAATATGGAGCAAGTTTTGCATTTGATTCATTTTTTGGAATGCAAGCTAAAAATATATTTGGAAAAGAACAAGATTTATTCCAAGTACAAGACTTGCTAAGAGAATCGAACGCTCCACGAGCTATGTATTTATATTCTGAATAAGGGGGTGCCGTCATGGATGACACGCAAGACGTTGTATTGACGAGAGAAGAAGAACATAACGAACGCCCAGCCGGTTTTTGGATGCGTTTTTGGGCATATACTGTAGATCTAATTATTGTATGGAGCGTGAATGGGATCCTTTTAAGTCCGTTAAAATTTGTTAATGATGGCGCTCCAGTGGATATTGGTTTTTGGACGTTGGCAGGGATTATGAGCACAATCATTTTATATTTGTATTTCGTGCTCATGACGAAATTTTATGGTCAAACGGTTGGAAAGATGATTTTTGGTCTCAAAGTCATTCGCAAAGACTATGAATCATTAAGATGGAGTGACCTACTTTTTAGAGAAGTGGTCGGCAGATTTTTATATCGTGTTATTGGTATATTAACACTGCTTTATGTCGTTGTAGCTTTTGATCCTTTAAAGCAAGGGATTCATGATATGATTGGCGACACTCGAGTTATTCACGCCCGCTAGCAACGGCCATTCACAAAATATAAAATCCGAACATACTCGAAGCATTTAAAATGAACTTCGAATATGTTCGGATTTTTTCGTTCATTCTTAAGACGGAGAGAAAATCCAACTTAGGTGTCTTAACGAGTTTTTGTGTTTGAGGTAGTCTTGTTATATCAAATTAATTTTGATTTTTTCAAAGATGATGAATCCTTTTTGAAATTTTAACGTAAGAATGAGCAGTAATTAAATAAAATGAAGGGAGTTGGTGGTTATTTTTAGGTTTCTACTCAAACGAAAGATTATTGTCGGACTCTTTGTGTCATTTATTTTGATATTTGGATTGTATTCATTTATGAAGTTAGATAAAGAACTTTTTCCGAAAATAACGTTTGACCAGGCTATGGTTTTAATTGAAACGGACGATATGCCTGCAACAGACGTGGAAAAGATGGTAAGTGAACCAATCGAGAAAGCTCTCGATGATATAGAAGATGTCGATAATTACGAATCATCATCGACTATTGGAAATAGCGTTTTTTCCATTATGATGAAGCAAGATAAAGGGGAAGAGGTTACAAAAGAAATTGAGAGTACAATAACAGGAATGCAAGATCAGCTACCCGGTGTCAGCGACATCACTGTTATGCAAGTATCAACAGAAAATCCATATGAATTTAATATAAATGTCTCTGGTGAAAGCATTCAAGAAATGAGTGACTTTTCATCAAATATATTAAAACCGCGACTTGAATCACTGCCGGAAGTTCGTGAAGTGGCGCTAGCAGGATTAGAAGAAAAAGAAATAATTGTAAAATTAAAAAGTGAAAAATTAATTGAATTTGGCATTCAGCAGGAAGATGTTATACATACAATTCAACAAAATAACGTTAATGAATCTATTGGTGAATTTGAAAATGATAAGGATTCAACAATACGCTGGAACACGACATTAGAAACAGCAGACGATATAAAAGAAATTCAACTCCAAACATCTGAAGGCCTTAAGTCGATAACTGATATTGCGGATGTAGAAGAGGAGACTAGCGAACAAGCACAGTTAGCGTGGAAAAACGGTAATCCCGATTTTATCCTTGTGCAAATTGGTCGCTCAAACGGTGCCACTCAGATTGATATGACAGAAGCTGTAAGAGCGGAAGTCGAAGCAATAAAACAGGAAGACCTTCAAGATAATCTTAAAATAGAAGAAATTGCTGCGCAAGCTGATTATGTATCAAATGCTATTGACGGTGTATCCGGAAACATAATTATTGGTGGGCTGATTGCGATTATTGTGCTCATGCTCTTCCTAAGAAACACAAGGGCGACATTAATAGTCACACTTTCAATTCCCTCTTCAATATTACTAACCATTTTAACGATGGGTGTCATGGATATTAGTTTGAACTTAGCAAGTTTGATAGGACTAGGGCTTGGAATAGGGATGATGGTTGATGCTTCAATTGTAGTTCTCGAATCCATTTATAAGAAAAAAGAACAAGGTTATCCCAATGTGAAAGCAGTGATTGACGGGACAAAAGAAGTGGCTACAGCAGTCATCTCATCAATGCTAACAACGATTGTTGTCTTTCTGCCCATCGCAATATTAGATGACGATATTGGAAAAGTTGTTTTTACATTAGCAATCGTGGTGGCTATCACACTCATAAGTTCCATGCTCATCTCGTTTACGCTAATTCCGGTTATGTCAGAAAACTTTTTAAAGCTTAAAAAACGTAAACAAAAGAACATTAGCAGAGCTAAAAAGATAGGACTGATAGAAAAATACGGTAATATACTTCGATGGCTAACAAAGAAAAAACGCCGTCGGTTCAGCGTGATCAGTTTATTTATTATCGTGTTTATTAGTTCGTTTTTCTTGCTAACTAAGATTCCAATGTCGGTAATGCCAGATATTTTCGATCGTTATTCTGAACTTATTGTTGATCTTGATACTGGTGTCACCCCCCAAGAACGGGCTGAAATTGCTGAAGCAGTTGATAAGAAAATAAAAAAGGTTGATGATGTAGAAACAAATATTGTGATTGATAATATTGATAGTCTCGTAACCATAATAAATATGACACCTGAAGAAGAAAAAACGGCCGAACAACATGAGATAAATGAAAATATTTTGCGTGGCTTGCGGGAATTAGAAGATGATTATCCAATATTAAGTATAAGTACAACGACGGAAGAGGGTAGCTCATTTCCTGTTCAACTCGAGGTGTCTGGTGATGATTTTGATACACTTCAAACTTTAGGCAACGACTTAGCTGATAAATTGCAGAAAATCGAAGGCATCAGTTTTACAAAGTCTGAAGCGAATGAACTAGATGAAGAGATGGCTATTGTGCTTAACCGTAAACAATTAGAGAAAGATGATCTATCTACTGAAGCGATTTATCAACAAATGCATGGTTTGTTTGCAAAAGTTCCTATCGGTGAGGTTCTAAAGAATCAAAAGACAACACCAATATTCCTTGAAAATGATGTAACTATTGGAGAGAGTGACGATTTATTAGCACATGAAATAATGACACCGCATGGAAAAGAGGAGCTTTCAAAATATATAGCACTTGAAAAAGTGTCTGCTCCAACACAAATTGATCGAAAAGATGGTACCCGTTATATACGAGTTCTTGCAGATATTGAAGGACGTGACTTAGGATCGATTAATCGTGATATACAACAACTTATTAAAGATTTTAAGACTGACGAGGGCTATTCAGTTGCTGTCAGTGGAGATTTACAGCAGCAACAAGACATGGCAACAGATTTATTAGTTATATTTGGGATATCATTATTTCTTGTTTTTGTAGTTATGGCTATTCAATTTAACAGTCTAAAACATCCTTTAATCATTTTATCGATCATTCCGCTGACTATAACTGGAGTGCTTGTAGGTCTCTTTATCACTCAGAAAGACTTAAATATCATGTCTGGCATTGGTGTGATTATGCTCGTCGGGATTGTTCTTAATAACGGGATATTGCTAATTGATCGAATCAAACAGCAAAGAAACAATGGCATGGATGTGGATGATGCGATGGTAGATGCTGGTAAAGATCGGATCCGTCCAATCTTCATGACAACATTGACGACTGTTGGTGGCATGCTCCCTCTTGCATTTGCAACAGGTGCATCGAGTGGGTATCAATCACCTTTAGCTGTGGTTATCATTTCAGGGCTTTTGTTTTCAACATTCATCACCTTACTGCTGATCCCTGCCATTTATTTAACATTTGAAGATATCGGCAATGGCTTGAAAAAACTTTTTAGCCGAAAAAAGAAAGTTGAAATAATAGAGAAAGAAGATATGCATGCTTAGGGAACAGCATTTCTATTGGAGAGTCACCACAAGTTGGTGACTCTTGATTTTTGATTTAATAACGGTTGTTATTCATAAATATCTGAACTATAATAAAAGAAAGAATATTCACTTATAAACAGTCACCAAAAATAATGGGGTGATTAAATGGAGATGAACCAATATATTGATCTTGATAAGCAGTTGGAGCGAGCGCGGCGAAACACATTAGGCGATGTCCTTACAAGAACTAGAGATCGGACGCCAAATAAGTTAGCACTGACATACAAAGATAAACAAAAAACTTATGCTGAACTGGATGACTTAGTGAATCAAACAGCACATGGGTTCCAGGAACGTGGGATGGAAAAAGGAGACATGATCACCGTCATGTCTAAAAATAGCTTAGATTTTGTTATTACAAAATTTGCCTTAGCCCGTTTGGGTGCAGTTATGATTCCAATTAACTACATGCTTTCAGTAGAAGATGTGCAATATATTTTGGATCATGCGGAAGTAAGTGGGTTCATCGCTTCAGAGGAATATGTCCCTCTACTAGATGCAGCCACAGGGAGGCTGAATATCAAACATCGTTATATCATGGACACCCTATCAATACCGGATAAAATTGATTCACACGAAGAATGGCAAACATTAGAAAGCGTCCGAGAAGGGCACTCAACTAGCTTTTTTGAAGCAGCTTTAGAAGACGATGACCTAGCTCAAGTGTTATATACAAGCGGAACTGAATCAAGGCCAAAAGGTGTGATGCTAACCCATAAAAGTATATTGAGTGAATATGTCAGTTGTATTATAGATGGAGGAATGGAAGATCGTGATGTTTTCATCCACGCATTGCCCTTTTACCATAGTGCTCAACTCCATGTGTTCTTGGGCCCAAGTATTTATCTAGGCACAAGCGGTATAATTCTTGAAGCAGCAAATCCAGAGCGTATTTTAGAGACAATTGAAAAGGAGCAAGCCACCCAACTCTTTTGTCCGCCAACTGTTTGGATTGCATTACTTCGACATCCTGATTTTGAGAAAAGGGATTTATCCAGCCTGGAAAAATGTTATTATGGGGCCGCCATCATGCCAAGAGAAATATTAAAAGAACTTTCCGAGCGCTTGCCTAACGCACGATTTTGGAACTTTTATGGACAGACGGAAGTGGCTCCTTTAGCAACAGCTCTAAAGCCAGAAGACCAATTGCGAAAATTAGGTTCAGCAGGAAAACCGACGATTAATGTTCAAACAAAAATAGTCGACGACGAAGGAAATGAGGTTACACGTGGTGATATTGGAGAGATTGTTCACCGAACTTCACATGCCATGAAAGGTTATTTATATGATCCTGAAAAAACAGCAGAAGCCTTTAAGGATGGTTGGTTTCATAGTGGTGATTTAGGGACGATGGATGATGAGGGATACGTGACGATTGTCGATCGGAAAAAAGATATGATTAATACAGGCGGTGTCAATGTTTCAAGTCGAGAGGTTGAAGAGACAATTTATGAAATGGACGGGATTGCTGAAGTTGCGGTTATTAGTATACCAGACGCGTACTGGATTGAAGCAATTGCGGCCATTATAGTTTTGAAAGATAAAGCAGTCCTTACAGAGGAAAAGGTTATTGACTTTTGTAAGAGTCAATTATCGTCTTTTAAAGCTCCGAAATATGTTTATTTTACCGAAGATCTACCAAAGAATCCAAGTGGAAAAATACTGAAGCGATCATTAAGAGAACAATATGAAAGCCGAAATTAGTATGAAAGAAAACCCGAAGTCTAAGTAAGATGCTTCGGGTTTTTGATTTTAGCAATGTTATTAACGGATATGTTTAACATCATAACCTTCATCTTCTAAAATTGAAATGACGCTAGGTTCTTCGATGAGATGTAGTGATCCTACAATAACCAAGTATGTTATATCTTCCCCTGAATCTAGATAGTCAATGATTTGATCACTCATATTGTTATTACGTTCATCATTTAAGGCGTTCATAAAAGTCTGTTCTTCCTTACTCATTTCACTATCATCGTCTGTTGTTGTATATTCAAGCATCTTCTCTAAATCTCCATCTGTGTATAAAGAAAACATTTCTAACATGTTTTCTTCATAATGATCCATTTCTTCAATAGAAGATTTTAAAAGTTCAACTTGAAAGTCTTCAGAAGTATCGGCGAAAATAGCGAGCTGTTCTTCAGCAGTTTCTAAAGCTGTTATCTCTTTATCATCATTTTGAGCTCTTGATAAAAAGTAGTCATCAACCCCATGGATATATCCTGCTTCCTGCATAATAAGTGAACTAATAAGATTAGATAACAGCCAAGGTTTATAATGCTCCAATTCACTTGGCAAACCGTGGTCGTTTAAAAAAGATGAAACGTCATCATATAAATCAGCTGGAATATGGTCTTCAATCGTCGTTCCATCTTGATATGTACCTAATTCATCATAGAGTGTCATCATTGATTGAGTGGATATGTCTTTGGGATGTATTTCCGGAACAATCACATCAGCTTCCTTATAGATACTTTCTATTTCGTCGTTCATAGGATAAAAATCTCTTGGTCCTGCATGAATTGTTCCTTGTAAATAGACGGTAGTATTTCCGTGCTTCACTTCCCATAAAAAACCACCAGGACCATCGGCTTCCTTCATAGTAAGCACTTTTACGCCATCATCCCATAAGAACTTGAGCCGCTGATGTTGCTTTTTATCTAGGTTATTTCCAATTAGGTTAACGTATTCAATATCATTTAACTCACGTAATGGCGACACGTCTTCAATTTGATTATTTTCCAAGTTGACTTTTTCTAAGGAAACAAAAGCTTCAATCCCTGAAATATCTTCAATTTTTGCTTCTGCTAAGTCCAATTCAATGACGTCGTTAACATCTGACTCTTTAAGTTCGCCCTCAGACTGATTTAATTCTGTTCTGACGGCTTCTTCAAAGTGCTGATCAGAAAAGTTTACAACTTCGTCTGACTGACACGCTACTATAAATGTAGAAAACAAAATAAAAATAAGGCTAATCTTTAATCTTTTCACATTACTTGCCCCTTTTTGTTAAGAATTGAATACAGATTACATACGAACTAATTTTATAATAGTTCCCAACGACTTATTTCCAATCTTGCCTTAGTTCTTTGATAAACGCAACTGACATAGTATTTTGGTTTGGATAAAAGACTCGTTTAGAGAAATAATATTAAATGGAGGTGTTTAAAATGAGTGATAAAAAGAATAACTGGAGTAAAAAGAAAGTAAACTCAAGTGTGAATCCTCAAGGATATAGTGAAGATGAAGCTGATCAAAGTCCAACATCTCAACTGGAACAAAGAGCTAAGAAGAAAAACACTAAAATATAGGCTAAATCACGATAATGAAAGAAGGTTATTTGATGAATACACTTCTTTATTTGAAAGAATCGATTGCGAATTATACAGAAGACAATAAAACCGGGCAGCACATTTATAATAAATTAAACAGTGAAGATTACTATGATAAAGAAAAGTTTATTAATGATCTGAGTGAGGAAGATGTTGTTTATTTAAATCATGTTTTGAAAAAAGAAATGAATTATGCTCGGAATGCCTATGATGAAACACGTGAAAAGCAACTCAACGAGATTTATCAGTATTTATATTAAATAGGCAAATATATCCATTGAATTTTATCAGCAATCGTAGTAATATAATTTTAGAAGCTGCGATGCTCGTATTTTATTAAGTTTTAACCTCTAATTAGTTAATAGGGAGTTTTATATCGAAGCTGGAATGTCGTGCCGTCTGTAGAACGGAAGACAGGAAGGTTTCTGCAGACACCCACTTTGTAGAAGTGGTGGTTTAAAACTTTTTATTCCTGATACGGCAATTGTGGCTACTACCTAATAATATGAATTTAACAAAACCAGTCTAATATTAGACTGGTTTTTTTGGTTTTCATTATGATTTCAGCCTATAACTAACAGTAATCAACGTTGATTTGTATAATGTATTTTAATTTTTTGAATAATAATGTAAGCTAATTTTAGGAGGGATAGAATGGAATATAAAATCAAAGTCATTGATCATATACAATTAGCCGCCCCCATTGGTGGGGAAGAAAAAGCGAGAGAGTTTTACAAAGGTATTTTAGGTTTTGAAGAAGTGGATAAACCGGAAACCTTAAAACAAAATGGTGGTGTTTGGTTAAAAGCAGGGAATGTTCATATCCATATTGGGATTGAAGAAACTTTCGTACCGGCAAGAAAGGCCCATCCTGCGATTGAAGTAGAAAATATTGAAGCATTTCGACAAGTTTTATTGGACAAAGATATAGATGTCATTGTTGATGCTCGTCTACCAGGGGCTAATCGTTTTTATATTTATGATTGTTTTGGAAATCGAATTGAGTTTTTGGAATGGCTGTAGATTAAAATAATTTTTTAGTCATTTTATTAAAAAACATCAATATATATGATGATGGGTGTAAAATTAGTTAGACGCATTTTGAATGTTAAATTACATATTTTTATGGTATGCAGTGAAGGATTTGTCTCCCCATCCAATGAATAAATGTTTCATTGATGAGAATCATTGTAACCGAATTGTAATAAATCGCATGAATACAAAGGGGAAGCTATTTTCACTTAAAGTAGGCGGAATATTACCAAAATCAAGTTGAATTTAATTCTAGTTTATAATACAATAACAGACGAGTCGCAAGTGGCCGCTTGCGACTCAGACAGTCGTGCAAGGCAGGCGACTTCATTGAGAGTGAAAAAGGTAATTATCCCTGTTCTCTTTTTGTGTGACAGGGATGGTTACTTTTTTTCACGGCTAGTGACGATCAACAATACCAATGTCGAGAATGCAATCATTAATTCAATCGTCTTTTCAATTGGTATCACATGCTTCAACCCCTTTCTTTGGGAATTTGAAGCCACCGTTTCTCAGATAACCTTAAGTCTTTTTTGACCTCACATTTCCTGTCCACTACATTATACTACAAGAAAAGTGTCGAATGTCCAAATTTACAGAAAATGGTTCGTTATGACCAGAAGTAGATCTGTGTTTAAAAATGATTAGAACAAATGGTTTAGATCAAAATTTAAAACAAAGACTATAAGAGCGGTATGTATATAAATAAGTTTAACCTACCAACTTTAGGCTGGACGGTCTAAGGTTTTTTTATTTAATTAAAAAGTCTTAGAAAGGTTAGTTAATAAGCGAAGAGAGGTACATACTAAATAGTGCAGTCTTTGTAATTGAGAGTAATAAATTATTTTGCTATGATTATATACTAACTATAGAAAGTGAATGGTAATTTATTTAGTTACTTTATAAGAATTTATAAAATGGATTGGATGTTAATTATGAAAAATAGTTGGAACATATTTTCAAAAGATATCAAAAACATAGGAACAAACTGGGTAGCGGCAATAATTATCGGTGGATTGATTTTATTGCCTTCCCTCTACGCTTGGTTAAACATAAAAGCGTCTTGGGATCCTTATGGGCAAACAGATCAAATTCCTATAGGAGTAGTGAATGAAGACGCTGGCGAAACCGTTTTGGATGAGGATATTAATGTGGGAGATACGTTGGTTGATACCTTAAAAGAAAATGATTCGATGCAGTGGCACTTTGTCAGTAAAGACTTAGCAATAGATAAACTAGAAAATGGAGATTACTTTGCTGTTATTGTTATCCCTGATGATTTTTCAAAAAACCTAGGTACGGTAATAAATGCTCATCCTGAAAAAGCGCATGTGGAGTATTATGTGAACGAAAAATTAAATGCTATAGCTCCGAAAATCACTGAAAAAGGTGCCAGTGTCATTGTAGAGGATGTCAGTAGTGAATTTATATCGACGGTCAATGGGGTTATTTTTGATATATTTAATAATATTGGGCTTGAATTAGAAGCTGATTTACCTGATATTGAACAGTTTGAAGATTATATATTTACAATAGAAAAGAAATTGCCTGAGATTCATGAAACGTTAAAAGGAACACTATCAGATGCTGATGAAGCAAGCGGTATAGTTTCAAAAGCTCAAAAAGAGATTCCCAAAGTCAAAGATGTTGTCGGGAACGGAATGACAACAATTGATGAGACGAATGAGTTTTTAGGAAAAGCCGAACAACAAATAAACGAGATGGGACCAAAAATAAAAGAAGATTTAGCTAAGGCGCAAGAGACGGTTGCTAAATTTAATACACTGCTTGATGATGTTGATTCAACTGACATTAATTTTGATGAAGGGCGAGCATTAAAAGAAAGACTAGGAGAAAAAGTTGATGAGTCACTCGAGTTTCTAAATGATGTGGAAACAACACTTGAAGCAGTTTTAGAGCAAATGCAGAATGCGGATGAACCCGATCAGGACCAAATTGACAGAGTTGGCGAAGCAATCGACAAAGTGCAGCATATTCAAGCCGTACTCAATGAGGGACGTGAAAACACCGAAGAACTCGATCAATTCATCGATGAAAAAAAAGGTGAAGTCGACGAGATATTCGCCAATATCAAGGAAATTTCTGAAAATGCCGGCACAGGATTAGATGAACTCGTCAAAGAGTATAATGAGTCGATTGAACCGACTGTATTAGAAGAGTTGACCAAGGCTCAAAATACATTATCTGAGGGTAAAGATATTTTAGTCGACATCCAATCAACAATTCCTGAAGTCGAAAAGTTGCTTAAACGAACAGGTGGCAGCTTAAACGATGGGAAAGGATTGCTTGAAGATGTGTTGGCTGAGTATCCTTATGTGAATGATAAAGTTAATGAATTAGCCAATAAAATTAGAGATGTTAAAGATGAAGCTGATATAAATGAGATTATTGATTTATTATTAAATGATCCGGAAACAGAAAAAGGATTCTTTGCTGAACCTGTTAAACTAGACGAACATTCGCTCTTTCCAATTGAAAATTACGGTTCGGGCATGACGCCATTTTATACTGTTCTGTCTTTATGGGTCGGTGGATTGCTATTAATATCCTTATTAACAACAGATGTCCATCGTCCAGAACCTGAACAATTTAATTCACAAGCCGTTTATTTTGGGAAGCTATTTACATTTGCATTTATAGGTCTTCTTCAAACAATTATTGTTACAACGGGAGATATCTTTCTAATCAATGTGCAAATGGCTAATCCAGTATGGTTTGTTATATTTGGATTGTTTTGCAGTTTAGTATTTATTACCATTATTTACACCCTTGTTTCTATATTTGGTGATGTTGGAAAGGCGCTTGCAATCGTTATGCTCGTCTTGCAAATTGCCGGTTCAGGTGGAACCTATCCAGTTGTTCTGTTGCCGAAGTTTTTCCAAACGATTAGTCCGTTCCTTCCTTTCACATATGCTGTTGATATTATGCGCGAAGCTGTGGGTGGAATAGTTTGGAGTAACGTGATATTCGATTTAATCATCCTTGCTTTCTTTGGCTTAATCGCGATTCTTTTTGGCACCCTTTTAAAGAAACCAATTAATAAGCATACAAATAAACTTGTCGAAAAATCCCAAGAGTCCGGGGTCTTTCACTAAAATTATTTAGTAAAATAAAGATAGGGATAGGTCTTATTTTCAAGAAATACCATTAAATTCATAAGACTGATTCCCTTTTTTCTTGTATAATAAAGATAAGTAAGTATACAAGGAAGTGATTAAACTGAAAAATAAGAAATGGTTAAAGATTGGGATAGGCTTTGTTGCTATTCTTTTAATTATAGATATTATTGCTAGTTTTTATTTTTATAATTTAGCAATTGACCGTGGACCAAAAGACTTTCTACAAGGTAATTCGGATTTAGAAGTGTCCGCTGAGGCCATGGATGTTTTCTTAGACGGTGATTGGCACCAGTGGAATGAGAAACAACAATTTGAAGAACTCAACATGACATCTTATGACGGTTTAAATTTAAAGGGATACTTTTTAAAGGCTAAGGAACCAACAAATAAATTAGTTGTGTTCGCTCATGGTTACCTTGGAAGGGCTAGCGACATGTCTTTATTCGGGCAACATTATTATGAGGATTTAGGTTACAATGTGTTCACCGCTGATGCACGAGGACATGGCGAAAGTGAAGGGGACTATATTGGTTTCGGTTGGCATGATCGTCTTGATTATGTGGACTGGGTTAATCTGTTAGTCGATAAGTTAGGCCCTGATACTGAAATTGTACTTCATGGTCTTTCCATGGGAGCTGCAACGGTTCTCATGACAAGCGGGGAAGACCTTCCTGATAATGTTAAAGTTGTTGTTGCAGATAGTCCATATACAGATGTTCATGATTTGTTTGCATATCAAATGAAACGTATGTTTAAGCTCCCTTCATTCCCTGTGTTGAACAGCACAAGTGTTGTAACTAAAATGAAAGCAGGCTATTCTTTGAAAGAAGCTTCAGCACTTGAACAAGTGAAAAAAACGGATATCCCGATTCTTTATTTACATGGTGAAGCAGATACTTTTGTACCTACGGAATTAGCGCATGAACTCTATGAAAATACACATAGCGATAAAGAACTTGTTACTTTTGAGGGAGCAGGACACGGCGAGGGAATCGTAATAGCACGTGATAAATATATTAAACATCTAAACAATTTCTTGGATAGATATATAGATTGATAGATCATCTTGAATAATTTTGAAAAACAACAGTAACGTCTCAAGTCAATTGAGGAGAGTTGCTGTTTTTTTGAAATCTCTATTCTGGGTAATTAGCGGGCGACACGTCTATGACGAACAAATTTCAAAGAAAAAGCTCCAACTTGTCCTTCGTATCAATTAGCTTCACTTTTAGCTCAGCTCTAACATATAGTTTTTTCACATCTAAAAGTCCATAATAGAAAAGGCTGACAGAACTCAGGTGTCATGTCAGCCTTTTTTATTTTTATAAATATGTGTCAAACCAACGAAGGATGTGATTTAGTCGCTCGACTCTCATGTCAGGATGGCCGCTCCTGCTTAATTCATGATTTGCACCCGGGAAGCGGACAAATTCTACGTCTTTACGTAAATGTTTTAATGCAATAAAGAGTTGTTCACCTTGCTCGATTGGACAGCGGAAATCAAGCTCACCGTGTAAAATAAGTAAAGGTGTTTTTACGTTTTCAACATACTTTAATGGGGAAAATTCCCATAGTTTCTTCGGATCTTCAAGCAAATTATGCCCTAATTCCCATTTGGTAAAGAAATAACCAATGTCACTAACACCATAAAAACTTAGCCAGTTACAAATTGAGCGTTGTGTCACGGCTGCTTTAAAACGATCTGTATGACCGACGATCCAGTTAGTCATAAAACCACCATAACTCCCGCCAGTCACGCCAAGTCGTGTTTCATCGATAAAGCTATAGTTCTCTAACACATAGTCAACTGCACTCATCAGATCCGTATAATCCTTACCGCCATAATCCGCTCGAACAGCATCAACAAATTTTTGCCCATATCCATGGCTGCCACGTGGATTAGTGTATAAAACCACATATCCTTTAGCTGCAAGTAATTGTAACTCATGGAAAAAGGTTTGCCCATACATCGCGTGTGGTCCACCATGAACCTCCAGAACAAATGGATATTTTTTACCTTCTTCAAATCCATAAGGTTTTAATAACCAACCTTGAATTTCCCAGCCATCTTCGGCTGTTACAGTTAGTGGTTCAGGTGTGCTTAAGGCGACTTCATCTAAAAAGGATTGATTTGCTTCTGTTAATCTAGTTAACTTTGATTCATTCTCAAGAAGATAAAAATCACAAGGATTGGTAGGAGTACTCATACCTAAAATAAAAGCATCCTTTGATTTATCATAGGAAAAACCGAATACATGGGAATCCTCTTTGTAAAGAGAAGTTAATTCTCCATCTAAATTAACTTGGTACAAACCAGTCGCTCCTGAATCAGTTCCAATAAAATAGAGACATTTTTCATCCTTCGACCAAATAGGTCCCGTTTCAGACGTTCCAAGACGCATATCACCAATCATGGCGTCACCAAGTTGAAAATCCCAATCGCCACTCAAGCATGTTCTTTCCTTGCTGTGAACATCAAAAACATATAGTTCATTAAGGGTTGCACCATTAAATTCATACTCATGTCCGAAGCAGGCAATTTTATCTCCACTAGGTGAAAAGTGTGCACTTTGGTAGCCACCATTCCCGTTGGTGAGCTGCTCCATTTCCAATGTCGATGTATTAAGGAAATATAAATCGTTCGTTAGTTCATAGTCTGCTTCTTCATTTAAATTGGCAGAAAATAAGATATACTGACCATCAGGAGAGATATCTTGGAAACTATGATGGGCTTGGCCTTTAGTTAATTGAGTTAATGTGTCATTTTCTAAATCATACATGATGAGCTGACTTCGCTTTTCATCATGAAAACCTTGAGCATCAGACTTGTATTTTAGCTCATTCACTATGAGCGGCTGTTTTTCTTTTTTCTTGCGTAACTTTTCCTTTTCTTCTTTGGTCAGCTCGGCTTGTGTTTTTACATCATCGTCATAATCTAGTATTGAGATGAAGATGATTTTTGTCCCGTCATTTGTCCAAACAGGATTGGTTGCCCCATGTTTAAATGTTGTCAGCTGTTTAGCTTCACCACCATTAATATTCATTAACCATAGCTGAGGTGTGCCGCTTCGATTTGATTGAAACACAAGCTGTGATCCATCAGGTGAAAAACGTGGATGGCTATTTTTATTATTACCAAACGTCCATTGAGTCGGAGTTTTTTCTTGAAGAGATTGTAAATATAAATGTGAGACATATTCCTTTTCTTCATTAACTGTTGTTGAAACAAATGCGTATGTATCTCCGTTTGATGAAACTTGAGGATCGCTATAAACAGCTATGTTAGTAAAGTCTTTTGCCGCTAACGCTCTTTTTTCTCTCGTCATTAAGATAACCTCCTGTGTAATCATCATTTTAAAATTTCTGAAAAATGATGGTGGATATAGGTGAGACACTTTAGTTTAATTTATTCTAAACTAATTCGAGTCACGAAGCAATAGCATGGGGTAAAATTTTGCAAATTTTAAACAAATAAGGCTGGGACAAAAGGAAGTATCACATTAGCTGAAATACTTATGTCCCAACCTCATAGCTAAGGTTATTTACTTGTTGCAGGTTCAGCACCTGCTATTTGAGCATCTTTTTCGTATGTTTCTTGTAGCTTTTTTGTGATTGGTCCAGGTGTGCCGTCATTGATTGTTAAATCATCAACAGTGATGATTGGTAATACCTCTGAGGTACTGCTCGATAAAAATAATTCATCGGCATCATCAATACCACCTATTGTAAATGGTTCTTCGATAAATGGTATGTTTAAATCCTTTGCAAATTGCTCTACACGCATTCTGACGCAACCATGCAAAATGTTTTTTGAAGATGGATGGGTGTATATTTTTCCATCTTTAACTAGATACACATTCGAAGAACTGCATTCAGTGACGACGCCATCTTTGTGTAATATTGCTTCATAACAATTATTTTCTTTAGCTTCTTGCTTAGCAAGCACGTTCGGTAGTAAATTTAAACTTTTGATGTAACAATAATCCCAGCGCACGTCTGGGCGAGTAATCGTACCGACGCCGTTAGCTAATTTTCCAAGCGGACGAGGAACTTTTACAACATAAGCATAAATATTAGCTGGTGTGTCGGCTGGAAACACATGATCACGAGTAGCGGATCCGCGTGTCACTTGCAAATATACTTTACCGTCGACATCCATTTTATTACGTTTTAGTAGTTCTAAAAGATATTCTCGACATTCTTCCTTGGTAAATGTTAATTCAATCTTAATGGCCTCTGCGGAGCGAAATAGGCGGTCTACGTGTTCATCAAGTAAATAATACTGACCATTATAAATGCGAATGACCTCATAAACCCCATCTCCGAACTGTAGCCCACGTTCTTCGAATGGATAGTTTAAACTATCACGATGTACAAATTTCATTTGAGATAAAATAACAGGATAAACAGACAAATACTTCTCCCCCTTAATGTTATGACTATTTTATAACTTAATTAGAAAATTGTAAACTTGTGGACATGTTGATGACTAGATTTAACTTTCAGAGTAATACAGTTTATGCTTGGATTATAGCAGTGTTGATAACTTACCTAAGTTTATTTTTTTAGTATTAGGGGAATAAATCAGAATAAACAAATATAGGAATTGTAAAAAATTTGCTCACCTATAAAAATATTATTTGAAAAGTCGTAATAACTAGGCGTGGAGAGGGTGTGTTGAATGACCCCATTATTGGAAAGATTAAATGTTACTGATACCAGTATGTTATTGGACAGTTGTGAACTACATAAAATTAAAAGAGGAGAAATTGTTTTTGAAGAGGGCGGTTTAGCCGAGTATTTATATTTTATTAAGCAAGGTCGAATAAGAGTTTTTAAGGAAATGAGAGAAGGTAATGATATAACCATTTTTTTACGTGGAGAACAGGATTGCTTCGGTGAAATCGGAATTTTTAGTGGTAGACATTACACTAATTCCGCCAAAGCAACTGAAAACAGTAAAATCTTTTACATTAAAAAAGAGGCACTTGAAGAGATTTTGTCTAGATATGGACGCCTAAGTCTTGAATTCACTCGCTGGGTTGCGGATTCACTAGAAGCAAGCAAAGCTAAAATTCGTGATTATTTGGCATTTGGATCTGAAGGTGCAGTAGCTTCAGTTTTTATACGTTATACAAATATGTATGGGATTGTGACAACAGAAGGAATTAAAATAAACAAACCCATTGTCTTACAAGACATCGGTAGACACATCGGAATATCCAGAGAAACAGTCAGTAGAATAGTTAATAAGTGGAAAGAACAAGGGATTATCGAAAAGTACAATAAACTTTTTTTAATCAAAGATATAACATATTTTCGTAAGTTATTGAATTGTAAAAATTGTGCAGTGGAAAATTGTGTTTTGTAAGAGGATTTTTTTGAGAAAAGAAAAATGTCGCATTTCCTCTTGTCAAAAAGGAAATTGATTGCTATAATATTATTTGTCGCAAAAAATGACGGGCAATAAACGGAGCCGTGGGGGCGAGCGCAACGTCATTCAAATAGAATCCGATTTCATGCGGATGTAGTTTAGTGACGAGCAAGGCTTCCACCGAATAAGCTTCGAGTTGCCCCGAAGCACCAATCATCCCTGACTAATCTAGAAGATGTAGGGGCAGATTACTCAGAATAAGAATCGAGTTCAACTTAACAAATTTAAACTATTAATATGCGGGTGTAGTTTAGTGACGAGCAAGGCTTCCATCGAATAATCTTCGAGTTGCCCCGAAGCACTTAACATCCTGACTAATCTAGAAGATGTAGGGGCAGATTACTCAGAATTAAAATCGAGTTCAACTTAACAAATTTAAGCTATTAATATGCGGGTGTAGTTTAGTGGTAAAACCTCAGCCTTCCAAGCTGATGTCGAGGGTTCAATTCCCTTCACCCGCTCCATACATATGTCTTAACGCAGTATCTTGAACAAAAGTCGAGATATTGCGTTT
>Ga0209487_1001190_pt1 | contig 22317 bp, 16 predicted proteins | sample Poulit2012_FD_187524 | JGI IMG/M metagenome (GOLD analysis project Ga0209487, IMG submission 187524) | Agricultural soil microbial communities from Georgia to study Nitrogen management - Poultry litter 2012 (SPAdes) (version 2) | ecosystem: Environmental > Terrestrial > Soil > Agricultural land...
ATGGCATTCAAAAAAGAGGGAAAGCAGAAGTAGGAGAAAAAACAATGGTTGATGAATGGGCTCCAGTCATTGATCATATACAGTCTGGTTCCTTTACGGATGAAATTATTCAAGAAAGCTTAGAAAATACAAAAGATATGAAAGCTACAAAAGGTAGAGCTTCTTATTTAGGAGAGCGTTCTATTGGACATATCGATCCTGGTGCGCAATCTAGTGCCTATTTCTTTGAAGCTTTGCTAGAATCGGGGGTATTAGATGACAAATAAGTATGGAATTTTATTAGTTTCTCATGTCGAAGAAATTACAGATGGTTTATTAAGATTATTGAAACAAGTAGCTGGTGATGTCTCTATAAAAACAGCTGGTGGGACGGATGATGGAGAAATCGGAACTAATTTCGAAAAAATAAGTCAAGTTCTTAATACTTTCGAAGAAGAAACAATACTAGCTTTTTATGATTTAGGGAGCGCTAAAATGAATTTAGAGATGGCTATGGAATATAGTGATAAAGAAATTAAATTATATGAAACAGCCTTTATCGAAGGAGCTTATGTAGCCGCTTCTTTATTGCAAACGGATGTAGATTTAGAAGTCATTGAAGAACAATTAAAGCCACTTGTTATAAAAGAATAAGTTAAAAAATACTTGAAAAATAAAAAGAACCTCAAAAGAAATGAGGTTCTTTTTATTTTTCATTTTAAGGAATAAGTCCAAATAATAATGCAGCAATGGCTCCACCAAGCAATGGACCTACTACTAGAATCCATGCATAGCCCCAATCTGAATCTCCTTTATTGGATATAGGTAAGATTTGATGAGCAATGCGCGGCCCAAGGTCACGTGCAGGATTAATCGCATATCCTGTTGTACCACCTAGTGACATCCCGATTGAAACAATTAATAACCCCACAACAATTGGGTTTAATCCGTCTGTAAATGATCCTCGACCAAAAGCTAAAATACCAAAAACGAGAACAAACGTTCCTATAATTTCTCCGATTAAGTTAGATGAAGTATCACGAATCGCTGGTGCTGTAGAAAATACTGCTAACTTTGTCATTTGATCTTCTGTCTCATCAAAATGAGGTCTGTAATGAATCCATACTAAGGTAGCTCCTACTATGGCTCCTGCCATTTGGGCAAGAACATAAGGAAGAACACTCCCCCAAGGAAGGTCTCCTGAAATAGCCATTCCTAAAGTTACTGCAGGATTAAGGTGCGCTGGAGAGAGATAACCGGATACGAATACAGCCATCGTTACAGCAAGCCCCCAACCGAATGTAATAAGTACCCAACCTGTATTTTCTGACTTTGTTTTCTTCAACACATCTGCTGCAACTACACCATCACCTAATAAAATCAATACAAGTGTTCCAATAAATTCCCCCAGCATTTGCTGAGCCAGTGTTGTATCCATAAATAACAACTCCTTATATTCTTTTATTTTCTTAAATTTTTAAGTTGTATATGTGAAATTGCTTCTTCCAATTGTTTTAGATAATTTTCTTTTTCTTTCTCTGACCACTCTAAATAACGAGCCATATAATCTACAACATCATTTTTCCAATGGTCAATATTTTCAGATGAAAATAACAAAATTTCTGTCCGTCTTAAAAAGAAATCTACGGGAGACAATACACTTTCATATTCAAGCGCATAACGTAGGGCTAACTCTAATTTCAATGGTAAATCTTTTCTCTCTAAATCGTCTATTAGAGAGAATACAATTTCGGCATTAGTTCCATACCAATGAATTAAATACCTAGATTCGGCTTCTGTAAGGCCGATTTCTGTTCCTTTAGAAATATTTTTTTGAATATACTCTTCTAACGTCGTATTTGGAGGTAAATTTCCTCCAGACAATGAAATATGTTTTGTATTCCCTTCCGGATACGTCTCTCCTGTTTTCATTTTTAATTCATCTTCAATCGTCATAAATGTATCTTCTGCCATTAGTCGATAATCTGTAAGTTTTCCTCCTGCTATAGTGACTAATCCTGCTTCCGAGACAAAAACATCATGCTTTCTTGAAATTCTAGAAGCATCCATTGCCCCTTCTTCTAAGATTAGAGGTCGTAAACCAGCCCAACCAGCTTCAATATCCTCAATTGTCAAATGAACATCTGGGAAACGATAGTTAACAGCTTTCAACAAATAATCGATATCTTCTTGGGTAATAGGTGGTTCTATAAGTTCCCCTTCGTATGGCGTATCTGTCGTTCCAAAATATGTTTTGTTCCCTCGCGGAATAATAAAAATCATCCGCTCATCGGCTAATCCTGTATCGGTATATATCGTACGCTTCACAGGTAATTTCTCTTCATCAACCACTAGATGAATTCCTTTAGTTGGATACATTCGGTTTTCTTCTAATACATTCTGCAAACTGCGAGTTTTATCTGACCAAGGACCTGTAGCATTTACCACCACTTTTGCATAAATATTAAACGTTTCTTGAGTTAAAGTGTCTTCAGCTAAAACACCAATGATATGATCATTTTTATCATAAATAAAATCAATAGCCTTTACATAATTGGCCATTAATGTCCCTAACTCATGTGCTTTTTTGATGATCTCTATAGTTAAACGTGCATCATCATTCACATAATCTAAGTATAATCCTCCATTAATTAATCCATCTTCTTTAATTCCTGGTGCTTCTTTTAAGACTTCATCTCTTGAGATAAAATTATACGACCAAGTGTCATCTACTTCGGCTAAATGATCATATAAATCTAAAGCAATATCTGAAGAAAAGGCTGTGAAAGAGGCACCTTCTTCTTCATAAACGGGTAGTAACATCTTCTCTGGCTGAACAATATGAGGAGCATTGTTACTAATCACTTTCCGTTCTTTCAAAATCTCAGCAACCAATTCCACTTCAAATTGTTTTAAATAGCGTAAGCCTCCATGAACTAATTTAGTTGAACGGCTAGAGGTTCCTGCAGCAAAATCTTGCATCTCAATTAACCCTGCATTCAAATCTTTAGCTCCTGCTTGTAATGCTAAACCAGCTCCAGTAATTCCTCCACCAATAATTAATAAATCTAAGTGCTCAGAAGCTAACCTTTCAATGGCCTCAGTTCTCGTTTTTGAGGAAAATTTCATCCTTTTACTCCTCCCTCTGATTAAAAATATTTATATGGATTCAACCTCTATCTCAAATCATTTTAAGTAAGATAGAGGCTGACATCCATTACTTTTAATTCTATTCATCTTTCTTTCTAGGTTTATGTTTGAAGACTCTCGTTGCCTCTACAGCTGCTTGCCAGCCTTCATATAAATCATCACGTTCCTCTTGAGACTTTTCAGGTTCAAAGGTTGCATCTTTTTCCCAATATTTTTTCACTTCATCAATATCTTTCCAAAAACCTGTAGCAAGTCCTGCTAAATAAGCAGCACCTAAGGCAGTTGTTTCCATAATTTTTGCGCGTTCGATTGTTGTACCTAAGATATCTGCTTGAAATTGCATTAAGAAATCATTATTCGCTGCTCCTCCATCTACACGCATAGTAGGGATTTCAACTCCTGAATCTTTTACCATGGTGTCTAAAACATCTCGTGATTGATAAGCAAGAGATTCTAAAGTAGCACGGATAAATTGTTCTTTAGATGTTCCACGGGTTAAGCCAAAGACTGCCCCTCTAGCATCTTGATCCCAATGAGGAGCCCCCAATCCTGTAAAGGCTGGTACAACGTAGACGTTATCAGTCGAATCTACCCTTTCCGCATATCTTTCAGATTCTGGAGATTCCCGGAACATACGCATTTCATCACGTAACCATTGAATGGCAGATCCAGCCACAAAGATACTTCCCTCTAGTGCATAAGTAACTTCTCCATTTAAACCATAAGCAATTGAAGTTAATAGTCCATTCTCTGATTTTATTGGTTCCTTACCTGTGTTCATGATAAGGAAGGCACCTGTTCCGTAAGTATTCTTTACCATTCCTTTTTCAAATGCTGTTTGCCCCACTAAAGCAGCTTGTTGGTCTCCAGCAATTCCAGCGATAGGTACAGATTCACCATAAAAATGCTCCGGAATCGTTACCCCATATTCTTCAGAAGAAGAACGTACTTCTGGAAGCATAGCTTTTGGAATATCAAGTAACTCTAAAATCTCATCATCCCAGTCTAAATCATAAATATTAAATAACATCGTTCGACTTGCGTTTGAATAATCTGTGATATGAGCTTCTCCACCCGTTAATTTCCACAATAACCATGTATCAATCGTACCGAAGAGTAATTCACCTTTTTCTGCTCGTTCCCTTGCCCCATCCACTTTATCTAAAAGCCATACAATTTTCGTTGCTGAAAAATAAGAATCGATTACTAATCCTGTCTTATCATGAAATAATTTCGTATGTCCCTCTTCAATCAGTTTATCTGCTATCTCAGATGTTTGCTTAGATTGCCATACAATCGCACGATGAATTGGTCGTCCGGTTTCTTTATCCCAAATGACAGTTGTCTCACGTTGATTGGTAATCCCAATACTGTCAATCTCTTTTGGATTAAGACCCGACTCTATTAAAACACCTGCAATAACTTGAAGTGTTTTAATCCAAATTTCATTCGCATCATGTTCTACCCAACCTGGATATGGGTAATATTGCTCAATTTCCCTTTGAGAGGTCCACTTCGGCTGTCCTTCCTTATCGAAAATAATTGCTCGCGTACTCGTTGTTCCTTGGTCAATCGCCATAATATAATTTGCCATAGAACTAACATCCTCCTTATAAAATGATAATGATAGGGCTTACATTAATTAAATAATATCATAGAACTGTTGACAAACAAAGGGAATTCTCTTATTTCTTTCCTTGATGTAAAAGAATATTCCTTGACTCATTTTTTATTTTTAAACAATAAATTAAAATTTTAAAAAACACCATTTAAACAGGGTAAATTAACGTTCTCCTGTTTAAATGGTGTTTAAGTTAAAGAGGTTCTATTTTATATTTATTCTTCATCTGAATCCGTTAAATCATCTTCAGCACGATGAAGGAGTTCGTCAACCTCATCGGAACGTTCAGATAATTCTTCTGAAGCTGGAAGTTTATCAGACGGATCTTTATTTTCGTCCTCATCTTCTTCTGTTGGATCCACTACACATAATGTAGAGATCGATTGCTCTTCATCTAAACGCATGAGTCGAACACCTTGTGTATCTCTACCTGTCTTTGAAATATTATTGGCTTCAAATCGGATAATAATCCCTTCATTGGTAATTAATAAGATATCTTCATCGCCAATAATAGTAGATAATCCAACAAGTGAGCCATTACGTTCAGTAATTTTAAAGGTTTTTACTCCTTTTCCTCCACGTCTTCGAATCGAATATTGAGCTGCCTCAGTCGCTTTACCGTATCCATTTTCTGAAATGGTTAAAACATAACTATCATCAGTTAAAATACCCGCTCCTACTACAAAATCACCTTCACGCAAGCTAATTCCACGAACTCCTGTCGCATTTCGACCCATAGAACGAACGTCTTGTTCACTGAAACTAACAGCATAGCCATCTTTTGTACCAATAATAATATTTTGATGTCCATCCGTTAAGCGAACAGAAATTAATTCGTCCCCTTCGTTTAGTTTAATCGCAATTAGACCACTCGTACGAACATTTTGAAATTCTGTAGCCTCTGTACGTTTAACGGTTCCTTGTTTTGTTGCAAAGAAGAGCTGCTCGCCCTCTTCTGGCTTTTCATTTAAGCTAACAACCGCTTGAATTTGTTCATCATTAGCAATACCTAAAAAGTTCAAAGCAGGAATTCCTTTTGCTGTACGACTGTATTCAGGAATTTCATATGCTTTTGCTTTATATACTTTCCCTGTATTTGTAAAGAATAAAATCATATCATGTGTAGATGTTGATAGAATAGTTTCGACAAAATCATCGTCATTAGTAACCATTCCTTTAACTCCACGACCTCCACGATTTTGTGTCTTAAATTCGGTAATAGGCATTCGTTTCATATATCCATTGTGTGATAAAGTAATGACAACTTCTTCTTCTTCAATTAAATCCTCGTCTTCAATACTTAATGCTTCTCCAACCATTAATTCTGTACGACGATCATCTCCATATTTATCAGCTATTTCGGTCATTTCTTCATCAATAATAGAATCAATACGTTTTGGATTGGCTAAAATATCTTTTAAATCAGAAATTAACGCTTTAAGTTCTTGATATTCTTCTTCAATTTTTTCTCGTTCTAATCCAGTTAATCGAACCATTCGCATATCTAATATCGCTTGTGCCTGTCTATCACTTAGTTCATATTGTGTCATTAAAGCTTCTTTTGCGATAGCTCCTGTTTCTGAATTACGAATAATCGAAATAATCGCATCAATATGATCTAAAGCAATACGTAATCCTTCTAAAATATGAGCACGTGCTTCAGCTTTTTCTTTATCAAATTGTGTACGACGACGAATGATCTCACGTTGATGGTCCAAATAATAAACTAAGATTTCTTTAAGGTTTAATGTACGTGGAACACCATTGACAATCGCTAACATGTTGAAACCAAAAGAAGTTTGCAATGAGGTCATTTTGAATAAATTATTTAAAATGACTGCTGCTGAAGCATCTCTACGAATATCAATGGTAATCCGCATACCTTCTCGATCCGATTCATCATTTAGAGCAGTGATTCCTTCAATACGTTTATCTCGAGCAAGTTCTGCAATCTTTTCAACCAATTTAGCTTTATTTACTAAATATGGAATTTCATCAACGATAATTCGTTCACGACCATTTTCTTCTTCAATCCGTGTTTTTGCCCGAACTTGGATAGACCCTCGACCGGTATCATAAGCCTTTCGGATGCCAGATTTTCCAAGGACAATTCCTCCAGTTGGGAAATCAGGACCTGGAAGAACTTCCATCAAATCAGCGGTAGTTGCCTCTGGATTTTTTAGAATTACTCGACAAGCATTGATTGTTTCTCTTAAATTATGTGTAGGAATATTCGTTGCCATCCCTACAGCAATACCACTGGCTCCATTCACTAAAAGGTTTGGAAATTTCGCTGGTAGTACAGTTGGTTCGGATTCATTCCCATCATAATTTTCTTGAAAATCTACTGTATTTTTATTGATATCGCGAAGCAATTGTAAAGCAATTTTACTCATTCGTGCTTCTGTATAACGCATAGCCGCTGCTTGATCGCCATCAACAGAGCCAAAGTTACCATGGCCATCAACTAAAGGATAACGATAACTAAAGTCCTGAGACATACGTACCATAGCATCATAAATGGCAGAATCCCCATGTGGGTGATATTTCCCCATAACATCTCCAACAATACGTGCTGATTTTTTATGCGCTTTATCGGGCGTATTTCCTAGTTCATTCATTCCATAGAGAATTCGACGGTGAACCGGCTTTAATCCATCTCGAACATCTGGAAGAGCTCGAGAGACGATAACACTCATCGAATAATCTAAGAATGATTTTTGCATTTCTTGGGAAAGTTGTATTTCCTCAATTCCACTTCTATTTTCAGCCAACTTTTAAAACTCCTCCCACTTCATTACGTTCTTTGTGTACAGTCATAACTAAATATCAATATTTTCAACATACCGAGCATTTTCTTCAATAAATTTACGACGAGGAGGAACTTTATCTCCCATTAACATGGTCATCACACGATCCGATTCTTTTGCATCATCGACATGCACGCGTGTTAATCTTCTAGAATCTGGATCCATTGTAGTCTCCCAAAGTTGATCTGCATCCATTTCTCCAAGACCTTTATAACGTTGTACCGCTGGTTTTGGTGAGCTTGGAATCGTCTGTAAATACTCTTCAAGTTCATCGTCTGAATCAAGATAAACAGAAGTTTTTCCTTGACGAACTTGGTATAAAGGTGGTTGAGCCACATAAATATACCCTGCCTCAATTGCTGGACGCATATATCGGAAAAATAATGTCAACAACAATGTCCGAATATGCGCTCCATCGACATCTGCATCCGTCATAATAATTAATTTATGGTATCGAGCTTTTTCAACATCGAACTCTTCACCAAATCCAGTTCCCATTGCAGTAAATAAAGTTCGAATCTCTTCATTCGCTAAAATACGATCAATAGAAGCTTTTTCAACATTTAAAATTTTACCTCGAATCGGTAAAATTGCTTGAAATAAACGTGAACGTCCTTGTTTTGCAGAACCACCCGCTGAATCACCCTCAACAATGAATAATTCTGAAATTTCAGGATCTTTCGACGAACAATCAGCTAATTTTCCGGGTAAATTACTGATTTCTAAGCCACTTTTTTTCCGTGTAACTTCTCGTGCACGTTTCGCTGCCACTCTTGCTTTTGAAGCAAGATCTGCTTTTTCTATAATTTGTTTTCCAATTTTAGGGTTTTCCATTAAGAAGCGATCAAAATTCACTGAAAATAGTCGATCAACAATCGTACGAACCTCTGAATTACCTAATTTCGTTTTTGTCTGACCTTCAAACTGAGGATCCGGATGTTTAATACTAATAATCGCTGCTAGACCTTCACGAACATCTTCTCCTAAGAAGTTATCATCATCGTCTTTTAAGTAATCATTTTTTCGAGCATAATCATTAATTACTCGAGTCAAAGCAGATTTAAAACCAGACTCATGTGTTCCTCCTTCATGAGTATGAATATTATTAGCAAAACTCATCAAATTTAAGTGATAACCTGTTGTATGCTGTAAAGCAACCTCAACAATAATGTCATCTTGTTCATCAGATAAGAAAATCGGTTCTTCATATAAAACATCTTTATTTTCATTTAAATATTCTACATAACTTTTAATTCCACCACCGTATTGATACTCTATTCTATGTGGTTCTTCTTCTCGCTCATCAGTCAAGTGAATCGCTAGATCTCGATTCAAATAAGCTAATTCTTGACTACGGTTAGAGAGGGTATCGAAATTGAATTCAATGCTCTCTTTAAAAATTTCTTCATCCGGTCTAAATAAAACTTCTGACCCTGTTAAATCTGTTTCACCAATGATTTCCATATCATTAACAGGAACACCTTTTTCAAATCTTTGGTAATAAATATTACCTTCTCGATATATTCTATATTCCAAAAAACTTGAAAGAGCGTTAACAACGGCTGCTCCAACCCCATGTAAACCACCAGACACTTTGTAACTACCGCCTCCGAACTTACCTCCAGCATGTAATACAGTAAAAACTGTTTCAGAAGCAGGACGTCCTGTTTTATGCTGAATATCAACCGGAATCCCTCGACCATTATCTGTCACACGAATATGATTATCTGGTTCAATAACTATATTGATTTCATCTGCAAAGCCTGCCATTGCTTCATCAATTGAATTATCTACAATTTCCCAGACTAAATGATGAACACCTTCAATCCCTGTTGAACCTATATACATTCCAGGGCGTTTTCTAACGGCTTCTAATCCCTCAAGTACCTCAATTTGACTTGCATCATAACTATCAGGCAAATGTTTCATTTTATCTTCCATTTATACTCTCCAATCTTTCAAACGCTTAAACTAACTATGAATTTATTTCTTCTTCGTTTTCTTTATTTATTATCGTTCCCTCGTCTACATAGAAAATGAGCGGATGATTCAATAACTCCATTTGCACCCCGTCCAAACTGGTTGTTGTAATAAAGGTTTGAACTTTATTTTGTATGGAGCTTAATAAGTGAGTTTGACGACTATCATCCAGCTCACTTAAGACATCATCTAATAATAAAATAGGATACTCTCCAGTAATTTCATTCATTAATTCAATTTCAGCTAACTTTAAACTTAATGCTGTCGTTCTCTGTTGCCCTTGAGAACCATATCTTTGCACATTTTTACCATTCACATAAAAGATTAAATCATCTCGATGCGGACCAAGGGTAGTCGTTCCTTGATCTATTTCTTGTTGTTGGGCTGATTTATACAACTCTTTTAATCGGTTAAAAATTTCTTCAATACTTAATTCATCCGTGATATCAGGGAGAGCTTTATAGGTGATTTTTAGATGTTCTTTACCATTAGAAATATCTATTTGAACTTGCTGCGCCCATGCATTCAGCTGGTTTACAAACTTAAAGCGATAAAATAACACTTCAGCTCCTTCAGCAGCTAGTTGTTCAGTTAAGACGTCTAAATAGATTTGATCAAATTTAGGGGAATGTTTTGCTTGTTTTAGAAATTGATTACGTTGTTTTAAAATTTGTTGGTACTGAACAAGATGATGTAAATAGATTTTATTCATTTGTCCCAATTCCATATCTATAAATTTACGGCGAATAGATGGCGAACCTTTTACTAAAGATAAATCTTCTGGAGCAAATAAAATCACATTCAGCTGCCCAATATAATTACTCAACTTTTTTTGTTCTAAGTGATTCAATTTTGCATTTTTTCCTCGCTTAGACAAAATAATCTCCATTGGAACTGAATGTGACTTTTTATTCAATTCTCCTTTAACTTTAGCAAAATCACTTTCCCATCGAATAAGTTCTCGATCTTTAGAGGTCCGATGGCTTCGAGACATTGCTAAAAAATAAATACTCTCAATTAAATTGGTTTTACCTTGAGCATTTTCTCCAATCAATACATTAATTGAAGGTGAAAAGGATAGTTCTAAGGACTCATAATTTCTAAAATTTTGTAAGGCAATGTCTTTTAAATACATTATGGAAGAGTCTCATTTGATGATTTTATTTGAAATTCACCGATATTTGGAATAGAGATAATATCTTGATTGTATAATTTCTTTCCTCGGCGGTTTTCTGGCTCATTATTTACAAATACTTCCATTTGTTGCAAAAATGGTTTAGCCATACCTCCGCTGGATATAATATCTGTCAATTTTAAAAATTGACCAAGCGTAATATAAGAATCATGAATTTCTACTAATGTTCTATCCATTAAAATGCTCCTTTATTTTTCAGTACTTGCTCTGTTTATCTATTATACTTGAAAAAGAAGGAAAATTCAATTTTAAACGCGTATTTAAGGCTATATATCGCCTCTATTGCTTTTTTAACTCTTTATATTAAAAATGGGTTTTATAAAAGATATGGCTCAAAAATCAAAAAAAGTGGTTTTTATAAAAACCACTTTTTTCTAATAATTCTATATTTATTTTGAATTTATCGAGCTGCTGCTGATGTTCGAATTGGTGTAATTAATTGAACAAAATCATAATTATTTTCAGATTCTGCTGGAACAATAACAAAAGGACGTAAAGTAGAGATTAATTTTAAAGTCACTTCTCCACTTTCGAAAGTATTTAAGGCATCTCTTAAATAATCCGGATTAAATGAAATTTCAACTTCATCTCCTGAAATGGATTTGCAAGGAACATCTTCTTCTACAAAACCAACTTCTGGAGAATTACTGGTTAGTTGAATATGATCATCAGTTACTGACAGTTTAACAACATTATTTTTTCCTGCATGAGAAAGTAATGATGTACGTCCAACTGCTCCTTTCAAGGTTTGAACATCTAAGGTTAGCTGAGTAGAAGATTCTTCTGGAATTAACTGATCCGTTTGTGGATATTTTCCTTCGAGTAAACGAGAATAGAAATATGTATCTTCTGTTGTAAATAAAATCTGATTTTCAGCTAATGCAACATTCACTTCTTCGATATCATCCGTCAATATTTTTGAAAGTTCTAATAGACTATTTCCTGGAATAACAATTTGAAACGCTAACTCTTCTGGAACATTTACAGGAATAATGCGTTGACTTAATCGATGGCTATCGGTTGCTACAGCTTTAAGTTTTCCTTCCTGAATAGAAAAATTAACTCCTGTTAATATCGGGCGACTTTCATGTTTAGAAACCGCAATAACTGTTTGTTCAATTACACGTTTTAATAAACGAACAGATAATGTGAAGGAATCACTAGTATCAATTTCTGGTAAATAAGGGTAGCTAGAAGCATCTAATGCATTAATCGTAAAAAATGAATTGGCAGAAGTAATCGATGCTTGCAGTTGCGTATTTACTTCAAAAGTAAAAGTATCATCCGATAATCGATTAATAATGTCCGCAAAGAAACGAGCAGGTTGTAAAACAATAGCCCCTGTTTCTTCAATGACAAGTTGAGCCTTCTCATCTTCTACATATAATTTAGTTTCAATAGAAATATCTGAATTACTACCGGTAAGTTTTAGTCCATTATTTTTAGCTTCTATTTTTAATCCCGTAAGAATTGGGATTGTTGTTTTATTAGAAATAGCTAATTGTACATCACGTAATTTTTTCAACAATTCTACACGATTCACGGTAAATTTCATTCTATCTGCTCCTCTTCTCAAACTTTTTGTCTTTTATAGTATAGCACAATATTTGATGTTTTTATGTTTTATAATTTCGGAATTTGAGGCTCATTTAATTAAATTAATTATATAAATAACTTAGTAATAGTAGTAGGGCCTGTGGATTCTGTGGATAATTAAAATAATCGTTTAAGAGAATTACTTTTCCACTGTGGATAACTTGTGGATTAAAATGTGCCTAACTTAAAAGTTATACACAGAACCTTAAAGACGATCTTTTATTTCTTCAATTTCTCTTTTCATTTTTGGATCTTCTTCTAAAACTTTCGTAATTTTTTCATGGGCATGTAAAACAGTTGTATGATCTTTCCCGCCAAATTCAGCACCTATTTTAGGAAGCGAAGCCCCTGTGAGTTCTCTAGCTAGATACATAGCGATTTGTCGGGGGGTTACTATAGCTTTTACACGACGCTTTCCTTTCAAATCATCTACTGTAACATGATAATAACTGGCCACGTCTTTTTGAATTTTATCAATAGTGACTTCTTTATCAGAATCCTTGATCATACTCTTCAAGGCATCTGCCGCAAGACTGGTTGAAATCTCGCGATTTTGCATGGTTGAAAAAGCCTGAACTCGCACTAATGCTCCTTCTAGTTCACGGATATTTGAATCAATCTGACCGGCGATATAACTTAATGTGTCATTTGGAATCTCTAAACGTTCCGCGTCAGCTTTTTTTCTTAAAATTGCAATTCGTGTTTCTAAATCTGGTGGAGTAATATCTACGGATAGTCCCCATGCGAAGCGTGAAACTAGACGTTCTTGAAGCTTTGGAATTTCATTGGGTAAGCGGTCACTGGTTAAAACAATTTGTTTTCTATCATCATATAAAGCATTGAAAGTATGGAAGAATTCTTCTTGTGTTCCCTCTTTATCTGCAAAAAATTGAATATCATCCACTAAAAGTAAGTCTACCGTACGATATTTATTACGAAATTCTTCTTGTGTTCGATTTTGAATAGACATAATAAAATCATTGGCAAAGGTTTCACTGGATACATATTTTACATTTTTATCTGGATTGATACTCAAGTACTGATGACCAATTGCATGCATTAAGTGTGTTTTACCTAAACCAACACCCCCATAGAAAAACAAAGGATTGTAGATGGTTCCGGGTTCTTCAGAAACCACCAGAGCTGCTGCATGAGCCATCTGGTTTCCTTTCCCGATAACGAAAGTGTCAAAGGTATATTTACTATTTAGTTCACTTGCTTGATGGATAGTCGGTGTACTTGGAATTTCTATTGTTTCTTCTTCTTGATCTTGTTGGTCTTGTTCATCTTTTGTTATAAATCGAGGTGTGATTTCTTGTCCAGCATATTCATAAACATATTCAACAATTCTAGTCGCAAGATGATTTTCCCAATATTCTTTATGTAAGGTTGTTGGAACTTGAATCATGATCGTCTGATTAGAAACAGTAAGAACTTGTGCACTATCAATCCACGTATCGAAACTAACTTTGGAAAGATCTTCTTTAAATTTATCTTTTAAATAAATCCATAGGCTATTTTGATCTTCTAACACGTGGTTTCTCTCCTTTATAAGTAATATGGTATCTTTTATTTTATCATGTGTTTGAATAGTTTTCCACAGAATAATTAAATTGTGCATAAATAAATTCAGAGCTTGTGTCAAAGTTATCCACATAGTGAGTAAGTTTTGTGGATAATAAAATATAAACTTCTCTTAAAATCAGTTTTGTGGATAACTTATTGGAAAACAAAAGCCTTTATCTAAGAGATTATTAGTAGTTATGCACATGTTTTGTGGATATGTTAACAATTTATAAACATGGGTGTGGAATAAGAAAAAAGCATAAAAAATTGTGTGGATAACGCAAAAAAGAAATTTTAGCATACACATAGAATGTGGATAAGTTTTAATAAAAAGTGAATAAAAATTTCGTTGAAAAACATTCTCCTGCTTTATGCAACTAAGACAAGGTATCGTATGGATGGGACATTTTCATTTGTTAACTATTGAGACAATTTCATATGTTAATGACAATAATGACAGAAAATTAAAAATCTAGTTGACAAGAATGGCATTTTTTCATAAAATGGGTTAGTCTGTTCGCATGGTAATAATGTTATATTATATTTTAGTGAATAAATGATTGTTCAATGAATTCAGGAGGTGTTTTTAAATGTCAGAAGGATTAACATATCAACCAAAAAAACGCAAAAGAAAAAAAGTTCACGGATTCCGTAAACGAATGAGTACTAAAAATGGACGTAGAGTTTTAAAAAACAGACGTCGTAAAGGTAGAAAGCGTCTGACTCATTAATTATGAAGAATACGTTTCATAAAAAACTAAGCGACAGGATCTCATGATAATGAGTGAACGTCGCTTTTTTGTTTTTTAAGAAAGTGAAATTTATCATAATTAAAAAAGAAGGGAAGTAAAAAGATGAAAAAAGCTTATAGAGTAAAGTCAGAAAAAGACTTTCAAAAAGTTTTTAGTCGTGGTCAATCTAAAGCAAACCGTCAATTTGTAATCTATAAACTTCCTAAAGAGGGACAAGATCATTTTCGTGTAGGAATTTCTGTAGGTAAAAAGATTGGAAATGCGGTTACTCGAAATCAAGTGAAAAGAAGAATACGTCACGCCTTAATGGAATTAGATAAAGAAAAAAAATTTAATCAAGAACTTGATTTTATAGTGATTGCCAGAAAACCAGTCAGCCAAATGGATTATTTAGAAATAAAAAAGAGTCTTCTACATGTATTGTCTCTTTCCCATGTTATTTCACATGAACTTTGATAAAAGATGCATATATAAGGACTTATTTAATGTATACTATAGTAGAATAAATTGAATATATTTTAGGAGAGAAGAATAGTGAAAGAGTTTTATAAAAAGAATAAACGGATGCTCCTCACATTTACGCTTTTAGGGTTTGTTGTCATTTTAAGCGCTTGTGGGGCTTCTACAGAGCCGATTGGTCCTGATAGTAGTGGTTTTTGGGATGGAGTTATTATTTATAATTTATCTCAATTTATTTTATGGCTTTCAGATCTACTAGGTGGGAGTTATGGTTTAGCTGTTATTGTATTTACCGCCTTAGGGCAAATTATTTTGTTACCATTAACGAATTATCAACAAAAAAGTATAGAAAAAACACAAGAAATTCAACCTCAGCTAGAAGAATTGCGTGAGAAATATTCATCTAGAGATGAAGAGACACAGGCGAAATTACAAGAAGAAACAAAAAAATTACAAGATGAAGCGGGCGTAAATCCATTAATGGGTTGCTTACCGATGTTAGTTCAAATGCCAGTTTTTATCGCCTTGTATCAAACAGTTGTTCGTACACCGGAATTAGCAACTGGTCATTTCTTATGGTTAGAGTTAGGCTCATCTGACCCTTATTATATTTTACCATTGCTGGCTGCGGCCTTTACTATGGCAAATAGTATGTTAATGTCTTATGGAAATCCGGCAGCAAAAACAAATGCAACAACATTTATAATGCCTGTAATGATTTTTTTCATTACGTTTAGAGTTTCTAGTTCATTAGCTTTATATTTTGCAACTTCTAATGCAACACGAGCTATCATTACTTTGATTTTCAACAATCCATTTGTTAAACGTAGAAAACTTAAAGAAAAAGAAGAAATGGAAAAAGAAAAAGAACGTCGTAGAAAAAGAGCGATCAATAAAGCTAGAAAAACTGGTCGAAGTGTAAGAAAATAATTTTTTGTTATAATAATATTAGATGAAATAAAATGACTATGATCTAATGGAGGGTAGACTCGTGAAGGAAAAATATATTGCACAAGCAGCAACACAAGAAGAAGCTATTATTAAAGGTCTTAATGCATTAGGTATTACTAAAGACGAAGCGAAGATTACAGTAGAAGAGCCTGGTAAAAAAGGTTTTTTAGGAATTGGTCAAAAAGATGCTGTTGTGATTGTTGAGAGAACAGAAGAAGTAAATCTTGTCGATGAATTATTCAATGATGATTTAGAACTAGAGCGAAAACAACCATCCACACCAAAAGAAGCTCCAAAAGAAGTTAAAAAAGAAAAAGTTACACAATCAACCAATAAACAAGAAATCAAAAATGAACAAGAAGCCAAAGTGGAAGAATCTAAGATGAGTGTAGAAGAACTTACTGAAGGTCGTGATTCGACTGAAGTGGAGCTTGTAGAAAAAAATGAAAAATCCGCTCAAATGGAAAGAGAAATAGACAAAGAAGAAGAAATTAAAAGAGAAGATCAAGAAGCTATTGATAATGTTCGCCAGTATTTAAAAGATATTATCCTACAAATGGGTATCTCAGATGTTGAAGTTTATACAAGTCGAGTGAATAATAATGTGAAGTATGACGTTGAAACAGAAAATGCTGGTTTAGTGATAGGCCGTCATGGAAAAGTATTAAATGGCTTACAAACATTGGCCCAAAATCACATGCATCAACTTGCACACAGTAAAATCAATGTTCGTGTAGATGTAGAAAAGTATCGTGAACGTCGTCGAAATACCGTTGAAGCATTGGCAGAACGCACAGCAGAAAAAGTGATCAAAACCAATCGCCGTGTTAAGTTGGACCCAATGCCTGCACACGAACGAAAACAAATTCATCGTTATTTAAATGAAAATCCAAAAGTTAAGACCCATTCTGAAGGACGCGAACCAAAACGTTATTTAGTGGTTGAACCAGAAAATCAATAATTTTTAAAACGATATCTATAAATAAAAAGATACTCTTGAGTATGAATAATTTTTCTTTAAATGTTATTCTTATTCGAGAGTATTTTTGAACTGTAAAAGAAAATGGTTGAAATGAATGAACATTCATTTCAATAAGGGGATGACTAGATGAATATAGAAAAAGTGATCAGTTATATTAATACAAATCGTGGAAATGGGCAGAAAAAAAGTTTAAATCGCCTCTTTCAATTATTAAGTCGTTTGGATCATCCACAAAAAAGCCTATCATTTATTCATATTACAGGAACAAACGGGAAAGGCTCAACAGCCTCTTTCTTTCAATCCATTTTACGTGAAGCAGGATTAAACGTTGGCCTTTTTACTTCCCCTCATTTAGAAGTAATAAACGAGCGTATTCGATTAAATAATGAATATATTGCGGATGCCGATCTTATTCGTATTATGAAGAAAATAGAACCCGTAATTTTAGAACTTGAGGAAGAATTAAACGAAAAATTCTATGCCTTTGAGTTGTTAACCACGGTCACCTTTTTATATTTTCAAGAAAAACAACCGGATGTGATTATTCTAGAAGCAGGAATTGGGGGACGTTTGGACTCAACAAATGTTATCGAAACACCAGATGTTGCTGTAATTACTTCAATAGGAATTGATCACGTGAAGATACTTGGAAATTCAAAAGAAGCGATCATGAATGAAAAAGTACAGATTTTAAAGAAAAATGGCCACTTGGTGGTTGGACCCGTTGAATCCTCTTTGAAAAAAATTGCCTTTGATTGGGCAGAAAAAGTAGATGGACAATTAACTTTTGTAGAAACCGATCAAATCGAAGTAATTTCTAGTACAAAAAATCACCAGAAATTTAATTATCACTCTTTTTTGGATGTGGAACTTTCTTTTTTAGGCTTACATCAAATCGAAAATGCCTGTGTAGTGCTCGAAGCCTGTGAAATTTTAAAAGAAAAAGGATACCCATTAACCGATGAAGTCATTTATCGAGGACTAAAAAAAGCGACTTGGTCCGGACGATTTGAAAAAATAGCCGAAGAACCATTATTTTATATTGATGGGGCACATAATCGGGTAAGCGTGAATCGATTGGTTGAAACGTTAGAAGAATTATTTCCAAATCAAAAGTTTCATTTCGTAGTTGGCATGATGCGCGACAAAGATTACGAAGCCATGCTCGAAAAAGTTTTCCCCCTCGCGCAGGAATTCCTGATCATTTCACCAGATCCTTATCGAGGTTTTGATGCTTCCCGCGTCGCAAATGACTTAGAAGCTAAAGGCTACAAAGCACGTGCATTTTTTGAAATAGAAGACGTCCTCACTTATATTAAAGAACAAATACCAAAAGAAGAGATTGTAATACAATATGGTTCTTTGTATTTAGTAGGAGATATTAAGAAAGCCCTTAGTTAAATATAAAATTGTAAAAAATATGAGCTTAACCCTTGAATTCTTGCTTCGAATTGTATAGAATGGTATCCGCAAATGAAAACAGAATAAATATTACTTAAAAAGTAGTGAAAGTACTTTTTACCTTTGAGACGCTTACAATCTTTGTAAGAGAGTCATTTTCCAAGGTAAATCAAGTGCTTTTTTTATTTGTTAAAATAAATTTAAACAATATAAATAAAGGAGTAGTGAAGATGGCGATAGAATTTGACACAATTGCAGCTATTTCAACTCCACCAGGAGAAGGTGGGATTGGAATTGTTCGTTTGAGTGGGGATGAGGCCTTAGAGATTGCTGAAAAAGTTTATAAGCTGGGAGACAAACGGCTTTCTGATCAGCCTTCTCATACCATTCATTATGGGAATATTTATCATCCAAAAACAAATGAAAAAATTGACGAAGTGATGGTTACGATTATGCGTGGCCCAAAAACGTACACCCGTGAAGATATTGTAGAAATTAATACACATGGCGGAGTACATGTTACAAACAAAGTCCTACAAACCGTTTTAAGTGCTGGTGCTCGCTTAGCTGAGCCGGGTGAATTTACAAAACGAGCGTTCTTAAATGGACGAATTGATTTATCGCAAGCGGAAGCTGTGATGGATGTGATTCGCGCGAAGACAGATAAAGCGATGCATAATGCAATTTCACAATTAGATGGAAATCTATCCGAATTAATTAAAAATTTACGACAAGAAATTTTAGAAACACTCGCTCAAGTTGAAGTAAATATTGATTATCCTGAATATGATGATGTGGAGGAAATGACTTCACAATTATTACTTGAGAAAGCAACTGAAGTGAAAGAACATGTTGAACGAATTTTAGAAACCGCACAACAAGGTAAAATTTTACGAGATGGCTTAGCGACAGCGATTATTGGACGACCAAATGTTGGAAAATCAAGTTTGCTTAACGTATTCGCGCGTTCAGATAAAGCAATCGTCACGGATATTGCAGGAACGACAAGAGATGTCATTGAAGAATTTGTGAATGTAAAGGGCGTTCCTTTACGATTAATTGATACAGCCGGAATTCGTGATACAGAAGACGAAGTTGAACGTATTGGCGTGATTCGAAGTAAAAAAGAAATTGAACAAGCAGAATTGGTCTTATTGATCTTTGATCAAAGTCAAGAGTTGACTGATGAAGATTTTGAATTATTAGAGTTAACAGAAAATAAAGAACGCTTAATTCTTTTAAATAAAATGGATTTAATTCAAAAATTAGACGTTGATAAATTACTAGAAAAAGTCGATCCAAACTCAGTCATTTCAGTATCAATTACTGAAAATACAGGAATTAATGAGGTCGAAAATGCAATTGTTGATTTGTTCTTTGAAGGAAAAACGGGAGAAAAAGATGCGACTTATATCTCAAATATTCGTCACATTTCATTGCTTGAACAGTCCATCCAATCCTTAGAAGAAGTAATTGAAGGGATCGAGTTAGGGATGCCGGTTGATTTAGTTCAAATCGACTTGACTAGAGCTTGGGATTTATTAGGAGAAGTCACCGGAGATTCAGTACAAGATGAATTGATTACGCAATTATTTAGTCAATTTTGCCTTGGAAAATAACATAGGAGGTTATTATGCAAAAATATGAAGCTGGAAATTATGATGTAGTCGTTGTAGGTGGTGGACACGCTGGAGTTGAAGCGGCATTGGCAGCAGCACGTATGGGACAAAAAACTTTGTTGGTTACAATTAGTTTAGATAAAATTGCTTTTATGCCTTGCAATCCTTCTATCGGAGGACCGGCAAAAGGAATTGTTGTCCGAGAAATTGATGCCCTTGGTGGAGAAATGGGTCGAAATATTGATAAAACCTATATCCAAATGCGTCTACTAAATACCGCAAAAGGTCCCGCTGTTCGTGCGTTGCGGGCACAAGCCGATAAACATTTATACTCTTTGGAAATGAAAAAGACACTAGAACATACTAAGAATCTAGATATTAAACAAGGAATTATTGAAGAACTAATTATTGAAGAGAATAAAATTGAAGGAGTCGTTTCTAACACTGGAGCCATTTACCGAGCAAAATCTGTTGTTTTAACCACAGGAACTTCAGCTCGTGGACAAATAATTATTGGAGAATTAAAATATTCATCTGGTCCAGAAAATACGTTACCTTCTATTAAACTTCAAGAAAATTTAGAAGAACACGGTTTTGAATTGAGCCGTTTTAAAACAGGGACACCTCCAAGAATCCATAAAGATTCTATTGATTATTCTTATACTGAAGAACAACCAGGTGACGCAGAACCGCATCATTTTAGCTATGAATCAAAAGATGAAGATTATATGTCAGTTGAAGATCAATATTCTTGTTGGTTAACTTATACTAATGAAAATACGCATGAAACTATTTTAAGTAATATTGATCGTGCACCAATGTTTACAGGAATTATTGATGGAGTGGGCGCTCGTTATTGCCCATCGATTGAAGATAAAGTTGTACGTTTTGCTGATAAAAATCGCCATCAAATTTTCTTAGAACCAGAAAGTGCCGATACCGATGAGATCTACGTTCAAGGTTTAAATACTTCACTTCCTGAAGATGTACAAGTCGATATGCTACGATCTGTAAAAGGGTTAGAAAATGCCCAAATGATGCGTACTGGGTATGCTATAGAATATGATGTCATTTTACCCCATCAATTGCGACCAAGTCTTGAAACGAAAATGGTCGAGGGACTTTTCACAGCGGGTCAAACGAATGGAACATCCGGTTACGAAGAAGCAGCTGGCCAAGGATTGATTGCTGGAATTAATGCAGCTTTGAGAAACCAAGGTAAAGAACCGTTTATTATGAAACGTAATGAAAGTTATATTGGTGTGATGATTGATGACTTGGTAACTAAAGGAACAGCAGAACCTTACCGCTTATTGACTTCTCGTGCTGAATATCGTTTGTTATTACGTCATGATAATGCTGATTTCCGTTTAACTGATTATGGGTATGACTTTGGTTTAATTTCTGAAGAACGCTATGCTGCTTTCACAGAAAAAAGAGAACAAACAGAAGCTGAATTAGCTCGTCTAAAAACTGTTCGAATTAAACCAAGCCAAGTGGTTGAGTATTTGGAAGAAAAAGAAGAACCTCAATTAAAAGATGGCATATTAGCATACGATTTCATGCGTCGTCCATATGTTTCTTATGATGATGTAGCTGCGATTTATCCACCAGAAAAAGAAGTCTCTAAAGCTGTTAAAGAACAAGTTGAAATTCATATCAAATATGAAGGGTATATTAACAAAGCTCAACGTAAAGTAGATAAAGTTAAACGTATGGAAAATAAAAAAATCCCAGCAAATATTGATTACAAGTTGGTGGGTAGCCTTGCTACAGAAGCTGTTGACCGCTTAACGAAAATTCAACCTGAAACCATTGCACAAGCAAGCCGTATTAGTGGAGTTACCCCTTCTGATATCGCGATCTTAAGCGTGTATGTGGAACAAGGATCTTACGAAACTGTTGAAAATTAAATAAAAAAATAAAATAGCACGTGAAATGACGAGTTAACTGAAAAGTTGACTCGTTTTTTTGATTTATGAAAAATATCGATTGAATCTTTCTAAGTAAGTGTAAAATAAGCTGCACTTTGACAGATTATGGATGAATCTACTCAAGTTCGCGAAAAAAAGACCTGACTTCTGGAGATAATAGGCTTATCATCCGAAGTGAGTGAAAAAAATAACACCAACTCCGGGAGATAATGGGCTTATCACTTGAAGTGCGCGAAAAAATAACACCAACTCCTTAGGGTACCGGCTCTATCCTCACAAGTGAGCCTAAAAATAGGTCCGACTTGTAAGGATAACAGCACTA
>Ga0209487_1001191_pt1 | contig 22312 bp, 21 predicted proteins | sample Poulit2012_FD_187524 | JGI IMG/M metagenome (GOLD analysis project Ga0209487, IMG submission 187524) | Agricultural soil microbial communities from Georgia to study Nitrogen management - Poultry litter 2012 (SPAdes) (version 2) | ecosystem: Environmental > Terrestrial > Soil > Agricultural land...
ACGGGATGGCTCCGAGGTACCGCCTGGACTATGGCAGACACTCCATTACCGAGGAGGTATTCGAACGCAGAAAAAACTATGCCTCTATTCCGGATCCCGACGGAAGAATCCAATTTGTTAAACATGAGATAACGGCAAACGGATATGTAAATTATTTAACATATTTCAATGAAACGAATCGCTATAACCATTTCCGAATCTCTGCTGGGGATAATCATTATACCATATTACATAACAAAGAAACACAAGAAATAGAGGTTGGTACAGGAAACTTAATAAATGACATCGATTACAACTTTGTTCATTTCATGTATGAAAGCTCTGATGAAGCATTGTACACCATCATTGAAGCGAACGATTTTCTCTATCATCTGAATGATATCTATGAAAATGAACCGGAGAAATACAATTCCCCTCAGATGCGCCAGCTGGTACAGTTAGGCCAGCAGTTAACGGACAACAGCAATCCCATTCTTCAAATTCTCACATTTAAGACCGGAGAAGAGTAAAAATTATATTATCGGAGATCGAGCTTCAGCAGATAGTTGTCTGCAGTCATGTAGATGGTTTCTTCTGTATCATCAAAGGCGATGTTGGAAATAAATTCTCCGGTTTTGATTTTTCCGAGCAGCTCCGCCCCAGTGGTAAAAATCCAGATACCGCCAGGCCCTGTTGCAAAGATGGTTCCGTCGCTTCGTACTTTCATTCCATCCGGCATACCGGGCTCTTCTCCCACAAATTCAGTTGCATCATAAAAAACCCGGCCGTTTTCAATATCTCCATACTCCGTTACATCATATACCATCCAGATGGCGCGGCTATTATCGGAGTTGGCTATATAAAGCAGGTTTTCGTCCGGAGAAAACGCAAGCCCATTTGGCCGGCTCAATTCGTCTGTAAGCAGGGTGACCGTGCCGTCGGGATCAGCCCGGTACACGCCCTGAACATCCAGCTCCCTGGCGGGATCATTCACATAACCTTCCAGGCCATATGGGGGATCCGTAAAATAGAAACTTCCGCTGCTGTGTTGGACGACATCATTCGGGCTGTTGAACCTCGCGCCATTGTATTGATCGGCTATCGATATGAATTCGGGTACAGGCTGGTCCAGCGGGGCATTCATACGGGCAACCCGGCGATCGCCGTGCTGGCATAGAATAAGTGTTCCTTCCTCATCAATAATCAATCCGTTGGAACCTGACTCTCCGCCTCTTTCCGCGGCATCTGTAAACCCGGAAGGTTCGAGATATATTTCAACACCGTTTTCTTCTGTCCATTTATATACTCTGTTTTCGGGTACATCAGAAAACAGAAGAAAGTTGTATTCTTCCACCCAAACCGGCCCTTCAGACCAGCTAAACCCTTCCCCTATTATTTCAGGAGTGGCTTGTGTGTTTAAAATTTGTTCAAGGCCTTCATCCTCTATTTCAATATGGCCAAGTGTATTTACAGAGATTTCTTCTGCGAGGTCTGATTCCGGCTCAGGATGTGTTTCATTACTACACTCAGCAGTAAAAAACAAGAGTATTGAAATAAAAAGCAGAAACAGGTTATTTTTCATAATCGGAAAACTTTATCGAACTTTCTTCTGATTATATCTAATTAAAAAAGAGTCGGGCTGATATACAACAAATTTTTATGTTGAAAATTCTTTATTCCTCTTAAAGTAGTTTAATTGAATGCTATTTATTACAATAGTATTGAACGAACACGTATTCGTGTTTTAATCATAACAAACATAGTGAGAGGGGATTATGGAAGGAATCGGTTTATTCTGGTTTTTAATCATCGGAATCATAGCAGGGTGGCTGGCTGGAAAAATCATGAAAGGTGGTGGTTTTGGCCTGCTCGTAAACTTGGTTGTTGGAGTGGTTGGGGCGTTTTTGGGAGGCTGGATCTTCAGCGCACTTGGATTTAGCACAACCGGCGGAATTATCTGGAACCTGGTGGTAGCAACAATAGGCGCTATTGTATTGTTGTTTATCGTAAGCCTTTTTAAACGGGCCGGGTAGCAGAGGGTCTTATCGTAAACTTTTAATCAAATGTAAAAAGCGCACTGCCTGCAAACTGTGCGCTTTTTTTCTATTCATCATCGTCTTGTGGGGAAGACGAGTCATACATAGTGATCTTTTACATCAGACTCAGATCAGTATACGAAAGCATTGAATCCGTGGTTACTCCGGCAGGTTGTAATCCACATCCTCGGGATAAAAACCGAGCAGGTGTTCTGCGAAGTAGTCCCATAGCATTCGTTCAAAGTAATCGGTATATCTTCCGAATCCGTGTCTGGATTCCGGGAAAATCATCATATCAAACCGTTTTCCGGCTCGTTGCAAGGCATCCGCTACCCGATAGGTATTTGCCGGATGCACGTTGTTGTCCATCTCTCCGTGAACGAGCAACAGACGCCCACGGAGATTGGAGACCAGCTCAGCATTTGACGGAATTCTGGAGGTGAAGGTTGTTTTTTCTTCTTCAACCTCTTCTCCATTTTCGTTTTCCACTTTTACGGTATCCGTCTTGGCATCTACCCCATGATGGACCTCACTCCACCAGATGTTGTAGATGTTATTGTCGTGGTTTCCGGCCGATGAAACGGCTACTTTATAGAAATCGGGATAGGTGAGAAGAGCAGCTGTACTCATAAAGCCTCCACCTGAATGGCCGTAAATACCAACTTTATCCAGATCGATGTACGGCCTTCGTGCAGCCAGTTGTTCAATTCCATATCGATTATCAGCCAGTGCATAATCCCGCAAATTGCCATACCCATAGGTATGATACCACTTATCCCTCAGCGGACTCCCGCCCCGGTTGCCCATGGCAATCACCACAAAACCTACTTGCGACAAGGAGTGGGCGCGGGCAGCGGTTCCCCCGATCGAAAACGAAGTGGGATAGGGCTCAACCTGTGGTCCCGGATAAACATAAGAGATGATAGGATATTTCTTTTCGGGGTCGAAATCGGCCGGCTTCCACATTACTCCGTACAGATCAGTCACCCCGTCTTTTGCTTTGACTGTAAAATTCTCCGGTAGATTGTAACCGGCCTCATACATTCTTGTGAGATCCACTTCTTCCAGTTCCATGACGATATCACCATCCTTATCTCTGAGGACAGCGGTGGTAGGGAGATCCGGACGCGAATAGTTTTGAACAAAGTAATTTCTAGTGTCACTCATGCTGATCGAGTGGTTCGCTTCTTCCGGAGTCAGAAGCTGCTGGCGGCTTCCATCAAATCGCACTTTGTAATGATGTGAATAAAAAGGATTTACCTCTTCTTCATTCCCATATCCTTCAAAATAAATGGTTTGGGCGGTCGTATCGATGGCTGCAATATCTCCCACCATAAAATAGCCTTCGGTGATCCTGTTCTGCAGATTTCCTTCCCCATCATAACGGTATAACTGACCCCAACCTGTGCGTTCACTCCACCAGATATACTCCTCACCATTATTGATGATCCCCAGCTGGGAATAGCGTGTATTGTGGTAAGGCTCACTTTTTTCAGACCAGAGCACTTCTGCCTCACCCGTTGTCGTATTGGCTTTTACAACATCAACCTCATCCCATGTCCGGTTGCGACGTAATATCCAGAGATAATCGGACTTATCTGACGTAAAGATTCCACCCTGATTGAAATAGACCCCTCCCAGAGATTGGTCCGGCCATTTGTCCAAATCCAGACGCACCTGACTTCTTGTTTCAATATCAAAGACCAGAATTTCATCCTGATAGTGATTTTCATCCCCCGGCATGTTGTATTTGTACGTCTCCAGCTCCGGTCGTTTGGCTATGGTGTTGATGACCCAAAGCTCATCCACATCCCGCCAGTCTTGTCTTTTTACATACAATTTTTCAGAATCTTCAAACCAAACAGCACGGGAACGCAGTCGTTCTGTGGTGGTAGTATCCCCGTGATCCGCCTGAAAGCTATACCACCTCTCGCCATCGTGTGTGAGGCGTATCTCTGTACTATCGGGATCATCCGTTCTCATCAAATAGAGATCGTGCTCCCTGGCAAATGCGATATAGGTGCTATCAGGAGAGTAGGTTGCCCAGCGCTCCCGCTCTTCTGCCTCCAGAGAATCCCCTTTCACCAGTTCATCCCTGTCAATATGATAGGTAAACTCGATGCTGTCTACATGAAAGGTGAAGAGTCCGCGATCGGTATCATAATCAAACCCTCTCAAATCCAGATCTTTAGCGTTAAAGCCCCGATTAAACGTTTCGCTTAGCTGCGCCGCCATCTTGTTGTTGTCAAAGAGCGGACGACGGTTTTGCCGGGCTGCATCCACATAGACCCACCGTTTCCCGTCTCCGTCTTCCCATTCGTACCAGAAATTGTCTTCATCTTCAATCCAGTTCGCACGCAGGAACGTACTGCCCGTCATATTCTGCATGTTATCAGCTGTAAACCGCTCGGCCAGTTCGAAGTTAGCCTGGGCATTTACATGTTCCCCAAATAGTATAACTACACAGAAAAGCATCATCCCCCATATAGAAGGATATGTAACATTTTGCTTCATTTAAATAAGGCTTTAATTGAATGGTATTTGGAAAAGAAGGTACCTAAAATCTTTCAAGCAAGAGATCATTTTTACATATTTTTAGATGAAGAGTTGGTGAAACCTCTGTTCTTGTACGGAATAATCAATTTGGGAGTACACCAGGAATTCCGGCGTGATGAGCAAAGTACAAATAGGATCGTCTCCCACAACGAGCATTATGTAATCACATCCTTTTTCAACAATACCACAGAATTTATTGAAACACGGGACTCCCTTACCCGCAACTACTTTTTAGCTGTCTACGACAGAGAAACCTATTCCTTTATTGGTGAGTTGCCGGTAGAAGGAACCATAGCAGGAACTACCCGTTAAGGCTACTTGATCGAAATTATTGACGACAACCCCGAAAATTTCACTATCCGCTTTCTGGACATACAGCCCGTGACGGGTGGATAGATCAGATTTCAATAATAAATATTTGATTTTTAATAAATATATAAACATATAGTCCAGTACCACAAAAACAATAACTTATGAAGGGTGATACATTATGATAAAACATCATAAACTACTTCAGATTTTATGTTGTGCTATCACTTTATTCACCAGCCTTTTTAGCAGTGGATGTCAGCAGCAGCCCACGCTCCCGGGATCTTCATCACTTCAGCTGGAAGTGGTGAAAGAGATTACCCTCAGCCCGGAAGTGGCCGAACACCTTGGCAATGTTGTTGATCGTATTCCGGCTAGCCCGTCTGAAGACCTTTTGGCTCTTACCAATGCAAGAAGTCCCATCCACATCGTGGTTGTAGACTATAACGGCGACCTGGTGGAAGTGGTAGGATCAGAGGGGCGGGGACCCGAAGAGCTTTTATGGCCCAGATATTTTGGGTTTGATCAAGAAAATAATATTGTGGTCTATGACAATGATTTGGCACTGTTTAAAGTTTTCAAGCACTCATCAGGTTCCGTTTCTTCCTACTCCCCGCCATCTATCCAAGATATGCAAATAAAAGGGGAGGGCTATTTTGAAGGAACTTGCAAGGATAAGTGGTACATTCTTACCAGTTCTTTCTCCGGTATTATAGATGACTCCACACCAATTGTTGGTATTTTTAGCAAAGAGTTTGAACTCTTACACACAATGGGACGATATGACCCTCTGTTTGTCGAACGATCCGAAACTCGTTCGGTGATGCGATCTCCCACCCTTCAAACTGATTGTGAACGCAAAGTTCTCTATACCTCCCACGTGAAAGTTCCTTTTATTCAGGTATATAGCATGAATGATCAGTCTCTTATTCACCGGACAGAGGCCATGCCACCCTCTTTCAAATTATCAGATACGTTTGTAAGCACAGTCTATGATTTTGCAGCACACCAGGAATTCCGGCGTGATGAGCAAAGTACAAATATGATCGTCTCCCACAACGAGCATTATGTAATCACATCTTTTTTCAACAATACCACAGAATTTATTGAAACGCGGGACTCCCTTACCCGCAACTACTTTTTAGCTGTCTACGACAGAGAAACCTATTCCTTTATTGGAGAGTTGCCGGTTGAGGGAACCATAGCAGGAACTACCCGCCAAGGCTACTTGATCGAAATTATTGACGACAACCCCGAAAATTTTACCATCCGTTTTCTGGACATACAGCCTGTGACGGGTGGATAGATCAGATTTCAATAAAAAACATTTGACTTTTAATATATATATATATATACAGAATGGTGCCACAAAAACAATAACTTAAGAAAGGTGATACATTATGAAAAAACTTCATAAACTACTCCAGATTTTATGTTGTGCTATCATTTTGACATGCGGACTGTTTTATCTGACCCAGGAAGATGCCTCCGCTTTCAGGTGTGATGACAGAAGCTACGCAGGCTCACTAACATATGATGAAACAGATTGTTTAGATACTGGTGGAAATGAATGCTTTGTTTGCATCGCGGAGCCCATCGAAAATTAAGTATACCCACCAACCGAAGGCAGCTGTACCTCAAAAATACAGTTGCCAGTTTTTCTTCCTTACCATGAGGGTACAACATTTCCTTTACGCTATCATTTTATTCGCCGGCCTTTTTAGTAGTGGATGTCAGCAGCAGCCCACGCTCCCGGGATCTTCATCACTTCAGCTGGAAGTGGTGAAAGAGATTACCCTCAGCCCGGAAGTGGCCGAACACCTTGGCAATGTTATACATCAAATTCCGGCAAGCCCGACAGAGAATCTCCTGGCCCTTTCCAATTCACGAAGTCCCATCCATATCGTGGTTGTAGACTATAACGGCGACCTGGTGGAAGTGGTAGGATCAGAGGGGCGGGGACCCGAAGAGTTAACTGGCCCCCGGCACTTTGGCTTTGATCACGCAAGTAATATTGTCGTCTATGATTATGGATTGGGATTATTTAAAGCTTTCGACCGTGCTACTGGAACCGTTTCGTCTGCCACATCTCCGTTTTCGGAAGGTTTATTAATAATGTCCGATGGAGTCTTAAACCCCCCATGCTATGGGAAATGGTATGCCGCTACTCAGCTTGTCACCGGTGTTCTTGATGAAACAGTCCCAACCACAGCGGTATTTGGGGAAAAGTTGGATTTTATAAATTCGTTTGGATCCTACGACCCCTTTTTTCTTGATCGACCAGATACGCGATCGGTTTTACAGGGTGTAAGCATTCATGTTGACTGTGATAACAAACGACTTTATACAACCAATGGAAAAGTTCCCTTCGTGCAGATTTATGATTTGGAAAACCAGTCACTGATTCACCGGACAGAAGAGATACCCCCCTCCTTTATGTTATCCAATACGTTTATAAGCACAGTATATGATATGGAAACATACCGCGAATTCCGAAGAGATGAACAGAGCTCCAACACCAAAATATTTAGTAATGATCAGTTCATTATAACCAGCTTTTTCAACAATACCACAGAATTTATTGAAAACCTGGATTTCCTTGACCGCAACTACTTTTTAGCTGCCTATAGTAAAAATGATTTTTCTTTTGTGGATGAATTAAAAGTGGATGGAGCTATCTATGGCATCACCCGTCAGGGCTACTTGATCGAAATTATTGACGACAACCCCGAAAATTTCACTATCCGCTTTCTGGACATACAGCCTGTGGCAGGGGACAGTTAAATATACATAACCACTTTATGAAATTGCAGTCCATTCTTACCATTGTACTTATTCTGGTTGCAGGTTTTGCAATTTTTAAAGCCATTTCCACCTATAACAAAAAACCGGAACCAAATCTCTCCGTTTCGCAGCCCCTGGCAAATGAACCCGCCGGCCTTTTAGAAGGCAATGAAAATGCACCTTTGGTTATATATAAATTTTTTGATTATTCATGTCAGTTTTGCAAACAATCTGCCGAACAACTAACAACAATTCTCAAGGATTTCAATCAAAAATTTAAAATAATTCATACTCCCTTATCTTTTGGTAATGAATTTTCTCCTAATCATCGGGCTGCATCCATCTCAGCTTGTGAATACGACTCTTTTGGTGAACTCTCTGCTCACCACTTTTTTTACAACCATCAGGAGAATCTGGAAGTAGCACTAGATAGCGGCCTGACTACTATCTTGCATCGGTATAGTGATGACGAAATAGATATTATCCAAAACTGTATGGATAGTCCTTTATACAGTGAATGGCTGGAAACAAACCGTTCGATTGCACAGCAGGTTGGCCTGTCGTCAGTTCCCGCTCTATTAATTGACACAGATATTTATATCGGAACATATTCCGGACGCCAATTGCAAAGCATCATAAACTCTTACCTTACGGATGATAATTAGCCTCCCTGCCTACATCCCCTCTTTCACTTCTTTGTAATACTCTTCGTAAACAGAAACAATTTTGTTGATTTCAAACATCTCTGCCCGCTTCCTGGCTCCTGTGGCGAGTTTTTTATGCAACATTTCATCCTTCAGAATGTTGGTGGCATATTTCCCCATCGTTTCCACATCCCCCAATTCACACAAATAACCCGTTTCGCCGTGGACATTCACTTCCGGCAATCCACCAATATTAGAACTGATCACCGGCACACCGCAGCTCATCGCCTCCAGTGCGGCAAGGCCAAATGTTTCACTTCCGGAGGGGATCATGAATAGATCCGATATCGATAAAATCTCTTCCACCTTATCCTGCTTCCCTAAGAACCGCACTTCGCTACAGATCCCCAGCTCCCGGCATTTTTTCTCAGCTTTCTGACGCTCAGGCCCGTCGCCCACCATGAGCAGCTTAGCTTCCACACCGTTTTTCAGTACATGGCTGAAAGCTTCCACCACATCCGTAATCCGTTTTACCTCCCTGAAATTAGAGACGTGCGTGATCACTTTTTCGCCGTCAGGGCAGATCGCCTTTTTGAAATGCTCTTTCTCCGAACGTTGAAATCTCTCCAGATCAATAAAGTTGGGAATCACTTTGATCTCTTTTGTAATATCAAATAACCGGTAGGTCTCTTCCTTCAGATACTCGGAAACTGCGGTTACTCCATCACTTTCGTTAATGGAAAAGTCCACCACCTGTTTATAGGTCGGATCGCTTCCGATTAATGTGATGTCGGTTCCATGAAGTGTTGTGATCACCGGTATGTTTGAGGCAGCTTTGTTTAAAATCTGTTTTGCCAGATAAGCACTGGTTGCATGCGGAATTGCATAGTGAACATGTAGAATATCCAGCTTTTCGAACTGAATCAGGTTTACCATCATGTTGGCAAGAGCCAAGTCATACGGTGGATATTCAAAAAGGGGGTAGGTACTTAAATCAACCTCATGATAGGTGATATCTGTCCGAAATGAATCGAGCCGTGCCGGCCTTGCATAGCTTAAAATGTGCAGATTATGACCCCTGTCTGCTAATCCTTTGGCGAGTTCGGTGGCCACCACACCGCTGCCTCCAAATGTGGGATAACAAACAATTCCAATATTCATATTTTCAGTTCCCGATTGGTTTATTCAGAATAATTATTAAATCAACTTTATGAAAGTATCTCTATTACACTCTCTTGTTTGCTGGTTGATATATCGTATAGTAGTCTATAAATATACAGTTTTTCAGGATCAATAGCGCACCCCGGAAACTGTCCTGGCAGACGCTTCTGAAGAACCTGCATGCCATTCCATTTCCTCCGATGCTTCCCGATTCAGGCCTTCGTATTCTACCAATAAAATGGGCGTTTATTCGTTATTGAACGGGGTTAGGCTAAAATTCACAATTCTGTTATATTTGGGGATCAACCAAAAACAACTGAGCTATTTTAAAGGAAGCAGATTATGGCAGGACATTCCAAGTGGTCGAATATTAAACATAAAAAAGCGAAGGAAGATGCCAAGCGTTCAAAGGCGTTTACCAAGCATATACGTGAAATTACTGTAGCAGCACGGGAAGGGGGTGGAGATCCCGCCAGCAATCCAAGACTATCACTTGCCATTGAGAACGCCAAAACTGTCAATCTCCCGAAAGACAATATTGAACGCGCCATCAAAAAAGGAACGGGTGAGCTGAATGACGGCTCTGCCAACTTCGAAGAGGTGACCTATGAGGGGTACGGCCCTGATGGTATCGCCTACTTTATCGAGGCCACCAGCGACAATCTAAACAGAACTGTCGGTGAAATACGCCATCTTTTTACCAAACATGGCGGAAACCTCGGAACGGCTGGCTCTGTGGGGTATCTTTTTGAACAGAAGGGGGCGATTGAGATCAAGCGGGAAAATGTTGAACTCGATGAAGAGGAGTTTATGCTGGCTGTGATCGATGCCGGAGCGGAAGATTTTGATTCGGATGAAAACTTTTACTACATCACCACCGCAAGAGAAGAGTTGATGAATGTACGCAGGGAGTTGGAATCCATGGGCTATGAGGTCGAATCTGCAGAACTGGTCAGAAACCCAATCACCGAAGTGGAAGCCTCTTTGGAGACGGTCCGAAAAAACTTGAAACTCATGGAGCTCTTTGATGATAATGATGATGTCTCGAATGTCTTTGTCAATATGAAAATGGATGACGACATTCTGGCTGAAGCCGCAAAAGATCTCTGACCCTGTATACGGATCTTACTTCAACACCGTTAACATTCCGGTAACCCATTTTGTTAAAGTATGAGATTTATTACCCTCTTACTCGCTTCTATATTTCTGACGGCTGCATCTCTTAATGATGCCCGGAAAGCAAACCAGGCCTTTGAACGGGGGGAATATGAAGTTGCAGCCCGTCTCTATCAGGAGGCAATAGACGCCGACCCGACCGATGCCCGGCTCTATTTCAACTATGGCAATGCCCTTTATCATCTGGGTGAGATGGAGGAGGCAAGAAAAGCGTTTGAAACTTACAGGGAGTTTGCAGAATCGCCCGAAGAGCGTGCGTTGGCAGACTATAACTCCGGTAAGATGTTTGCCGATCTGGAGATGTATGACGAGGCAGCAAGCCAGTTCCGGCAAGCTCTTGTCAACAATCCTGACGATCAGGACGCCCGGTTTAATTATGAGCTTGCACTTCGAAAACAGCAGGAAAGTGACCAGGATGAGCAGGAGCAGGATCCTGAGAACAGCAACGATCAGAATGAGGATCAGGAGAATGATGAAAATCAGGATCAGCAGGATGGGGACCAGAATGATCAACAGGACAATCAACAGGATCAGCAAGACCAGGAACAGGATGAAAACCAGGGAGAGGAGGACCAGCAGCCCCAGCCCCTGGATATGACGGAACAGGAAGCCGAAAATATTCTCGACGCCCTCCGGCAATTGGAACGGGAGCTGCTTGAAAACAGAAGAAAAGAATCAGACGAAACTCAATCCAGAAATGACAAAGACTGGTAGATCGAGCATCATCCGGTATTCCCTGCTCTTTATATTTCTGATGCTGGTAGCAGCTCCAACCCCTCTTCTTGCCCAGGAGCTGAAGGTGGAAGCCACCGTCTCTGAAAATCAGATCTTTGCAGGAGAGCAATTCATTTTGTCGATAGAAATCTCCGGTGCATCCATGCAGGATGTCTCCCTCCCGGTCTTGCCTGAGATACCTGGAACACGGTTGCTTTCAGCCACGCCCTCCCGCAGTTCCAGCATCTCCATTATCAATGGCCGGACCACCAGCTCGATGAGCTATTCCTATACCCTCATTGCAAGAGAACCCGGCACTCACACCATTGCGCCCGTATCTGTGGAGGTGGGGGGAACACAACATCAGACCCAGCCCATTCAATTTGAAATCCTGGACCGGGGACAGCTTTCACCGGAATCAGGGGAGCAGCTTCCGGACATATTTCTGGAGGTGCAGTTAGATGATGAGCGCCCGATGACAGGCCAGCAGATTGTAGCTTCGATCGTCCTCTATTTTAAGCAAGGCATGGAAGTAACATCCTATCAGCCCACCAGCGGCTGGCGTACGGATGGCTTCTGGAAAGAGGAACTTGAAAATATACGACAGCCCCAGGCCGAATCTGTGATTCTGTCCGGCGTTCGATATCGAACCGCCACGCTGCTTCGCTATGCACTTTTTCCCACCCGTAGCGGGGAGCTCTCACTTTCTGAATATAGCATGCAGATCGGTGTACGAACGCAGCCCGCCCGTAATGACCCGTTTGGCAGTTTTTTTGGCTCAGGCACAAACCAGCGCAGGGTCTCTCTGGAGTCCGCACCGATAACTCTTACCGTCCAACCGTTGCCTGAAGCCCCTTCAGCGTTCTCCCTCAATGCGGTTGGAGATCTGCGGGTCAACCGGACTCTCTCTTCCGGAGAGGTGGAGACAGGCGGTACGTTGGAACTGATCACAACGGTTGAAGGCACCGGGAATATCCCGCTCGTCAGGAAGCCGGAATATTCCTTGCCAGATGGCATTGAACAGTACACGCCTCAGGAGTCCAGTCATATCGAACGAAGAGGACTTACCATCAGCGGTTCCAAAACGTTCTCGGAACTGCTGACCCCGCGTGCCCCCGGAAGCTATCAGATCCCAGCTGAGACTGTAGCGGTATACCACCCCGCAACCCGGAGTTACCGCACCATCGAGCTGCCGGCCCTGTATTTTGAAGCAGTTCCCGGTGTGGCTGCCTCACAAGGCCTCGCTGACCATCAACCGATCCGGCTTCAGCCGGTAACCGGGCTTGTTAGCTGGAGCACAAATAGTGAACCTCCCTTCTTTCTGACCTACCGGTTCTGGATTGTTGCCCTGATCCCTCTATTTGTAGCTGCGGTTGCATTGCGAAGGCGAAAAATCACTCATAAGCTCCAAGCCGACAAGAGTTTTGCACGCAGGCATTTTGCGGATGAAAATGCACGAAAACAGCTTGAAACAGCCAAAAGCCGGGTCGTTGAAGGGGATGCCAGGGAGATCTACAATTTGTTGCATAAAACCATCACCAGATACATTTCGGATAAGCTGGGCCTGCCCGAAGCGGGGCTCTCTGATCAGGATACTCTGGAAGCACTGCGAAGCCGGAATGTTGAGGAAGAGACGGTCAGGAAGACCGAACAGATCCTGGACAAATGCGCTACGATCAGTTATGCACCTGCAGGCTCACCGTCCGACTTCCGGAGCGATATAGATAAAACAGAAGCCTTGATTGAAGAGCTGAGAAGTAAACTATGAAAGAGTTTTCACGGATCGCAATTTTTCTTACCGTGCTGCTCGGTGCATGTCCCATCATGGCGCAGCAGGCCGATTTTGACCGGGCCAACGAGCTCTTAACAGATAGCCGATACAGAGATGCGCTTGAGCTCTACAAAGAGCTGGAGAAAGAAGGGCATGAGTCAGGAGCTCTCTGGCTCAATATGGGCATTTCCTATAGTCAGTTAGACTCTCTCGGAATGAGCAAATACTATTTTCTGAGAGCACTGGAATATCCGGAAACAAAATACAGAGCAGAGGAAGCCCTTGACTATGTAAACAACCGGTTCTCCTACCAGTCTGCCGTTTTGCCTCAGTTACCATGGAATCGAATTATGGAATCACTCCGTCACTCCCCCGGGGTGACCAATCTGGCTTATTTATCCCTTTTTTTCCTCTACCTTGGCACCCTTATTATGATCTTTTCATGGTTCCGCAAGAGAAGGAGTAAAGTACTAACCTACGGGAAGATCGTTTCTTACTTACTGGCCTTCCTGATCCTCTCCCTCGCAGCTCTCATCCATTATCAGGACTCGAGATACGGTACAGGGGTAGTGATAACCAGACAGGGCCAGGTGTTCCAAAATCCGGACGAATCTTCTGCCGCGGTCAGCACAGCTCATGAGGGGTATCTGCTGAGGGTGGACTATAAAGAGAGCAGCGAACAGGAAGAGTGGCTCTCCATCCGGCTTGAAAATGGGATGTACGGCTGGATTAGAGAGCACAATGTAAAAGATTTTTAGCCCGCCGATTCTCTGGAAAGAATTCAACTCTCCTTCTGAAGCGATCTGCAGCTCTCTCTGCTTTAAGGCTCTGACTTGGAGCTATTCCTCTTTTCCCTTCGTTGCAGCTTCGAGATCGCTGTAACCCCCGATGTTGTACACCTTCTCAAATCCATAATCCCGCATCATGCGTGCTGCTTGTCCGCTTCTGCCACCGGACCTGCAGTAGAGGTAGTAGGTCTCATTCTTATCCAGGTCTGCCATTCTCTCATGAAAATCTCCGTTCCTGAAGTCATACTGCGCATCGGTCTCAGCCAGATGGCCCTCTTCATGCTCTTCTTTTGTACGTACATCAATGATTACTCCCTTTACTTCGGCACGCTTCTTTAAGAATTCATCGATTGTAATATCCATAGGTCTTTACGTTTGAATGTTTGTTTATGTTGTCCATTATAAAATCGCAGTGAATCTCTACTTCATCGAAATCTAGTTCATTTTCATATGGGTAAGGTGAGGCGTGGTAAATTGTACATATCAATTTAACCCTGGCGCTCTCTTGCCGAACTGCTGTGTCTTTCACTCACCTGCCTGGTGATTGATTCATCATAAGCTCCGGAATTTCACATCGCACCCTTCCTCCGCATGCGAGGCAGAATTCAGGGCCGGATCTGCTAAAGGTTCATAAACAGAATGTAGCCTCCCATCACGATCAGAAAGATAGCAAAAATACGCTGTAAACCGGAATTTGAGATCTTATCACCGATCGCTTTACCAATCAGGCTTCCGGCTGCACCAATCAGGGTGAACAGAAAGACCAATTCCCAGTTGATCGGTATATTCAGATCTGACAAAACATCCAGGTATTTAAAAAAGCCACTAAAACTTTTCAGTGCGATGATGATCAGACTCGTACCAATTGCCAGATTCATCGAGAGCCCCCCAAGCAAAATCAAGGCAGGGACGATCAAAAAGCCTCCACCAACCCCGACCAGGCCCGTCAGCACACCTACGCCCAGCCCCTCCAGAACAATTTTCCACCATGCGTGATCCGGTTTGCCCGGGGGACTACTTTTTTTAACTCCATTGGCAAACATCATCACTGCAGCCAGGATCATGACACCTGAGAAGAGGATCAACTGAAAAGCGCCACTAACATGTGCTGCCAGAGCGGCACCGCCATAGGTTCCTGCCATTCCCGGAAGGCCGAAAAGAATAACACTCTTCCAGTGAACCTGTTTCTTCCAGGCGTAGGGGATAAACCCGACTAAACTAATGGCCCCTACGATGCCGAGAGATTCTGCAATCGCCGCTTTCTCTTCCTCTCCTGCCAGATAGATCAAAATGGGAACAGTGAGAATAGAACCGCCGGAACCGAGGAGGCCGAGTGAGAGCCCCACCAGTAATGCGCCTATCCAGGACATGATCATTTCAAACTCCTTTTAAAAATCAGGCAGGGGATTAATCCGCTGCCTTTGTAGGATCGTAATTATTAAATGAATCCTCGATCAAGATCACATCGTGGCCCTTTCTTTTCAGATAAGCTGCCGCTACAGATGCGCGTCCGCCGGCCTGGCAATGAACCACCAGGGCTTTATCCTCAGGAAGCTCCCCGCGTCTGGCATGCATTCGGGTATGGGCTATATTATGAGCGCCCTCCACATTCCCTGCCTGATACTCAGAATCTTTCCGAACATCCAGAATCTGATAGGCATCATTGTGGATATAGTCATAGATCTCATCAAACGATTCGACGGTGAGGGTCTTCAGATGCCCGCCGCCCGACACATACTCCTCTATATCAGCCGGTGTCAGATAACCTGTCACATGATCAAGTCCGATTCGGTACAAATCCAGTACGGCTTCTTTTACCCGGCTCTCCTCTACCACCAAAACGATTCGTTCATCTTCCATGATATAAGAACCTGCGATGGTATTAAATGATTTATTCAAAGGTGCAAGCAGCGATCCGGGCAGATGGCCACCGGCAAAAGCGGACGCATCCCGGGTATCCAGTACGACTGTCTTTTCATCTTCCATTACCCTTCTGATTTCATCTTGGGAAAGATGTACGGGTTCAGGAATATGAGGGAGTACCCTGGGGCCCATTTTATTATCCCGTTTCATGCGCGCAAAATAGAAAGGCGGCTCAGGCTGGCCATCCAGAATAAAGTCAACAAATGACTGTTCGGCCGTTGCCGCCTTTATGGAATTATTGTATTTAAGCTCATATCCCGCTGTAGATACCGGTACGGCTCCAAGGGCTTTCCCACAGGCGCTTCCTGCACCATGACCCGGCCATATCTGCAGATGGGAATCTACCTCTTTGAACTTTTCCACAGACTTAAATAAGGTTCGTGCTGAATCCTCCATCACATTTTCCTGTCCGGCAGCTGTCTCCAGAAGATCGGGCCTGCCCACGTCACCAACAAAGATGAAATCCCCGGTAACGATACCCAGTGGTTCTTCTGCGGCAGCACGGTCAGTGATCAGATAACTCAAATGTTCAGGTGTATGGCCCGGGGTATGCCAGGCTTTAATGAGAATGTTGCCGGTCTCAAATTCATCACCGTCTTTCAGGAGTTCGTAATCGTATTCGCTATTCAACAGCCACTCATACTTCCACTCTTTATCCCCTTCATCAGAGGCGTAAATTTTAACACCTCTTTCAGCAAACTCCCTTAAACCAGAAATGTAGTCTGCATGAATGTGGGTATCCGCTGCGGCTATGATTGTCAACTTTTCCTTCGCCGCTGCGTCGATATATTGATCGATATCCCGCATGGGGTCGATTATCACGGCAGTACCTTCTGCCTGACAACCGATTAAGTAGGCGTATTGTGCTAATTTTTCGTCAAAGAATTGTTTAAAATACATTGTTCATTACCAGTGGTTAATTAATAGAAACAGTTTGTTTTAATGCGGCAGTTTATTTTTCAGTATGCCGTAGGTGTACGTACCTGCAATCGCTCCGATAATCGGAACGGCCATGATGGTTAGCCCGCTGCCAAGCAAGGCAAACATCGGTGCCGGACAAGCGCCCAGCAATGCCCAGCCCAATCCGAACGTTATTCCGCCAGCAATATATCTGATTTTCTGCGAGGAATCTTTGGGTGGGATAGAAATCGGATGACCGTCTGTATCCTTTATGTTAAACCGTTTGATCAGCTGAATGGAGATCGCAGCGACTATCACGGCAAGGCCGATCGTACCGTACATGTGAAATGAATCAAACCGGAACATTTCCTGAACTCTGAACCAGGATACGACTTCCGCCTTCATCAGTACAAATCCGAAATACGTTCCGAACAGCAGATAGATGATATACTCTTTTATTCTCATTTGTCTTCTTGTATAGATAATTAAGGGGTATTGCAAAACAATAGATTTCTGTTCATTCCGGTGCCAGGTTGTAAAAAAAGACGACCTGACTCCCCGGGCGGCTCTCTTTCTCAGAGATTCTATCTTCGTGATAGGGCAGTGAACAGAGGAACAGCTCTCCAGATTCTCCGATTCATGTTTTTTGTTAACCCAGAATAATGGGATAAATCCAGTGTGTCATGATTAAGCCGCCGATAAAAAAGCCGATCACAGCAATTAGCGACATCAGCTGAAGGTTTGCCAGTCCTGACATGGCATGTCCGGAGGTGCATCCACCTGCATATCTCGCGCCAAAACCTACCAGGAAACCGCCGCCCAGCATAATGGCCAGCCCCGGGGCGGATGTGAGGTTCCCCCAGTTAAACAGCTCCACCGGGACCATCCCTCTAAAATCAGTTATTCCAAGCTGCCGGAGGTCGGCTATCGTAGATGCAGATAACTGAATTGGTTCCGGATTTTGAAATAGATAACCTGCCAGGAAGCCCCCAAATATAGATCCGGCTAAAAAAAGCAGATTCCATCTCCCAACCGATTTCCAGTTGTATTTAAAGAATTCAACGCCTCCGATATTACAGGCAGCACAGATGTGCCTGAAGTTCGATGAAAAACCCAGAACTTTTCCGCTGAACAGAAGAAGTGCGGGTATGGTTAATCCGATAAGCGGCCCGGCAATGTACCAGGGCCAGGGTTCATAGTACATGTCTCATACTCATTTAATGACTCTGTTTAAAGTTTCTGGTTAGAAGATACAGCAATTGTATCTACTTGTCAATACATGTTTGAATTTCAACTCCTCCCATGGATTTAAGTTGCACAATATCGCACCCATTGGATTGGCTAACAGCAAATTGGCGCCCATCACAGGAAGCCCGTCATAAGTTTTTATCAGGTGCGGTATGTCCCTCTAATTGTCAAAATCAGTTTTACTTTCAAATAAAACCCGGCATATAAAAATTCTACCAACACATTTGCATCAGAAATCCTCTGTATGTATCATCCAAAAATCACGATAATAAATTTGATAAATGTATGATGAGCAGTATATCACGGATGATACTCTTCCTTTGCGGATGTCTATTTGCCATTTCGTGCGGCTCTTCTACCTCCTCCGATCAGGAGGATCAGGCAGTTCTTCGAATTGGCGCAAATATAGAGGCAACCGGAAGCTACAGTTATGCAGGGGAGGCTTCTATCAATGCAATGAATCTGTTTATTAAAGAATTGAACAGTTCCGGCAGGCTTCAGATGGAGGAGACAGCCTATCAGATTGAAGTGATTCTTAAAGATAACGAAAGCACAATTGCGGGAACCGAGGCGGCCGGTAACGAATTAATCAGCGACAATGACGTACTTCTTATCATTGGCCCAAATGTGAGCGGACTTGCCATACCAGCCGGGGAGATTTCCGATGAGTTGAAAACACTGTTGATCAGCCCGTGGTCCTCAAGTCCCTTAACCACCCAAAACCGGTCATGGGTATATCGTTCTTCGTTTGTGGATACCGATCAGTCTCCAATACTGGTTAACTTCGCGACCGACCACCTGGATGCTAAAAACGCCTGTATTCTCTACGATGGGGAGCCGAATTCATTTCCAAGTGGATTTGCTGCAACATTTAAAGCGGACTGGGAGAAGAAGCATGGCATGGGTTCCGTGACTGCCTACGAAAGTTATGAAACTGACAATCAGAATGTTAGCACCCAACTGTCTGCGATTTCCAATTCAGACTGCGATTTCCTCTTGATTCCCGAGTACGCACTTGAGATTCCAGGAATTGTAAGCCAGATACATGATGCCGGCATCACCGTACCTGTTGTAGGGCCCGATTCATGGGTGGACGGCAATCTTGTAGAGGAGTGCGGTGCAGATTGTAATGGGTATTACTTCTCAAAACACTTTGTAGCTTCCAGCGAAATCGGGGATGCCGAAGCATTTGTTGACCGTTACACTGCAGAGTACGGAACCCCACCCGGAGACGTTTCTGCCCTAACCTGGGATGCGATGCTTTTAGCCGAACAGGCTATTAAGAATTGCGGAAAGTTTACCGGCGATTTACCTGCCGACAGAGCGTGTATCCGACAGGGCATGCGGAATATTAGCAACCTCCAGGGAGTTACAGGAAATTATACATTTAACAACAGTAACAATCCTGAAAAATGTATTCCGGTCGTTCAGATTCGTGATGGCGAGCTGATTTTTGTTGAAACCTTTTGCAAGGACCGTTAAGTGAAGGGTTCTGCAACTCGGAACGCTGGCCGACTTTGGAGTCTGATTAATAACAGAAGATGAGCCGCACAAAATCCCCGAGGTTGCTTGTTTTATGCTAAAACAGCTCATCTTTGTACATGAAGTGTTCTGCTTCTTAAAAACCTTTTGAAAGCGAACATGTGAAAGGCTGTTTCTAATCTTATTAGAAGTCGGCTCGGTAGGTCAGGGTGTACACCTCCATTTCAACAAGTGTGAGGGTAGCATGACTCGCTGATGAAAGGTCAAATTGAACCGATCTGTCCTCATTGCTCACTACCCACTCTCCGGAATAACTTCCTGCCTCCAGCTCCCAGGCCATTTCTATTTCAGATTCATTACCCGGTACGAGATGCAGTTTCCACGCCTGATCTTGCGTGATCGGATTTCTGAAATCGTGCAGCAGCCTCATCCCGCTGGTTTCGATCCAGGCAGACAGCACCCCATTTGGTGGTGGCGGGGGAGCCTCCAGATCGATGGTACTGTCAAATCCGTCTGTGGCCCCATTCACCCTGCCAAGTCGAAGTACCGTCACAAATTGTCCGTCACTCACCCGCAGTGCAATTCGCGTTTGGTGTCCCGACAACTCAAAATTAGCAAAAATACGCATGTTCTGAGTGGGAGAGAGCTGTACCGGGTTTTCTGTCGTATCAATATCTCCCGACCAATGGGAGAAACTCCAGTTTTCATGCGGATTCGCCAGCAACTGCACAGGATCTGTCCCATTGACCACTACCTGGCCACCGACTGATGGAATAGGCTCGGCTATGACCTGATATGCTTCCTTTCCCTCTTCAAAAATATTGCAACCATACAGAATGAGAGATAACCAGATCAAACAGAAAGTCGCCCGTCTCGCTGGACGACACCGGTCCAGATGTTGTATTCCCGTAACGTAACTTCCTCTATTCATCAGTCTATTTAATCAACGTAATTTTTTGTTGTTGTATTCCTGTACCGGTTACAAACCGTACGATATAGACTCCTGTTGACAGGTGGCCCGCATGGAAGCTTACCTGATGCTGGCCAGATGGCTGAAATCCATCTGCCAGTACCTGCACCCGCCTTCCAATTGAATCATACACTTCGATCCTGATATCCCCTGAGACTTTCAATTGGTATTGAATGATCGCAGCAGGATTGAATGGGTTTGGATAACCAGGCAGCATCCGGGTCTCTGTAATGGCTTCTTCCATACGAATCTTCACCATTTCGATACGATCATATTGCTGTGTAATCATCATCGGTTCACCCGGGATCAGATCCACCACATGCTCATCGATTCCATCTTTCAGAACGAACCGCCAGGTGTATTCTGAGTTTTTTTCGACTCCGTGCAGTGTGACACGAACAGGATACGTTTCCGACTGAAGCCGAATGCGTTCGCTGCCTGACTGCACCAGATTCAATCCTCCGGAAGTTCGGACATCAAGCACGGGTGAAGGAGGTTCGGGTGGAAGCATAAACCTCATGGATTCCTTCTCACTACCTGGAAATTCTCTTATATAAAGCTTTTCCGATTGTCTGTCATTACTGAAATCTATCCAGATATCCGGTGGGCTATCTTCAGCGACAATAGCCTTGGCTGCTTTCAGGTGATTGCTTTCCTCTGATATCTCCTCCTGAATGCGCATCTCAATCTCCCCACTCTCAGACGCATAGATCCAGTAGCCCTGGTTTGGCAGCAATTTGTCTGTACGCTGGTATCCGTCAGCCGAAAATCCATATACCGGGGCCGCTGTCAGTATTCGGCCGGGATCCGAGATGGAGTTGACCGAAACAGGGGCCGATAGACTCCCGATTAAATTCCAGCCTTTCCTCAGCATAAGAGTACTGCTCAACAATCCTGTTCCAGTTACAGGGACGGTCTCCTCCGAAATCGTTTTCGATTTAATCCAGTACCCCCGCGACGGCTGTAATTCAGCTGCCAGTTCATATTGGTTGCTAAAACCAAAAAGTGTTGTCTGTTCTAAATTTTGTACCGAATTTTGCAGCGGAGTGCTTACTAGTTTCCATGTAGTGTGTCCCGCCACAATAGTACTATTATAGAATACGATATAATCTGACAGCGGGCCTTCCACACCGTCTGTATTGACTGCTGAAATACGGTAAAAGAGTGCTGTTTCTGATGATTGTGAATCCTCAAAGCTATCAGACGCCGGACCCGCTTGTCCGATAAGTACCATATTATGGGGTTCATTACCGCGGTAAATTTGATACCCCCTGATGTAACTCTCCCTTACAGGATTCCAGGTTAGTGTAATGTTATTGTTATTCCCTGTTACAGAATAGATTAAAGGCGGATCCGGAACCGGTTTTGGCACTGGTTCGAAAAGAATGACCGGAGCGGCTCTTAGCCGAACACCTTTCACCGTTACCGTAACCCGGACAGAAGTTGCAATAGTACTGGTCACCTGAAATTGATACTGGCCGGTTTCTGTTTCAGAAAGAGAACCGGCTATACTTCCATCTGATACATCCAGCGTAAAAACATCATGAGCCAAGCCAGAAATCCACTTATCCTCTACATCCTTCAGTAAAATTGTTACTGTGGATGCATCTTCCCCATCGGCCAAATGGGGAGAGGTGACAAGCAGATCCGACAGGTCGGAGCTAACCAACTGCTCCGGATATTCAAACTGAATCTTCGGCTCTGTAAGAAGCCGGATACCCTGAATAGTTACGGTTAGTTCTACAGTTTCTGCTACCCTGTTTGTGACCCCAAATTGATAGATCCCCTTATTAGTTTCCCGGATGGTTGATGTGCGTGCACTGCCCGTTACAACCACCCTGAAATCTTTTTCCAGTAGCCCGGAGACCGGA